>Ga0209606_1001082_pt1 | contig 36212 bp, 37 predicted proteins | sample AD_UKC057_MetaG_FD_184412 | JGI IMG/M metagenome (GOLD analysis project Ga0209606, IMG submission 184412) | Active sludge microbial communities of municipal wastewater-treating anaerobic digesters from USA - AD_UKC057_MetaG (SPAdes) (version 2) | ecosystem: Engineered > Bioreactor > Anaerobic >...
TTTTTTCCAATTCATTATAAAATGTATTTTTGCATTCCAAATTTAGAAGATTATGAAATTCTTAAATAAAGAAAAATTGTTTTCGGCTAAGTGGTTTAAGTCCTTGGCTTTGATATTGAGTGGAACATTTATTATGTCTTTAGGTTATGTGTATTTTATTTCCCCATATAAAATAACACCTGGAGGCGTTTATGGTATTGCAATAGTTATTCACCATTTATTCGATTTGCCAATAGGTTTGACAGCTTTGGCTTTTGAAATTCCAATTACTTTGTTAGGCTTAAAATTATTAGGACCAAAATTTGGTTGGAAAACTGTTGTGGGTTTTGTTTCAATGGCTGGTTTTGTCGATTTGTTAACTTACTTTAATGGTGATGTCCCTTTAGTTAAAGATGATACATTATTGTCGGCAATATTTGGTGGAGTTTTGATAGGAGTGGGGCTTGGTTTGGTTTTTAAATCTCGTGCTTCTTCTGGCGGTAGTGATGTTATTGCCATGATTCTTAATAAATATACACGCATTCCGCTTGGAACTTTAGTAATTTATGTGGATTCCGCTATTGTTCTTATAAGTTTAGTAGCGTTTAAAGATTGGACAATTCCTTTATACTCTTGGCTTGTGATTTATATTACAGGTAAGGCTGTTGGCATTATTTTAGAAGGTGCTAGTTACGAAAAAGCTATATTTATTATTTCAGATAAATATGAAGAAATTAAAGAAACTATTATTCAAGATTTGAATCGTGGAGGTACAATTTTTCATGGGAAAGGAATGTATAGCCAAGAAGAAAAACAAATAATTTACACTACTGTAAGTCGTAGAGAGTTTGAATTATTAAAAGACTATATCTATGAAATTGATCCAAAGGCTTTTATAACAGTTACAGAAGCACACGAAATTATTGGCGAAGGTTTTAAATCAATGCGAGATTCTTTGAGTTCAGATTAATTTGATGCAATTTTTAATCCAATAATTGAAGCAATAAGTGTAAAGATAAAGAATAAACGCCAAAAATTTGTAGGTTCTTTAAAAACAAATATCCCTATTAATGCAGTTCCAACTGCACCAATGCCTGTCCAAACTGCGTAAGCAGAACCAATAGGTAAAGTTTTTGTAGCTTTTATTAACAACAACATGCTTATTGTTAGCGAAACTAAAAATGCAAAATACCACAAATACATTTCTGTGCCGTTGGTTTCTTTTGCTTTTCCAAGGCAAAACGCAAATCCAGTTTCAAATAAACCTGCAATAAATAAGATTATCCAATCCATAGTTTTAAATCATTTTTTTCTTTTAAAAATATAAAATTTTTCAGGTACAGGGTCGTGTCCATGTCCGCCCCAAGGGTTGCATCTTAAAATTCGCCAAGTACTTAAAATAAAACCTTTAATTGGACCATGTTTTTTAAAAGCTTCTAGCGAGTAGTTGGAGCATGTAGGAGTGAATCTGCACGAAGGTGGAATTAAAGGAGATATTAGCCATTGATAAAGTTTTACTAATATAAGAAACGGAAGTATTAAAATATATTTTAATATTTTCACAAATTTCATCTTACAACAATAAATAATGCTAATAAGCGACCTAGTTTTTTTTCAATTGATTATATGACTTATTATTGTTCGTCTTTCAATATTAGTACAAATCCAGAGCCGTGTATATTATTTATTTGTACAGTATCACTATCCTTAAAATATTTTCTAAGTTTAGTAATGTAAACATCCATGCTTCTAGCGTTAAAATAATTGTCATCGCCCCAAATCTTTTTTAGAGCTTGATTTCTGTCTAAAACATTATTTCTATATAAGTATAATTCTTGTAACAAGTCTGATTCGCGGGGAGTTAGTTTATGAACTGTATCTCCGTCTTGAAGCGTTCTTAGTTGAGTGTTGAAGACATATCTTCCTATATTAATTTTCTTATCTAGACTTTGTCCTGGTCTGTTGCTGTTTCTGCGTATAATAGCTCTAATTTTAGCTAATAACACTTCAGAATCAAAAGGCTTTGTTAGATAATCGTCAGCACCAGATTTAAACCCTTCTAACACATCGTCTTTTTGTGATTTTGCTGTAAGAAAAATTATAGGAATATTTTTGTTGATTTTTCTAATATCTTTAGCAATAGTAAAACCATCAACGTTTGGCAACATTACGTCTAGAATGCATAAATTATAAGTGTTTTTATTAAAAGTTGGGAAAGCGTCTTTACCGTCGCTAACTAAATCAACATCAAATTCGTTTAACTCTAAATACGATTTAAGCACGAAGCCAAAATTTACATCATCTTCAACTAATAAAAGTTTTTGTTTATTGTTATTTTGTTTATTCATATATTATATTTATTAATTAATCATTGGCAAAGTTATAATAAAAGTACTACCTTTTCCTAAAGTACTTTTAACATTTATATGTCCGTTATGGGCGTTTACAATTTCGTTTGCATAATTCAAACCTAAACCAAAACCTTTAATATTATGCAAATTCCCTGTGTGAGCTCTATAAAATCTTTCAAAAATTTTGTTAAGCACATCTTTCGACATTCCAATTCCTTTGTCTTCTACAGAAATATTGAACTTATCATTCTTAATATAAGTGTTTACTGTAATTTCTGGAGAAGTTTTAGAATATTTAATAGCGTTGTCTAACAAATTGTCTAAAGCATTGGCAATAAGGTCTCTGTCTATTCGTAAGTTTGGATTTTCTTCGCATAAATTTAATTTTAATTCTCCGTTTTTTTCCAAAATTACAAGCTCAATATTTTTAGCAACTTCTGCAACTAATTCATTTATATTTTCAGTAGATATTTTTAATTGAACATTTTTTTTATCTAAAACCGCCATTTGTAAAACTTGTTCAACATGTGAGTTCATTCTGTTGGTTTCTTGATTTATAATATTGAGCATATTATTTACAAATTCAGGATTTTCTTTTGCATTATTGCTTTGTATAGATGCTGCTGCAAGTTTTATAGTGGCAATAGGAGTTTTGAACTCGTGTGTCATATTATTAATAAAATCGTTTTTAATTTCAGCATTTTTCTTTTGCTTAATTAGTGCATATAAAGAAGTGCTAAAAGTTAAAACAAAAATTAAAATTAATACTATTGAAGTGCCTAATTGTGCGTAAATAGTTTCTAATACATATTTATCTTTAGTTGGAAAATCAATTAGTAGGACATCTGGATTTGTAAAAACAGATGCAGGAGTTAAATTAAATTTATAGCAATTTTTTAAGTTTTTAGCATTAAAATTTGAAGACTTTAATTTAATGTTTTGGTCGTTGTCGCTAATAGCAAACTCGAAATCAAGGTTAAGCCCAACAGATGCCAATGATTTTTTAAGAGTTATTTCAACAGTTTCTGCGTCAAATCTTTGTTCAATAGGTATTTGTCTTTGTAAAAACTCAGTTTCCAATTGATTAATTATTTGGTCGAACTCTATGGTTTTTTGAGTAAATTGTTGAAACATATACGACTCTATATAAGATAAATCAGAAAATTCTGAGTGAAAAGACACAGAGCTTAGTCCTGTTCCTGGGAAAGATTGAAAATGTATATTTGAATACTGATTAAAAATAGGTCTTAACCCCAATTGAACTAAATAAGGGTCAATGGGAACTAAACTGTCAACAACTTTATTTTTTTGATGAAGTTTATCATAAACAAAAAATACCGCATCTTGTTTTTGCAATACGACTATGCTACGCGAAATAGCTTCTGCAATTCCTCTTTCAACAATTTCTTTTGAGCTTTTGTAAGACTTAGAGAGGTGTGTAGCTTGCATAATGATTATCAATATCAATGAAATTGACATTAAAACAATTATTCCGTTGACCATTTTTCGCTTCTTCATATTACAAATATATATAAACCAATTGTATCATTATTTGCTCATTAACATTATTTTAACTTTATTTAACTTTGCATAAACACTAGTTTTTAAAATATTGTTGTTTCTTTGCATCAGAGAGAAAATGAAAAACAACGGTTTTACATTATAATAAGAAAATCCTCTCCTTTAAATAACAATGCTTAATTTTTAAAAGAAAAATCCCGTCTCCCCGGCGGGATTTTTTTACTTTTATTAAACAAGTTTGTAAAAATAATGTTTTTTTATTAAATAAAGGCTTAATTTTTAAAATAAATACAATAATTTTTAAAATTTTTCGTTTTATTTGTGAACAAATTAAAAACTTATTGGTTTATATAAATAGATGTGAATAAAAATCCTCTCCTTAATAAATAACAATGCTTAATTTTTTTAACACATCTTCGTCTCCCCGGCGAAGATGTGTTTTTTTATATCTGTTAAGAGTTTGTAAAGTTCGTAAAGTTTTTAAAGTTCATAAAGTTCGTAAAGTTCATAAAGTTCGTAAAGTTTGTAAAGTTCATAAAGTCCTTGATGTCTATGATGTTTGATATTTCTAAAAACACAGTTCCAATGCTAGTTGATGTGGCAAAATATGAAATAAATGGAAAAAAATAAAAATTAGAGGGAAACATTATATTTATGAAGTTTATACGAGTCCCAATTTAAAAGGATTGTTTTATTTAAGCAACAATCCTACTGATACGAATAAGTAGCAATATAATTATATTTTATTTTTAAACTTAAAACTATCCCAATCCCATGGTTTAGCAGCGCTGTTGATTTCGTTAATTACTCCAAATTTAGAATCATATCTTCCTTTGCCAAATTTAGAGTCGTAAAAATCTCTAAGTCTTTTTGCATACATATTGCAGTGTGGATTGGTTTCTCTATCTGGATTACTGCCTGTTGGATAAAAGCTAGCTCTTTCATTAATTATATCAGAATTTAAACTATTTAAAGGCACACATTGTGGATAGACTTTTTCGATTAAAAATTCTGTAAATTCTTGCGAGTATTCTATATAATTATATTTTACGTTCCATTCAAAACTATGGTGGGTGAACACGTCCATAAAGTTTAGACCAAAATATTTTTTCAACAATTTTTCTTTTTGTTTAAAAATTCCTGGTGTTGTTTTTTGTGTTTTAATTGTAGCTTGTTTTGGGTCTCTTGCCATTCTCCAAGGCTCAATACTTGGTGCAAAACTACAATGTGATAAACTCCATACATCTAAATCACCTAACAAATCTTTCCAACGTTCTATAATTTCATCCCAAATTTTTATGTCTCTTTCATATATGTAATCTATATCATTATGAGCGAGTTCAAGTTCTTTAAGATTTGGAATGTTAAATTTGTTTTTTGCAGCTAATTCATCAAACACTCTAAGTTTTTCTTCTGCTAGCTTTAAAGTCCAAGGTGTAGGATTTGCTAATGTAGAATCAAGTTGGAATTCTAATGCTTTTCTAAAAGTTGAAGTCCCTTGCATTGCTTTGTCTAGACCAGTTTCAATTTGCAAACGCAAAAATTTTGGAGTGGTCATTCCTTCTTGTTCGCCTAAATCAATTAAATCTTGAATTCCTTTGATAATTAATTCTGGATCGTGTAACACAGCAACTTCTATACTATTGTCAAAAGCATTAGGTTTTTCTTTTAAAGTTTTGTCTAAATCTTTTTTTGCTTGTTTTTTAAAGAATTTGCCAACTGTTGTACCTGTTGTTTCTTCGAAATATTCAATACTCTTATCTTTATGTTCTTTTGCATCAAAGTTTTTTGCATCTTCTATAGTTTTGTTGTAGCTGTCTTTAATTGTTGTGACTGCATATTTGAGAGCATCAACACATTGCTTTAATAAAGCAGCATCATTATAAGTTCCCCCATTCTCGGAATTTTGTGCTTGATATTGACTTGTTAATGCTTTGGTGTAGTGTGCCGAAAATTTTCCAAATAAATCTTCTTGCATTACTTTCCCAAAAAATCGTTAATATCAGACAATTCATTTCCTAATTGTTCCATTCTGGCTATAATTTCAGCCATTTTATCCATATCTTCGCCTGTAATATTTTGCTCTTGCAAATCTTTAAGCATTTTTCTGTAAGTGTCCAAAGTTGGATCTAACATCATTCTATCTATTGCCATAATGTATGGAGTTTAACGGTTAATAATTGATTTATATCTTGCAATTTGTTCTTCAATATGCTTGTCTTCGTAAGGAAATAGTCTTTTATGGCGATATTCTAAGAGTATTTCAGGCTTTAGACGCCATCTGTTTTCCCATGCCTGCATGTCTTCTTCTACACTTCTAGCATTTTCAATTATACTATTTCTTATATCGCTTGCAATTTGCTTCATTTCCGACTTATATTCTGATGGTACTTCAGCGTTTTCGTAAATTTCCAATTTGTCTAATAAAAACCAATCATCTACTAACACACGATGAGCTTCGTCTGATGTAATTTCCATGCTGTTTTTATTTGTTTCTTCGGTAATCATAATACCCAAATCTGTAGCATTACTACAAGAGTCAACTTTTTGCAAAATTCTTTCAGCATCTAGTATTCTAACATTTTCTTTATGTTTTTCGTAAAATGCTTTTTCCATTAGTGTCTCATCTTTAACTAAAGCGTTAGCACATAATTCATTTAAATTTCCCATTTTATTTTTAAAATCTTCTAAAGACTGGGAAGATTGCATTGCTTCAGAAAGTTTTTTTTCTGCTTCATAACTATATTTGTAATTTTCGTTATTAGCATATCTCTCAGCTCGTATGGCGTAATACTATTTGTATTCGTTTAATAGATTGTTGTCCATATTTGTTTTATTATTTTTCTTATTCAACAAAGATACAATAAATTTTTATTTAAAATCTTGTATAAATTTATTTTTTTGCGAAAGTTTCAGTATTATATATATATAGTGTTATAGTAATAAAATAATAATTCATTAAAATTATGTTTTTAATAATTTTGTACTTATCTTTGTAAACAAAATAATACTATTATAGATGAAAGTAGCAGATATTAAAGAGCTTGTCGAGGGAAGAGTTGTAAACAACAAGGTATGTTTAGAAAACATAGGTGAAATCAAGCATGCTTTTGCCTCAGATTTAATGAGTGATGTGCTTAGATTGAAATGTGAAAATACTTTGTTGATAACAGGTTTATGTAATGTCCAAACTATTCGCACTGTTGAGATGGCAGAAATAAAATTGATTGTTTTTGCTAGAGGTAAAAAAGTAGATGAGAATATGCTTGAATTAGCAGAAGAAAATGATATTTGTATTATCGAAACCGACTTTAGTGTTTACAAAGTTTGTGGACTTTTATATCAAAACGGAATTTCACCAGTGTATTAAAATTATGGAATTAAATTTTAAAATAGAAGGCGGTAATTTTTCAGGTGCAGGAAGTGCAAGTAGTGAAGTTAAGAAAACTTTAAAACAGTTAGGAGTTGATGCTTCACAAATTAAAAGAATTGTTATAGCACTATATGAAGCAGAGATAAACGTGGTTGCACATGCCTATAGAGGACAAATTGGAGTTAAAATTTCTGCCGATAAAATTTTTGCCCGTATCGAAGACGAAGGTCCTGGAATAGCAGATATTAGTAAAGCTATGCAAGAAGGATATTCTACAGCTTCATCAAAAGTTAGAGAAATGGGTTTTGGAGCAGGAATGGGGTTGCCAAATATTAAAAGTAATGTTGATGAGTTTGATATCCAGTCGGTTGTAGATAAAGGTACGGTTTTGGAAATGACATTTTATTTAGCTTAATATATGGAGGAACCAAAAGGAACATATTTTTATCATGCTTTAAAAGTTGACCATGACATTTGTGTAGGTTGTACGCATTGTTTACAAGCATGCCCAACAGAAGCGATACGAATAAAAAAAGGTAAAGCTGTGCTTTATGCCAATAAATGTGTTGACTGTGGCGAATGTTTTAGAGTATGTCCTGTGCGAGCAATTTATATAAAACAAGACGACTTTGCTGAACTAGGTAAATATAAGTACAGAATTGCTCTAGTACCAGCAGTTTTTATTAGTCAATTTGCTGAAAATGTTAGAACTTCGCAAGTTTATGCATGTCTAAAAAAACTTGGTTTTACGCATATTTATGAAGTCGAACATGGAGTAGGAGTATTGATTGAATTGATGAATAATTATATGCGTAAAAATCAGGATAGAAAACCTTTTATATCAGGATATTGTCCGGCAGTTGTTAGGCTAATTCAGGTTAGGTTCCCGTCTTTGGTACAAAATATTATTCATCTAAAAGCTCCTCTAGATGTAGCATCTATTACAATTTTAGAAAGATTAACAGACGCTGGAATTAGTAAAGATGAAATAGGAATATTTTATATCACGCCTTGTGCTGCAAAAATTGCAGCTGTTAAAAGTCCAGTCGAAAATGTCTCTTCATCAATTAACGGTGTAATAAATATAGACTTTTTATATAATAAAGTTCAGCAAATGCTTGCGAAAGAAAATACACCTGCCGAACCAATAAATCATAGCCTTTCGGGAAGAGATATTCTATGGAGTACATCGGGCGGAGAAGCACAAAATTTTGCAGGAAATAGTTTCGCAGTTGACGGAATTAGAAATGTTATAGGCTTTTTGGAAAGAATAGAAAATGATGAAATTGAAAGTGATGGAATAATAGAAATGAGAGTTTGTAACCAATCTTGTGCAGGAGGAGTGCTTAACCCAAATAATAGATTTGTAGCAGTAAATAAACAAAAAAGACGTGCAGAATCTCTTGATAATCAGCTTGATGGTAGAAGTTGTTTCTTGCCAGTATTTAGTCAAGATTTTAATAATAGAGTAAAAGAATTGATGACTATTGACGAAATAAAACCTCGTTCAATTTTAAAGCTAGATGATAATTTGCAGAAAGCTTTAAAGATGGTGGAAAGTATAAATAAAACTAAAGCAATATTACCAGGAATTGATTGTGGAGCTTGTGGCGCACCAACTTGCTCGGCATTGGCAGAAGATATTACTCGCGGAAATGCAGAAATAGAAGACTGTATTTTTATGTCAGCTGAATGCGACAAATCTAAAGAAACATTAGGTAGAATTTGGAATTATAAAAATAAAAATAAATAAATTATGCTTTTAAAAGATATTATTGAAAAATTGGAGCTAAAAGTTTTAAACTTAGCTAACGAGAATGTTGATGTAAAAGATGCTTACGCTTCTGATCTTTTGAGTGATGTTATGGGTAAATCTAAGGCAGGTCAAATTTGGATTACTTTGCAAACACATAAAAATGTTTCTGCAATTTGCTCACTAAAAGATTTAGCAGCTGTTATAATTATAGGTAATGGACAACCCGACCCAGATATGTTAGAACATGCAAAAGAAGAAGAAGTTTGTGTGTTGTCAACTCCAGACTCTTGCTTTAATATTTGCGGAAAATTGTACGAATTAATAAAGTGATATTTAAAGCAGATTTACATATCCATTCTGTTTTGTCGCCTTGTGGCGATTTGGAAATGAGTCCTTCGGCAATAATTGCGGAAGCAAAATCAAAAGGACTTAATATAATAGGTATTAGCGATCATAATTCAACTCGTAATGCTTTAGTTGCTTCAAAAATTGGACAGAAAAACGATGTTTTTGTTTTGTGCGGTGCCGAAGTTACAACAAAAGAAGAAGTCCACTGCCTTTGTTTTATGCCAGATGAAAATACATTATTGGAATTTCAAAATTTTTTAGATTCAAAATACATATTTTTTCAAAACGACCCCGACAAATTCGGTTATCAACTTGTAGTTGATGAAGATGAAAATATTGTTGACCAAATTGATACATTATTAATTAATGCAATTGATTGTGGAATTGAAGATTTACAGAAAAAAGTTTATGAATTAAATGGTATTTTTATCCCTGCTCATGTTGATAAACCACGATTTAGTTTAAGTTCACAATTGGTATTTATTCCAGAAAATTTAAAATTTGATGCTTTAGAATTAAGCAAATACGCTGAGAAAAATAATTTTTTGCAGAATTTTTCATGGTTTAGCCTAAATCGTTTCATTACAAGCTCAGACGCACACTATATTCCAGATATTGGAACTGTTTATACCGAATTGGAAATGGAAACACCTAGTTTCGAAAATATTAGATCAGCTTTAAAAAATATAAAACCTAGATAAAAGTGAAAACTATAGATTTACACATTATAGACATTGCAAACAATTCTATTAGAGCAAAAGCAAGCGAAATTTTAATCGAAGTAAAAGATTCAGAAAAAGACAATTCTATTACTTTGGTAATTACTGATACTGGCTGTGGAATTTCACCCGAAAAATTGAAAGAAATAAACGAAAGTTTTTATTCTTCAAGAAAAACTAGAAAAATTGGAATGGGTTTAGCTCTTTTGAAGTATCACGCCGAGATTACAGGTGGAAAATTTGAACTTACTTCCGAGCTTGGAGTAGGGACAAAAGTGTATGCAAAATTTGTAAGAAACCATATTGACCGTCAACCAATAGGCGACTTGCCAGGAACTATTGCAATGTTCATTTGTCAATACTCTGATATAAATTTTATTTTCCGCTATATTTCAGATGATAATGAATTTGAACTTTCAACTGCTGATGTAAAATCTGTTTTTGAAAATATTGAATTAAATAACCATTTAATCCTTTCAAATATTAAAGAATTAATAGCTAATTCTATAGAATAATTAAAATTTCAAAACTTAAAAATAAATAATTCAAAACATAATTTTTGTCGCAAAAAAATATGTTGCAAAACAGGATTGCCCTTGTTTGAGAAAATATAATACTTATATTATTTTATGTTTGATAACATTTGTTTTATTTTTTTATTTTTAAAATCTTTTTTTGATATTTTGTAAAATATTGATTAGTAGTGTTTTGTGTTTGGTTTTGCAAAAAAGTTATTTAGAATGCTTATAAATTACTGATTATTACCTAATTAAAGCAAAATGATAACCAAAACAATTTGTTCAATAAGCAGTTTATTTTTATTTTTGTATCGGAAATTATATTATTTATCACATAATACTTTAAAAATATGAACAAAATCAAAAATCTTGCAGATCTTAGAAAAATGAAAGATGATTTGCACAATAAGATTACACTTCGCGAAAGAAGTGATTCACCAGAAGCCATTATTCAAATTAGAGTTGGGATGGCGACAAGTGGTATTGCCTCTGGTGCAAAGGAAATTATGGCTTATCTTATCGAAGAATTGGATAAGCGTAATATAGAAGCTTTAGTTTTACAAGTTGGAGATATGGGTTATTGCTATGCAGAGCCAACAATAGAAGTTACTCGTCCAGGCGAGGATCCAGTTGTTTTTGGCTATGTTGACATAGCTAAAGCCGATGAGATTATTGAAAAGTATATTAAAAATGGCGAAATGATTGAAGGTATTCTACCAGCAAACTATCAGTCAATTGATTAAAATATTTAAAGATTATGGCAAAATATAAAATGCACATTTTGGTTTGCGGCGGAACAGGTTGCAAATCTGCGGATAGCGCTAAGATTGTTGACAGTCTAAACGCTGAGTTAGAGTCTCATGGTATAGAAAGCGAAGCAAAAGTTATTTTAACAGGTTGCTTCGGATTTTGTGAACAAGGTCCTATAGTAAAAGTTATTCCAGACAATACTTTCTATACTCAAGTAAAACCTAGCGATGCTAAAGAAATTATTGAAGAACACATCATTAAAGGACGTAAAGTAACAAGACTACTTTATACAAATCCAGAAAATAAAGAACACGTAAGTGATTCAAAACATATGGATTTCTACAAAAAGCAAATTAGAATTGCTTTACGTAACTGCGGATTTTTAGATCCTGAAAATATTGACGAATCTCTTGCTCGTGATGCTTACCAAGCTTTAGGTAAAGCTATTACAGAAATGACTCCTCAAGAAGTTATCGATGAGATTAAAAAATCAGGAATGCGTGGTCGCGGTGGAGCTGGTTTCCCAACAGGTTTAAAATGGGAAATAGCTGCTAAAAATAAAGCAGACCAAAAATATGTAGTGTGTAATGCCGACGAAGGCGACCCAGGAGCTTTTATGGATAGATCAATCCTAGAAGGTGACCCACACACAGTATTAGAAGCAATGGCAATTTGCGGTTATTGTATAGGTGCCGATAAAGGTTTAATTTATATTAGAGCAGAATATCCACTAGCAATTAAACGTTTACAAATAGCAATTAAACAAGCTAAAGAATATGGTTTGTTAGGAAAAGATATTTTGGGTTCTGGTTTTAATTTCGATATTGAATTAAGATATGGAGCTGGAGCTTTTGTTTGTGGTGAAGAAACTGCTTTAATCCATTCTATGGAAGGCGAAAGGGGCGAACCAACAGTAAAACCACCATTCCCAGCAGAATCAGGTTTCTTAGGAAAACCAACAAATGTTAATAATGTTGAAACATTTGCTTCTATACCAGTAATCTTGCTAAAAGGTGCTGAATGGTTCTCAAGTATTGGAACAGAAAAATCTAAAGGAACAAAAGTATTTGCTTTAGCAGGTAAAATTAACAACGTTGGTCTTATCGAAGTGCCAATGGGAATTACATTAAGAGAAGTAATTTTTGAAATTGGTGGCGGAATTAAAAACGACAAGAAATTTAAAGCAGTTCAAACTGGAGGTCCTTCAGGAGGTTGCTTATCAGAAAAACACTTAGACACACCAATAGATTTTGATAACTTATTGGCAGCTGGTTCTATGATGGGTTCTGGAGGTATGATTGTTATGGACGAAGACGACTGTATGATTTCAATAGCTAAATTCTTCTTAGAATTTACAGTTGAAGAATCTTGCGGAAAATGTTCTCCATGTCGTATAGGTAACAAACGCTTACACGAAATCTTAACAAAAATTACCGAAGGTAAAGGTACTCTAGAAGATTTAGAACTACTTAAAAACTTGTCGGGAGTTATTAAAGATACAGCATTGTGCGGATTAGGTCAAACCTCTCCAAACCCTGTTTTAGCAACATTAAATAACTTCTGGGACGAGTATGTAGAACACGTAACTGAGAAAAAATGTAGAGCTGGTCAATGTGTTGCTTTAAAACAATACGTTATTGATCCAGAAGCTTGTACAGGCTGTACTGCTTGTGCTAGAGTTTGTCCAGTTGGTGCAATTTCTGGCGAACTTAAAAAGCCACATACTATAAATCAAGAAACTTGTATCAAGTGTGGTGCTTGTTACGAAAAGTGTAAATTCAACGCAATATTCATTAAATAACAGGAGGCTATAAAATGAGTCTTATTAATATAAAAATAAACGGAAAAGACATACAAGTCGCAGCAGGAACAACTGTCTTACAAGCGGCTAAAAAAGTAGGTATTGAGATTCCAACATTATGTCATATGAATCTTCACGACCTTAATATTGAACACAATCCAGGTGGTTGCCGTATATGTGTTGTAGAAGTTGCAGGACGTAGAAACTTGGCACCAGCTTGTGTTACAAAAGTTACAGAAGGAATGGAAGTTAAAACTCACACAATGAGAGTTCTTAACGCACGTAAAACTGTTTTGGAATTAATCCTTTCAGACCATCCATTCGAATGTTTAACATGTGCAAAAAATGGTACTTGCGATTTGCAAAAATTAGCACAAGATTTAGGCGTACGCGAAATACATTATCAAGGAGAGCAATCTTCTTATAAAGAAGACAATTCTCCATCAATCATAAGAGATATGGATAAATGTATTATGTGTCGTCGTTGCGAAACAATGTGTAATGAAGTTCAAACATGCGGTGTGTTAAGTGGAGTAAATCGTGGTTTCGATGCTGTAGTAGCACCAGCTTTTGAACAAGACTTAATTCAATCGCCTTGTACTTTCTGTGGACAATGCGTAGCAGTTTGTCCTACAGGAGCATTAACAGAACGCGACTATACAAATAGAGTTATTAGAGCTTTAGCAGATCCTACAAAAACTGTTATCGTTCAAACCGCTCCAGCAGTTCGTGCAGCTTTAGGCGAAGAGTTTGGATTAGAGCCAGGAACATTAGTTACTGGTAAAATGGTTGCAGCTTTACGCAAAATAGGCTTTGATAAAGTTTATGATACCGACTTTGCAGCTGACTTAACAATTATGGAAGAAGGTACAGAGCTTTTAGGTCGTTTGACTAAGTTCTTAAACGGTGATAAAGACGTTAAATTACCATTGTTAACTTCTTGTTGTCCAGCATGGGTTAATTTCTTAGAATATCAATTCCCAGAATTAAAAGATATCCCATCTACAGCAAAATCTCCACAACAAATGTTTGGTGCAGTTGCTAAAACTTATATCGCAGAAAAACTAGGCGTAGCTCGTGAAGATTTAATAGTAGTTTCTATAATGCCTTGCTTAGCTAAAAAATACGAAGCACAACGTCCAGAGTTTGCAGTTAATGGAAATCCAGATGTTGATTTTGCATTGTCAACTCGCGAATTAGCCCACTTAATTAAACAAAGTATAGGTGATCTTAAAGATCTAGAAGAAGAAGATTATGATAAATTAATGGGACAATCAACAGGTGCTGCAGTAATTTTTGGTAATACAGGTGGTGTTATCGAAGCAGCTTGTCGTACAGCATACGAAGTTCATACTGGTAAAACATTAGAAAAAGTTGATTTCAAACAATTACGTGGACTTGAAGGAGTACGTACTGCATCAGTTGATATTGATGGACTAGAACTAAAATTAGGAATTGCTCATGGATTAGGAAATGCTAGAAAATTATTAGAAATGGTGAAAAACGGCGAAGCTGATTTCCATGCAATTGAAATTATGGCTTGTCCAGGTGGCTGTATAGGTGGTGGAGGTCAACCATTACATCATGGTGATTCTTCAATACTAAAAGCACGTGCAGCTGCTCTTTATCGTGCAGATGAAGAAATGAAACTTCGTAAATCTCACGAAAATCCTGAAATAATCAGCTTGTATAAAGAATTCTTAGGACAACCAATGAGTGAAAAAGCACATCACTTATTGCATACTGAGTATTTTGATAAGAAAAAAGTAATTTACATCGAAAAATAATAAAGACATGTCAAGAATACAAATAAAATTAAAAGAACAAGATTATAAGGCAATACGTGAAATTTGCCACTCATTCAATAACGATCCTGAAGAGCTAATCAATGTTTTACATAAAACTCAAGGACATTTTGGATATTTGCCAGCTGAAGTACAAGAGGCTGTAGCTCAAGAGTTAAATGTACCAGTAGCAAAAGTTTACGGAGTAGTTACTTTTTATAGTTTTTTTACTATGAGTCCAAAAGGACAATTTCCAATCTCTATTTGTATGGGTACAGCTTGCTATGTTAGAGGTGCAGAAAAAGTTCTTGAAGAAGTGAAAAAAGAATTAAAAATTAACGTTGGTGAAACAACTCCAGATGGAAAATTCTCATTATCATGCTTGCGTTGCGTAGGAGCATGTGGATTAGCTCCAGTAGTAATGATAGGAGACAAAACTTTTGGTAGAGTTGCTCCAGAAGACGTGAAGAAAATACTAGCAGAATTTTAGTTCATAGTTTTTCATAGTTTGTTTGTTTCTTAAAAGGGTAGGCGATAAATAAAATAATTGCCTATCCCTTTTAGTTTCATAATTTTAATTAGAATCATTTTAGTAAAAGATTCATAGTTAGTTTGTTTGTTTATGAAAGTCAGATTTCCAAAATTCTGACTTTCTATTTTTATATAAACCAAGTATATATTATTTAACCTACATCAATACCAAAACCTGTCTTTTTTTCGTTGACTATAATAGAGCAATATTTGTTACTTTAAATTTATTTGAATATTTTTGTAAAAAAAGACTTATGAAAATAGCAATTTTGGCAGGTCCACCCGGTAGCGGAAAAAGTACTCATTCTAAACTTCTTGCAGAAAAGTTGGGATTTGTGCATATTTCAACTGGTAATATTTTTAGAAAGGAAATTGAAAAAAATACTGATTTAGGTAAACTTGCACAATCACTTATAGATAAAGGTAATTTTGTGCCTGATGAAATTGTATGCGAAATGATTGAAAAAATTATCACAACTAGTGATGAAAATACAAAATTTGTTTTCGATGGATTTCCAAGAAACTATAACCAAGCTGTTGAATTTGAAAAAATATTGGAAAAATTAAACCTAAAAGTAAATGTGTTTTTAGAATTTAATGTTTGTGAAGATAGTTTGATTTCTAGACTAATTGAACGTAGTAAAAGTAGCAACAGAAAAGATGATTCTGATGTTAGAATTATTAAACACAGACTTGAAGTTTATAAAAATAATACACATATTATAAATGATTTTTATTTTTCGCGAACTAATTGCTTTAAAATAAACGGAGACCGACCAATATCTGTAGTTTCTGCAGAAATTTTTGAAATAGTAAATAAATTTATGAGCTAAAATCTATGGTTACATCAAATTTTGTAGATTATGTAAAAATATTTTGTCGCTCTGGATCTGGCGGAGCTGGTGCTACTCACTTTAGACGAGAAAAATTTGTTGAACGTGGTGGTCCAGACGGCGGAAATGGAGGTAGAGGTGGACATATAATACTTAGAGCTAGCACTCATCGTTGGACTTTGTTACATCTGAAATTTCAAAGACATATTTTTGCTGAAAATGGAGAAAGTGGAGGAGCTTCTAACAGAACAGGTGCAGATGGTGCCGACCAAATTATTGAAGTTCCAATGGGAACTATTGCAAAAGATGCCGAAACTGGAGAATTCCTTTGCGAACTTACAGAAGATAATCAAGAAATAATATTGCTCGAAGGTGGTAAAGGTGGATTAGGAAATACAGAATTTAAAACTTCGACAAACCAAGCACCAAGATATTCGCAACCAGGAATTGAAGGAATTGAAAAAGCAATAATTTTAGAATTAAAACTTTTGGCTGATGTCGGCTTAGTTGGATTTCCAAATGCAGGAAAATCAACTTTGCTTTCTGTAGTCTCGGCAGCAAAACCAAAAATTGCAGATTATCCTTTTACAACCCTAGTTCCAAATTTAGGAATAGTGGAATATAGAGATTCTAAATCTTTTGTAATGGCAGATATTCCAGGAATAATAGAAGGAGCAGCACAAGGCAAGGGTTTGGGACACAGGTTTTTACGACATATAGAGAGAAATTCAATACTTTTATTTATGATTCCTTGCGATACAAAAAATATTAAAAAAGAATATGAAATCTTATTAAAGGAATTAAGAGAATACAATCCAGAACTAAAAGATAAAACAAGAATATTAGCAATTACAAAATCAGATTTAATAGACGATGAATTAATGGAATTGTTGAAAGCAGAATTACCAAAAAATATTGAAACAATTTTTATTTCTGCTGTTGCAAATAAAAATATTGATAAACTAAAAGATTTAATTTGGAACAAACTTAACGAATAATGGAATACTTAGAAAACTTAGATATTGATATTTTTCTTTATTTTAACTCACTTAACTTAGCTTGGTTAGATCCAATTATGAAATTCATATCTTCTTTTTGGATTTGGTATATCGTTGTGGCTATTTTTATTTTTTTATTAGTTAGAAAATTTAAAAAGAAATTTTGGATTCCATTATTAGTGTCTATAATTTGTTTTGCATTAACCGACCAAAGCTCAAATCTAATAAAACATAGTGTAAAAAGATACCGTCCTACACACAATTTGGAAATTTCAGATAAGGTACATACAATTGATGGTTATAAAGGTGGCTTGTATAGTTTTGTTTCGGGACATGCTTGTAATGGTTTTGGCTTAGCATTAATTACTTTGCTTTTTTTAAGAAATAAAAAATGGACTTGGTTTATTTTAATTTGGGCAAGCATTGTTTCTTACTCTCGAATTTATCTTGGTGTGCATTATCCAGCCGATTTAGTAGCAGGAGCAATTTTAGGAACTTGCTTAGCACTTGCAGTATATAAAATACATAAACTTATTCCTTATTTTAAAAACTTAGAAACGGATCGTAAAATGGCATCGCCCAATGTCTAACTTACCGACTTGCGTTTAAAAATTTCTATGTAACTTACTTACTTTTGTTTTTAGATAGGTTTTTAAATAGTTTTAATTCTTTGTTGAATAACGAAAAATTGCCTTTGTTTTGTTAAAGTAGTATGTTTGTATGAAATAGTACTGTTTAAATATAAAATTTAGTCTAGTGATGAAAAATTCCATTAATCTGCTATAGATATTGAAGTAAATGACTTACTTTTGCAACCCAATAATATGGATAACTAATTTACTTTAAATTATTTTAACAGATGAAGACCAAGTACATAGATTTAATTGAACAGTCATTCGAATTTCCAACAGAGGAATTTGAAGTGGAAGATGGAGAACTTTATTTTTATGATATTCCTTTAATGGACTTAGTTAAACAATATGGAACTCCTATGAAGTTTACTTATTTGCCAAAAATTAGTGAAAATATAAAAAAGGCAAGAGTGTGGTTTAATGTAGCTTTAACTAAAGCAAATTATAATGGCAAGTATTACCAATGCTATTGTACAAAGAGTTCTCATTTCTCTTTCGTTTTAGAAGAAGCTTTGAAAAATGATATTCATATTGAAACAAGTTCTAACTTTGATATTGACATTGTAAGAGCACTTTATGAATCTGGACAAATTGATAAAAATAAATTTATAGTTTGCAATGGTTTCAAAATGCCAGCTTATATTGAAAATATAGCTAGATTGATAAACGATGGTTTTACTTCGGTTATTCCAGTTTTGGATAATTATTCAGAACTAGATCAGTTACTTGAGCAAGTTGAAGGTGAGTTTAGCGTAGGTATCCGTATTGCTTCTGAGGAAGAACCAAAATTTGAGTTTTATACTTCTCGACTTGGAATAGGTTACAAAAATATTGTACAATATTATCACGACTTTATTGAAAATAATCCAAGAGTAAAACTAAAAATGCTTCACTTTTTTATAAATACTGGAATTAAAGATACTGCATACTATTGGAATGAATTGAACAAATGTATGAATGTTTATTGCGAGCTTAAAAAAGTTTGTCCTGAATTAACAGCTTTAAATATTGGTGGTGGGTTTCCTATTAAAAATAGCTTGACATTTGATTACGACTACGAATATATGGCTGAAGAAATTGTGAATCAAATAAAAATGGCTTGTGATGCAAACAAAGTTCCTGAACCAGATATTTTTACAGAATTTGGCTCATTTACTGTTGGTGAAAGTGGTGGTGCAATTTATTCAGTAGTCTTTCAAAAGCAACAAAACGATAGAGAAAAATGGAATATGATTGATTCTTCTTTTATTACAACACTACCTGATTCATGGTCAATTAGTAAAAGATTTATAATGTTGCCAATAAATAAATGGGAATCACAATACGAAAGGGTTTTTCTTGGTGGGCTTACTTGCGATAGCGATGATTACTATAATTCAGAGCAGCATGTGAACGCAATTTATCTGCCAGAATATGATGAAGAAGAAACTTTATATATTGGATTTTTTAATACAGGAGCATATCAAGAAGCAATAGGTGGTTTTGGTGGAATTCAGCACTGTCTTATTCCCGCACCAAAACATGTGCTTATAAGCAAAGACGAAGACGGTAAAGTTACTACCAGACTGTATTCTAAAGAACAATCATATAAATCAATGCTTAAAACTCTTGGATATACTTATTAATTGTTTTAATTTTGGTGAAATTTTAAATAATTATGTCTAAACGTACTTATGCAGGTATTCCAGAGGAATATTCAGACTATGAAAATGCAAAAGTTGTAATTTTGCCTGTTCCTTACGATAAAACATCAACTTGGGGAAAAGGAGCAGACAAAGGACCAGAAGCATTTTTAGATGCTTCGGAAAATATGGAAATTTATGATTTGGAATCAGATACCGAAGTTTTTAAACATGGTGTTTGGTTAAGCGATGTTTTAGATGTTGACGACAATCCTGAAATGATGGTGCAGCAAGTGAAAGCTAAAGCTAAAAAGTTTTATGATGATAATAAACTTTTTACAATGATTGGCGGTGAGCATTCTGTAAGCATTGGTGCAATAATGGCAAGTGCTGAAAAATTTGAAAATTTATCAGTTTTACAACTCGATGCACATTCAGATTTAAGACCAGAATATGACGACAGTATTTATAATCATGCTTGCGCTTTGCATTGGGCTTCGAAAAATACAAATTTAATTCAAGTTGGAATTAGAAGCATGGCTGTAGAAGAAAGAGAATTTGTAAACAAAAACAATGTATTTTATGCCGAAGATATTGCAAATAGAAATGATTGGCAACAAGAAGTAATTGATAAACTTGGACAAAATGTTTACTTAACTATTGATTTGGATTACTTCGACCCTTCGATACTGCCTGCAACCGGAACGCCAGAACCAGGAGGTTTAACTTGGTATCCGACTTTAGATTTACTAAAAAAACTTGCTAAACAAAGAAAGATTGTTGGATTTGATATTGTTGAGTTAGCACCAGACCCAGCACATTTAGCATCGAATTTTTTAGCAGCAAAATTGTATTACAAAATATTAACTTATATATTAGAAAAATAATGGAAGCAAAAGGAACAATTTCAAAATTTATTGAAGAAAATTTTAAACATTTTAATGCAGCTACTTTAGTTGATGCCTCAAAAGGCTATGTAAAACACTTAACCGAAGGTGGCAAGATGATGATTACTTTAGCTGGAGCTATGAGTACAGCAGAGCTTGGCAAAACTTTAGCAGAAATGATTCGCCAAGATAAAGTGCATATTATTTCTTGTACAGGAGCAAATCTTGAGGAAGATATTATGAATTTAGTTGCTCATAAGCACTATAAGCGAGTGCCTCATTATCGTGATTTAACACCACAAGAAGAGTGGGATTTAATGCAAAAAGGCTTGAATAGAGTTACCGATACTTGTATTCCAGAAGAAGAAGCTTTTCGTCGTATTCAAGAGCATATTTTTAAACAATGGAAAACAGCTCAAGATAAAGGCGAAAGATATTTCCCACATCAATATATGTATAAAATGTTGTTGAGTGGAGATTTAGAAAAATATTACGAAATAGACCCAAAAAACTCTTGGATGCTTGCTGCAGCTGAGAAAAACTTAGATATTGTTGTACCAGGTTGGGAAGACTCAACTATGGGAAATATTTTTACCTCATATTGTATAAAAGGCGATTTAAAACCTTCAACAATGAAAACAGGTATTGAGTATATGATGTTTTTAACAGATTGGTATCGCAAAAATTCTAGTGGTAAAGGCGTAGGATTTTTCCAAATTGGTGGTGGAATTTCTGGTGACTTCCCAATTTGCGTTGTACCAATGATGTACCAAGATCTAGAATGGGAAGATGTTCCTTTCTGGGCTTATTTCTGCCAAATTAGCGACTCAACAACTTCATACGGCTCATATTCAGGTGCAATTCCAAACGAAAAAATTACTTGGGGAAAACTTGATATAAATACTCCAAAATACGTAATAGAATCTGATGCTACTATTGTTGCACCACTTGTGTTTGCATGGGTGTTAGGGTATTAAACTCAGTTAAAAGTTAAAAGCGATGCACTGAACGTAGTTGAAGTGTTAAAAGTCGAAAGTTTGTAAAGTTTGAACCGAGCTTGCGAGCTCGCTGAAAGCAAAAGTTTGTAAAGTGGAATGTTGTGAAAATTTCTGGATTTTTATCTTTTAACTGCCAGTTACAGGCTTAAAGTTACTTATAATACTTTATCTGTTTTCAATCTTTCTAAAATTTTCTGTGCAGCTTTTTTTGCCAATCCGTTTGTTTCAAATGAACTACTTGTGTTAAACCTTGCCTTCCAAACTTCTTTTTGTGTAACAACATCAATTCCAGTTAAACTATAATTAACAAATTTAGCATTATTTTGATATGATATAGAAGCTGGCTTTAAAATAAAAACAATGTCTTTTTGATCATTATTAATAGCATTGTTAATCTTTGTATTTAAATCATCATTTTGATTGAGGGTTAGCTCATCACTACTTTTTAAATCAGAAAAAATAAATTCAACTTTTATATTTGCATTTCTAAATTGTAATTCCATATTAGTTTTTAGTTTTTCAGAAAATTTTTTAGTATTATATTTATCGTATAAAATTACAATTAGAGGGTTTTTATATGGTTCCTTAATAGCTGATTCATCAACAACAGTTTTTATAGATATACAACTTGTCATTAAGCTCGAACCCTAAATTTTTAGGTAATAGATATTTTCATCTGCTTTAATAATGTTTTGGTTGACTTATTCATTTCTGAAGTAACAAATTCATTACTATTGAATTTTATTTTCTTAATAGTTTTTAAATGCTCAATCGCATCATTTATAGAATAATGATGTATTAGTTTTTGCGTTTTGTTTAGCTGAGTAGTTTTTAATATTTTAAAAAGTTTGTATATCATCACCATGCTTAAATGATTTATAAATAGCCATCCATTGAGAGATTCTTCACGCTGCATATGCGAACAATCAGCTTCAATCGTGTTTTTAAAATGGTCAAAAAACTGTTCTATTTCACCTCTATTTTTGTATTCTACATATATGTCTTGTGGTTTTAATTCTGTGTTGTGCATAATAGCTAGGGTTCCCATTGTATGCCATTTTTCGTTGAACTTTGGTTTAGAGTAACTTTCTGGTAACGATTGAATACGAGACAAATAATCTGTTTTTTCCTGTTCTTTGAGTTTGCCGTCTAAAAAAAGCTCTATTTTTCTTTGTTCAACCCTTTTTGTATCTGTATGAAAGATAAAGCGTTTTGAAAACTTGAAGTAATTATTACTTTGTTCAATATCTTTAAGCAGTTCGTAAGGTATTAGCTTGTTGTCTCGTCTGAGAGGAATAATATACTGCATTGACATATCTTCAAGTTGTGTTAAGTTGTCCTGTGAGAAAAAACCTTTGTCGCCAACGTAAGTACATTCTTCCAAACCACTCATGATAATAGTGTTTTTCATTGCTGATATTTCACGTATATTTCCTGGTAGAGAACGAAAATAAATAGGCTCAAGCGTTAAAGCATCGTAAAGGTACAATAATACAAATTGTAATTGAAAGTCCATGTTGGAATTATAGCCCTTTTGAGAAAGTGAAATATTGTTAGATTGTAAAACAATATCTGTAGCATCTATAAGAATGGTACGACGTTTCTTGTCTTTTGGTATCATAAATTCGTAAATAGAACTTTGTAACTGACCTAATTCAAAAAGATTGTCAGATATTTTTGTATCATATATTTTTTTATGCCACTCTAACATATCTAATATAAAAGAATTCTCCAAATAAAAAGGAATGTTTTTTAGTGGAGATTGGTATCCTATGCGACAATAAACCATAAATACGATAAATTTCCAATGGTTCGGAAAGTGATGTTTCAGAGAGTCTAACAACCCACTGTTTTCCAGTTCATCAATCAGCCACTTGGCTAAACCGTACTCAAAAGTCATTATCTGTTTGTCAAGATATGACTTAACGCTTTTCTTTTTTAATTCGTTTTTCTCGGAAGGAACAAAACCTTTTTCTTGTGTAATACTGCCTAATATTCCTAACGAAACTTTTCTTGACCGTCCTATGGTCTTATCGTAAACAGACTTTACGCCGTAAAGATAATAGCGTCCGTTTATTAATTTTAATTCTGTTCCTGGTCGCTTATGTTTCAAAGCCCAATCTGGATGTTTTTGTTTAGCTTTCATACATTACCTATTTAGGTAATGCAAAGTAACAACAAAAAAAACATATATGCAAGTATTTATATGTTTTTTTTTCAATTTAAATTACCTAATTTTTTAGGGTTTGGGATTAAGGTAAAGCTAATGGTTACAAAAAGGATAATAATTTTTTTCATATCAGTAGTTTTAATTTTTGTTTAATACGCAAATGTACATAAATTTTTTAAGATACAAACATTAGTGTAAAAAAAATCGTATGCGTATATTTAGCTGGAAAATGTAGCAATAGGTTTTACTTTGCACTTTAAAAATTTATTTGAAAAATTAAAACCAGCTATTAAACCAAGCTGTTGTTGGCAAATCTTATTTATATTTGGTTAAATCAAAAAAATTAAAACGTAGAATTAAATCAAAGCCAATGAAACACGGCATATAACCTTTTTCAGGGTTAGAAACAATTAGTTCGTGGTTTCCTCTTACTTTGATTATGTTTCCTTCAATTTTTCGACTAAATGGCATAATTGCAGATTGAAAAACAGGACCAAACTCAAATTGAATATTATTGATTTTATTTTTGAGAAGTCTAAGACCTAGATTAAAATTCATGCAAAGTGGATAAAAGTCTAAATTTTGTGTCAATGCAAACTCATTACCATCAGTTGCATAAAGATAAAGTTCACCTGGAAAATCAATGTGTTTATACAATGGAACACTTCCTATAACGCCACCTATTAAATTCAAATTATAGTTGCCAATTTTAGATATGTTGTGTTTATAGATTAGCGGAACATCTATAAAATATGCTCTAGGTTTAAAACGCGCAAATGGCATTTCATCATGTATCAATCCTTGTGGAGAATAATAATCTTTATTACTTAAAATTACTCCTGTTTCTATCTCATTCTTTTCATTTAATACAGCAGAAATTCTTATCCCAAAATTCATAAACTCAAATATAGGAAGGTCTCTTACAGATTTCTTTGACTGGTAACTGTATCCTGTAGGAACTTGACCACCAAAATATACTGTTGGATTATATAAATAGGAAATGTTTGGAGTATATGAAAATCCTAAACTCCATTTCTTTTTTAGTTCAAGCTCTTGAGCAATAGAATTTAAAAATAGAATAGATAAAACTAAGGTAATTAATATCTTTTTCATATTTATTTTTGCTAACGAATGTTTTACATAACAAATATACAACATTTTCCACTACAAAACAAAAAATTGCATATTATTTTCAACTTAGAATTGTCTCTCAGACGCACTTTTAACTTTTAACTGAACTTTAAGTCCTACACCTCTTGTTGGCAACTGGCAATTAGTTATTTATGATTTTTTCTATTTGTAGTATGAATTTCTTAACAAAGTCATAATAAGGCATAACCTTTTCTTCTGTATGCCTGTCATATTAATCTAATTGATTCATTTTTAATATTTTCATAAAGTGGAGTTTGTCTATATTTTACATTCCATTCTTCTTTTGGGTATATCAATGGGGATAAAATTTCACCTGTTTCTAATTCGATTTCATAGAATTCATCCATTATTTTAGTTTCTAAAGCAAAAGGAATTTGCTTTAAATTTAGTAAAATTAATAAATCCCAATCAGAAAAAGGTTTTGCGTCTCCACGTGCATGAGAACCGTACAAATAAATTTCAGCATCTGGATACTTTTCCTTTGAAAGTTCCAAAATCTTACTTATTATGACATCTCTTGTATTCATATTGCAAATATAATAAAAATCTATCTGACTTCAATTGTTTACTCAGATTTTTTTCTTGTTACCAACTTTTAATTTCCATAACAAAGGTATAACATTCTTATTTCATTTTCTATTTTAACTTCTTTTACTTTAATAATTTTCGATTTTCAACTTCTTGTAAAATACTCATTTGCTGAATTGCTATTTGATTTAGTTTTATGAGACGTTCTTTTTGGGGCATTTTTTCGTTAATGAAAACTGCATTCAGATTCTCCATATTTGACAGACAAATCAATTCATTTATTGTTGCATAATCACGAATATTGCCTTTCAATTCAGGGTTTGAGTCTCGCCATTGTTTGGCTGTAATTCCGAACAAAGCAACATTTAACACATCGGCTTCATTGGCATAAATTATTGATGTCTGTGTCGTTGAAAGCTCTTGTGGAATGAGATTTTGTTTAATTGCATCGGTATGTATGTGGTAATTTAATTTAGCTAACTCCCGTTTTGCGGACCAACCAAGTTGTTTTTGTTCTTCTTCTTTAAGTCTTTGAAATTCATTTATTAAATACAACTTAAAAGGAACACTAATTGCAGAGCCAAACTCAAAAGCAATGTCTTTATGTGCAAAAGTTCCTCCATACTTGCCTTTTTTTACGATAATCCCAATAGCATTGGTTTTTTCTATCCATTCAGAAACACTTAATACAAAATTTGGTAATCCTGCTTGCATTTTAAAGTGGTCGAATTCGACCACTTTAAAAATTGGGTTATGTATTTGTTCCCATGTACCCAAAAATTCAAGTGTATAACGATTTCTCAACCAGTTTTTAATAATATCTGCTGCACGGCTTTCGCTTTCTTTCGCGTTTGCCATATCGGTAAGAGAAATGTAATCTTTCTCCTCAATAGATATAATTGTGATTTCAGTATTTTTTACGTTAATTTTTGCCATAATTCATTACTTTTTTATGGTTATAGCTTTTATGTTATCTAAAATCTAATTTGCAAAACAAAACTACAACATTTCTATTTCATTTCCTATTTTAACCGATATTTTTTTAACTTTGCCAAAATTTAAAACGAAACTTTAAAAAATGAGTTTTATTAATCCTGCCTTTTTTTGGGCGATGTTTGCAATAGCTGTTCCGATAATTATTCACTTAATTAATTTTAGGCGACATAAAACTTTATATTTTAGTAATACACGCTTTTTAGAAAATATTCGCAAAGAAACCAAAACAAAAACTAAACTTAAACAAATTTTAATTCTAATTGCTCGAATTTTAACTATAGCAATGCTTGTAATAGCTTTTGCAGGTCCTTTTATTCCAATAAAACAAGGAAATAATGATAAACCAAGCGGTTTAAACATAATTTATCTTGACAATTCATTTTCTATGGAAAATACCGGCAAAAAAGGTAAACTTTTTGAACAAGCACAACAAATTGCTCAAGAAATTGCTTACAGTTCGGCAAGTTCAGCAAAATATTTTTTAATAACAAATGATTTATTGCCTGAACATCAGTATTTTAGCGATAGAGATGCTTTTGTGAGAAATATTAACAAAACTTCTATAAGTCCTTCAAGCTATACGTTAAACGAAGTGGTTTTAAAGGCTAATGCTAATGTAACAAAAGAGCAAAATGCGAACTTGTATGTTATTTCAGACATGCAAGAAACTTTTGTAGAAAATATTTCTGCAAAATTAAATGATAATATAAATTTAATTTTTGTTCCCCTAAAAGCTGAAAAACAAAACAATATTTTTATTGATTCTGTTTGGTTTGAGTCGCTTAGCCATAGATTAAATATGTCGGAAACTCTTGTTGCAAGATTAGTAAATAATTCTGACGAAGCATTTTTTGAGCAATCTCTACAATTATATATAAATGACAGCCTTAAAGCTGTTGCAGGATTTAATATTGAAGCAGGCGAAACTAAAGACGTTGAAATTGAATATGTAAATACTCAATCAGGATTTATTGAGGCAAGACTTGAAATTACTGACTATCCGATAATTTATGATAATATACTTTATTTTAATTATAAGGTTTCGGATATGACTAAAATTTTAATAATAAATAATGAAAAGTCAAATCGTTGGTTAACAGCTCTTTATGCTTCGGATTCTGAAAATTTTGATTTAAAACAAGTTAAATTAGGAACAGAGCAAAATGAGAATTTCAATAATTATAATTTGGTAATTTTAAATTCATTTTCAGAAATATCTACAGGTTTGAGTGCCAATTTGTTGGAATATACCGAAAACGGTGGCTCTTTGATTTTTATTCCTGATAGAAAATTGAAAGTCAGTTCGATAAATTCTTTTTTAAATCTTTTTAATGCAGGAAATTTTACAGAACAAAGTATTCAAAACACAAGAATTGCTTCAATAGAGTACGAGCACGAATTATTTAAAAATGTATTTATCAAAAAAGAAAAGCAAAGCGAATTGCCAATAGTTGCAAATAGTCATAAATTCAATACATTTACTTCGTCTTCTGTTCGTAAGGTTCTTAATTTAGAAAACAATGCAACTTTGTTGGCTGCTGGAAATTATGGTTCTGGAAAAATTTATATTATTTCAGCACATGTTGATGAAAGCAATTCGGAATTTGTAAAATCTGCAATTTTTGCTCCAGCATTTTATAATATGGCATTAAACTCTCAGATAAGCAATCAGTTGTATTCAACGATTAAGGCGGGAGCAAAAGTAGAAATAAAATCCGATAAGGAAATTTTAAGCTCAGATATTTTTAAATTGACAGACAAAACAAATTTCGAAATTTTAACGCCACATAGATATGCAAACAAAAAAATAATTATTGATATTCCTCAACAAATTTTAAATTCTGGAACATATTCACTTTATAAAACTGAAGAATATATTTCGCCAATTTCGCTAAATTACGATAGAAGCGAATCTGTTTTAGACTTTGTAAGTGCAAGTGATTTAGATAAACTCATAGTTGAAAAATTTGATAATAAAGCAAAACTTGTTGACTCAGATAAAAGCGATTTTAAACTTGAATTAAAAAGATTTGCAGACGGCAAACCATTGTGGCAACTATTTGTTTTATTAGCTTTTATTTTTGTTTGTTGCGAAATTGCATTTATAAGACTTCTTAAATAAAAAAAGTTTTTATATTTGTGCGAAAATTTTTGTGAGGGGGCCTCATAGTTCAACGGATAGAATAGCAGTTTCCTAAACTGTAGATCCAGGTTCGATTCCTGGTGGGGCTACTTTTTTGTATTGAGAATTATATAATTGATAATTGATAATTGATAATTGAAGAATTTAGCTTCGCTACATTTTCTGTCGTCTCTCGGCATAGCACTAACAAGTTTGGCTTTGCACTCGCTCTTTAGAAAATTGATAATTGAATCTGTTATGTTATAAAAAATAGGATTACACTTTAAAACTTAAAATATGAAAAAGAAAGATTCTATAGAAAAAGCAAGGCAGTATGTTGAGAAAGCCAAAAAAATATTAGAAAAAAATGGTAAATTTTATGAGGCTACCGAAACATATCAAAATAATAAATGTGTAAAAAGAGCAGGCAATAGGTTATGGAAAGCTTGCTTGATAGCTTTAGAGGCTGCGTTTCCTAATGTGGAAGGGAAAGGACGAATCTTAGTCGATAAATACAAAGAAGTAGCTCAGTGTGATAAAAAACTACATGATTGCATTTTCAATACTTATTATATAACATATTTAGCTATGGGTTACGATGGTACAAGTGTTAAAACAATAACTGATGTTGGTTTTGAATATGCTAATTTACTTATAGACCATTGTGCAATATTGTGTAATCAGCAAAAAATATAGGTGTTAAAATGTTTACCAAAAATCGTACTAAGAAAATTTTTGGTAAACATAATTTTCAAGCCTCAAAAAGTTTATTCCATTTTTCGTCAGGGGCTACGTCTAATATCCCGCCATTATATAACCAATAAATCATATAGGCACAAAAAGAACTTACACGTACTTTGTTTTTCTTTGTTACTTTCACATGAATACTGTCGGGTATTTTATATACTTTGTTTGCAACCTTGATACCGTCAATTTGAAAAACTTTTGAGTGAGGCTCTACGTTTATTAAAAAATCCTTATCTTCATCTTCAGGCTTGGCTTTTAAAGTTTTGTTACTCTTGTTTTTTATGGCAGCTTGTCCAAAATGCAATTGTAATGATGTTGTTAAGCACGCAATTCCAGCAAAGAAGAGAAAGTAGTCTAATTTTGTTTTGTTCACAAGAAACACCGCTAAAAATATGAGTGTTATGATTGCTAACAAATCACAAATATGGTATAGGTCTATTTTTATAAATTTTTTAGTTTTCATAACCTAAAAACGCTTTCTCTTTGCGTTTATTGCACATAAATTTATATTTTTATACACTTGTTTAACTTGCAGGCTTACGTTGTAATTTAAGCGAGGAATTAAAAAGTTAAAAGTGGATTTTTGATTTATTTTAGTTAAAACTTTCTGGAATTTAACTAAACACTAAAAACTCATCAACTAAAAACTAAAAACTTCTCAACTAAACACTAAAAACTTTTATTTATTTCCTGAATTTGTTCTGGGCTTAGTTTATTTACTTTGTTTAAAATCAGTGAGTTAATATTCAAATGGCACACAAATTCTAAAACTTCCATTTTATCAAAAGCTTCGAATAAAGATTTGCCAATACTTATTGCTCCATGATTTTTCATAATGCAAACATCTGTGTCTTGTAGTTTATTTGCAACTTCTACAGCAAGTTTTTCTGTTCCCATTAATTCATATTCTGATAGAGAAATTTTGCCAAGTAATAAACTTGCTTCGCCAGTTAAAGCTGTGTTTGGAATACTTCCTGCAACTGCATAGCTTGAAGCATAAACAGGGTGGGAGTGAACGATTGCAGAAATATCTTTACGTGTTTCGTAAATTTTTAAATGCATTCCACTTTCCATGCTTGGCTTTAACTTAGGCGTAATATTATTTTTATTGTCGTCAAAAACAATTATATCTTTCCATTTTATGCAGGATTTGTCGGTTTGGCTGGCAGTGATAAAAACAAAACCATTCTCATTTTTAAAACTAACATTTCCACCACTTGATGTAGTAAGACCTTGTGCGTAAAGCCTTCTCATTATTTTTGCTACTTCTTTTCTTTCTTTTTTAAACATCATTTTTGAAACAATTTAATAATTTCTTCTTCATTTGGTTTTATAATTCCTTTTTCGGTAATAATTCCTGTAATTAGTTCGGCAGGTGTTGTGTCAAAAGCAGGATTTAAAGCACCAGAGCCAGGATTTGTAATTTGCATTTCTTCAATTTTTCCTGATTTTAATTTTCCTGAACAATAAATTACTTCGTCTGCACTTCTTTCTTCTATAGGAATTGATTTGCCTGTTTTTGTTTTTAAATCTATTGTACTGCTTGGTGCGGCAATGTAAAATGGAATTCCATAATATTTTGCAGCAATTGCTTTTTCTAAAGTTCCAATTTTGTTTGCAGTATCTCCGTTTGCAGCAATTCTGTCGGCACCAGCAATAAATAAATCTATTTTTCCCTTAGACATATAATACGCTCCTGCATTGTCGGGAATTATTGCATGTGGTATATTTTCTTGTTTTAGCTCCCAAGCTGTAAGTCTTGCTCCTTGGTTGCGAGGACGAGTTTCGTCAACATACACAAATATATTTTTACCAGAATTATGAGCAGCATAAATAGGAGCAAGGGCAGAACCGTAATCAACTAAGGCTAACCAACCTGCATTGCAATGAGTTTCAATAGAAAAACCGTCTTCTATCAATGTGTTTCCAAATTCTCCAATCAGGCGACCATGTTCGGCACATTCGTCAGCAATGGCATGAGCTTCAGAAATTGCAAATTCTTTTGAAATTTTTGCAGCATCTAAAACTCTTTGGGTTGCATAAAATAAATTTACCGCAGTTGGACGAGTTTGGTCAATTAGTTTTTTGGCTTTTTCTAAACTTGAATACAAATCTTGGCTTTTATTTTCATAAATAGCTTGAAGCATGGCATAAGCCGCAGCAGCACCAATAGAACCAGCACCACGAGTAATCATAGTTTTTATTGCCATGCAAGTAGTTTGCAAGTTTTTACTTTTAAAAATTTTAAATTCAAAAGGCAGTTTGTTTTGGTCTATCATAAAAACTGTTTCGTTTTCTACCCAAATTGCCCGATAATGTTTATTGTTAACTTTCATTTTTTAAAATTTTAATCAACAATTGCTTTTGTAAGCTCTTCAAGCGAAAAACCTGCAAAATAATCATTGAAATTTAAGTCTTTTAACTTGTTTTCAATATTTGTATAAGTGTATCTAACGCCAATTAGTGCATTTTCAATTTCTTCGAGATTGCTATTGTTGCCAAAAAAAGTACCGTAAAACTTAATATTTTCTATCATGGAATTTTTCACATTAGCAAATACTTGTATTTTCCCAGCTGTGTATCTCGAATGTCTGTTTATATCAAACTTTGGCGATTTTCCCCAATTCCATTCCCAAGTTCCAAATTTGCTTGCTCTGTTTTTTTCAATTTCAGCTAATTCTTGTTGTGAAAAAGTATATTCTTTCATTGCTGGAAACTTGCGTTTCATGTGAGCAAGAAGTTTGTTAGCAAATTCTTCAACGCTAATTTTGTTTGGCAAATTTGGCAAAATATTATCAACAGCGCTACGAACAGATTTTGTAGCATTAGAGCTAATAATATCTTTAGGAATTTCTAAAGCTTTTGCCAAAACACTTAGTTCAGTGTTGAACAACAAACAGCCGTGGTGCATAATTCTACCTTTAATATAGGCTTGAGCGTTTCCACAGATTTTTTTTCCATCAATTAAAATATCATTTCTACCCGAAAATTCTGCTGTAACACCTAATTCTTTTAGAGTGTCGATTACAGGTTGAGAAAATGTTTTAAAATCAAAATCAACTCCTTTTTCTTCGTTAGAAATAATTGTGTAATTCAAATTGTTTAAATCGTGATAAACAGCTCCACCACCAGAAATTCGCCTTACAACATTAATATTATGCTTTTTTACATAATCTGCATTAATTTCTTCAAATGCATTTTGATGTTTGCCAATAATAATTGCAGGCTCGTTTATCCATAAAATAAATATTTTCTCGTGCTGAAGAAGATTTTTAAAACAATATTCTTCTAAAGCAATGTTGTAATCAGGTTTGTTGGATTTGTTTACAATATAAATCATAATAAAAATTTTAGACAGGCAAAATTAAGAATTTTTGGAGATAATCAGACTATATTTTAATCTTTTCAATTGCTCCAAGTGGATTCATAGCGTTGATAGGATAAATATAATCAAAATTTTTAACTTCATCTTCTTTTATTGTAATCATGTTGATTTTGTGCTGTTGCAAGCTTTGACTTAGCATTGTGCCAAAAAGTAGTGGAGTGTTTGGCGAATATAAATTTCCATTTTTTTCAAATATAAGATTGCTGAATACAGAATCGCTAACATTTTTGTTTTGAATTAAAATTGGTAAAGTATTTTTATCAGTTTCTTGAGAAATTGTGTCGAAAAGCTTTCTATCAGTACTTTTAAATGAATATGTGAAATTTTTTTCTATCTCAACTAATTTGTAAGTGTGAAATTTTGGTCTTGTATATTCTGCAAATTCTATTGATTGTTGGTGTGAATCATAGACAATTCTTATTTTGAAAAGTCCTTGTTTGGGAAATTTATTTTCAGAAATAATTTTTTCGAGAGAGAAGTTGGCAGGCATTTTAAAAATATGTAAAAAAGTTTTATTTACTCTTTCCTGATGGTAGTTTAAGTTATGTACAACTCCATTTTCGAGGCGTATACTTTCAATAAATTGGAACATAAATTTTGTTTTTTAATTCGCTAAATTCTTTTTCTACATCGCTTAGTTCAGTAATTCCACCGCCACTTTTATAAAAATAATTTTCTCCATTTTTTTCAATAAATCTAATCATTACTCCAGAATCTAAACTTTCGCCAGTGAAAATTCCCATAACACCGCTATAAAAACCTCTGTCGTAGCCTTCAATTTTATTAATTATTTCAATAGCTTCGTTTTTAGGAACACCGCAAATTGATGCAGCAGGAAGTATAGAGTTTAATAAATCGCCTAAATTATCTTGCCAATTCGGTTGTAGCTTTGCACAAATTTCAGAACTTACTTGTAATAAAGTTTTTGTCTTAGTTTTAATTTTGCTAATATAGCGACTTCTTTCTACCCAAACATTTTCGGACAAATTAGAAAATTCTGATTTTACCATTGCAACAACTTTTTGGTGTTCTTCAATTTCTTTTTTGTCGTTTAAAATATTTTCTTCGGCATTTTTAATCGAAGCATCTATAGTGCCTTTCATAGGGTGGGTGATGAGCGTGTTGTTTTCAATTTTTACAAAAGTTTCAGGCGAAAAAACAATAAAATGATTGGGAAGATATAGTTTATATAAAGCGTTTGAAGCAAAATAAATTTCTTTAAGAGTTTTGTCAATTGTAATCGGACTTGCTTGTGTTAGATTTATTTGAGTGATTTTTCCTTCTTTTATTTTGTTTTGAATATATGAGAATTTTTGCTTGTAGTTTTCAAAATCAGTTTCTTGAATACTTAAATTAATATTTTGTGAATTTTTAGTTTTGACACAATTAGTGCTGTTTGGAAATTTGTACAAAATATCGTTTGTATTTGCAGGAATAGGAAATAAGCGAATGTCGGTTTTTGCAAAATTTATTACAAAAACAAAAGGAATACGTAATTTAGCTAATTGGTTTATTGAACTAAAATTTGGATTTTTAAAAAGTTTAGATTGCATTTTATATTTCATTTGTAAATTGAAGCAAAAATATTATTTGTTTTTATGTAAATAAATTTTTTGATAAAATTTTTTGCAATACTTATATTTTACACTATGTTTTTATATATTTGGCACTGAAATAATTTTTTTAATATGAAACGACTGTCTGTGTTATTTTTGGTTTTTAGTTTATGTTTTAATGTGTTTTCACAAACAAAAACTGCTCAAGATGTTTTAAACGATTTTATTTCACAAAGCGAACTTAAAAATGCTTCTGTATCTGTTTATGCAGAAAATTTAACAACTAATACTTTAGTTTTTGATTATAATTCAAATTTGGCTTTAGCACCTGCTTCGGTTTTAAAACTTGTTCCTACAAGCATGGCTTTAGAATTGTTTGGTGCAGATTATAAATTTAAAACAGAGCTTGCTTATTCAGGACAAATATCTGCTGACGGAACTTTAAATGGAGATTTGTACATTATTGGATACGGCGACCCTTGTCTTGGTTCTCAGAATTTTACTTCAACTTATGGAAAAGATTTTGAGATTTTACAAACATGGACAAATGAAGTTAAAAATCTAAATATTAAAAAAATTAAAGGAAATATTATTGCTGACATCTCATATTTTGGCGAAATTCCAATTCCTGACGACTGGATTTGGGAAGATATTGCAAACTATTTTGGAAATCAAGGCTCGTCTTTAAATTTTGTGGATAATTTATATTACTTACATTTTAAAACAGGATATACAAATGGTGCAGCTACAATTATTACAAAAATAGAACCCGAAGGCTTAGGTTATAAGTTTGATAATCAGGTGCTTTCTTCTTCAACTGTTTGGGACGATGCTTATATCTATTATACAGCGGATAAAAACCAAATGCAAGTAAAAGGAAATTTAGTTTGGAAAAAAAATGATTTTGTAATCAAAGGTTCTATTCGCGAGCCTGAACGTTATCTTGTTCAAGCTTTTTCTCAAAATTTGAATTCTAATGGAATAAGTTTAGACGGCAATTTAAAAGTAATAAGTGCATTTGATATTAACGTTCCACGAAAAGTTTTTCATACAACTTATTCGCCAAAACTTTCTGATATTGTTGATTATACTAACATTAGAAGTTTTAATTTATATGCAGAAATGTTAGCTCATCACATTATGAAAAAAACAGAAAAATCTTGGAATGAGTCTGTTGTAGAATTTTGGAAAAAGAAATCTATTGATACTGATGGTTTAGAACTTAGCGATGCTTGTGGTTTAAGTCGTTTTAATGCAATAACAACTAAGCAAATAGTAGGAATGTTGAAATATATGGGATTATATTCTGCAAATAAAGATAAGTTTTTCACAAGCTTGCCAATAGCAGGTACGAATGGAACTATGTCAAGATTTTGTATTGGTACAAAAGCTCAAAATCGACTTCATGCAAAATCGGGAAGTATTGCAAGAGTGAGGTCTTATGCAGGTTATATCTATAATTCAAATGGTGATGAAATTGTTTTTGCTGTAGTTGTAAATAATCATTCTGCAAATTCGTATAGAATTAAAAAGATTTTTGAAGATTTTTTTGCTGCATTAGTTGACATAGAGTAGATATGATAAGTTTAATAAAATCAATTTTTGCATTTATAAAGTCAGATTTTTCTTGGAAAATTTATTTGTCAATTTTCCTTTTTACCGCTGCTTTAGTTTTGTTTGAATACAATACTTTTTTGTATGATAAATTGGACATGAAGTTTTCTTATACACCAAAAGTATATTTATTGAATTTTTTATACTTTTCGTTTGCTTATTTTGTGCCAGTAATTTTGGTAAAGTCATTTAGTCCTTCAAAAATAAAATTAAACACTCGGTTTTGGATAAAAGGCATTTTAGGAATTATTATTATTAGCCTTTATGTTTCTTTTTATTCTTTTTATAAACTTGTTTATAAACTTCCGAGTCCAGATTATTATTATTGGTATTACACATTAAGTAATGCTTCGGGGTTGTTGATAGTAGTTTTACCTTTGGCAATAATATATTTAATTTTTGATAGAAAAAGCGAAGTGCCATTTTATGGAGCTAATTTGAAACATTTTAATTTTCGTTTAGCTTTATTATTGTCTGTAATTGCTTTTTTGATTGCTTTACTTGGAGTTAAATTTTCTGATGTTTCAAATTACTATCCTAT
>Ga0209606_1001083_pt1 | contig 36208 bp, 40 predicted proteins | sample AD_UKC057_MetaG_FD_184412 | JGI IMG/M metagenome (GOLD analysis project Ga0209606, IMG submission 184412) | Active sludge microbial communities of municipal wastewater-treating anaerobic digesters from USA - AD_UKC057_MetaG (SPAdes) (version 2) | ecosystem: Engineered > Bioreactor > Anaerobic >...
AAGAGGCGGTACTTGAATGTTTTTCGCATAGCCTGAGTATACCACTTATGTACGGGTTACGCAAACATAAGGTGCGCCTTATATCCCCATGCCTAAAGGCAGGGGTTTTACGGCGCTGGCCGATAATACCACCAGATCAGAAACCAGGAGTGTCGTTTGCAGTCGGGGCACCTGCCGGTGACGACAGCTCGTTCGATCGGCGTCGGAGTACACACGCTGATCGAACCCTGCGTGCCCCTGTAGATTCTGCATCCCATCCCCGCCACCTTCTTCCTCTCACTCAGGCTTCGTCAGCCTTGCCGGGGCCGGGTGCCGGGATGCTCACTTCCTCTACACTGCAATCTCCGCCGCACAGCTCACAGAAGTGGCCCTTATCCATCACGCTCTCCACGACCATCTCCTGCTTCTCCACGTCCCATCTGGCGTAGGCATCGAGCAACACGCGGTCGCTCCCGCACACGGTACACACAAACTTCTTGGCCATCCCCCTTATCAACCCCCTTCTTATTTAGCTACATAGTTACTATAGAGACGGCCGTTTTCTGTGGAAAACTCAGTAACTCGTTGACCTATATAGCCAAACCCATGTGGAAAACTTGTGGATAACCTGTGGAAAACCTGTGGATTTCCCGGAATTGCACGAGTACTGCAATGGCCGCCTACTGGGAGGTTTATACCCCAGTTTTTACGTTTTTGACACGCGGGGGTGGGGGTGGTTATGCTTGATCGAGATTCCACGTAGCGAAGGGGGCGGCATGCCTGGAAGCAATATCGCCAAGGTGTACGAGATACTGGACGACGCGCTGAGTGAAGCCGTTTCATCGGGCCTGTTGATCAAGCATGGAGTGGAGAAGTACACCTCCATGCCGCTTCCGGAAGGCCTTCTCGTCAGATTCGGCGATTCTCCGCTCTACCTCTTCAAGATCGGTGAAATCACCGGTGTGGCGCTGACGCACAAGAAGGGCGGCGATAACGCCACCGACCGGGCCGGCGAGCCAGACGAGCATGGCGGGGGTGGAGACGACGGCGGCGGCGCTGCCGGCCACAAGGGCGGCGGCAAGCGCAAGAGTAAGGCTGAAGCCGAACCGGCTCACGCTCCTGAACAGTAGCTGGTCCATGATTAATACGGGGCGGCAGGCAGCCGCCCCTCGTTTTACCCTGACCTACTCGGAAGCGTCCGGAGTACGCCTCATGAAGTCAGCCATGACCTTCTTGGTGAACCACCGGTACACCAGCGTCGAGGCACACACGTAGAAGATCCATCTGATGCTGAACGTGAGCTGATCCTCGAGCCCCAGCTTGGAAATACCGCACTCCCAGGCCAGAGCTACCAGCGCCGCCACGATCAGCACTTCGGCGAAGGCGAGCAAATCCTGAAACTTCTCGTCCATCGGCTTGATGAAGCCGTTGAAGGCGTTTTTCACCATCTGAGTCAGTATGGAGGTGGCGAAGGCCCCTCCGAAGAAGCTGAGGGCGAACTGAGACGTGAACATGGTATCCACGATATTCCTCCTTAGCCGAAGATGCCGGTGATCAGCTCTTTCGCCAGGGCGGAAAAGACTGCTCCCAGTATCATCGCTCCGATCGTCCACCAGAACTTGCCGATCTTGCTCGAGAACCACTTGTCGCGCTCGATCTGTTCAAGCAAGTCGAGCTTGCCCATCACCGGACACGCTCCCCGGGTCTTCTGACACCGCTCTTCACACTGCCTGTTCGATTCGCCCACCGCAGCCGCTATCTTGGCATCCAGCTCAGTACGCGCCGCCGTGAGCATGCTCTTGAATTCCGCCTGAGCTTCCTGCTTCTTCAGCTCCATGTCTTTTATCGCGTCGGCGTTTCTCTCCGCATAGGCCTTGTCCCGAGCATCCAAGTCCTTGATATCCTGAGAGTTGCGATCAGTGATGGTTTTCACGATCGCGAGCCCCTCAAATATCCTCTTCAGCGTATCGAGATCGAGGTCGATGGGCATAGTGTTGGATACGCTACTTTCGCTCGTGGGCCAGCAGGACCACGCAGTTGTTATATCCGTTTCTGTGATGCAGGTACTGCAGCTCGGCCAGTACCGCTATTGACGGCGAATCTCCGCGCAACAGGTTGATTTCGAATGGATCGCCATTTTCGTGGCGCTGGTGTTCGAGATACGTCGCGTGATGCTCAGAGTCTATGAACTCGAGTATCGAGCGCCCTATCAGACCCGCTTCGGCTACGCCGACCAGCGTGCTGAAGCTCTTGTTGCATCTCACTATTTCGAGATCGTCCAGGATGGCTATCCTGTCCGTAGCGGCTTCGGCGAGGATTTCGAACTGGATCCTGGCCTCCTTGCAGAGATGGGCATTGCGCTCTCTCGCCAACGACTCGCCTACGTAGCCCACGATACTGATAAGACTGTCCAGCGCCGGATCGTCCACCTCGGCTTCCTCGTGTGATGCCACCGTGAAACAGCCCATCACCTTGCATCGATCCATGATGGGGATTACCGCGATGCCCTTAAGCCCCTCGCTGAGCCGTATGTCGTCGGCATCCGCCGCCACGAGATCGTCGTAGGACCGGAAAACCGGTCGCCCCTTGATCGCCATCCGGTACTGAGTCGACCCGGGGTGGAATACCGACACTTCGGCGAGCAGATCGTCGCTGACGTTTCGATGGCACTGTAGCCTAAGGGCGCCATCCTTCATCAGATAGGCTCCTCCACAGTCGTAGCCGTTGACCATGAGCAGAGAGTCCAGTGCCCTGCTGAGAATCTCGAACTCGGAAGAGGCGCGGCACATGTCCTGAGCCAGATCGCGCTGGATCACCACCAGGTGTTCGGCATGCAGCTTGCCGGCTCTGGCCTTTTCCAGCTCAGCCTCGTGCTGTTTGATGATATCGTCGATCTCCCCCATGATGCCGCTCAGGGCGGTCCGCAATTCGTCTGTAGACGATTCCTGCAGCGTGAGCTTATCCACCTTGTCCCCCTAACACGAAGACCTGGATCTCGCGCTGGCAGGAAAAGCCCGTGGTGGTCCTGACGACTATCCTGACCGTGTATGGGGCTTTCGCCACCTCTCCCCCTCTCAACGTGATCCTGGCCTTCTGACCTAAGTATACCGCTCCGGCGATCAGGGTCGCCGTCACGTCCTTGTTGTAGCGATCCAGCGCTACTATCACCGTAGCCCGCCTGTCGAGCTGGCCCTTGCCCTTCAACATCCCCGACAAGTCGACGTCGACGACTTGATCGTAAGATGGATTCTTCATGACGGGCGTGCTGCGCTCGATGGCGGCGTCGGATATCGAGCGCCCTATGGTCCCCGGGGCCATATGCGAAGCCTGTGGGGCGTCCAGTATGGATCGGGTGATTCCATCGACGTCCACAATGACCGTACCGCCTCCGCCTCCGCCGCCGGCCTGCTCGAGGGCCTTTGCGGTGAATCTATCCGCTCCGCCGCCATCGTCTTCAATAAGCCCATCCACGCGCTGCGTGTCGGCATAGATCAACCCGGTAGCCGCTATCAGGCCGCTGTCGGCTATGCCGGTGTCGACCTCGGCGTTGACGTTGGCGAGGTTGAGCTCGCTGGAGTCGATGGCAACCGCTCCGCCGCTATTGTCGATCACCATTCCAGTCACGCCGCCCAGCAGGCTAAGCGTGCCGCCTGATCCGGCGACCTCGATGGTGCCGAATATGCCGGAAACGTCAGCCTTGCCTCCGGCGGCAAGCGTTATGGAGGCCCCCTTGCTGGTCCCACGCAAGGATAGCTCTCCGCCTCCCACGTCGACCACGTGCCTGCCGCCGCCCATGCTGTCGATCTTGCACGAGCAATTGGCATCGAGGGTCATTGCCGTACCAGCCGTCCAGCGACGCATTTGGATGTGCGTGTCAGCGCCAAGCCCGGCAAAGTTCAGCGTAGGCGTCCCGCCGTGCCCGACGAGCGAGAAGCAGTCGACGAATTCGTAGCTGCCCGCCGCGCCACCCGTGAGCGTGCCCGAGCCGTGCCCAATACCGGTTCGAAGCAGGATTGAGGGCGGCAGCGTGGCCGCCCCGATCTTGCAGTCGACAAACATTGGAGTGGTAAGGGCGGAACCAACTCCGGACACGGTAGCCCCCTCGACGTAGCAGGCGTTGATGGACTGCCCGTTGAGGTTGAGATTCCACTGCTTGCCGATCAGCGTTTTCGATCCCAGGCTGGACGACAGTGTGATGGTTTCGCCGTTGAGTATCCTAAAGCGGGCAATGCCCAACGATGCCGCTATGGTCAGGGCATCAGACCACGGACAGGGATTGTCAGCCGTTCCGTTGATATACACCGTGGTGCCTGAAGAGCCCGTCGCCTTTACCCACACCGCTCCGTCAGCGTAGCCTACCGAGCGATACACCACGGAGTAGGAAAGATACATGTAGTCGTTGTAAACGTAGACCCCGGAAATGCCGCTACCCGCCAGCCGGACTCTGACCTTGCCCGCGTTGGAGCCGGAGCCCACCATTGTAGTCCGTAGCTTGCCGATCTTCGTGCTGTCGGTCGTAGTGTTGTCGCCCGACCATATCTCTATCTGCTGCCAGTTGTTGGCTACCCAGTCGTATCCGTAGACGCCAACGTCTTTACCCTTCGGCGTCACGCGACCCCAGAAGACGATATCGACTGGCACGCCATCGGCCCCGACGTTGAACTCGTAGTAGCAGTCGAGATTGCCGCCCGAATCGCGCAATAGGTGGTAGTCTCCGTTTTTGTTGAAGGTGTTGGTATAGGAGCCGGTCTGTGTCCCGGTGGTGAGCACGAAGCCCGATGCCACCGTGGAGATTGCTGCACTGCCTATCGATAGCCTGGCAATCTGGTCCTGGCGCCCCGGGAAGGCGTCTCCAGTCAGTCCCGTCCCGTCGAACTGGCTCTCGAGGTTGTCGGCAGCCGCGGCGTCCCCGGAGACCTCGACGACGTCGGCCGGAACGAGGTCCGAGAACATCCCGGGCTCGATCGCGTCGTCGGCGATCTTGTCAGCAGTGATAGCGTCGTGCGCCACGGCAGAAGCGTCGATGGCTCCCGCAGCGAAAGTAGCAGCGGCTATGGTTCCAGCGTCTATCGCTGAGACCGCCACCTTCTCGCCGTCCAGAGTCGCCTTGATGTCAGTTCCAGTAAAGTTCATCTTGTCGGTCTGCGTCTTGATTGCGTCGACCACAGCGTCAACGTCGTCGATGCTTCCGGCGTCGACGGTGAACTGTCCCACCCTCGACTTCCACGTCTGCCCGCCTATGACGGCGACCATGACGACGTTGTAGTCGTGGCCGACCTGGAAGCCGTTAGCGGCGCTGGCGGTCCCGTAGACGTGGTACTCTCCGGTGTCAACTTTCGCGACAGTGGGCGCGTACCCCAGAGCCGCGCCGTGGTCCTCGTACACCAAAGCGCTCGGCAGAGCGTCGGCGTCGACAGACCCGGTCGAGTTGTGGGTGGGCGCCATGAAGCAGAAGTCGTGCCCCAGCTTCACGAGCTACCTCCCACGATGCCGACGAACTGGCCGCCCACGTCGGCGTGTCCTCCTGACGCCGGAGCAGCCGACGGCAACTCGGTCTCATATCCGAATTTGAATGGCCCGTAGAAGTACAGGAACTCGTGCCCAGAACCGTCCTCCCGAGACGCGGGTACCATCAACCCGCATTCTACAGCAAAGCTGGCCGGCAATTCCACCTCGTAAGCCCGATAAAATGCCATCAGGGCTCACCGATCTTTTCCAAGCAGACTGCGGGAGCATAGCTGCCGCCCGGATTCAGGCCCAGATTGCGGTAGACCCTGTCGCAAACGGCAAAGGTGGTAGTTGCGTTGGGATTAGTGACCCACGCTTGCCCGACTACGATGCGGTTCGTTGTATTGTCTGTGATGTATCGAGTCTGTCCCGCTCCGGTTCCCCCTGTCAGAACAAGCACCTTCCCTATGAATGCGTCATCCGTAAATGGAGTCCCCGAGACATCAAGATTTGTAGCTCCACCAGCAGATGCCGTCCCCAAGACGTACTGGTTGGCGTCGTCCATGACGCCATACAGATTGTCTTGAGTCGCCTCTCCGCAGGACACTATGTTCTCGTCGGAGTAAGCTGTGAACGGAGTATTGTACGTACCGTTGTCGCACAGCAGCAGCGGTACAGTGGCGTACAGGTTCACGTACCTATCTGGACATGTATAGCTGCTGAGCCTAGTGGCATACATCTGAGCTGTAGAACCGCCGTCAGCCGTACCTGACGCAGCGGGATGTACAACAGGATGGACCGCATTGTGAGTCAGGCGAGCAAACGTAGACGGAGCCCTCCCAATGATACTCCCGGCAGAATAGTTGTTGGCGAGTGTGGCTATGGTCAATGAAACTCCAGCCGACACGGCGGTAACCTGAACACGCTCTCGGCAACCAGTGGACGGGTCATAGATGGTGTAGTAGTCGTTGATGTAGAACCTGTCGGTGTTGTCAACCTCGACTACTACGGAAGCCCCAGCGGACTCGGCATTAGCTAAGACTGCCTTAGGCTTTGTGACCCCGCGCTTGGGCCAATGACCCACCCCCATAAGTGTCGAGTTTCCCCAGCGCACGACCGCCAGGTCTTTGCTGCCGTAGAAGTACATAGTAGCCGCTGCGTTAGCAGCGAAGTACGCTGTAGAGGCTGTATTGCCATAAGCCCCGCCATACCCAGTGTCCGTGGCGGTGTTGAAGAATGCGTATACCTTGAAGACTATATTGTTGCCAAAAACGTAGAGGTGGAGCCACCCCTTCGGTTCTTTACCAGATTCACCGACACTAGACAGTACGTGAGAAGTCCCGGAGATGGCCTTTTCGAGCGTCCAACCTACCGCTTGCAGATACGTAGAGATGTCCGCCATAGCGGTGGCCTGAGACCCCGCTCCGTAGACCTTCATGTTAGACCTGTAGCTCACAGAATCCTCCTCAACTCCAGCCCTGCCAGTTCAGTCCCACTTCATATATCGGTTCCTTCTGGAGCACCGTAGTTGGGTTAGTCGTCGACCCAGGGGCCCGTCGGGGCGGCCCCGCGGGGTCTGACTCGTCGGTCCCCGTGAAGACGAAGAACGTCTTGTCGGAGAACGTCCCCGCCGGCTGGGCCAGCCACGGGTTGGTCACCGTGACCTTCTGCCTCTCGCCGTTCCTCTGGGCCTCCGCTATCCGCTGCTCGGTGAAGCTGAGGTCGCAGTCGACGGACGAGACCAGCAGCGACTTCGACGGGTCCGTCATCTTCTTCGCGAACCTCGACAGCCGGCGCCTGAGAGTGGCTCCGTAAGTCCTCTTAGCCAGCTCGACGTCGCCGGCGGCAGCGAGCCCCCAGGCTCCCTGTCCGCCTGAACGTTACCCGGGGCTGGCAGTACTGATATCGTAACGGGCACCCGCTACCACCTATCCTTCTTGTTGTCCAAAATCGCCGCTATCGCCCCGCCTACAGCCCCGAGGATCAGGATGATCCCGCCGATGATCAACATCTCAACGTCCATCACTTCACCTCCACGAAATACGGCGAGTTGGCGAATGAGCAGGGCGGAGTCTTCTCCAGCCTCACCTCGGGGAATAGATCCGGGATGAGCACTCCACCGCCTTCAAGCACCGCTCTGGCGCCTGACGAGCAGTAGTGATACCGCGCCCCGAAGTCAAAGAAGCGATGCAGCCCGAAATGCGTGTCCAGCAGCTGGCCCACGTCGTAAAGCGAGCCATTCCACGGCAGACACTTCTCGAATACCCTCCGCGCCCGGCGCGTCAGATTCATCTCCCGAAACTCGTTCGTCATAGCCGCCTCGACCGGCCTGAACAGCCGGCTGTAGCCACTGTCGTACATCCAGTGCTCAGGATCGGCAGGATACCAGAAGAACCTGGCCGAAGGCGCCGTGAACTCAAAACCCAGTATCTGATGCGCAGCCCCGGTGAAGATAGCCCCGCAAACCACCCGTATATGGTCGTAGCGTGCGTTTCCTGAGGGGTAAAGCCTCTCCCCGTATTTCCGGAGCCTCCAGTGCGCAAATCGCTCTAAAACGGCTCTAGGGGGCCAAAGCGTCCGTTCTGGTTCTTTCCAGCTGAGCAGTACGTCTCCGGGCAACAGTTCCATACTTAGTTCACCTCTCCGCGCTGTAGGAGGCTACAGGCGTGACTCGATCGCTTTTGAAGAAATCCGCCGGGCGGGTGTACTGCTTGCCGTAGTTGCCACGCCATGCTATCGACGGATAGGCGTAAGCCGCCACGGCGCTGCAGATCAAGCCTCCGCTCGGGTCTTTCGTCTTCCTGCCCGGCCACAGGCCGGCGCGTACCAGATCCCAGTAGCTGTACTCTATGCCCTGCATTGCACGGGCTCGTTCTACGGCTTTGGCGCGTGTCTGCTGATTGACCTTCGGCCGCAGCGCTATCAGATCGTTTTTCTCACGCGGGAAACTGCTGATGTCGCGCTCCCTGATACGCCCCGCCACGAAATTGGGATGGCCGGGGTAGATGTCGCCGTACATGTGGATGACCTTGTTGTCGCCGGCGTAGATGGCCACGTGGCCCCAGCTGGTCCTGCTGTTCAGGAAGTTTCGCAGCGTCTTGTATGCCTTCGAGCCCTTCGCCCGGCTGTTCGACTTCGACAGAATGATGTCGCCCGGCTGGAGCTGTGCCACGAAATCGGTGAAGCGTGTCGGGATCGTCCCCAGCGATTCGTCCTGAGTTATCATGGCCAGCTTGACGAAGCGCTCCAGATCCGTGCCCAGCGACGCCCGCTTCGGCATCATCTGACCGTACGTCGGGGTCAGGCTTTCGAAGGAATCGAGAGGATCGTCATCCATGGCGAAGCCTCCAAATTGCGGCTGGCGCAGCGAAAGCCCGGTACTGCCCTGAGCGTTGATCCTGACCTTCCTGCCCTTATACCGATTGCGGTTCTTCCACAAATCGTATCGTGTGTCTACGGAGAAGCCCTTCCCCCCGCCTACTCGTACCGTATTGCCGTCGGCATCCCTGACGAACAACGCCGCTGCCGTTCCCGGGCGCTTCGTGCTGGGGATCACGTCGACGATCTCACCTGTGTACGTCGTGTAAAACTTCTTCTTATACATGGTCTGATCCTGCCCGGAAGGGTCGACCAGGATCACCCCTTCGCCGCCTTCAGCCGCCACCTGATCCATCAAAGCCTGTGCATCCGGACCGTAGCGCGGCATCTTCACGTACGGGCTGTTGACTTCCGCCGTCATCTGCTCGAGCAGGGCCATCTTCTCGGGATAGGTCATGTCGCGATTCAGGACGTTGTGCGGGTGAAAGACCATCTTACCTAGCTGATTCTGCAGCTCTACGGCACGCTCAGGCTTGGAATTCATGAGCGGGCCCGTGTAGGAAAAGCCCAGCGGATGTTTCAACTCGCCGGCCAGGATCAGCCCCTGGTATTGCTTCGGCACGCGGATGTCTCTCACCCATGGCACGTGGTGTTCCCTGACCAGTTCTTCGCCTGTTTTCGAGCTCTTGCGCCTGCTGGTGAGGGTAATGCCCTTCTCGCCCAATACGGCGTAGACCAGCGCTCCATCCAGCTTCTCCGAGCCCCACATGCCGTCGATGGGCTTATTCGCCGGCAGATCCTTGTACGGCGGCCGCTCCTGCCAATGCCGCTGTTGCGGCATATGCCTGACTACGGCGTAGTAGTTGCTCTTGTCGTAGGGCTTGGCCAGCGTGATCCGCCGATGCCTGTCGCCGGCCTGATAGGAAAGATCCAGCCCCCCGTCCGGGCGTGTGGTGAGCGTGCCCTGATAGGCCCCTACAAGCCTGACACGCCCGGCGCCGTATTCGCCTGCCGGGATCGTGCCTTCCCAGAAGCCGTATTCCGGAACGTGATCCGGCTGCCTTATCCAGTGGCCGCGTTCGCCGGGATCCTTTTCGAGCTTGTCCCACGGGATGACGAACGAGATTGCGCGATCGGGCAATATGATGCGAAGGTCGTGATGCAGCCCCCGCTTGTCGGCCTGATGCTCCTGAATGGTGATGACGACCGGCTGATAGTCGTACTCCCCGATCGGCCGCAGCCGTTCGGTAGGGACCTGGGCCTTGCGTCGGGAGAGATCAGGACCAGCCATTCGCCTACTCTGCTTTACTTCTGTGTGGTGTCGATCTTAGCCCACGGCCTCTTGGCCGACATACTGCCTGCCATCTGCTGAGTAGCGGCTTCACGCAGGATCATTTCCAGCAGAACCGCATCCTCTTCATTCTCGGGCTCAGGCTCGAGGGCTTCGGCCAGTTTGATGAATCGCTGCAAATCCGTCTTCACTTTACATCCGCCCCCTAAGGACTCTTCGCATCACTTCCATGAGCGTGTCATTCGTCCGGTTGGACGCGGCGGTGTATCGCGGCGGCTTGGGCGCGGGAACCCGGGGCGGAGCGGGCATCTTGGGGCGTGGCAGCGCCGGTATCTTCGATCCCATCCCGCCGAACGTGTTGACGCCGGGGATGCGTGACGCCATCCCCTTCCAGGCCAGCTTGCGTATTCCGTCGATGAAGTAGCCCATGCTACTGGGTCACTTTGTGGGAATAGGCCCCGCCGAATTCAGGCTTGATGAAGCCCCACACCTCGACCACGTCGTCCTGCGAAGCCCCCTTGAAGAGGATCTCGTTGATCACGTACCCTTCGATCTCGTAGACGTCGCCACTCGACAGCGTCTTGGCAAACGGGCCGTAGATGGCTTCCTGCCCTATGGGGCCGAGTGGGACGTTGGGGTTGAGCGTCACCTCAACGTCCTGAGTCAGGTTCCTGGCTTGAATGAGGGCGTAGTTGACCGGGCGTGGGAACTTGCACGTCCAGTCAGCTATCTCCGGCGTGCCGTCCACGTCAGCCCCTACCGTACCGTCGGTGAAGTGGTCGTTGTCGGCGAAGGTGCCCACGACGGTATCCACGCCGAGATAGCCGGTCGTATCGGTCAGCATGACGATTTCCATGATGCGTGCCGAATTAGTGCCGCTGTTGATGGTGTCCTCGAGGGCGAATTCCCCGCCGGTCAGGCCGTCGAAATAGATCCTGAGTCGGAACGTATTGCGCATCGGCCAGTTGGCCTGTATCTGATTCTTGATGGGGGCTAGAGGCTTGTGGCCTCTAAGGTCAACTGGAAGATGCAGGGTTGGGCGTGCCATGCCGCTCTCCTTTCGTGCCTCTTTACCTAAGTATACGACAGGGGGATCGCCAGCCCAACTCGACGCGCCGAGATGCTAAAAAAAATAACGCGGCTCAGCTAAAAAGCACCGGAGCCCCCAATCGGGTCGGTGCTTTTGGTCGCTACTGGGCTACTGCCCGGTGGCTGTAGTGGAGATCGCGGAGCCAGGAGATCACGCGATCTATGTACTCCTCGAACTCCGGGCCGTTAGCCCAGAGCTCTTCCTCCCCGTTCTGTCCCGCCCACCGTATCACGGCGAGCGTTGCGAGATCTGCCAAGACCCCCTTGAGGGGGGCGCCATTGGAGCTGTAGATCGAGAGTGAGTTGGGGGTCCGCTGGACCCCTATGAAATTTCCTAGGCCGACTACGCTGGTCGACCCCAGGTCACACTCCCCCTCTAAGCTCCTCGAGACTTGGAAGCAGTACCCCCGAAACGGGGCAAGATACCCCGTCCTCCCGTCAGGGAGGGTGATTTCGAGCGTGGGGACACCCTCGTACTCTGTGATTTTTACGGCCATTTTGAACTCCTTTCCGCCTCTGCCCTGGCGGAACGGTTTGGGGCCGACCGGCACCATGCCGGCCGACCCCAGATCAGCCCACGGGGCAGCGTGGGCTGGGAGAGGATGAGGGCTGCTGGTGTTGCCCTCCTTCTCTCCATTATATTTAATATTTATACCATCCCGGGGGGGCGTTTCGACGAGGTAAAAAAGAAGGGCTAAGATGGTGGAGGCCGGAGGAATACCCATCCCCCGGCCCCACACCTCATAGCGGTCAGCTACCGCTACCCGTCATCATCGACAGGCTTGTCGGCGCTGTCGTCAGTCTCCGGATTCTTCTCCCCGCCCCCGTGTTCGTGGACGAGGTACACTGCAGCCGCTGTAGCCAGTGTCGCCAGGATACCTCCCAGCAACAGTGCTCCACCCGTCCGCTTCATCTTACCCATTTCGCTCGCTTCCTTTCTGTCTGTGATGGTTGATGGTGGGGGTCGTCCGACTTGAACGGAATCACCATTTCTGCTGGGGGCAGCTCATGGCACCCGGAGGACATAGGGAATGGACAACCCTGCCCCCATCTCGGGAGGCTATCTGCCTGTTCGACCCCCGCACCTTTTGTAGCACCCGGGCGTTTGCCGGGTGTCTACGAAGCCTGCTGCTTCTTCGACATCTTGCGGATGTATAGCGCCCGTCTCGGCAAGGCGCTTGTGAACTCCCTCATGATTTCGGGGTACTTCTCCCAGATGCCGTCGTAGTCCGTCTTGTTCGAGAGCTTCTTCTCGAACTTGATGTTCTGGCCGCAGCAGGTGGCCAGCTCGATGTCGCCGTTGCTCTCCAGCCCCACCTTGAGCTCTGTGGAGAGGGCGTCCTCTTCCTTCTCCAGCTCGCGGATCTGAGCCTTTACGTCGAGCAGGCGCTCTACGATGGGCGGAGCCCACGCCGTAAGATCCAGATCGACCGGGCCTGTCGGAACGTGGTTGTCGTAATACCCCGGCCGGCATGTCTTCCGGTAGGGGCATTCGCCACACCGCGCATCCGAAAGCGGGCAGCGATCAGGCATGTCCTTATTCTCGACGAGGCTCCAGAAGTAGTTGCCGGCGTCGAGCATCAGCCGCAGCGTCTCGTCGTCGCGTGGATAGGGCTCCGTCTGGAAGCCGGCTCCATCCGGCCAGAATACAGCCAGATAGGCGTTCTCCATCCCGGTGCGGCCGAGATAGTGCATCGGCTGGATCTTGTAGTGGTCCGGCGCACCATTCTCCAGGTAGTCGAAGTAGACAGGCTGCATCATGGTCTTGATCTCCAGGATGGCGTGTTCGCCGTCCTTTTCGAGGAAGACCCGGTCGGGATTGCCTATCCACCAGTCCGGAAGGGGTACGCCTGGCATCAGCTCCTGCGCCACAGGCCGATATCCGACGTACTTGATGTCGTTTTCAGCCTTGAAGATCTCGGCTACGATTCCCTCGAGCAGCTGGCCGCGCTTGGCGGCCGGGCCGGTGCGTGGCGGGAAGTCCTTCGGAGCCTTGATCTTGTCCAGGTAGGTCCTGCGCATGCAGGACCACTTGTGTTCTTCGGGGAACTGGGAGGAGAGCACACCGGCCCAGTCGGAACCGCCAATTCCGGTGGCCCGCTTATCATGCCACTTCTCCGAACGCTGAAGCTGCTTCATGTTCTTCGGCAGCGGCATACTACTCTCCTCCCTTCCCTTCCGAACCAGCTCTATGATCCGCCTGATCGACCACGCGGCGGAGCTTGTCCTTCGTGCTAGCGCCTACGCCTACGACGTCCATCGCGGCGCTGATTACGGTAAGGCATTCCTGGGCGCTCATCTGCTCCGGATCGGTCGTCGTGACGAACTGGCCCTTCTCCTTGATGCGCTTCAGGGCCTTGTCGGCGCCGACCTTGGCGATGGACGTGCTGGCCTTCAGGCGTAGCGCCTGAATGATGTCCTCGAGTGGCCCGTTGGCCATGACTTCAGCCGAAGGGATCATCTCGGGATCGGCATCAGAAGCATCATGCTCGTCCGACATCGTGAAGTTGAAGGTATGCTGCAGGAAGAGCCTGAAAGCCTTGCCGCTCGCCAGTGAGATGTCGCTGTCGCCGGAATTGGTGGCGAGCTCGCGATACGTCCGCTTCAGGGCGTATCCGGTCTCTGCGTCGGCGACGCCGAAAACGATAGTGACCATCACCTTGTTGCCCTCGATGAACTCTACCGCCTTCATGTCAGGCGGCAGCAGCAGCAGGGCTTCCTTGGTGATGATCTCCCGGAGATGCTTAAGCATCTGGTTCTTCGTGATGTAGGATACCGGATGGCCCCGGATCATCATCACGTCGCCCGGCGGGAGATCCCGCATCATGGCCTGCACGCCCGTCAGCTTCCTTAGAAGCTGGCGATGAGCCTTGTCGAGCACTTCCGATATCTCCTCGATGCGCTTCCCGTAGAACGTGGGGACGCCCTTCGATTCGGAGATAGCGGGATGCTCAACTGCTGCAGCTGGATGTTCGGCTGCAGCCGTCGCTTCTACCTGTTCATCCACTTGACTGACCTCCTTGTAGGCATGATATTTTCATTGCCTCTTGACTGGTCGAAACGGTTTGGGGCCGGCTCTGGCGGGAGCCGGCCCCTTCCTCTTGCTTTCTGGTTCGATTTGGTTATGCCTTCTGGCCGGCCCTGCCCGCGCTTTCATCGTCGTTCCTCGACTTTGAGGCGCTCACTTCCTTGGATATTCTGTCCAAGGCGCAAACGGCAGTGCCAATGATGGTCACAGCTCCAACGATGGCATTGACCACGCTGGAGGTCGAGAGACCCGGGGTCATTGGGCTGTTGCTCATCTCCATATATCACCCCCTTTCCTTTATCCAGCTGTTCCAGTACGGCTTGGACCATGCTGTCCGGGACTACATACAAGGGTACGGCATAGACCCTGATGCAGCCTTCTTCGAGCATATCCAGCCTTCTTGCACAAGCCAGACTGAGATCCCACGTCCTGCCGGGTATGTAGGGGCCACGGTCGGTCACAATCGCCATGACCTCTCTTCCATTGCCCGAAAACAGGACGAGGGTGTTGAACTGCATGCTTCTGTGGGCACAGGTGTACTCGTAATCGTGGTAGGGTAAGCACGATGCCGTTACGCTACCGCTTTCCACGTTGGTGTAAAATGAGGCTACGGCACCCCCCGACAGAAGCTCTCTCGCCAAGATTAGCAGCGCTGAAAGAAGCATTTGCAAAATGCCTCCTTTCCGGCGGAAAATCGGACGCATCCGCCGAACAGTGGTTTTATACCGCCTAATTCTCGATTTTCGACAAGTTTCGGAAAAAATGGAGGGAATCGTAGTTCATCGCGGCGATTTGCATGGTCCTGAACAGGTCCCGATACCAGCGATCGTCGTCGATATCGCGCATGATTTCGACCTTCGCCAGGCGATGCGGCTCGTGAGAGAGCAGTGGGGCGGGATAGAAGGGGCAGCGGGGGATGGTTTCGTCGAAAAGCATTCCGTAATTCGTCTCCGAAGAGCCTTCCTTCACGTCCAGAAGGCCTGCACACGGGCCAAAACCCCTCACTGGGAAGGCAAAATCGCTGGAATACAGCTTGGAAACGATGGAGCGGGATGGCGTAAACGTGACGACGCCCATCGTGTGCCACACCCGGCTCAGTTTTCCGGCAAATTTAGCCTCGCGGCCGTGTCGGAGGCATATTACCGGGAGCTTTCGTGGCTCCATGAGCTCGTCCAGCTCGCCTCTACGCAACGTGAGCCGCTCTTTCAGGGCATTACACACTCGTTCCAGCTCGAGATCGAGCAAAATCACCCTGGAATCGATGGTTTCCAACACTATTTCGACTGCTCTAGCCGTGGAATAGCGGCGGAGATGCTTCCCGCCGGCCCACACCTTGCGCCTCAATCGTCTGAGTCGGTCGATTCTGAGCCAGAGATACAGTGCTACTGGGGCGTATTCCAGATCGACGTAGACGTCATTGACCCGTATCGGCGTCCGATACGGTGGATCTCTAGTAATCCATGGGATGCCGCGCTGCTGTTGAAGCTCCTTGGTCGCCTTGGCGGTGGGCAGCTTGAAAGCCTTTATCGACTTCCCAGCCGGTACGGACAGAGCGGCGGCCAGGCCGGTCACCGTAGCGAAAGCGAACGCCTCGCTCAGCGAATTGCATCTGTCGAAGAAAGCCTTGCCGTATTCAGCGCTTCCCACCAGTCGCGGCGCTAGCCTTTTGTCCGGGGGAAACCGATCGTATCGGGTGAGCACCGCGCTGGCGGCGATTGTGAGTCTACGCACGCCTTCAGGGCGCAAAAAGACGGACCCCGCGTCGTCTTTGGCTTTGACGAAACGCGGGATGCCGTCGACTATATCGTAATCACACTGCAGAGGCTTCACTATGCCTCAATTCGCTGACTGATCTTCGAGCGACGGGCTAGAGACCGGGCTGCTCCATCGAAGGATCGCCCACTGCCTCCTCAACAGGCCCGCCATTAGCCGCCATGGCGGCGATGTCTTCCGCCGGAATCTCGTCGAGAGCTTTCGAGCTGGCCAGAATGGCCGCTGCCTGATCGCTCATATCCTCAGGCGACTTCTCGCCTTCGGCGAGGACGAGCTGGATGGTCTTGGCGGCCAGATCCATGGCCTTGATGGCGACGTCGTTTTCGTTCTTGCCGGCCGGAGGAGGCGGGACGGCGCCTTCAGGCGGCATACCCATGGCGGCCAGCTGAGCCTCCGGAGGCGGGGGCATCATCATCGACGGATCCATCGGAGGGGGCATCACACCGGGGCCCATCGGGGGGACGGCGGCGCCCATCATGGGGTCCATGCCGCCCTGGGCGACCTTCGTCTGCCCCGAAAACATGTTCATGATCTTGATGAAGTCGTCCTGCCTGCTCATTCGACAGCTCCCTTCTTATCTCTGTGCGTATGGAGGCAAACGCCAGGCGCCCTGGCTGCCGTACATACCCTGGATCAGCGGCGATAGCTGACCGGTTGCCTGTCCGAATCCTTCACGCCTGGCGGCGTCTATCCTCGGCTGAGCCAGCATATTGGCAAGCCCGAATCCGCCCACGCCGGCGCCGACGCCTACCACCCACTTCGGGGTGGCATTCCAAGCTCTTCTCAGGAAGCCAGGCTGCTTGGCCGCTCGACTGAGCTGGCGATAATTCTGCCGCCAGATGTTTTCCTGTATGTTTTGGAAGGCCCCGTAGCCGGCTCCCACCGCTTCGTCCATCCCCGAGCTGGCGACGTCTCGCAGCCGGCGTAGAATCGCCCTGGCGCTAGCCATGCCGCGCCCCTTGGCGTAATCTGCCGCTTCGATGCCGATGTCGGCGAGATTGATGCCGAGATGCTGGGCCACCAGTTGAGGATTCCTGATGAGGGTTCTGATGGTATTCCCGCCCTGTCGCAACCCTTGCTGCTCGATTGTCTGCCTGATCCACGGCATGAGCTTCGAGAAATCCAACGCCATCTTATTCATGCCCTGCATCATGAGATATCTTTCAAGATCGGTCATAGTGCTCCTTCGGCAGAACTCCTCCCTGGCCTGAGTATACGAGATTGCTGCCGTTTCTTCAAAACCAAGTCAGCCGCTTCCGCCTGCCTAGTTCAGCACCTCACCCGTAACGGCGTCGATCGTATTCTGCTGCCGGTACTGCGGGCCTACCGCGCTGTTGATCCTGTACGGCAGGATATCGCGCATCACCTGGACGAGCGGTGCTGGATCGCGATCATCCGGCTTCTTGCTCCACAGCAGGTCGACGGCATTGGTCAGCCTGCCGGCGAATACGCCGTAGAGTTCTTGCGTGGGGAAATGATACCGCGCTCCGTTGAAGATGATGACCTGATTCGCCTGATCGAGAAACGGGCGCTTGGTCCTGTTATAGACCGTATGGACCTTCTCTACTTCTCCTCCGGCCATGACACTTCTCCTCCCTCTTCCGTGTCGTTATCCGGCTCGCCAGCCGGGCCTACGGCGGCGCTGGCTACGAAGCTGTCGAACAACCGATCTATCTCCTGCATGGTGGCGTTGAAATTACTGCGCACACGCGATGGATGGTCGGGGATGATCTGGCTGTAGACGTATTCCACCATCGCGGCATCTACCGGCCGAGCGTTGGCATTGTTGAATATCGGCTTCGCCTGATGATCCTCCGGGATGTAGGGCAGAAGCGTCTCCAGGGCAATCTCAGTCAGATGCTTCACGATGATGAGATGCTTCAGCCTCTCGTGAGCCATCTCAGGCGTGATGCCGGCCCGCCCGTGTGTATTCGCCGACTGGTCCATTACTCTCCCTTCTGAGGTATAAATACTATAGGGGTAAGGCATTACACCGAAAGGAGGTGATAATGTCGAAGCCCACTTCAGAGGCCCCCTCCCGGAGCGAAAGCTCCAATGGAGGGGGCGGGTCCGCAACGGAGGGCGGGAGTAAAGGCTCCCGGCCCTCCGGAGTGACGGAGCTGCCCACGACCATGGGGCAGCTCCTATCGTATTCCTCCCTGGTCGGCAGCAGCGGTCGCTGACGGCGGCGTCTGCTGATCCAGGGATGTGAAAAGGTCAGGCTCTGGGGGGTCCGCTACCCCCAGGGCCTGACGCATCTTGTCCAGAGCTATTTTTTTTATCTGCCTGACGCGCTCCTTGTGCAGGATCAGATGCGTGGCCACTTCAGCCAGGCTCTGCTGCTCACATCCGATCCCGAAGAGCCGCTTGATGACACTCTGCTCCGTAGGGGTGAGTGCCGCCATCGCCGTCTCGATCTGCTCCGCCATGTCGAATCGATCAGCTTCGCCGTTGTCGGGGGTAGCCAGGAGAGGCTCCGAAACGGTGTCCAGCGGGGCGAAGTTCTCGACGGCGTTGCGTGTGGCGCTCAGCAGGGCGTAATTCATGCCTTCGCTTTCAGCCAGATCGAGGCTGTCTTCTATGCCACGGCCGGTCTGATTGCTGATCTGATCGGCCTTCTTCCTCAGATTCTGGATGTTGTAGATGCATGGATGGGGCACCTTGATGACGGATACGTTGGAGGCTATCAGCTCTGAAACGTACTTCCTGACCCAGCAGTAGGCATACGTGGTAAAGCTGAATTTGCGCATCGGATTGAAGCGATCGATGGCCTGGATGATTCCGTCGATGCCGGCCTGGATCAGATCGTCAAACTCGAGGTGATGCGAGAAGGAATAGCCCCTGGCCACCCGGAATACGAAGGTGAGGTTGGAGAGGATCAGTATCTCTCGCGCCTTGGCATCGCCCTGCCTGGCCTTCAGGAAGAGTTCAGTTTGCTTGTCGCGTGGAAGCGGCGGGTAGCGTCTGGCGACCCTGAGGTATAGCCTCGGGATCTCGCCTTTCAGTACGGCTGCACGCGGCTTAAGAGATTTCACGCCTACTACCGCTCCAGAGGGGACCTCCTGCTCATGGCATCCTCGAAGGCCTGCTTCTCCGCCGGATTATAGCATCTGTAGAATGCCAGAACAGAGCACATCCCATCCTTCGAGAAATTGACGTGTACGTTGCTGAGGTCGATAGAGTTATTGTCAGAGCGCAGCACTTCTCGCAAGCGTTTGCTCTGCTCTTCGTCGCTCATGTCGGCGACGTATTCGAAATCAAGCATCGATTTGGGGATTTCAGGGCGTAGCTTGCGTCCTTCTCTCTGATCGTCGAATGCCATGTCGTCCTCCCATTCGCTGACTTATCCGGCAGGCTTGTTGTTGGTGTAAGCCGTCAAGACGTCTACCACCTGTTTATACGTCTGCGGATCGGTGTTGAAAAGCGACTTCAGGTAGGTGTCGCGCTCCTCAGTAGGCCACGCTGAGATTACCTGAGCGATATGCTGTGGCGAATACGTCGCCGCCTGCTGCGCCTGCTGAGGCGGAGGGACCATGCCGCGCCCCATGAGTGAGAAGTCGAATTGCCTCTTGTCGGCGCGGTTCTTGCTCCACGTCGCGTTCGACATCCGCTCCATGAGGTAGGTGTCGCGAGCCATGCTGGCCTGATTCATCGCAGCCGCCGATTCGGCATTGGCACGCTCCATCGCCAGGATGTTGGCCGCCAGGTACACTGCATGGTCGCGGGTATAGCCCAGGGTGTTTTCGAAGCGATCGACCATGCTGACCACGCGATCGGCCATGCTGTCGATCTGAGCCAGGGTAAGCTCCACGGCTGTAGCGGAAGCCGCCGCCTGCATGTCGGCATTCGAGCGGGCCATGCTGGCCTGCTGGATCTCATTCAACTCGGCGGTGAGATTGGCCATCGTCCTGGCTTCGTCAGCCAGAGCCTTCATCTCGAGTTCGGCATCCATTCCCGCACGCTCGAGCATCGTCTTCTGAGAAATCAGCTTCGCACCCGCCGCCTGCAGATCCCACTGACGCTGCATCACGTCGTCGAGCATCTTGAACGATGCCAGGGTGATCTTGCACTTAGGCAGGCCGAAGAATGCCCTGACTCTGGTATTCAGGAAGTCGACCAGGCGCTGCATCAGCTTGCGCTGTACCAGGAAGCCGTTTTCCAGCACCCTCATGCTGATGGAATTGCCGGCGAAGTTGGTGTTGCCGCTGAACACGCCGTAGGGCAGCCCGATGATCATATACAGGTCTTCACGAGTGGACTGCATCTCGGGCAGAGCCATAAAGCTGCGCCCGGCGGCGGAATTGAGGTAGCTGACCCGGGTAGGGAAGGGTGAAATCATCGCCCCGCCGGGGTCCATTACGGATTCCTCGTAAGCCGTCATCAGCTGATTGCGGATTATCGCGTAATCCATGCTGACACCCAGCATGGTAGGCGGTAGTTCGGGTGATATCACGGGGGCGGGGTTGATCTGGGCAAAGGCTGCGGACTCCATCCCGCGATAGAGCATGGCCATGAAGTAGATGGTCTGCAGGCAGGAGATGATGATGGGAAAGCCCCATTCCGCACCTGCTTCACGCGACGGTGAAGGGGCCTTGAAGTGGAAGATGTCAGATGGATTGAGCTCGATGGCCTGATTGGTACTGCAGGCCTTGAGCACCTTGATGGGTGTATGATCCAGCGTCAGGCGATCCTGCTTGCGGATCTTCTCGCGAGTCTTCTTGGAGGGGGTGTAGGTGTAGTAGTTGTACCCCGACAGCTCTACCGACTCGATGTCGACTTGAAAAATGTTCATCTGGATCAGACGCAGGTCTTCGTAGCGATCCGACGGTACGTCCTGCCCCGACATCTCTACCTGTCTGCCGCCACACTTGGGGCAATCGCCCTTGAACGTCTTGCCGTCCCACACCAGGTTGGTCACGTCGTCCGGCGACTGCAGGAGAGCATCCAGCTCGTCGTTCTGAATCTGCTCCTCGTTCATCGTCCCACGCCGCGCCTTGCGCTGCTCCCACAGCTTGGCGCATGCGCTGCATCTGAGATTGCGCCTCCACGGCGTGACGAGATGTGGGATGGCGTTGCCGTAGAGAATGTAGTCCAGATTGAGCCCGATCATCGCGTCGTGGATGTTCAGTATCTGCTCGAAAATCTCCTGGTAGGTGTCCTGAATCTCCTTCGGCGACTTGAACAGGCTGCGGTCGATCGAGAGATCGTCGCCGGCCTCTTCGCCTTCGACGTCGTAGATGAGATCCGTGATGGGGTATTCGGCCATCTTATACATGGCACGCCGCACGGCACCGTTGGTCTTGTAGATCATCCAGGCTGTCCTGAAAGCCTGCTTGATATCGTTGGGGTAGTACCTTGAGGAGAGGGTGCAGAATGGATTGGGGGCTGATGCGATGGATTCAGCGCGTCCCCCTGCAACCGCATGGCTGGAATTGCTAGGCGATATCGCCATCTTCACCCCGCTCTATTCTTCGCTCGGCATCGTGCTTTGCCTTGAGATAGGTATCGATGGTTGCGGCACGCATCTCGGCCTCCTCAATCTCCTCGGCATCGTCAAGAACGTCGTCGCCTCCATTACGCTTACATAACACGGATAGCGCGTGATTTACAAGATCGCCCATGTCGGATTCCATGCCTTCGCCGCTTTCCGGCATCCTGACGTAGCCCTGGGCGAAGAGCATCGCCGCCATCAGCCATATCACCTCTTGGGAAAACTCACGCTTCGGAGCGACGCGCTGCATTACGTCGACGGCGTAGGCGATATGGGCTGGAGACAGCATGGCGGCCATGTTGACGTTGATCGGCACGCCGTTCAACGCCAGGGCGGATTGCGAAAACACGTGCCAGTTGGTCCACGGGCTGTTCGATATCTTGATGAAGCGCATCGCCTGCAGCTTGTCCAGATTTTCACGCGGCCTGTCGTGGAGATTGAGCTCGTCATGCAGCTCGTTGTCCAGCACTTCGGGATCCCATCCCATCCACCGCTCGCCAAAGGTCTTCGTAACGGCCTTGGCCAGCTGGATGGGCGGGATCAGCGGGTTTTGCAGCATCTCAACGAGCTTCATGCACTACCGTTCCGCTCCGGCGTTAGCCTCAAGCACATCACGTCAGTTGGCCGTATTGTTCAAGACGTCGAGCAGCATCTGCTTATGAGGCGCCGGCAGCGCCTTCACCACCGTCTCCGGGTCCTTCCGCATCCTGTCGATGGTCTCCTCGTCGAGGAAGGCTTCGAGCAGCGGCCTCTGCTTGTCGATCAGCCGGGTGATGTCGTCGGTATTGATCGACAGCGTGCCGATGTTGAACGCCGCTGCCGTCTTCTTTATGGAGATCACGCTTTCTACGGCATTGGGGAAGTGCAGGCCGTAGTAGTGATGCAGCTCGTACTGGCGATCGATGGCGTCGACGCCTACGGCGAGATCGCGTGGACTGGCCTGTCCGATCTTGGTCATCAGCGCCACGTAGGCCACGCGGGCGGGGGTAGGCGCCATCACGGCTCTGCTGGAGATCCACTGCTGGGCGTAGGGATTCAGCGAGGCGTTCTTGGCGAGGTAGCCATGTATCGAGGATTGCTCCGGGATGGGTATGCCCATCTCCTGAGCTCGCTGAGCCACGTTTTCGGCGTATTCGAAGGCGTACTTCGCCGCCATCTTGTGTCTCAGCCCTTCGAAGTTGTCGATCCGCAGCCTTACCTGGGCTTCGTTGACGATGGGGTACTTCTGCAGCGGCTGGCCGTTGAGCGAAGTGTTGATGGCGTATTTCTCCATCGTGGTGGCGTAAGCCTGCTTGACCAGCCCGGCGTAGCGCATCCTGGCTTCCTGGTTTTCCTTGACGACGCACACGTTGGAGGGGATGAAGCCGCGTGTGGAGGCCTTCTTCACCAGTATGCCGTCCGGCCGCAGGCCGAATCTCTCGTGAGCCGCCTCGAGGCGATGATTCATGATGACCTGAGCTTCCTTAGGCAGCGCCGAGCCATTCAGGTAGAAAGAGACCTTCGACATGATCGTCTCGGCAGGCGACGTCATGGGGTATCTCCTGATCCTGTTGGCTGAAGCGACGAGGATGAGTCCGAAGGCGTCGTCAGTCTGCTGATCCAGCTCTGACGAACTCATCAGCGAGCCCCCCAGGGATCTGGCCGTCTTTTCCAGGGCGTTACGATCAAGCTGCCCTGCCTGCAGCATGTCGTAGTGGTCAAGCACCAGCGAGTTGATCATCTTTTCCTCCTAGGGGGCCAGATCGTTTATTGCCCGATCGATCATGAAGTAAGCCGTCCGGCTCTTCAGTCTGGTTATCAGCGTGTCGCCCGGTGGTGCGGCAACCGCTGCCGCGCCCGGAGGATCGCCGTCATCCTCGATGACTTCACCCTCCTCGAAATCGCCCACCACGTCCTCTACGACAAGATAGCCCCTCGAGGCGTCGGAAGGCACGTCGTCTACGATACCAGCCATCGCTCCGCTATCCTCACCGGTCAGCGTGGCCTTTTCGTTGAATGCCGCGACCTTATTGTCGTATCCAAGCCGGCTTTCGCTCAACTCGAGGATCAGCTCCACCTCGAGCGTGCCGAGCATGTCGCGGAAGGTATCCTCCTCGATCACACAGGCACATATGCCGTTCACCGCATCGTCTTCGCCGGAATCGCACTGCAGGACGACGGAGGAGGTGCGCTGCGGGTAATTGGTGAAGCGAAGCTCCAGCTTGGAATAACCTGTGAGATTGACCGCCAGCCCGTCCAGCGTACGGACGGTGATGGCCAGGTCGCCCGCCTCGCCATGCTTCAAGCGCACGGGATCGAGCTCGATCATCACGCCCTGTAGTTGCACCCCTACCACCTCCTTCCCTAAGTATACCTCAGAATAGAAGTGGCACGTTTAGCCCAACGGTGATCCGCGAAATGGATAGATCTTCTACGTTCCACTCGTAAGCTCCTTGAAGCCTGATCGGGGTATGGCGCGGGCAAATCTCGATGCTGCCGCCCACTCCGACGTAGACGTCGCCGCGATCTTCATTCCAAAGCGATACCTCAGCCGCCGGCGTCAGTGCGTGTACGTTGGCCACGCCGAGGAAGTCGTTGACGAAAAACGTCTCCAACCCGCCGGAGATGCCATGGATGGACGGCCCGGCGACAATGGCCAGATCCACCCCGATACGATCCCTGTCGATTACCAGCTGGCCGGTTTGCGGGTCAACGTAGACCCTGATCTTGCCCGAACCCGTCGTGGGGATCTTGATGAGCTGATAAGTCAGGCTATCCGTCGTGGGTACGTAGATCACCGTCTCGCCATGCCCGGCGGAAACCTCTCCGACGGTGAAGGGCGGCTTCGGCTCCGGCACCTGAACGACTTCCGGCTTGCCCGAGCCTGGGATTTGAGGATTGGGCACGGGTGTCACGATATGAAAGAGATTGTGCAGAAACGACCCGCGAGGCAGCTTGTCGCATCTGGAGGTGACGGCTACGGCGATGGCAAGCACCAGTACGGCTACGGCAAGCCAGAGCGCTATTCGCTTACTCATGGTGCTCCTCCTGCAGATACAGCGTCAGATAGCCGCGAACCTGCATGTGCGGATACGCAGACGAATTGTCGATCTGGACGCATAGCTCGTATTCAGTGTCGGGCGTGACGCTGATGTTGACGTTGGCGTCTTCCATGAAAACGTCAGTCGAGGGGAAGGCGGCGCTGCCGTTGGAGCCTACGTCGATGAGCTTTACTGCCGAACTGCTGTCGCCCTTCACGCGGATGAACAGCTCGCCCGTGACGTCGGCTGCGCCGGCGTATCCGCTGTTCTGGTAATTCACGAATACGGCACGCTTGATGGTCATGGTGCGTCCGTCAGCCGGGCCGGGCGTCCTGAAGATCAGCGTGGGCGGGGTGTTGGGATTCGTGGCAAGGCCGTGGAACCAGATCCGCCCGCCCTTCTTCCACCAATCCGCCCCCATACCGTCCCCGTCTCCATCATCCGTAGCCGGCCCGCCGGCGTTATCGTTTCTCCACAACGCGCCCAAATCGCCGCAGATGTTGATGATGATGGGGCGAGACGGCAGCTCGGCGGCGGGGCCGATCGATATGCTTTCCGTGGCGCCACCGCGCACGACCATGTCCGGGCCCACGTATTTGCACGTAAGGTTGACCACCCCACGTGCCGGGTTGATGGGCACGATCGAGTACGATTCAGCATCTTTCACGATCGGAGCCTCGACGTCGCACGGCTTGGACAGCACTTCCGGCCCGACGGCTTCGTCTCTGATCCACAGCTTGGCGAAGCCGTGTGGCAAGCTACGCTGAGAGATCAGCTTGTAGCTGCCGAGGGTGTGATAACTCGAACTCCTCTTGTCGATATCCAAGTGTGGTTCGACGTTGACGTCGCCGGGCACCCAATCCGTCTTTATCCCGCCCCATGCCGTATGGATTTCGCGGTACATGTCCATCTTGCGGATGCCGAATCGGGCCTTTATGCCAGTCGGGACGTGGATTGCAGTCAGCTCGCGTGCGGGGGTGGAGCCGCGATCGAGCTTGAACGGCCGTGCTTCCCAGCCATTCAGGACGTAGTCGCCGAAGAGTATCCTGGCGTTGTAGGCGTGAGCTATCGAGCTCTGGCGGAAGCTCAGCAGGTACAGCAGATGCTCTTCGTCGTTGAAGATTCTGAACGGCACGGTGGCTTGCAAATTACACCTCATGCCGCAGGTGTAGACGAACGTCTCGTTCTGCAGTATGTCGTCTATTACTTCCGTAGGATCGATGATTTCGGAAGGCGTCCAGAAGAATCTCCAGATATCCCTGACGTCTTCCACTTCAGGGGCATTCATGCCGGGCTCGTATCTGATCCGCGCTACGAGCAGTTGTGAGCCGTCTTCAGGAGCCGCCAGCACCGGCGACAGGCTGAGCCGCGCTCCATCGAGCCGTTCGGCATATTGCGCTTCCGGAGGCGAGCCGGGGGCGATCTGCTGCATCGTACGCCGCAGAGGGACGTGCTGCAGCGTCACGTACTGATAGCCTACCTGCTTCTGCACGGCGATCTTGGTCCTGAACCAGTTGCCGGAATACATCTCGCCACTGGGGAAGATCGCCGGCCCGGCGAGGAAGGTGATGTAGAAGACGCCCTCCTGCTCGATACTGCTCTCTATAGCCGCTGGAGCGAAGCTGTCGGGGAGGAAGCCGGCGCTTTCCGTAACGATCCTGGTGGCTTTGAGGATGCTACCGCCGTGTAGCGCCTGAATGGCACCGAAAGCCTCGCCCAGCGACATTTCCATCCTGTCGACGTATCGAAGTCGATCGTTCACCGTCTACCGCTACCCTTCGTACTTGAAATACAGGACGACGTAAAGCCCTGACGGATTGATTTTGTAATCCCCCGGCCCACGCTGGATCAGCACCTGCACGTCTTCGTTGAGCGTTATCTGATCGGTAAACGCCCGCGAGCTGGCTCCGTAGCCATCCGTTTCCCAGGTGTAGGCCGAGCCGCCTCCAGCCCCCTTGACTACGATAGTGGCCGTATGGTCAGTGGCCCCCTCAGGATCGAGGGGGCGCCACTTGTCGGAGTCGTGAAGCGAGCCCTGTACGAAGCCGGTGGAGGCGTACACGAGCCGCGCCGGAGCGCCGAGGTCGAACTGATTGAGCAGGTATCGCGCCGGCAGTTCAGGCGGCCACACGCCGAGGCCGGCCAGCGGGCCTGCCCCCTTATACTCAGGGGCGTAGACTACGGTCATGAAGTCCCAATCCGCACCGCTTTTATCGAACGGATGATCCAGAAGCTGGGTGTCATTCGCTACGTCATTGCCCGACGCGATGATCTGAGCGTAGAACGTCACTCCGTCGTTAGCCTGATTCTGTACCATATACAGGATGTCGTCGATCGGGCCCTCGCAGGCGACGTACTTTTCATCCATCAAGTCGGCTGCAAGCCACGGCGTCCCTACGTACTCCCTGGCGAACAGCCTGACAATCCTGTCACGGCTGTATTCCTCCGGGATCTTGATCCTTATCAGATCACGTGTGGCGTAAGCCATTGACGAGGTGAGATTCAAGATCGGGCACGCGCCTACGCAATTCGGCGGACTGGGCACGCGGATCGGCGTAGCCAGGACGGCTGGAGCGGAAATCCGGTGGTGAAACTTGTTGCTCACCCGATACACTTCGACGTCGTACTCGCAGCCGGCGGTGACGGGGATCAGGCAGCCGCATCGCTCACCCGCTTCAGGCAGGTTAGGCACGATGGTCTGGATCGATATCTTGTGCTCGCCATGCTCACAGGTAGGCATCGCCAGTACCTTGTAGTAGATCAGGCCATGCAGGGCGTTCACCTCTACCTGAGGCGGCACGCTCCACGACACTTCGAGCACGTAATGCTCTCTCACGTTGGTGAAGATGGAGTGCTTGTCGACAGGCGCACGGCCGGCGCCGCCTTCGAGCTGAGTCTGCCGATGATCGTAGAGCCTCTTGTACGCCACCGTCAGATTGGCCGGCTGAGGCGCTATGCTGCTCTGAGGATCCCAGATGGATGAAGCGTAGTCGCCTATCATCGTCAACTGACTGGACAGCCGGCGATCCGTTATCTGGAAGCCGGCATCCAGCACCTTGATGTCGGCCAGCCGTATGGAATGGCGTGGCGGCGGCGTAGTGGCGCTCTGTATCACCAGCTGGACGGCGGAATGGCCTATGGCGTACACGCCATGGCTGGCACCCGCTACGTGGTAGGGGTGTGAATAGGCTGTCACCGACTTCAGATACGCCGCCAGATCGCGATTCTGTGTGGGTGATATCAGGCTGGAAGGGATATCGACTGCAAGGCGTGTCTGCGAAGTAGGCGGGACGAAGAGCGTGTAGTCGTCAAAGACTACCGAGCCGAGCCTGATTACAAACTGGCCGTTTTCGGCCCACACGAGGAATTCGTCGCCATCGGCTATTCTCAACCCGGGCGTCTGTATGATGGCCTTGAGGTAATCCTCGAGGTTATGGTCGAGCACGTCCTGCAGATCGGCATACAGCTCTTCCAGCGCGACTTGAAGGCCCGACTCAGCTAAGTACCGGTGCATGCTGCAGCTCCTTGGCCAACACGATCCTCAGATTGCCGGCCAAAACCAGGTCCCAGAGAGAGGCGTTGTCTCCTGTCCCTTCCGTGTACTTCAAGAACACGCCAAACTCCGCCGGAGCGTCGTAGTTGACCGGCCATTCCGCCGACTTTCTCAGCCTGGAGCAATGGTATTTATCGGCGTTGGGTGCGGCTGACCACGGATTCCAGTCGGAGGGGAAGTCTTCCTTGCTGAATACAAGCCTGGTTTCGGCATCGATTGCCGATCCTACGATCAGATCCAGCCGGTCGTTCTGAATCTTAAACACCGGATGGCTCGATCCTGCCGGATGAAACTCCAGCCGCCTGATGACGTAGCGGCGGTTGCCGGCTGAGATCGGATTGCGGAAGCGGAGCAACTGGATGCCTCCGGTGCAGTCGAGATTGTTGTCATCATAACGGCATTCCTGAGAGATCGGCAGATCGATCGTTATCTCCTCCGGCCCCGCCGCTTCCATCGAGGAGCCGCCCGACGATCCTACGAACGCCGTCTCCGACATGACGCAGCTCGATACGGCTCCCGCCGGCCCTCGCGCTCTCACGATGAACCAGCATTGCATTCCCTGTGGAATGACGTAGCGAAACGTGCCATCAGGGCCGTCGTGGATCAGTACCCCCATGGGCTCCGTGATGGAAATCCCCACCGGCGGCACGCCCTCTACTCTGAAAATCTGGATGGCATTGGGCGGCTTGACCTGTTGGGACATCGAAGTCGTGATTTCGACGACGTTGGGGTATGAACCCTGCAGGTATCCAAAGGAAACCGTAGGCGGCGGCATCGGCAGCGTAGCGATATCCATCCCGGCGACAGCCTCGAGGGTTATCTCAGGGCCTTTCGATCGCAAGGGTGTATTCTCTACGGCACGCACGCCGATCTCGTATTTCATGGCTTCGCACACTTCGATCAAGGTAGACGCCTTAGTCCCGGGCACGTCGTCAGGCACGACGTGGTACATCGGATACATCCTGACGCCACGATTCGTGATAGGGGTGAGCCGCAATTCGTAGTACGATGCATCTCTGGCGCGATTCCAGCGGATTTCCCAGTACAGGCGGTTGGAGGCTTGATTCGACGCCGGCGACGTGACGTTGACGTTATCGCCGGGGTAGAGCGCCATCCGCGTCTTCAGCAGGTCGACTTGAGTGACTGACTTCACCTCAAGCCCTGACGGCTGAGCGGTGTAGGGCCTGTCGTAGCCCGTCATTACCAGCTGAAGACCGTATTCACCACGCATGTCGCTGAAGACCGGCTTGCCGTCTACCAGCGTGTACTTGCCGAGAGTGAGCGTCTCCTTGTCGGGCTTCGTAGCGAGCGCCTTCGTGAGCAGCAGCTCAGCGCCGTACCTGGCTATCACGTTATCGCCTGAGACCGGCGGCGCCCCCGTGGCGGGATCGACTGGATGGCCGGGTACGAAGCGTCCCGGCTTGTCGTACGTGGCCGTCTTACGGATCTGGACGAACACCGTTTCGCCAGGATCGATCGCTACGACGCCAGCCAGGGTAGCCCCCTTGCCGTCGATTACCGTGTAATCGGGAAACACCATCACGCCGACGTTGGCGCAGGTGATCTCGTAGCGGTTGCTCGGGGCGGGGGGAACTACCCTGATTGACACTGTGAAGTCGTCGTCAGTACGGCACTTGAAGCCAGGGCGGGCTATCATGGCGGTCATCCTGTTCATGACGTTTTCCGCCAAGGCGTCCTGAACTCCCATGACGTCATCGGCAATAGTGCCGATCAAGCCGTTTCTGACGAAGAACTTCTTCATCTACTTACTACCGCTCTCCTCCACCCACCGCACTCAGTCCAGATTCATCCTGTTGGTGATGGGCTTGCTGGGCTTGCTCTCCCCACCAGCCATATTGCCGGCCACCACGCGATACATCCTGTCTGTACCGGGGTAGTTGCCCACCCAGTTGGGGTGTGGGCTATTGGCCATGTCGGAGTAGAAGCGGCCGTCGGTGACGCGATAGGCGATCTGATGCACGTTGAAGTCGTTGATCTTGGTGCCTCCGGCGCCGGTTTCGGTTATCCTGACCCAGCGGGCGATCTGAGGCACGCTGATGGTCTCGTCGAGAACGCCCACCGCGCTGAAGGATGCTATCGGCTGCCATCCCACCGAAGGCGGCGTTGCGAAATCATGATCGTGTATCGAGACGGTAATCGCGCTGCCCGTGACGATTTCACCGGCGATGACGATCCTGGTCAACGCCCTCACTCCGTACACGGTGTAGTCGGGGAAGTACTGCTTGGCGTGCTCCGATTGCGGATCCCATCCAGGAGGCATCGACGAATGCCCGGCACCGAGGTCGATGTCGATGTAATCGCCATTCGACACCGACACGGCATCGCCCAGGCCGTCGTAGATATGCTCCTCGTCAGTCCACCCGGTAGGCCCGCCCGTGGTGCAGTATGCCGAATCCTGCCAGGCGGCATTTTCTATCTCGACGGAGCCGCCTTCGAGAAGCCTGACCCACTCGTCAGGCTCGGAGAAGACCTCGAATGAGATGGCGTAATTGCAGTCGGCAAGCCGGGCGGGGTCGATCTGCCCCAGCCCGACAAGCTCCGCAGGCGGATTGCCATAGCTGCATCCGTCTTCCGTGCCGTCGGTGTCGTAGTCGAGCTTGAGACCGTGTGGGTGGAAGGCTATGTAGTATTTCTCCGTCGTGGTCGGCTGGAGGTAGATCTTCTCGGGTAGCTCGATGCAGTAGTCGACGTCTGCTTCGAAGCCGTTCGTGTAGCCGTTCTTTACGAGCAGGGCCTTATCGATAGTGATGGGATCAGAGTAGCCTAAGTAGTTGCCCACCATCTTGCCGTCATCGATTGCCCTGCGGTAAATCCCCAGTGTGATGTGATCAGAGTCCGGCGTAGTGCTCGTAGCTGCCAGCCTGAATCTCAGATACTTGATCGTAGCGCCGGGTGCGAGTGTGTTGGCCTTGCAGAGAAACGAATTACCCTCAAGCCCCGGGCTACCCGCCCTGTCGCGCACGCCCCAGCCGCTGAAGGCGAGATTGCCTTCACCAGTCTCGCACTTGAAATGGTTGTAAAGCTCGCCGGTATTTCTCTTCGCATTGATTATCGAACCCATGTCATCCTACCTCCCCGGTTAGTTAATTGTAGTCAGTAGCCATCGCCGGTACGCCAGGCGTGTCCAGGTCGCTTCCATACAGGGTAGTATACGGGGCTTCCATTTCAGGTGTCCCAGGCCTGGCGAAGGCCCCCGTCGCCATTTCGACTTCCGGCGTTGCCGGGAAATCGAACGCACTTGTCGCTATGTCGGTTTCAGGACGAGCCGGCACGTCCGCTCCCATTGAGGTCATCACTCCTTCGATTTGGGGTGTCCAAATGCTTCTGAGGTGGTAAACTATCAGGTACAGCGCTGTGCTCTTCTTGTTGCGAAGTATCAGCGGGGTGGGGTCGACGACGTCATACCGCTGCGTAGCCGGGCCGGCAGCCTTGGCCGTGACACCCAGGCCGTTGTCGATAATCTCGTCGTAGTAGAAATTACGCAACACGTTGTCGAGTTGAAGCGTGCCCGTGGCGGTGTCTGGATCGTACTCTTCGTCGACGACTTCCGCCGTCGCCCCCGATGCCGCTCCCGTGATGGTAGCTCCCGGCGTCATCGGCCCCATGGCGTTGTAGTAGGCCATACGGGCCGGTTCGCAGGGTAGGTTGCCATCCATCTCCACAACCATCGTGTGGTGCGAAGCCAGTGCCGAAACGCTGAAATGCCTGCATAGATCAGGCAGCGACACCAGATCGTGTACCTCAGCCGCACGTGTCAGCGCTCGCCACGGCTCCAAAACGGTGCGTACACCTACGTCGCTCCACGTCCAGTCGTCATTCCTCACCTTGAATGCCAGCCCGGTGGTGTTGTCGATCTGATACGGCCGGCGGCCTTCGAGCATGGGATCGACGATCAGCCAGCTATTGTCGTCGGCTATGTCGATTACGGTGCAGCGCTCCGTAGTGAACGGCCAGTCGTTGATGATGGAGATGCCCAGCTCGAGCAGATTGGCCACAGGCCCGCCCTGCTGCACACGCATCAGCCCGTAGATGCGATCTATCGTATCCTGCTCGTCATGGGTGAGGTCGAAGTACTCCACCAGCGGGCCGAAGCGGCCGATGATCTCCTCCACACGCTTCTCCGAATAGAGCAGCGCCCACATCGAGGAAGCCCACACCGTATCCGCGCTGAAAACGATCCGCCCCTGTCTGCCTGAGCGGTTGTAGGCATAGAAGGCGTAGTGATTGTCAGCGTAGAGATAGACCGTAGGGCTGTTGATGAAGTCGGTCAGGGAGTAGATCATCCTGAAGCGCTCGGGAGCGAAGAAGGTATGCCCCGTCGGATCGTCAGGATCGCGCAGGCAGTATTCCACACCCTCTTCCCGGGCACTCTCGTCAGGCATGGTGTCTACGAATGCCAGCTCGACCGGCATGGCGGGGATGATCGGCTTGACGTAGCCATCTGCAAACAGCGTCGCCTCGTGCTGACGCATGGTGCGGTAGGCGTTCATCACGCTGGCGAGGAATTCCCAGGCCATATGAGCGGCATTGAAGTGACACTTGTTCAGGTAGCCCTCGTAGCAGTCCCTGATCCTGTCCCAGATAAATCTGTACGACTGACAGTTCAGCTTGTGTGAATGGGCTTCGTAGTTCTTGCCGTTGTCGATAATCTCGGCGTATCCGGGCTGCTCGGCCATCAGTCGCTTCCCGCCGTGAATGAGACGTCAGTGGGGAGGATGGCCCACATCTGATGCGCCTCATCGGTCATGGTAATAGCTCTACGACGACCACCGCTCCCAGGTAGAGCCACGTCGTCGCTATGCGTCGTCACGTCGCCGTTGTCGGCGTATTCGTCGACTTGCCAGCTCACCACGTCGACATCGGTAACGTTTTCCTGCTTGTTGAGGTAGTCTTCCAACTCGTCCCAGCTAAGCGTGCCGCCGGCCATGCCAAGGACGTAGTCGACGACCAGCTGCCTGATCTCCGTACGAGAAAGGCTGCCTCGATAGTCCAGGACGAGTGAGGATATCCTCCACGGATTGCACGCCCTGGCGAGGTAGTCGTCCGTCGAATTACGCCGTGAGGGGTTGTCGATGTAGGTCTGTACGGTTTCGATCGCGTTGTAGGTGAGGAACGTGATCCTCACGTTGGAGCCTACCACGCCGGGCTCGAACAACAGCCGGCAGCGCTCGCGTGCCGAATACCTCAGCGAGGGGTATGGCGCGGCATCGAACGAGTAATCCGTATCCTCCGTCAGGAATACCCCCGTGCCATGTCCCTGTGCGTCGATCAGCTCTATGCTGGTGACCCACATCACGGGCCTTACCAGCCCGGTGGCGATATGCGTGTTGTCCGGTACGAGCCATTCCTGAGCATCGACGTTGTAGAGATCCATGGTGTGCTGGGCAAGCTGAGACGAATCCCTGAGATAGATGTCGGCCTTGCCGCCTACGTGGACGTAATCGGTATTCCAGTTCTCGAGATGGATCGTATCCACGAAGAGATTCGACTCCGCCTGCTGCTCGAGATTGGAGGGGAATTCGCCTATCAGAGCGATTCTGATCCGCTTGTCGGCCGGCGAGCGGTAGGTGGACACGGGGAGCTTGCTGCTGGCGAGCAGCATCCCGCCGGAAGTGCCTGGCTTGTTGCGATGATAGTCCAGCAAGTCCCACGACGCGGTGGCGTAGTTGTAGCCCAGCATCTTGATGCCGGGCGCTTCACGGTCGTTATTCGCATCATCCCAGCCGGTGGCATACGCCCGTGCGGAGGCGTAGCAGCCATCGGGGAAGCTTGCGGCATCCATCTCGAAGTAGGCGATTGGATGCCGGTTAGTGTAGTACGAGATGTAGAAGTCCTCCAGGCTCCACTGATGGCCGTCGCTGTAGCTGGTGGCTATTCCGTAGTAGGTGGCATTGGTCATGCCATGCCGGTAAGCGCCCCACGACAGGGTAGGCTCGACCTGGAAGGGCACGCCACGCTCCGTCAGGTAGAAATCCAACCCACCGTCAGGGCGAAACTTGAGCTTGAACGAATACCACGTGTCGGGATCGAGCGGCTTGCTTACGCTGGCCAGATAGGCGGCATCGCCCCAGCCGGTATGGATCACGCGATCGAGTACCACTTCACGCACGGCGGTGGAATTGCGCACGACGAAGATGTTGTGGCGGCCGTCGGCGGCTGACTGGCCATTGAGGGGCATGACGGCGATTCCATACCCGTCGTAGAACTTGAAAGTCGCCTCCGGATCCTGAGTGGGGCCCTGCCGGTAGGCGGTGATGAAGAGCAGGCCGGGATCGTTGCGATCGTCAGACGTCATGAATTGCCCGCTGAGTACCGTATCGTCGAAATCATGGCCATCGCCCAGCGGCGCCGGGAGACGCCTGATGATGCCCGGAGCGGTGTAGGCAAAATCCGCCGGAGTGAGTTCGGGGAGGATATCGTCCGGGCTGGCCCCTGGCACTATTCCGCTACTGGTAAGGACGACGTCGGCCATTTCTCCTCCTCACGTCACGCAATCGGCGTGGTGGTAATATCGACAGCCGTAGCGCCCAGCACGAGCATCCCCTGATAGATGGTGACACTCGTGCCCAGCTTGCGCGTGCCGTACGGATAGCCACTGTCGGAGGCTATCCAGTTTTCGATATCCCTGACACGCTCGATCGATCTGTAGAGATTATCCGCCGGCGGCTCGAATCCATCTCCGAATATCAGCCCGCCGCGATGATGCATGTAGTCGAGATCGTAGGCGTACAGGTCTTCGTAGTCAGCCTGTGAGCATTCCTCCAGCCCGAGCATGGTGCTGTCGCCGGGCTGAGGCACTGCAGGGGTGGGCAGGCTGCCCTTCCGTGCGATACTGGCGTTGAATCTGGTCACGCCACGCTTCTTGCCCCAGAAGTCCACCCTGGAGTAGGGGTTGAATCCCTTAGCCGATACCGCTCCGTAGACGATGTCGCGTGTCATGCGCTCTTCGCCGGCGCCTACCACTTCCACGCTTCTCAGGCTGGGGAAGGCGGCCATCAATACCGTAGCGATGCTCATGTCGGTGATGAGGAGATCGCGTGTATTGACCGATCGCACGATCCGCTCGTAAAACTCCGTGTTGTCTTCCCTGTCGACGCCATTGCTGCAAGCCTGCAGGTTGGTCATATGGCTGATCCTGAAGGGGAAGGCGGAGACGCTGGAGCTGATGGCACCCGCCTCGACGTTGTAGCGCGTGCCGGGGGCGACAGCCTCGACGGGTACGTCGAAGCAGTACTGATCGCCTACCATGGAATGAGCCATCTGAGACGAGCTGATCGACACGTCGCGGATGGCCACGAACTTCAACCCGTCAGACGTGGTGAACAGCCATCCCGCCGGCACCATCACCGAAGTAGGGATCGGCATGTAGATCCTCACCACGGTAGAAGCCACTCCACCCTGCTTGCGCTCGAGCAGGAACATCCTGCCGATCCTGTCGAGAGCCTCTTCCGGCATGGTGGCGTAATTGCGGATATCCATCTCGCCAAGCATCTTGTTGATGGCTGATATCTCCTGATAGTACAGGATGGCGAATGCCTTGGCGAAGACGTCGCGCATGACGCCGGTCGAGGTATCGAGATTGGGGAAGTGTTCCTTGAGGAACTTCAGCACTACGTTGAAAGCCTGCCTCAGCATTACGCCTCCCTCCCTACGAGGGGCACTCCGGCGACAGCCACTTCGCCGGCCATGGACTCGACCCTGATGTTGATGATAAAGCCGCCGTTTTCAAGAGGGATGATGCCGTTGTCAGGGTCCAGCTTGAGCGATTTCAGCGTTTCGATCGGCGGCCTGATCTTGCCCATCTGCATGGCCTTGATCTGCCCCTCTACAGCCTGCACCGCGATGGGGAGATTAGTCCGCAGGCTGTCGTAAGCCTGGGCAAATTCCTGCGGCTTGAACGTCTCCCTGAAGCCGCCGCCGAGGTTAGGCTCGATCACGTCATGGCCGGGGGTGGACATCAGGCAGAGGATGACGTTCTGCAGCAGCAGATCCAAGCCGCTCTTGCTCAAGCTGGGATGCTCCTCGAAATCGAGATGACAGACCGTGTCTTCGCCGTCTCTGTAGTAGCTCACTGCCGGAATGTCGTTCATCGCCTATCCTAACCCAGCTCTCCTGTTGATAATCCTTCTGATAAGATCATTAGACTTGCCCCTGCTCCTAAGCGTAAGAATGTCGCGGAGGATGAAAGCACGGGGGT
>Ga0209606_1001088_pt1 | contig 36106 bp, 41 predicted proteins | sample AD_UKC057_MetaG_FD_184412 | JGI IMG/M metagenome (GOLD analysis project Ga0209606, IMG submission 184412) | Active sludge microbial communities of municipal wastewater-treating anaerobic digesters from USA - AD_UKC057_MetaG (SPAdes) (version 2) | ecosystem: Engineered > Bioreactor > Anaerobic >...
ATGGTGATGCCGGGCGACAACGTGACGATTTCGGCGGAGTTGATCACGCCGATCGCGATGGACGAAGGGCTTCGTTTCGCCATTCGCGAGGGCGGCCGAACCGTTGGCGCGGGCGTGGTTACCAAGATTGTCAAGTAACGAGTATTAACCAGGATATGGAGCCGTAGTCCGGCAATGGCAGAAACGCAAAAAATCCGAATCAAATTACGGGCATACGATCACCGGTTGCTTGATCAATCGACCGAAGAGATCGTGTCGGCGGCGAAGCGCACGGGCGCTGGCATCAATGGGCCCATCCCGCTGCCGACGGCAATTTCGAAGTACACGGTCAACCGTTCGCCTCACGTGGACAAGAAGTCCCGGGAACAGTTCGAGGTTCGCACGCATAAGCGGCTTTTGGACATTGTGAACCCGACGGCGCAGACGGTTGATGCGTTGATGCGGTTGGATTTGCCGGCTGGGGTGGACGTCGAGATCAAGCAGTAGCGGATGCAGCAGGATGGGCGCCCGGGGTTGTATGGACCCTGACCCCTATGAGGATAGAGAGACCATGGTAAGCGCATTGCTGGGAAAGAAGCTCGGGATGACCCGGATCTTCACCGATGACGGGCACTGGGTTCCCGTAACGGTGTTGCAGGCAGGGCCGGCGACCGTCATGCAAGTAAAGACCAAGGAGCGTGACGGATATGAAGCGGCGCAGCTTGGGTTTGACGATGCCAAGACACGGCTGTTGAACAAGCCCGCGCTCGGCCATCAGGCGAAGGCCGGCGAGTCGGTCAAAAGGCAGCTGCGTGAGGTGGCCATTGCGCCTGGCGGGCAGCTGAAGCAAGGCGACGAGATCCGTGTTGACATCTTCGCTGCAGGCGATCTTGTAGACATTGCCGGTACAACGAAGGGCAAAGGTTTCGCGGGCGTTCACAAGCGTCACCATTTCAAGGGTGGGCCCGCGACGCACGGCTCGAATTTCCACCGGGCTCCGGGTTCTATCGGTCAGAGCGCGGACCCGTCCAAGGTGGTAAAGGGCAAGCGGCTGCCAGGCCGGATGGGCGGCGTACGGTGTACGGTCCAGAACCTGGAAGTCGTGAGAGTGGACCTCGAGAAGAATCTGTTGATAGTTCGCGGCGCTGTTCCCGGCGCGAACGGCGCGTACGTTGAAATCAAGAAGTGTTTGAAAGGAACCAAGTAGCAATGGCAGCGGCGAAAGTATTCGAGGCGGATGGCCGCGAGGCGGGGTCGGTGGACCTCAGCGACGCTGTGTTTGATGTGCCTGCCAACCCGACGCTGATCAAGGATGTGGCGGTTTCGCTGCGAAATGCCCAGCGGCAAGGCAATGCGGAGACGAAGGTTCGCCGGGAAGTGAGTGGCGGAGGCGCGAAGCCCTATCGCCAGAAAGGCACGGGGCATGCGCGCCACGGTAGTAATCGTGAGCCGCAGATGCGCGGTGGCGGCACGGTGTTTGGCCCTCAGAAGCGGAGTTATCGCCAGAAGGTGACGGCCGCGTCTCGAAACAAGGCGCTGTGCTGCGTTCTGAGCGACCGTGTACGCACAAACGCGCTGTGTGTGTTGCGCGAACTCCAGTGCGATGCGCCAAAGACGAAGCCGCTTGTGGAACTGCTTTCGCGGCTGCGTCCGAGTGAGGAGCGCACGCTGCTGGTGACGGCGGAGGCGAGCAGGCCGGTCATGTTGTCGGCGCGCAATATCCCGCGGGTGGCCATTCGGACCGCGGCGGATGTGAATGCCCTGGATGTACTGGAAGCGAAACGCATCGTCCTGGTGTATGACGCCGTGGCGAAGCTTGAGGAGCGTCTGTCATGAGCCGGAACCCGCATGATATCGTCAAGGCGCCGGTGATCACAGAGGAGTCGACGATCCAGAGCGAAACGCGGAATCAATATGCGTTTCGCGTCGATCCCCGGGCCAATAAGGCAGAGATTCGCGACGCCGTCGAGCGTTTGTTCAACGTGAAAGTGTTGTCGGTCAATACGAGTAATTACGCGGGCAAGCGCCGCCGCCGTGGCCTGCAGTACGGCCGGACAGCCCATTGGAAGAAAGCCATCGTGACGTTGCACGAGGGCGATTCCATCGACCTGATTTAGAGGGAGTAAGCAGGCATGCCGTTACGCAGATTCAAACCAGTGACGCCGGGGCGGCGCTATATGAGCGTGTCCGATTTTGCGGACATCACGAAGAAGAAGCCGGAAAAGCCGCTGACGTCGCCGCTTCCGGGCAAAGCGGGCCGGAACGTGCACGGCCATGTGACCATGCGGCGCCGGGGCGGTGGGCACAAGCGCCAGTACCGTGAGATCGATTTTCGCCGTGAGAAAGAGGGCATCGCGGGCAAGGTGGTGGCCATTGAGTACGACCCGAACCGGTCGGCGCGGATCGCTCTCGTGAGCTATGTGGACGGCGAGAAGCGGTACATTTTGTGCCCGTCGGGGCTCGAGGTGGGCATGGTCATAGACAGCGGCCCAGAGGCGGAGCTCCAGGTTGGAAACTGCCTGCCTCTGTCGCGTATGCCGCTCGGGACGACAGTCCACAACGTTGAGATGGCGCCGGGCCGGGGCGGGAAGATCGCGCGGTCGGCGGGTAATGCGTGCCAGTTGATTGCGCGTGAAGGGCGTTATGCCGCGTTGCGGCTGCCCTCGGGCGAGGTGCGCCGGGTATTGTCGGAATGCCGCGCGACGGTTGGCAGCGTAGGCAATGAAGAGCATCAGAACATCAGTATAGGCAAGGCGGGCCGCAGTCGTTGGCTCGGCCACCGGCCGAAGGTGCGCGGCGTCGTGATGAACCCGGTGGACCATCCTCACGGCGGCGGCGAGGGCCGCACGTCGGGTGGGCGGCATCCGGTGACGCCCTGGGGCAAGCCCACCAAAGGGTACAAGACGCGCAAGAAGAGCAAACGGTCGAACATGTACATCATTCGCCGCCGGAAGAAGTAGGACAGCAACGCCGAGGAGACAGTACTGTGCCACGCTCAGTAAAGAAAGGCCCGTTCGTGGATGATCACCTGATGAAGAAGGTGGAAAAGCAGATGGGCACGAAGGATAAGCGGGTAATCCGGACGTGGTCGCGCCGTTCGACCGTTACGCCGGATATGGTCGGGATGACCATCGCCGTTCATAACGGCCAGAAGTTTGTGCCCGTATTCATCACGGAGAATTCGGTAGGCCACAAGCTGGGTGAATTCGCGCCTACCCGGACATTCCGGGCACATTCCGGTACGAAAGAGGGAGGTAAGTGATGGCGGAGGCGATTGCACGCGCCCGGTTTGTCAGGATGGCGCCGCGCAAGATTCGCCTGGTTGCCGACATGATCCGCGGCAAGAAGGTCGAAGAAGCGCGTGATACGTTGGCCTTTACGGTCAAGGGGGCCGCTCCTCTGTTGGCCAAGCTGCTGGATTCGGCCGTGGCCAACGCCGAGAGCAAGGCGGCGGAGAAGCGTCAGCGCGTTGATACGGACGCGATGGTGGTTACGAAGGTTTTGGTGGACGGCGGGCCGTCGATGAAGCGCTTGTATTTCATGCCGCGCGGTCGCGCGGGGCGCGTTCGGAAGCGGATGAGCCATATCGAATTGGTGATAAGCGATTCGTGACAGTGATAGCCTCCGTTGCGGAGGCCGTACGATGAGGAGAGGACCGTGGGTCAGAAAGTACATCCGTTGGGCTTTCGGCTGGGTGTGATACGCACCTGGAGTTCGGTCTGGTATGCAGACAAGGAATATGCGGACCTGCTGCACGAGGACCTGAAGCTGCGCGAGTACATCAAGAAGCGTCTGTACAACACCGGTGTGGCGCGAATCGACATCGAGCGGGCCGGCCGGAAGGCCAAGGTGCATATTCACACGGCCCGGCCTGGCCTGGTTATCGGTCCTCGAGGCACCGAGGTGGACAAGCTGCGTTTCGAGCTGGAGCGGCTTACGGGGCGCGAGCTTCTTATCAACATTCACGAGGTGTTCAGCCCCGAGTTGAGCGGGCAGCTGGTGGCGGAAGCGGTGGCTTCGCAGCTCGAACGCCGCGTGTCTTTCCGCCGCGCGATGAAGAAGACGATTCAAAGCACCATGCGGCTGGGCGCTCAAGGCATTCGGTTGCGTGTTTCGGGCCGTCTTAACGGGGCCGAAATCGCCCGTTCCGAAGAGACGCGCGCGGGCAGTGTGCCGCTTCACACCTTGCGCGCCAATGTGGATTATGGTTTTGCGACGAGTTACACGACGTACGGAACGATCGGCGTCAAGTGTTGGCTCTACCACGGCGACGTGGAGCGCGGTGAACGGGTGTCCGGATTGCCGGAAGCGCGGCCGATGACGGGCCGCCGTGAAGGACGCGGGCGCGGCGGCGCGGAGAAGGGTCAGCGCCGGTAGGCCCTAACGGAAGACAGTTCCAGGAGAATACGAGCGATGTTGATGCCGAAACGAGTCAAGCACCGCAAAGTGCAGCGGGGCCGCCGGTGCGGGGCCTCGAAGGGCAGTACAAAGGTGGACTTCGGCGAATACGGTTTGAAAGCGGTACAGGACGGATGGGTGACCGCGCGGCAGATCGAGGCGGCCCGTATTGCGTTGACGCGCGCGGTTCGCCGCGGCGGCAAGATATGGATACGCGTTTTCCCCGACAAGCCCGTTACGAAGAAGCCGGCCGAGGTGCGCATGGGTAAAGGAAAAGGCGCCCCCGAGGAATGGGTGGCGGTTGTGAAACCGGGCCGGGTTATGTTCGAGCTGGAGGGCATTCCGGAACCGCTGGCACGGGAAGCTGTACGGTTGGCAGGCCGCAAACTTCCCATTCAAACGAAGTTTGTGGCGCGGGCGTAAAGGCGCGTGGCGCGCCTCCGCATGGAGAAATACGGTGAAGGCATCTGAAATTCGTGAACTGACGGATGAGGAGTTGCGGCATCGGCTGCGCGAGCGCACGGACGCTCTGTGGGCATTTCGTATGCAGCAGGTCACGGGTGCGGTGGACAACGTGCGCGGCGCCCGGAATGCGCGGCGGGATATCGCCCGGCTTAAGACCATCATCCGCGAACGGGAGCTTGCGAAGGCAAAGCAGGCAAAAGAGGCTAAATGACCATGGCGGAACGGGGTCAGACAAAGATACGCGTGGGCGTGGTAACAAGCAACGCGATGGACAAGACGGTGACGGTGGCTGTGGAGCGCACTGTGCCGCATGCCCTGTACAAGAAAGCGGTCAAGCGCACGAAGAAATTCAAGGCGCATGACAAGGACAACTCCTGTCACGTGGGCGACGTGGTCCGCATTGCGGAAACGCGCCCGTTGAGCAAGACCAAGCGTTGGCGCGTGACGGAAATCGTGCGCCGCGCCGACTGAGCGGTAATTGAGGAAGCGTCGTCATGATACAGATTTACACTAACCTGGACGTTGCGGATAACACCGGTGCGCGGCGCATTCGGTGCATGCAGGTGATGGGCGGCACCCGGCGCCGGTACGCCCATTTGGGCGACATTATCACGGCCACGGTCAAAGAAGCGCTGCCGAATTCCAACGTGAAGAAGGGCGATGTGGTCAAAGCGGTGGTGGTTCGCACCAGGCAAGACACGCAACGGCCGGACGGGACGGTGATCCGTTTCGATTCGAACGCGGCGGTATTGATCAACCCGAACAAGGAGCCCCAGGGGACGCGCATCTTCGGTCCCGTGCCGCGCGAGCTTCGCGAAAAGGGGTTTATGCGCATTGTGTCGCTGGCGCCGGAAGTCGTGTGAGGATGGTCCTGCGGACAGCGGGCCGGTTAACGGTTTGAGGAAGACGGGCAATGTACATTCATAAAGGCGATACGGTGGTTGTGATCACTGGCAGCTATAAAGGCAGCCGGGGGCGCGTGTTGCGCGTGTTTCCGAAGCGCAACCGCGTTACGGTCGAGGGTGTGAACCTGATCAAGCGTCATACCCGGCCTTCGCACCGGAATCAGCAGGGCGGCATTGTGGAGCGCGAGGCGCCGATTGACATCTCGAACGTGCTTCCGTGGTGCGAGTCGGCGGGACGCCCGTCGCGCGTGGGCATCAAGCATCTCGAAGACGGCTCGCGCGTGCGGTATTACAAGGTGAACGGTGAGACGTTAAACGACTAGCTGGTGCGATCCGCACGTATGAGGCGGACGCTCCGGCGGATGGAGAACAGCCGTGGCGGCTAGATTGAGAGAATATTATCGCGAGACGGTTCGCGGCGCGTTGATGCAGGAACTTGGCCGTAAGAACGTGATGAACGTGCCGAAGCTGGAGAAGATCGTCGTGAACGTCGGAGTGGGCGATTCACAGACGGAACCGCGGTATTTGGAGGAGGCGATGGATTGGCTCGCGCTCATCACGGGCCAGAAGGGCAGTATCCGTACAGCCCGGCGCTCCATCGCGGGCTTCAAGGTGCGCGAGGGCGCGAAGATCGCCTGCACGGTGACGCTTCGGGGCAACCGCATGTATGAGTTCCTGGACCGGCTGTTGAACATCGCGATTCCCCGTATCCGCGACTTTCGCGGGCTTTCGCCGAAGAGTTTTGACAAGCAGGGCAATTACACGCTGGGTTTGCGGGAGCAGACGATTTTCCCGGAACTCGACGTTGACAGCATCAGCCGCGTGCGCGGCATGAACATAACGTTTGTGATTAGCAATTCGAATAGCGCCGACGACAGCCACGCTTTGTTGCGGAAATTCGGGATGCCCTTCCGCGGCTGAAGCCGGGTGGACTGTGCGATGAAACGGTAAAGGATCAAGGAGGTAACCGTGGCCAAGAAATCAATGATCGCCAAGGCCAAACGCGCGCCGAAATTCAAGGTGCGGGCCTATCACCGGTGCCGCGTGTGCGGGCGTCCGCGAAGCTATATGCGCAAATTTGCGTTGTGCCGCATTTGTTTCCGCAATTTGGCGTTGGAAGGTCAACTGCCCGGCGTGACCAAGTCGAGCTGGTAAGGGAGAGAGACGAAACCATGTCGATGAACGATCCGATTGCCGACCTGTTGACGCGTATTCGCAATGCCTTGGGCGCAAAGCACGACGTGGTCGATATTCCCGCGTCCGCTCTCAAAGAGCAGATCTGTGAGGTATTGAAGCGGGAGGGATACATCGAGGACTTCAACAGGGTAGATGATGGTCTTCAGGGCATTTTGCATGTTACGCTGCGTTATTTGCCCAGCGGAGAGCCTGTCTTGAAGGGTCTTCGCCGGGTGAGCAAGCCGAGTCTTCGCGTGCGCGCCCGCTGCAACGAGATCAAACCCGTGCGCAGCGGCCTGGGCATCACAATCCTGACGACGTCTTCGGGCGTGATGACCAGCAAGCAGGCGCGCGAGGCACGCGTAGGTGGCGAGGTACTGTGCGAGGTCTGGTAGCGAGGGCCCGCGGAACAGTAGAACGAGCATAAACCGGCGAAAGGGCCGGAGACGAAAGGAACGAGAGTCGTGTCACGAGTAGGGAAACTGCCCGTTGCGATCCCGGACGGGGTGAAGGTGGAGGTGTCCGCCAGGCGCATCCATGTCGCGGGCCCGAAAGGAACGCTGGAGCACTTTATTCATCCGGACGTGAGCGTGGCGCTCGAGAACAACCAGATCGTGGTATCCCGGTCGAGCGACAATCCGGAAGTTCGTTCGCTTCACGGCCTGACGCGGGCGCTTATTTACAATCTTGTGGTTGGCGTCACGCAGGGTTACCAGCGGGTGCTTCAGATCGAGGGCGTGGGGTATCGCGCCTCCATGCAGGGCAAGAGCCTGAACCTGGCAGTGGGGCACAGCCACCCCGTAGTGGTAGAGCCTCCGGCGGGCATTGCCTTCGAGGTGGAAGGCACGCAGACGATCAAGGTGAGTGGTATCGATAAGCAATTGGTCGGGCAGGTCGCGGCGAACATTCGCGCGTGGCGGAAGCCCGAGCCGTACCAGGGCAAAGGGATTCGCTACCGCGATGAGCGCATCCGCCGTAAGGTCGGCAAGGCGGGTGCCGGCTGATTGGCCGCACCTGGGAGCAAGGAATCATGGCGAAGACAAGAGAGAAGATGCGTTTGCGGGAGCGCCGCAGGTTGCGCGTGCGCCAGCGTGTCAATGGAACCGCCGAGCAGCCGCGGCTGTGCGTGTTTCGTTCCACCAAACACATATACGCCCAGATTATTGATGACAGTGCCGGCAGGACGCTGGCGTCGGCCTCTTCCGTGTCGGCCAAGGTGCCGGGCGGCAACATCGAGGGAGCAAAGGCCGTGGGCAAGGCGATTGCCGAGAAAGCCAAAGCCGCTTCGATCACCAGAGTGTGTTTTGACCGGGGAGGCAATCTGTTTCACGGCCGCGTAAAGGCGCTTGCCGATGCGGCCCGGGAAGCGGGACTTGAATTTTAGGAGAAAAGGACTTGAGCACCGTGCACGAAAAACGAGACTCCAGAGCGGACCGGTCTTCTCGCGACGAGGGGGAGCAGAATTTCATCGAGCAGGTCGTCAAGATCTACCGTGTCGCGAAGGTGGTGAAAGGCGGACGCCGTTTCAAGTTCAGCGCGATCGTCGTCGTGGGCGACGGCGAGGGGCACGTGGGCGCGGCGCTGGGGAAGGCGACGGAAGTGCCCGAAGCCATCCGTAAAGCCATCGAAAAGGCGAAGCGCGAGATGGTGTCGGTGCCGATCGTGAGCACGACGATCCCCCACGAAGTGATAGGCAGGTCTGGCGCGGCGGAGGTCTTGATGAAGCCGGCCTCGCTCGGCACGGGCGTAATCGCCGGCGGACCGGTGCGCGCGGTCGTTGAAGCCGCGGGGTACCGTAACATCTTGACCAAGTCGCTGGGGTCGAATAATGCCACGAATGTGGTTTGGGCGACCTTGGACGGTTTGCGGCAACTGGAAACGATCGAGACGGTCGGGAAACGGCGCGGTCTCGACGTGACAGATATCCTGTAAGAGTTGAGTAAGGGCACGGCGCGGCCGACCGCCGCGCAAGGAATTCGCAGCCAGGGATGAACGAAAATGGATCTTAGTACGCTGACACAGACGCCCGGCGCAAGAAAGAAGCGCAAGCGAGTCGGGCGGGGCCCGAGTTCGGGCCACGGGAAGACGTCGGGCAAGGGCCATAAAGGGCAGAATGCGCGCTCGGGGTCGTCTCGTCCCCGGGGATTTGAGGGCGGCCAGATGCCGATCAACCGGCGTTTGCCGAAGCGCGGTTTTTATCATGAAGATCGCTTCGCGATGGCGGTAGTGAACGTGGCTGCGCTCGAGAAGTTCTTCGAAGCGGGCGCGGAAGTTACGCCTGCTGCGCTGGTCAAGGCCGGTTTGGTGCGCGCGTCGAGAGGCGGCGTCAAGGTTTTGGGCGACGGCGAACTTACGAAGAAACTCAGCGTGAAGGTTAATGCGGTGAGCGAGTCGGCCCGCGAGAAGATCGAGGCGGCGGGCGGCAGTGTGGAATTGTACGCAGTGCCCGATAGCCGCGCGAATACTCGCCGCGGCGCCGGCCGCAAGACCAACGCGTCAACGGAGGGTTAATAAGTGTCTCAGCCCGTAGAAGCCTTCCGGAATGCGCTCAAGATTCCCGAGCTGAAGAGCCGCATTATCTTCACGCTCATCATGCTTGCCGTGTACCGATTGGGAGCACACGTGCCGACGCCGGGCGTGGACGGCGGCGCGTTGAGCAAAGCGATGGGTTCGGGCGGTCTCTTGAGTTTTTACGACATGTTTTCGGGCGGCGCGTTCAGCAATGCGACCGTGTTTGCACTGGGGATCATGCCGTATATCAGCGCTTCGATCATCATCCAGCTGCTGACGGCGGTGTGGGCGCCGTTGGAGCGCTTGGCCAAAGAGGGCGCTGAAGGGCAGAAGAAGATTACCGAGTACACGCGGTATGGCACGGTCGGGCTGTGCGTGGTGCAATCGATTTTTGTGGCGGCGTATCTGGTGAAACTGAACAGCCCCGGGCTTACAATCGTGCCGAACCCGAGCCTCTTTTTCTACGTGCTGTGCATCGTTTCGTTTACCACGGGCACGGCGTTCATCATGTGGCTGGGTGAGCAGATCAGCGAGCATGGGGTGGGCAACGGGATTTCGCTCATCATTTTCGTGAGTATTGTTTCGCGCATGCCCACGGCGGTGTACAGCCTGTATCTCCAGCTGAAGAATGACGATTTGACGATGTTTGAAGGCCTTATGCTGATCGCGGTGATGGTGCTGGTCGTCGCGGGCGTGATATTGGTGACGACGGGCCAGCGGCGCATCCCGGTGCAGTACCCGCGCCAGGTCAAGGGCCGCCGCGTGACGTCGGGCGGCCGCAATTATCTGCCCCTGCGGGTGAACCAGGCGGGCGTGATCCCGATCATCTTCGCCAGCTCGATTCTGATGCTCCCGAGCATGGTGGCGAGCGCGGTGAAATCGCCGGCGGTCGAGGCGTTTTTCAGCACGTGGTTTACGTACGACGGCCTGCTGTACAATCTCATTTACGCGGGGTTGATCATCTTCTTCTGCTTCTTCTATACGGCGATCACGTTTAACCCCGTCGAGATAGCGGAGAATCTGAAGAAATACGGCGGAGTCGTGATGGGTGTCCGTCCGGGCAAGGCGACGGCCGAGTATTTGAACCGGGTGATGACGCGCATCACCCTGGTGGGCGCTTTCTTCCTTGCGGGTGTTGCGTTGCTGCCCAAATTCGTAAACAGCGGCTTGAACGTTCAGGATTTTACCGTTTCGCAGTTTTTTGGCGGCACCAGCCTGCTGATCCTGGTGGGTGTCGCGTTGGATACGGTGCGCCAGGTGGAACAGCACCTGATTATGCGCAACTACGACGGGTTCATGAAGAGTGGACGGAAAACGCCGGGCCGGCGGTAATGCGCTGGCGGGCGGACTGGAACGGTACGCATGGGACTTCGCATCGTAATGTTAGGGGCTCCGGGCGTGGGCAAAGGGACGCAGGCGGTCCGTATTGCCCAGCGCTTGGCGGCGCCTCACATTTCGACCGGCGACATTTTTCGTGCGCACTTGAGAGAGGGTACCGACTTGGGCAAGCACGTTCAGCGGTATCTTGTTGCTGGACAGTTAGTGCCCGATGAGTTAACGTGCACCATCGTGGCAGACCGGCTTCAGGCGGAAGATTGCCGCAGCGGGTATGTGCTGGACGGGTTTCCCCGGTCAGTGCCTCAGGCCGAGGCTTTGACCAAGATGCTGGACGAGCGCGGCGACCGTCTTGACATGGCAATCAATATTGAGGTGCCCGACGAGGAGATCGTCGAGCGCTTGGCGGCACGGAGGTTTTGCCCCAAGTGCGGAAAGATCTTCAACCTGAAGTCCAGTCCCTCGGCGAATGGCGGCCGGTGCGACGCGCCCGGTTGCGACGGAAAGCTGGAACAACGTTCCGATGATGAGGAACAGACCATCCGTGAACGGTTGCGTGTGTATCACGAAACGACGGAGCCGATCATCGGGTACTATGCCAGCCAGGAGATTCTGCGTACGGTTCCTGCCTCGGAGGCCGGTCCGGACGCTGTTTTTGCGAAAGTTGAACAACTGATTGAGACTGCGGGAGCCGCGTAGCCGGTGATTGCGATTCGTGATGAACGCGAAATCGGGATTCTGCGCGCCGCGAATGGCATTGTCTCGGATACGCTGGTCGCCTTGGCCGAGAACGTCAGGCCCGGGGTAACGACGCGGGAACTGGATAGGCTCGCGGAAGAGCGCATTCGGGCCGCGGGAGCGGCGCCTTCGTTTCTGGGCTACCGCGGTTACCCGAACAGCACGTGCATCTCGGTCGAGGACGTGATCGTTCATGGGATTCCGGGTGACCGCGTGCTGCGCGAAGGGCAGATTGTCAGCATAGACGTGGGCGCCTATTACCGGGGGTACCACGGAGACGCTGCCCTGACGGTGGCGTGCGGTTCGGTGGACGAGCTGCGCCAGCGGCTGATGGATGCGACGGACCGGGCGTTGTCGGCAGGTATTCTGGCCGCCCGGGCAGGCAATTACCTGGTGGATGTGTCACGGGCTGTTCAGCAGGTTTGCGAGCGTGCGGGCTTTAGCGTGGTCCGCGATTTTGTTGGCCACGGAATCGGACGCGAGATGCACGAGGAGCCGCAGGTGCCCAATTTTGACACCGGGTCGCGCGGGCCTCTTTTGCGCGCCGGCATGGTGTTGGCCATCGAACCGATGGTCAACGCCGGCAAGCCAGGCGTCAAGGTATTGCGCGACGGCTGGACGGCGGTGACGGTGGATGGGATGCCCAGTGCGCATTTTGAACATAGTATTGTGGTGCGCGACGGGGCCCCGGAGATTTTGTCGGCGACACCGCGCCTGATTTGGGGTCAGCGGTGAGGGAGCATATCCCGTACCGTCATGTCGGACGACGCAGGAAAAGGGGTGGCCGGAACGGTCACGGAAGCGCTGCCGAGCGGCGTGTTCCGGGTTGAACTGGACACCAAGCAGGTTGTGCTGGCCCATATAGCTGGCAAGGACAGTATGCGCTTCGTGCGGGTGCTGCCCGGCGACAGGGTGAAAGTCGTGCTTTCGCCTTACGACCATGGCCGGGGGCGGATCGTCGAGCGCTTTCGATAGGTGCGATGCCCGGAAGGGGCAGCGCATGACTCCTAAAGGGAGACGGCGAATGAAGGTTCGTAGTTCAGTAAAGAAGATTTGTGAGAAGTGCAAGATTATCCGGCGTCATGGCCGGGTGCGGGTCATTTGTGAAAATCCGCGCCACAAACAGCGTCAGGGATAACGGTAACCCACCGGACAAGGAGAAGGGGTAACATGGCACGAGTAGTCGGCGTCGATTTGCCGCGCGAAAAACGCGTCGAGGCAGGACTCACCTATATATACGGCATCGGACCCACGCGGTCCAAGAAGATCCTGGCCGAAACGAACATCAACCCCGACACGCGGGTGCGGGACTTGACGGACGACGAGGCCAGCCGCCTTTCGACGGCTATCCAGGCCAAGTACAAGGTCGAGGGCGACTTGCGTCGCGAGGTGTCCGCGAATATCAAGCGGTTGATGGATATTAATTCCTATCGAGGTATCCGGCACAAGCGCGGTTTGCCGGTGCGGGGGCAGCGCACGCATACCAATGCCCGCACGCGCAAGGGCAAGAAGGGCGCCGCCATTAAGAAGAAATAATGAAGGAGGACGCGTCAGGTGGCCACTGATAAACGGAAGAGCAAGGGTAAGAAGCGGCGTACCACGTTGAATGTGACGTCGGGTATGGCGCACATTCAGGCGACATTCAACAATACCATCGTTTCCATCACGGACAATCAGGGGAACGTGGTTTCCTGGTCCAGCGCGGGTCAGGTTGGTTTCTCGGGGTCGCGCAAGAGCACGTCGTTTGCGGCGCAGGTGGCCGCGGAAGCCGCCGCCCGCGGGGCGCTCGAGGCGGGCCTCCGGGAGGTCCGTGTGCAGGTGAACGGTCCGGGCGCGGGGCGGGAATCCGCCATTCGCGCGATTCAGGCCGCGGGGTTGAATATCACGCTTATTCGGGATGTGACCCCCATCCCGCACAACGGCTGTCGGCCCCCGAAGCGCCGGCGTGTGTAGGGCGCATCCGGAATGCCGGGTGCATTGCCTGGAATACGGAAGTAACTGCAGGAAACTGACCTCATTGCCGGGAGGCGAAAGCGCATGATTGCAAAAGACTTTGTTACACCAAAGTTCGTGAAGGCTGAAGAAGGCGCGTCGAAGCACTATGCGCGTTTTAACGTGGAGCCGTTCGAGCGGGGCTATGGCACGACGGTGGGGAATTCCCTGCGCCGCGTGTTACTGGCTTCGTTGGAAGGCTCCGCGGTGACCGCGATCCGCATTGAGGGGATCCATCACGAATTCTCGGCCATTCCGGGCGTCACCGAAGACGCGACGGACGTGGTCTTGAACTTCAAGAAGTGCCATTTGCGCCTGAACCGGGAAGAGCCCATCATTTTCTCGTTCAAACACAAGGGCAGCGGCGTTGTTACGGCCGCCGAGGTGTTCCAGAAACACGATGTCGAGGTATTCAACCCGGACCTGGTGGTTTTCACGTCCACGTCGGATTCGACCGAGGTCGAAATGGAGATCAAGGTGGCCCGCGGGCGCGGGTATGTGACAGCCGAGAATTTTGAACTTGAACATGCGCCTCTGGGCACCATTTATCTGGATGCCAATTTCTCGCCGGTCACGCGTGTCAACTTCCTGGTGGAAGACGCGCGCGTCGGCCAGCGCACGGACTACGACCGGCTGATCCTCGAGATTTGGACGAATGGGTCTATCACGCCCGAGAAGGCGTTGGAAGAAGCGTCGAACCTGCTCATCGAGCATCTCAAGATCTTCGTGCAGCAGCCGCAGGAGGAAGTGCACGAAACGGGGGCGGCCGGAGCGGAAGATCCCGAGTTGGCGCGCAAACTGGGGCGTCCTGTCGAGGAACTCGAGCTGAGCGTGCGCGCGGCCAATTGTCTGAAGGCTGCTGGCATCCGGACGATCGGCGATCTGGTGAAGCGCACGGAAGCCGAGATGCTTCGTTTCCACAACTTCGGCAAGAAATCGCTGGATGAAATACGCGGCATCCTTGATTCGATGGATTTGCAATTGGGGATGGGAAGCGAAGAAGATAGTGAAGCGGATAAAGGAAGCAGGCAGACGAGCAAAACTACCTGACGGGGCGCCGTTTCAGGTACAATCGGGAATCGGCGGGAGCGCGGAGCGCCCCAAGGAACATTTCAAGAGGAATAGGAATCGTAATCATGAGGCATCGTAAAGCAGGTAGACGGCTCAGTCGCAGCATGTCGCACCGCAAAGCTACCGTAAAGAATATGGCCGTGGCCCTCTTTACTCACAACGCGATTGAAACCACGCTGGCGAAGTCCAAGGAACTGCGCGGTTTTGCCGAGCCGTTGATCACCATGGCCAAGAAGGATACCGTTTACAACCGGCGTCGCGCTTTCGCGGCGCTGCGCGACAAGGGGGCGGTCAGCCGCTTGTTCAATGAGATTGGGCCGGCGTTCGCGGAACGTCCGGGTGGCTACACCCGCATCCTGCGCTTGGGGAACCGTCTTGGCGATGCCTCTTCCATGGCGCGCATCGAACTGGTTGGCCTCGGTGAGTACGAGGAGGAAGAATAAGCGCGTCGGTGGTCTTTCTACGCACAGGAGCCGGTTCGAATGACCGCTCCTGTGCGTTTTGCTTGTTGGAGAGGGGGAAGGGGCAACCTCGAGCGAAGTTCGCCCCACCCTCGGGCCTTGGTATAATCGCGCCGTATGGCTAAGCAATGGAAATCCCTGGGCGATATCTCGGAGCGAGACCTGACGCCCATGCTGCGTCAGTATCTGGACGCCAAGGCCGAAACGGGCGACTCCCTTTTGTTCTTCCGGATGGGCGACTTCTACGAGCTTTTCTTCGAGGACGCCATCGAGGCGTCGGAACTGCTCGGGTTGACCCTTACCTCGCGCGACGGGGCGGAGAAAGACGTCCGCGTTCCCATGGCCGGGGTGCCGGTTCGCGCCGTTGACGGCTATCTTGCCCGGGCCATCCAGGCGGGCCGCACGGTCACGATCTGCGACCAGATTGAAGATCCGCGGCAAGCCAAAGGGGTGGTGAAACGGGCGGTGACGCGTACCGTCACGCCGGGCACGGTTCTCGAACCCGAACTCCTCGATGCCGCGTCCAACAATTACCTCGGAGCTGTCGTGTTCGGGGGGACCGCCGCGGGGTTGGCGCTGGCCGACGTGTCCACGGGCGAACTCCTTGTGGCGCAGTTGGACGACGCTCCCGCGAAATCGCTCGCAGACGAATTCATGCGTATGGCGCCGGTCGAGGTGCTCTTCCCGGAAGGCGACGAGCATGCGCTGCTGGGGGAATTGCGGGCCCGATTCGACCAGGTGCGGTTCACGAAATGTCCCCGAGACGATTTTGACGCGAAGTATGCGCGTGAACTACTCCTCGACCAGTTTGGTTTGAGCACGTTGAAAGGGCTGGAACTCGAGGATGCGCCCGAGGCCACGGCATGCGCCGGCGCGATTTTGTCCTACCTTCGGGCAACGCAGCGCGACGCCGTTCCGCACATGCGTCTACCCCGCCGGTACAGCCCCTCGAGCTTTGTCGTGATGGACGGCAATACCCAGCGCAACCTCGAGTTGGTCGAGTCGCTGCGCGACAAATCGCGCCGGGGAACCCTTATCGCCACGCTGGATTGCACGCGGACAAGCATGGGCGGCCGCAAGCTGCGCCATTGGATACTCCATCCCCTGCTGGATGCCGAGCCCATTCGCGCGCGGCTCGACGCGGTCGAGGCGCTGTTCAATGACACGGCGCTCCGGCTGCGGCTTGGGGAGACGCTGAAGGGAGTGGCCGATCTCGAGCGGCTTCTGGGAAGGCTGACCTCGCGCAGCGGCAACGCGCGGGACGTGAAAGCCCTGGGCGAATCGCTGGCCCGGCTCCCGGATATTCGGGGCGCCATAGCCGATTGTGAAATGCCGTTGCTCCGGGAGATTCATGGCGGAATTGACGAATTGCGCGATGTGGCGCAGGCGATCGCCGGCGCGATCGTTGACGAGCCCCCCTTGGCGCTCAATGAAGGCCGGCTCATCAAAGATGGGCATAATGCCGAACTCGATCGCATCCGGGAGCTCGTGCGCGGCGGGCGCGACTGGATCGCGGGCCTCCAGCGGCAGGAGATCGAGCGCACTGGGATCCCGAACCTTAAGGTAGGGTACAACAAGGTATTCGGCTATTACATCGAGGTTTCGCATGCGAATACCGCCAAGGTCCCCGAGACCTATCAGCGCAAACAGACGCTGGTCAACGCCGAGCGCTACATCACCCCCGAGCTGAAGTCGCGTGAAGAGGAAATTGTCAATGCCCAGGAACGCATGAATGAGCTCGAGTACGAGCTGTTCTGCGGTTTGCGCGACGATGTCTGCCGCCAGGCGGGCCGGATCCAGGCGACAGCGGATGCCGTAGCGACTCTGGACGCGTTGTTGTCGCTGGCGGATACGGCTGTGGCGAAGAATTACTGCAAACCCGTGATTGACGATTCGGACCGCATCGTGGTGCGGGATGGCCGGCATCCCGTGGTCGAGGACCTCATGCCGCAGGGGAAGTTCGTGCCCAACGACACGCTGTTGGATCCCGCGGAGGCGTTTCTCCAGATCGTGACGGGGCCCAACATGGCGGGGAAATCGACCTACCTCCGGCAGGTGGCCCTCATAACGCTCATGGCGCAGATGGGCAGCTTTGTGCCCGCCGCGGAAGCGCATATCGGCGTCGTGGACCGCATCTTCACGCGCGTGGGCGCCAGCGACAACCTGGTACGCGGCGAAAGCACGTTCATGGTCGAGATGATCGAAAGCGCGGCGATACTGAATTCAGCGACCCCGCGCAGCTTCATTGTTCTGGACGAAATCGGTCGTGGCACGAGCACCTTTGACGGCATCAGCATTGCGTGGTCCGTGGCCGAATATATCCACGGCAAGATCCGCGCGAAAACGCTGTTCGCCACGCACTATCACGAACTCACGGAACTCGCTTCCAAGCTGGACCGCATCAAGAACCTGAACGTTGCCGTGCGCGAATGGTCGGGCAAAGTGATTTTCCTGTACCGCATTGTCGAAGGCGGCGCCGACCACAGCTACGGCATCCAGGTTGCGAAACTGGCTGGCCTTCCCAAGACCGTTATTGATCGCGCGCACGAAATCCTGGCCGCCCTCGAATCCGGCAGCACCGCCAACATCGGTTTTCCGCAGCAGTTGCAGCTCTTTGCCCCCGTGTGCGCCGCGCCGAAACCGAGCGAAGTCGAGCAGGAACTCCGGCGGGTCAATCCCGACGAACTCAGCCCCCGCGAAGCCCAGGAACTGCTCTATCACTTAAAGAACCTGGCCGACCGCAGCGCCAAAGAATAACCGTTGGCAGCTCATGCGGGGGCCAATAGCGGGTTGGCGGGCTGCAACCCGAGTCGGCGGTCTCCAGAAGCGCCTCGAAGTCGAATCAGGACACGACAGGGATGTTGTACAACTGACAAAAGGCGCGAACGGAACGCCCGTGATCGCCGCAGAAGATGACTTGGTGCATGCCCTTGACATCGCATACGTCGGCCACTTCGTTAATGGTCATTGCGATGTTGGTGCGGCATCCGCCCGCCGGCGGCATGGCGGGACAATCCACCACGTCTCCGGTGTAAAGCAACACCTCCGGCTTCTCGCCCGTCAGGTACTGTAGAAGAGTGACTTTCTGACCTTTCTCGAACAATACCCGCGGCACGCATCCCCACCCGGCTTCAGCGTGACTGCGGAGGATGTATGGGCGCTGCGGGCTGTTGGGTCCGAGCATTCTCGACGGGCAGGTGCAATGCGCGCCGAAGTACAGATTGCGCGCAGTATCCATCGCGGCGTTCTGCTGGAACCCCGGAAGGCCGAACAGAGATTGGACCAGCATGAGGGACAACGTTGCGTTGATGTCGGACTGGCATCCGGCGGGGATGCCTTCGTCGCGCAGGCTCATGAACGCCATGCAGGGCGGCACATGCTTACGCGGGTGCCGCAGCCCCGGCAGGCAATCCATCATCATCGCGTCGGCCCCCTCGGCCTCGATGACGCGTTTCAGAGCGAAGTAGCACCGCGCCGCATCGCGGATATCGTTCTGGCTGGGTTCGACGATCTCTTTTGCGTGTCTGCGGTAACTATCGGCGAGCCGTTTGACCTCGGGCGTGAGTTCCGTGCTCGCATACTCCGAATAAAACCGTTCGTGGGGAATGGTGCGGATGCGCGTTTTCAAGTGCGGCTCGAGGGCTTCGCTCGTATCTTCGCCCCGGATGTCAATCAGCAAGCTCTCTCGCATCGCCCGCGACGCCCGCACCATGCGCATCCCGTCTTTGACCGCATCGAAATCGTCCGAGGAGCTGATCATATACACGCCCGGTTTGCGGTGCATCGGCCGAATGTGGTCCACAAGCAGAACACCCACCGTCGCCACTGCGATCGAGGGTACCCCCGTTTCGTCGATGATGCGCGTCACGTGCCTCCAATGGCTCTTCTTGAACGCGGTCAGGAGCAGGCCGTCGGGCGGCTCTTGTTTGACGTTCGCGATGAACGCGGAAACGCTCGCTTCCTCGTCAAGCGGAACCGCATCGATGTCCACGCGCATGCCCAGTTCGCGGGCGATGGACTCGATCTGCCGCGTGTGGGTGCGTTGCCGTCCCTCGGCATCGAATGAAGCGCCTGGCCAGCTGTAGTACCCTTCCTGGCGGAGCTTCTCGGTCGGGGGATAGAGGAACGCGGCCCGAATGCGCGCTTCGCCCTTCTGGCGCGGTTGGACGGGCGCGTCGCCGGTCTGCTGTGCGGCAGCCAGTTTCGCCCCGAGCGTGGCGCCCGCCGTTGCGGTTCCCACGGCCTGCAGGAATGTGCGCCGTGACAGATCGACATGGTATCCCGAACAGCATTCGTGCATGATTACCGCCCCTCCTCGTGATGCCTGTGTTTCAGTAAACCCATGCTTTGCAACCCCGGATTTACTATAGTCCCGCCGCTTCGAAGCGTCAAGAACCCGAATCTCCCGGAGCGCCGGGTAAGCGCCGCCCAAACGAACTACGGTGCCATGCGATTCGCGGGTCCCGACCGGTCGGGATTCTTCGGCGCCAACGCCGCGAGACGTGCGCACAGGCTAGGGTTTTCCCCTCTTGCGCGCGAATGGTGCGAGACGTGCGCACAGGCTAGGGCTTTCCCCTCTTGCGCGCGAATGGCGGCGGCACGGGACCTCCGGGTCGCCGAACGCGCGAAATATGCTTTCAGGTTATGGCTTCCCTCTCTTCAGCGCCAACGGCGCGTAACATACCAGCCTGGCCTGAAGGGCCAGGGGATAGGGTTCAAAACCAGAAAGAGGGCTGAAGGCCCGAAACATATTGGGGATTGAACGGCCGCGCGACGTGACGTGCCGGGCCTTCAGCCCGGTGTCTTTTTTGGGGGGGCGGTATCCTTGGCCTTCAGCCAAGGCTGGTATGTGACGCGCCTTCGGCGCTCAAGAGGAGACAACGGTATCGCAGGGGGTATATTTCACGCCGTTGGCATTGACGAGGAGACAGCGGCATCGTAGAGGGTATATTCCGCGCCGTTGGCGTTGACGAGGAGACAGCGGTATCGTAGGGGGTATGTTTCGCGCCGTTGGCGCTGAACCGGGACACGTGCGCGGTGGTCTCATTTGACTGATGGGTGTGTCGAAATCAAACCCGCTACCCCAAATGCCAACGTGTTTGCATTGACGAGTCCGCGCAATGTAGTTCTCATGGAGCGGCGTTTTGCAGGATTACACCGAAGCGGTGCCGTTTGACGGCCTTGGGCACGGCGGCCGTAAGGTCCATTTGCGCGCAGTAAGAGATGTCGGCTTCGAGGCCCACGCGGCGCAGTTTTTCGGCGTGAGGCGCGCTTTGAAACAGGGCCTCGAGCCCTTCAGCCTCGATACGTTTCCGCCAGGCATCGAACGCGGCGGCGCCCTGGCCAATTGCATGTCCTGAACGCATCGCGACCGCCGCAGCCGCGGTCCAGTCCTCCTGCGCGTTGAAGAAGGGGTCGGACACCAGTCCGGCGGGGATGAGCACGACGTCTTTTTCATGGCTTGCGGCGGCGCGGACGACGGCAGCGGCGTTCACGGTCGAGCCCATATACGCGGCCTCGGCGCCCCAGCAGTCCAGCAGCCGGCCCGCGCCGGTTGTGGTGGTGAAGATGACCCGGCGGCCGCGCGCCGCCTCGACCGTTCGCGGACTGTTCCCGAAGTCGAACCCTTCCGGCGGCAGCCCGCCGCGCTCACCGTAGAGAAGGGCGCCGCTGAAACCGGGGCGTGCGGCGTGGGCGTCGGATACTTCGCGGACGGCCAGGATCTCCGTGGCTCCGGCGTCGAACAACATCGCGGCGGTGGCGCTGGCGCGGAGGGCATCGACCACGACGGCCACAAGGCCGCGCTCCCGGGCATAGGCGCACCCCGCGGCGCCTTCGATGATATGCCACCGGATATGCGGCACAGGCGGCATTGCTAACCTTCCTTCCGGTAGGTGAGGAGTGCGGCCCCGGGTGCGCCGGGGATCGATACAGGAGCGCCGCCGGACATGAGTTCCGCGCCGGTGAGTGTGACGGTTGCGGCCGTGTCGCGGTCAATGAGGCGATAGCGGTCGTTCGGGTCGAGTCCGTGGAGCGGATAGGTCTGAGTCTCGTCTTTGCACTCCGGTCTGCGGAATGCCTGAAGCATCCCTTCGCCAATGTCGGGCCGGTCGAATTGCCAGGCGACCCACTGAGCATGTTCGATGCTGTACGGAGTGAGCGGATAGAAATCGCCGAAGAGGTACGGCCGGACCGACACGTATTCCTGCAGGAGTTTGCGGAGCAGGTCGATGTCTATGGTGGACCATCGGCCGGCGAGGTTGGCGACCGGCGTCATCGGCCACCCGACCAACATGGCCGGACAGTACGCGCTGCGAAACGCATAGGGGTTCAGACTCGAAACGGGCGCCGCACCGCCGCACAGGGGGAGCCAGTGGAACAGGCCATAGTTGAATCCCTGGTTCGACACGGGGTCAAAATCGCCCGAGGCCTGGCAGTCGCTGCGCCACAGAACGATGCTGCGGCGGATGGTCTCGATGTCGATCTTTCGCCCGCCTTCGGCGCAATTGTCGATGAGAAGGCCGGGATGCCTCCCCAGCAGCGCGTCCCAGAAGTCGTAGAACCCTTCGATGTACTTGGTGCGGTTCATGCCTTGGCGGTCGGGGTCTTTATCTTCGGGCCAGAGGTTGCCGCCGTCTTGCCGGAAGACGTCGACGCCGAAATCGTCGACAACCTGGCTGAAATGCGCGATCATCCAGTTGTTGACGTCGGGTTTGCCATGGTCGAGGCCGTAAAAGACCATGCCTCCATAGTCTTTGTGAGTGAACGGTTCGCCGAGCCACTCGGGACGCTCCTTGCCAATGCCCACGGCGGGGTGAACGCTGCCCGGCACCATCCAGAGAAGGAACTTCATGCCTCGGCTGTGCGCGGCCTCGGCAAGCGGCTTCATCCCGTTCGGGAAGAGGTCTTTGTTGGGCGTCTGGTGCGACTGATGGGCCTCCCATCCCTGGCTCATATCGGTCCAGCCGGCGTCGACCCAATAGCACTCCATGGGCAGATTGTGGCCGTTCCACCAGGCGATTTCTTCGAGGTGCCGTTCGGCGTTCATCCACGAGCCCCAGTTGGCATCGGCAAGCAGCCCGGTGAACGGTTTTCCGCCGGGCGTGGGCGAATAATAGTCGAGGAGAAGCCGCCGCCACAGATTATGGGCGCGCAGGCGGCCCTCCTGCCAGAACAGCATTACGATGCGCGCGGTGCGAATGTGTTCTCCCGGCATCAACTTTGCGCGTATGGGTTCCGTGCCGGCCTGGAGCGCGAGTTCGTTTGGGGCCGTTTGTTCGAAGCGGGCCTCCCACGGAGCGCTCCATCCCAGCGCGAACAGAATGCCGCTATCGGCGGTTTCGACGTTGAAGAAGGGCATGGCTTCGACGGAAGGGAGGCCGCCGCGGTCGCCTCCTCTGCCGTGCGAGTTGAGGGCGAGACTCCCGCCGGGAGCAAGTGTGTCCGCCAACGGTGCGAAATCGGTGTAGGCGCAGTCGCTGCCCCTCGCATGGTGTATGACGGCGGCCGCTCCGGCGCCGATTGGCACGCTCACGTCAAGCGCGCGCACGTTTTCGAGAATGGGCGTATCGGCCGAACCAGCGTTCTGAAACGATACCAGCCAGTCGATGGCGGGATAGTTGGCGTAGCTGACGGCCTCGCAATGCACCTGAAACCCGGCGGCGTTCGACCAGACAAGACGGCGGACTTGGCGCCCCTCGAGGATCTCCTGGGTATGTTCGAGTCTCCAATCAGCGAGAAGTTCGGGGGAACCGGCGCCGCCGTACGTGAACGAGAACGGAGGGCGCGGTTCCGCGGAGTCGAACCATCGTTCGAGCCACGCGCGGGCCTCGGCCATCTCCGCGTCCGTTGCGAGCCGGGAATGGGGTACCGGAAATGGGACGGAATTCTCCGCGTTGGCCGATGGCGTTGCGGCGATTATGAGAGCCGAAAACGCGAAACATCGTAAGAAAGCCATATGTGCCTGTCTCCCTGCCTTTGCTGGTTGCGCCACCCTACGGTGCTGGTCCGGCATCTGTCAAGAGATAAAGAGGACAGAAGCGGCCAAAGGGGCGAAGAGAGGGCAAAGGATCCGCCGACGAAGTCCTGGAGCTAATAATTGAATTGCGAGAGGCACGAACGAACCATGTTTCCAGCGCTGCAAGAGGCGGTAGATAATGGGCCAGCGCGTCACGCGGCCAGGCGTGACGCGCTGGGAACCGACGCCTCCCTAACCCCAAATCGTAAAAAGACAGTTGAGGAGACCATCGGGCACGACATCCCTGGATTTCCGACCGCGTTTCGATTCATTTTCAGATTTCTCTGGTATTCCTGGGCGTCGCCCCATGTTATTCTAAATCAGCTCCTTCGGGGGCGAACTGCGGACGGCTCCCAAGAGTCTCTTGGGACCCGCAGTGTCGAAGATCGTTCCGAATGGAGACGATTGCACATGACCCTCAAGTGAGTGCTATTCAAGGCGGTTAACTATTTGGATTGCCGGCGCTGCGTTCGCCGTCTTGGTAGCAAGGCATTGGATGCTGTACAATCGCTATGAAGCTAAGCACAGGGAACTATCAAGAGGAGATGTTCCCATTTATGCTGTTTGACCCAGTGAGTGGGCCATTCGTAGCGGCAATGTTTACGGGGAGCTTTGATGGGTGTTGAAGTCCAGACTCTTCGCCTCCTTTTGTTGGCAAAGAGAGCGGGCGTCGGCTTCAATGCCACAATCTCGCTAGGTCACCAAGATATCCTGGTGACATCGAATCGGCTTCGTGATGTGTTTGCGGCATTCGATATGCAAATATCTGAAGCGGAAGCCGTACTTATGACTACGAGCAGCAATCGATTTTGTGACGAATTGTTCGCGAGATTGGGTGCGACACAGATAGACTCCGTTGATGCCTCTGGATTTGAGGAAGCCACCATTTTGCATGACCTGAATCAACCTTTTCCTTCGCATCTCGTAAACCGATACAGCCTGGCTTTCGATGGCGGCACATTAGAGCACGTATTCGATCTTCCGAGAGCCCTAAGGAATTTCATGGAGTTGCCGTCGATCGGCGGTCACATAATCATGGTTTCCCCCGCAAACAACCATATGGGGCACGGTTTCTACCAGTTCAGCCCGGAACTTTTCTATAGGGTATTCTCGGAAGAAAACGGATACAGGCTACGTGCACTTTATCTTGCTCGACTTTTTTCGGATAGCGACTGGTTCAGAGTTATGGACCCCGCCATTGTTCAGAGTCGAGTTGGGTATAATTCCACGCTTAGTGCCTTCAGCTTATTGGCGATAGCCCGACGAGTGAGTCTTGCACCCATTTTCAAAAATCCGCCGCAACAGAGTGACTATGTATCAGAGTGGAAGAATCGACCGAATAAGACAGAGACTGGAAATCGGTTGAGCTTCTTTGAAAGGGCGGTGAATCAAGAGACACGGCAAACGCACGGGTTTGCGAAAGTCAAGTCTCTGATAAAGAAGGCGGTCCCCCATCGAACCAAGGAACGTCTGCGCGCGTGGCGGGCGTGGGCTGAACCTAATCCGAAGCATTTTGAGCGATGCTTCTCTTTAGCGGCCGAGCAGCGTCGTTTAGAGCACGAAGGGACAGAATAGGTGACGGCTCTCCCTCTTGCTGCGTTGCGGGTGGCGGGGGCATTGCGCTAGCATGCGGTCTTCCGACCACTATAACCAGGGAGGTGGACTGCGATGTTGTTTGAGGTGGCGCTTTCGATGTGGGTACTGACTGCGGCCGAAGGGGAAGGGGCGGAGCAGCCCGTTCTCATTCCGTTGCCGGCGCAAATGGAGGCCAAACCGGGCCGGTTCGGCATTAACGCGGAGACGGCAATTGTATACGACGCGAATGCTGCGGGGGCGGAAGCGGCGGCGGGCGCATTGGCGGAGTACCTGCGTCCCCCAATGCAACTCCCATTGCCGGTGCGTGCAGGGGAAAGCCCTGCTGCCAGCACGATCTTCTTTGGGAGCGGCGAGGGGCTTGAACAGGCGGACGGCGAGGGCTACCGTCTCACGGTAACGCCCGAGGGCGTGGTCATTCATGCGCGTGCAGCGGCGGGGCTGTTTTACGGCGCGCAGACGCTGCGCCAGCTCTTGCCGCCGCAGGCATTTGCGCGTGAAGCGGCAAGTTCCCCGGCATGGTCCGCGCCGTGCGTCGAGATCATGGACCGCCCCCGGTTCGCGTGGCGTGGAATGATGGTCGACACGGCCCGGCACTTCATGCCGAAGGAGTTTCTCAAGAAGTACATTGACGTGATGGCCATGCACAAGTTCAACCGTCTTCACCTGCATTTGACCGATGACCAGGGGTGGCGCGTCGAGATCAAGAAATATCCCAAACTTACCGAGGTGGGAGCCTGGCGCGCAGAGACGCAGGTGGGGAAACCCCGCGGGGGCGAGTACACGTTCGATGGGATAAGGCACGGCGGATTCTACACGCAGGACGATATCCGCGAGCTTGTGGCTTACGCCGCGGCACGGCACGTTACGCTCGTGCCTGAAATCGAGATGCCCGGGCACGCTCAGGCCGCCATCGCGTCGTATCCCGAGCTTGGCTGCACCGGCGAACAGCTTCCCGTGCGTACGCGTTGGGGCGTAAACGAAAACGTGTTCAATGTCGAAGAGAGCACTATACTGTTCTTGCAGGACGTGCTGAGCGAGGTGCTCGAGCTCTTCCCGGGCGAGTTCATTCATATTGGCGGGGATGAGTGTCCGAAGAAGCAATGGAAAGAGAGTCCGCGCGTGCAGGAGCGCATGCGCGAGTTGGGAATAGAAACCGAAAACGCGATGCAGAGCTGGTTTATCGGGCGCATGGACGCGTTTCTCACGGAGCGCGGGCGGCGGCTTATCGGTTGGGATGAAATCCTCGAAGGAGGCCTTGCGCCAGGCGCGACAGTGATGTCGTGGCGCGGCATCGACGGCGGGATTGCCGCGGCCAAAGCCAACCATGACGTCGTAATGGCCCCAACAACGCACACCTATTTCGATTATTACCAGTCCAAGAACGAGTCGGAGCCGCTGGCGATTGGGGGATTCCTGCCAATCGAGCGGGTATACGAGTTCGAGCCCGTGCCCAGCCAGCTTTCCGAGATGGAGGCCCGGCATATCCTTGGCGCGCAGGCGCAGATGTGGACGGAATACATCAAGACCCCCGAGTATCTGGAGTACATGGCATTCCCTCGTGAGTGCGCTATGGCAGAGGTGGTGTGGACGCTCCGGGAACGCAGGGAGTTCGGCGGGTTTATGCAGCGCCTGCGCATACACCTGGAACGCCTCGCAGCCCTAGGCGTAAACTACCGTCCCCTGGATTGACGCAGGCGGAAGGGAACTTCGGGAACGGCGTTCCCATGCGCATTGGCGGCCAGACAACGAAGCCGTCGCAGGCAACGAGCCGGACGGCTGCGGCCATTCGAGGTTCATGGCGCGGGAATCATTCCTTGTTGTTGATGCGGGTGACCTCGCAGTCTTCGCCAATGAACCAGTCCTCGGGCTGATTGCCCGAGAACGCGCAGTCCTTGACCGTGCCGCGGCCGGCTTCGTATGCGCGCACGCCATAGCGGCGGTTTTTCGCGATGGTGCAGCCTCGCACGGTGGGGTTGCCTGCGGTGGCGATAGAGATGCCCGCAAGGGCGTTCTGCGAGATGTCGCACGACTCGATGATGCCGGCGCCGCCTTCGTTAACGAAAATGCCGCTGCCCTTGCTTTGCCGGATCTTGCATTGGCGCACCGTCGGATTGGCGCCGGATTTAATCTGTATGCCCGCGAGACCGTTGCCCGCGATCTCGCAATTCTCGACGATGCCTTGTGCTCCGCCGTAGAAGAAGATGCCTGCCTGCGTGCTGTCGTGGATGTTGCAGCCGCGAATGGTGGGGACCGTGCTCGCGCCATTGACGGCGACAGCGGACAGCGAATCGGTGGCGATATCGCAGTACTCGATGAGGAGACGTCCCTGAGCGCAATAGACGGTGTAGACGCCCCGGTTGTCGAAGCTCGAGGAACTGCGGAGGGTCAGACCGTGCACTACGGCCTGGCTGGTCTCGATAGTGATGCAATCGGCGTTGGTGCTTTCGATGCGAATCTCGCTTACTGCGCCGTCGCCGATGAGCGCAACCGGTTTATCGATAACGACGGCCTCCTTGTATACCCCCGGCTTGATAAAAATGGGGGTATCAGGTGCGACGGCCCCGATTGCCGCTCCGATGGTTGCATAGCCGCCGGCGCCATCGGGCGACACGACAACTCCCTTTTCGCGGAGTTTTGCCACGAATTCCTGCCGTTTAGCGCTCTGTGCCGCGGCGGCTGCGTCGTCGTATTTGCCGCGGGCCTGCTCGAACAACTCGGCTGCTTTCGCTGGGTCGTGCTGCGCGGATTGCGTGGCGAGGTCGAACAGCGCGTCTGCTTCGGCGGCTTGCTGTTGAGCATACTGCCGAATCTCGTCCGTGATCCGGCTTTGCGCCTCCTGGGCGCGGGCTTGGGCCGCCGCAAGGCGCTCTTGCGCTTTGGCGGAAGTCTTCTCGGGCTCGGAAGCGCGTTGGGCGGCCACGCGCAGAGCCTTGGCGTACTCTTCCTGGGCCAGTTCATACAGCGCCTTGGCCTGCTCGGGGGCGTCGTCCGCGTCTTCGGCGGCGTTCCATGCCGTGTCGCCCGCGACGGCCTCTTTCTGGGCGAGGGTACGTACCTCTTGCGTGACCTGGTTCCGGATTTCCAAGGCCGCTGCCTTTGCTTTTGCGGCAGCCTCTTCGGCCTCTGTCATTGCCTCTGTCTTTTTGGCAGCCTCGCCGTAGAGCTCCGCCGCGAGTTCGTAGGAGGCCTTGGCATCGTCGGGGGCGGAGACTTCCATCTCGGCAGCGTCGGCCATGTGCTTACTGGCGGCCTCGAGGGTGGTCTGCGCGACCTGCAGCGTGCGCCTGGTTGTCGCCTGGTCGCGCGCAGCTTCCGCGCGCAGCTTTGCCTGCAGCACATCTTCCCGGGGGCTGCCCTGAGGTTCCTCGGGAACCGGGGTGGCGGCTGGCGGCGTTTCTTCTGGAGGCGGGGCTTCACTCACGGTCTCGGTCGGCTCGACCACTGCCACCACGGGCGGGGCCGGAGGGGCGGCCGCGGCGGGAGCCTCTGTTCCGGTTGTCGCGGCCTGTTCGGCAGGCGTTGGCGCGAGCGCTTCCGTGGTTGGAGGTTCCGCGGCCGGCGCCTCCTCGGACTGGGCGCTCTCGAGCAGGGGCTCCTTGTTTTCCGCGAGGGCTTGCTGCGCGGCCAACCTTGCTTCCACAAAGAGCGACTCAGCCTTGCCGAATTCCGCGCGGGCTTCCTCGGTCTTGCCCTCGGACAACAGCTTCTCGGCCGCGTCGAGGGCTTCTTGCCCCCGGGCGAACGGCTCCGGTGCGCGCTCGCCGGCCCCCACCGTGCGGGCCTCTTCAAGGGCCTTTTGCGCCGGGGCGCGCAGGGCCGCGCGTTCTTCATCAGAGGGCCGGACCATCGGCTCGATTTCCGACACCGTCGTAACACGTTCCGAGGGTATTGCGGGCCGCGCGGGCGGCCCTTGTTCGGACGCAGCATGTGACGGCGTAGGTTCTCCCTGCGCAGCGTGTTCTTCGGGAGATGGTCTGGAACACCCCGAAACCGCTGCTGTTACTGCGGCACACAGGGCCGCGAGACAGATAACCGTCGCGATGGTGGATGATTTGATGGGCGAACGTCGTTTGATTCCGGATGAGCGAGACACGGCAAGTACTCCCCTGAAAGACAATGTCCCCACAACTTGTATCCAACCGTGATTAAAATGGCTTAATTGCCCGGCGGGCCGGCGAGGCTATTCGCCCTCTTTTGTCCAGATGGGCCGTTCGATAAGCCCGATGTATTCCGACCAGTCCTGTCCCCGGCCTTTGGCTTCCTCGACGATCCGGCTGAATGCATCGATCTGGGCATCGAGGTTATCGAGATGGTGCAACGCCATGGCCTCAACGGTCTTGGGTACCACCGGCGAGCCGTTTACCAGCTCGCCATGGTGGGAGAGCACGCAGTGAAGCACCTGCAGCCGTAAGGATTCTGGGAAACCCTCGATAGCGCGGATGCGCTCCTGAACCATATCCGCGCCGATCACCAGGTGCCCGAGCAACTTGCCCGGCGTGGTGTAATCGACGTACATGCCGTGCGACATTTCCGCAATCTTGCCCACGTCATGGACCAGGATTCCCGTCAGGAGCACATCCCGGTCGATGTTGGGAAACACTGCGCACAGGGCATTCGCCAGCCGGGCCAATTCAAGACAATGCTGTGCCAGGCCGCCGGTGTAGGCGTGATGCCACTTCTTGCCCGCGGCGGCTTCCGAAAAAGCGGCCATGAAGGCTTCGTCGCCGAGAAAAGCCTCGACGAGCTTGGCCAGCCACTCGTCTTTCACGGTCCGCATGACGGCGGTGAATTCCGCCACGGTCTTGTCGAGCGCTTCCGGCACGTACGACAAATCGCTCAGGTCGTATTCTCCGTCGCGCAGGGGAAGTACTTGGTCGACCCTGATCTGTAGACGGCCCTGGTAACTGGTAACCGAGCCCTGCACATTGACCACGTCGCCCACCTCGAACAATTTGGCAACCGCGACGGCGTTGTTCCAGAGAATGCCGCCGATTTCGCCGGTCTTGTCCTTGAACACCATGCCGAGGAACTTGCCGCCGTTGCGCTGGTCTCGGATATCTTTCCGGACAGCGAGGAAGTAGTCGTTGATACGGTCGCCCTCCTGGAGGGCTTCTACGAACTGCCGTTTCATGAGTTCTCCTTTGTTTGCAGCCGCACGAGTGTGCGAAAAGGGTTTGATGGAGGCCCTTTGCGCCGTCTCGAATGCCTAGAGTATCGTGCAGACACTCCGCCTTGCAAATGACCGGTGCCGGCGTTACCCTAGGTCATCGGTCTTGTCGGGGGAAGGAGGATAGCATGCCGAAGCCGCGAACCGTGGTGCTGCTTACGCGCGAGATGCAGCATAAGGTGTTTTCAGAACAGCACTTGGCTCGTCTCGGCGAGCTTGTAGCGCTGGTTCCTGCCGACCGCGATGAAATCACGCCGGACTGGCAGCAATCGGCCATGGGGGGCGCGGAAATCATCATCACGGGGTGGGGAAGTCACGCCATTAGCGACGCCATGCTCGATGCCGCCCCCGGATTGCAGCTGATGTGCCATTCGGCGGGGTCCATCAAGCATCTGGTATCGGAGACATTTGCCGCGCGGGGCATCCGGGTGACTTCGGCGGCCCCCGCACTGGCGGTGGGCGTCGCGGAATACGCGTTCGGGCTGATGCTGATGTCGATGAAAGCGGTTTGGGCCTGTGTCGCGGCGACGAACCGGGGCGAATGGGAGCGTGAAGCGGTAATCGATTGGATTTGCGAGCCGTATGGCGCCACGGTGGGCATCGTTGCGGCGAGCAACGTGGGGCGCGAACTGATCCGCCTCTGCAAAACGCTTTCTCTTGAGAGCATTCTGCTTTATGACCCGTTTGTGAGCGAGGAGGAGGCGCAGCGGCTCGGCGTGGAGAGGGTGCCGCTCGAGGAACTCATGCGGCGCTCGGACGTGGTGCAGCTGTGCGCGCCCAATATTCCCGCGACGCACCACATGATCAACGCGGAGATGCTGGCGCTGCTGCGGGATAAGGCGGTATTCATCAACACCTCGCGGGGCGCGGTGGTCGACGAGGCGGCGCTGGTCGCGGAACTCGAGAAGGGACGCCTTCTGGCGTGCCTGGACGTGACGGACCCCGAGCCGCCGGAAACGGGAAGCCCGTTGTACAGGCTTCCGAACTGCATACTCACGCCTCATATCGCGGGAGCGGTGAAACAGAACATCCGGCGGCAAGGGGAGTCGGTTGTCGAGCAAATCGAGGCATTTGCCGCGGGCAGACCTATGCCGTGCGAAGTGGCGCTCGAACGGCTGGATGTTCTGGCGTAACCGCTCCTCCAGTTTGCGTAGAGGCTTGGGGTAAGAGGCGCGTAACAGACGGAACCGGGCGGGAGAAGCGTATATGACAAGCATTTCGTTGCTGGCGGCAGTATTGGTCTGTTCCGGCCAGGTGCACTGGGAACATCCCGCCGGGATCGTCACGGCCGAGACCGTGTCGGAGGTGCGGGAGCGCATCCAGACCATGGACTGGGCCGCCGGGATGGTGGCGTCGCGCAAAGAGACGCTTCAGCGGTGGCTCGATATCCCGTCCGAGGAACTGGCGCGTGTCTTTCCGAAAACGTGCGGCAACGTCTACCACAACTTCTCGTGTCCGGACGACCGCCACCGGCTCACGTTTGACCCGTTCGAGCCGGACACGTACACGTGCCCCTCGTGCGGCAAGACCTATCCCGCGGACACCGATGCGGGCATTTATGCGAAAGAGGACCGGTACAACGGGACCATGCGGGACGGCTGGGAATGTCTGTTTTACGAGCAGGCGGGCGCGGTGGCGGCAACCCTGGGCCTGTTGGGGCGGCTTGAGCCGGACGGACCGCGGTATTCCGGGCGCGGCGTCGAGATCCTGATGCTCTATGCGCAGACCATCGAGGGCCTGAAAACGGACGTTGCCGACGAACCCCAGCATTCTCGGATTCTGACCTATCATCGCGAGGGAGACAACAAGGTCTTGAACGACCTGGCCTGCGCCTACGAGCTCTTGCGGGACGCCATGACGCCCGAGCAGCGTGCGCGGTTCGAGACAGTGGCTTTGAAGCGCATGCTGGACGATATCATGCTCGAGCCGGTCTACCGGTATAACCACAACAACATCTACCAGTGGTACCGGACCGTGCTGCAGACCGCGCTGTGCCTGGAACGCGAAGACCTTATCGACTGGAGTTTCGGGTACGGTCCCTACGCGCCCGAGACGCAGCCGGAGCACGTGAGCATCCGGCGCATCATTGAGACGCATTTCAAGCCCGACGGCGCGTTCTGGGAGCTGTGTTCGGGGTATCACCTGTACCCGATGCACTCGTTTTGCGAAATGGCGGTGTTAACGCGGAACCTGTCGCGCATGGATCCTGAGCGGTTTCCGCCGGACCGGTACGACCTCACGCAGCCGGACAGCCCCGGGGGCAGAGTCATCAAGAACGCGCTCGAGTGGTTCGTGTCGATGGCGATGCCGGACCGCACCATGCCGGTGGTCGGAGATTCGACCATCTCGCGGTCGGATATGGCGGATTATTACACTACCGCCGAGGTGGGATACCGGTTTTTCAACGTGCTCGCGGTGGGCGACTATGCGAGGCTGCGCGAGAAGCAGCGCAGTTGGGACGCGCTGCTCTACGGCGCGCCGCAGATCGTTCAACACGATACGCCGTTCACGAGTTCGTTCCTGTCGAGCGGGTGGGTATCGCTTCGCAACGAATGGCAGGGGAACCGCGTGTGGGCAGGTCTGAATGCTTTGATCCAGGGCGGCGGCCATCAACATGCCGACCGGCTTACGCTGGTGACCTATTCGCAGGGAGAGCTGCTCGCGCTCGAAAAGGCTACGCCATACAACGAGAGCACGACGAGGGTTCTCGGGCGGCTGACGCCGTCGCACAACACCGTCACCGTTGACATGACCTCCTCGGTAATGGGCCATGCTCTTACGCCCGAGCAGACGCCTGTCGTGGCGCATTTTTTCCCGGCGCAAACGGCGAAATTCGCCCAGCTCCACGGAGACCGCCTGTATGCGCAATGCAGCGTGTACCGGCGGGCGGTGGCTATCGTGGAAGACGTGATCGTGGATTGCTTCGACGTGCAGGGAGGGATTACCCACGACTGGATGGTCCATCACGCGGGGCCTGCTCCCGTATTCTCGGCCGAGATGGCGGGGGGGCAGTTCGAGCCCAGGGACTGGCTCTACAACGGCACGGCCAATATCCGCCAGGGGGCGGGCGATACGCTGTGGGATGCCCGCTGGAGCGTGGACGGCGTGACGTCCCGGCTCGCCATGTTGCCCGCCGAAGGAACCGAGGTCTTTGCGCTCGAAACCTATCCGACGGACAACGCTTTGATCACGGAGAAGGATCCGCCGTGCCAGACGCTATGTGCCCGGCGGAAGAGTGATGCGCCATTTGTGGCCGTGTGGGATGCCTGGAAGGAGGCGCCAAACCTGACCTCCGTATCGCCGGGAAGCGGGCCGAAATCCGTGAGAATCCAGACCTTATCGAATGTGTATTACTTCGTATTCGGGGGAGAAGCGCAGTTTCCCGACGGCGTGAGCATCACAACCGATGGGGTCTTTGCAGTCTATCGGCCTTCCGGAGGACTGATGTTTGCGGGGGGAACCCGCGCGGCGGTTTCGACGCCGGCCGGCTCGCTTCGTGTCAGTTCAAACGCTGTGGCATCGGTCGCCGTCGAATTTGCCAGCGGCGAGGCTGCCGTGGAAATTTCGGGCGATATCCAGTACGACACGTACGGCGGGGTGGACCATTACCGCGAACCTCCGGACGTTACGGTCGCGGTCGAGGGTGACCTTTGGCGGGTCGAGCGCACGGTGCGCCGCGTCTTGTAAGGAAACCGTATGAGCGTTGTCATGCGTAAGGAGGGACCATGAAAAAGCTGCAGTTTGTACTTGTCTTAACCGCGGCGTTCCTCGGCGGAATGGTCTCGGCCAAGTTGCCGGGCGCGGTGCATGCCGCGGTCGACCATGACGCACAAAAACTGGATACTCTCGAGGTCCGGGTCTTGAAGGTGGTTGATAAAGAAGGCAGGACCCGGGCCTGGCTCGGCATGGAGGAGGGGGTGCCGCTGTTCGTGATGGAAGACAAGAACGGCGAGCCGCGCGTGGCGTTGGGCGCGAGCGATGCAGGCGCAAGTCTCTCGTTGATAGGCGGCGAGAACAAGACGGGGATAGCCATATTTGAGGCTGCGGACAAGCGGGTCGTGTGGCGGGCGCCAGAGACGCTCCAAATTCCTTCGGACAAGTGACGGGCATCCAGCCGGCGAATCGAACTGGTTGCTTCCCGCCGCTTGAGCGCAGGGCGTTTTCCATGTTACGGGCGGGATGTGGAATATTCTGGCGGCTCCGCCCCGCGGAGAGGTTACCCGGCAAAATCGCTTCGCCATTGGACTCCGCGGGGTTTAGCGGTAAACTGGTTGTTGGAATGTCTTGGCGCGTTGAACTTCAGGGGCATCCGGGAGGATTGCAGCATGTGCAAATGTTGTGGCGCGAACATGAATCGGAGAACGTTTCTCGGCGCGGGCGCGGCCATGGCGGCAGTGACCGGTCTGGCGGCCATGGCGCCGCGCGCTGAAGGCGCGCAAGCCTCGTGGCCGGGGGATTTCTGGGACCCCGATAGACCGTATGCCGTGCCGGCGCGGCCGCTGCGTGTGCAGCCCGTCTTGATGTACCGCGTTGCCGAGCCGCGTCCGCAGACCTCCTACAAGTCCTGGGGTGGTGTGCAGTCTCACGCAGCGGCTGAGGAAGAGGCGGGGCGAATCGAGAAGGAGCTCGCGGGGCTCGCGCAGGATGCGGGTTTCGCGATGCAGGTGCTGCCGGTGGTTCGGGTCACGTCTGCCGACGAGCTTGCGAAGCTCGACCGTGCGGCGTTTGACGCGGCCATTCTGTATCCCGCCTCCGGCGGCGGCAGCCTGCTTCAGGCTGGCATGGACCTGCCCAACCCATTGATCTTCGTGCGGCATCGTTCGGGCCCGCTGTATTACTGGTACGAGGCGCTGAGCGTGCGGTATCTGCGCTCCGGCCGGCCGGATTATGAAGCCTCCCGGGAAGGGCCGACGCCGGACGTGTCGGTTCATGATGTCGTGGTCGACGAGCTGGGCGAGCTGTCGTGGCGTCTGCGGGTCCTGCACGCGGTCCACAACACCCTGGCCGCCCGTGTGGTGGCGCTCGGGGGCGCGCAGGGCAAGTACGCTCCGAATGCGCCTCAAGAAGCCCGCGACCGGTATGGCATGGAGCTTGTCGAGGTGCGCTATGACGATTTCGCGCCCCGGATTTCTGCCGCGCTGGCGGACCCGGAAACGATGCGGTGCGCGGAGACGTGGACGGACCGGTACCTCGCGATGCCCGGCACGTCGCTCGAAACCGGCCGCGAGTTCGTGGTCAACGCGTTCGTGTTGTATGGGCTGTTCAAGGAACTGATGGCCGAGAACAAGGCCTCTGCGTTCACCATCAACGGCTGCATGAGCACCATCATACCCATGTCGAAAACGACGGCATGCCTCTCGCTGAGTCTCATGAACGATGAAGGGACGCTGGCTTTGTGCGAATCGGATTTTGTCGTGGTGCCGCCGGCGGTCTTGCTCTATCAGTTATGTGGCGGGCCGGTCTTCATGCATAACTCGACGTTTCCGCACAACGGGGTCGTAACCTGCGCGCATTGCACGGGCCCGCGCCGTATGGACGGCGCGCGTTATGAGCCCGCGCGCATCGTCACCCATTACGAATCGGATTACGGGGCCGCGCCGAAGGTCGAGATGCCGCTGGGCGCCAAAGTGAGCTTCATCAATCCCGAATATGCCGTGGGCCGCTGGGTGGGGTGCCGGGGAGAGGTTATTGACAACCCCTTCCTGGAGATTTGCCGTTCACAGCAGGATGTCCGGCTTGAGGGCAACTGGAAACGGCTCCTCGACGAGGTTCGCGATTCGCATTGGCTTATGGTCTACGGCGACCACCTGCGCGAGCTCGGCTATGCGGCGAGCCGGCTGGGATTGGTCTGGGACAACGTCTCCGACCCGACGGCTTGATGGGCAGCAACAAGAGTGTCTTGGGGGAAGAAGGGTAGTGGGCAGCGCGCAGTGATGAGGATGTCACGAAGAGGCAAAGCGCCCGGTGCGAAGCGGCGCATCGTGTGGGCGGGGGCGATGACGTTCTTGCTTCTTGGGGGGTGTTTGACAGCCATGGCCATGGAATTGCCGACATCGACAACGTGGACGGTCCAGTTCGAGCCGGAGACGGCGGGCCTGATGTTGAACCATGCGGCATCGGGCGCTCGGGTCACGGGGACCCTTCGTTTCGAGCTATCCGAGCAGGGCCAGGCCGTCGCATGGCAGGTGGTTGCGCCCCGCGACGGGATCACGACGCGTCTGGCCATCGAAACGCCCGACCACCATATTCAGGGCTTCGTTGTCTTCTCGGGCACGGGCGACCGTTTGGAAATCAG
>Ga0209606_1001089_pt1 | contig 36062 bp, 29 predicted proteins | sample AD_UKC057_MetaG_FD_184412 | JGI IMG/M metagenome (GOLD analysis project Ga0209606, IMG submission 184412) | Active sludge microbial communities of municipal wastewater-treating anaerobic digesters from USA - AD_UKC057_MetaG (SPAdes) (version 2) | ecosystem: Engineered > Bioreactor > Anaerobic >...
CCGCTTGCCCAGCAGGGCGTCGAATTCGCTGGGGATCTTCTTCTGCGGGCACTTGGTGTAGCACGAGCCGCACCCGGTGCACTTGGCCGGGTCCACGTAGCGGGCCTTCTTGCGGATGGTGACCTCGAAGTTCCCGATGAACCCGTCCACCGCCTCGACCTCGCTGTAGGTCATCAGCGTGATGTTGGGGTGGCTGGCCGCCTCCACCATCCGCGGCGTCAGGATGCACTGCGAGCAGTCCAGCGTGGGGAAAGTCTCGCTCAGGCGGGCCATGTGCCCGCCGATCGACGGGCTCTTCTCGACCAGGATGACCTTCTTGCCTCCGGCCGCGATGTCCAGCGCCGCCTGGATGCCCGCGATGCCCCCGCCCACCACCATGGCCGTCGGCTCGACGTTGACCTGGATGGGGTACAGCGCCCGGTTGCGCTTGACCTTCTCGACCATCACGCGGACCAGGTCGACCGCCTTGCCCGTCGCGATGGGCCGGTCTTCGTGCACCCACGAGCAGTGCTCGCGGAGATTGGCCATCTCCAGCAGGTACGGGTTGAGCCCGGCCTCGGCCGCCGCCCGGCGGAATGTGGTCTCGTGCATGCGCGGGCTGCAAGCGGCCACCACCACGCCGGTGAGCTTCTGTTCGGCGATGGCGTTCTTGATCATCTGCTGGCCAGGATCGCTGCACATGTACTTGTAGTCGAGGCTGACGACGACGCCGGGCAGCTTGGCGGATTCCTGGGCGACCGCGGCGCAGTCAACGGTTCGGCCGATGTTCTCGCCGCAGTGACAGATGAAGACTCCGATGCGTGCCATACGTTAGTTGCTCCTCTGGTCTGAGACGGCCTCGGCGGTCTCGGCTGCCTGGGGCGGAGGGTCGAAACGGTGGGCCAGGGCCATCGCCGGGATGAAGTGGCGGTTGAGCCCGAGCTGGTCGCAGCCCATCCCCGCAGCCAGGCCCAGCACCTCGCTGAGATAGAGCACCGGCATGTCGTACTGGCCCATGCCGCTGGACTGGATCTTCAGTTGCCTCATGTCCAGGTTGGAGTGGCACATGGGGCAGCCGGTGACGATGCAGTCGGCCCCGGCGGCCTTTGCGTCGGCCAGGATGGCGTTGGACAGGTCCAGCACCGCGTCGGTCAGCGACATGCTGAAGCCGCCGCCGCAGCACTCGGTGGCGAAGTTCCAGTCCACCACCTCCGCGCCGGTCGCCCGCAGGGCGGCCTCCATGGCCGAGGGGCTTTCGGCGTCGTCACTGACGATGTCCTCGCCCCGGCTGAGCAGGCAGCCGTAATACGGCGCCACCTTCAGCCCGGTCAGTTTCTTGGGCAGCTTGTCGGCCAACCCAAGTTCCATCAGGCGGTTGAGGAACTCGGTGATGGAGAGGATCTTGACCGAGCCGGAATAGGGCAGGTCGACGATCGTCTGCATCTTGGCCTTCAGATCGCCGCTTCTCTCCAGGCGGACGTTGGTGCCCTTGAGCCTGGAAAAGCACGCGGCGCACGGGGCCAGCACCTCGCCCAGCCCCTGCTTCTCCGCCAGGGCCAGGATGCGATAAGGCAGGGCGATGGCCAGATTGTGATCCAGGTTGTGGGCGGCGGTCGCCCCGCAACAGTTCCAGTCGTCGATCTCGCGCAGTTCGACCTCGGCCAGTTGGGCCAACCCTCGGATGGAGAGGTCCAACTCGATGCCGCCTCCGCTGAGACTGCAGCCGGGATAGTAACCGATGCTGTTCATGGCGCTCCCATTACTGTGCCAGCCGATCTCTTCCGCGGGCTGATCAGCTCCGGCCCGGCAGAAAAACCGGCTGTGATTTTTGTAACGATCCCGTGACCAAACCTCCGCCTGCTCATGCTTTCCGTCGGGTTTCACTTCCGCGCCAAATCGGCACAGGTTTGGAAGATGGTCTTGATCTGGCTTCGGCCTTTGATCTTGTGGGCTTTGAAGCCCAACTTGCCCTTGGCTACCATTAACGGGGCCAGCAGGACGTCGCTGAAGAAGTCCCGGCTGGAGATCTTGTAGCGACGGACGAGCGGAAACTCGCTCATCCGACCCGTCTTGCGGACGGTGGTCAGGAAGGCCTTGTGGAACGCGAGGATCTTTCGACGCTGCGGGGATGTCATCTTCTCACGGTTGGACAGTTCCCGCAGGACGTCCATGGCCGCCGCGGGGTCCAACTGCTTGGGGCAGCGCTGGGTGCAGGTCAGGCAGCCGGCGCACGTCCAGATCGCCCCGCTGCGCAGGACCTGCTCCTTGGCGCCCTCGTCGGACATCTGGCAGAGGCGCATGACCTGGCTGGGGGTGAGGTCCATGTATTTGGCCATCGGGCAGCCGGCGGTGCACTTGCCGCACTGGTAGCATTCCAGCACGTTCATGCCGGTCTGCTCGGCAATCCGAGCCCCCAGTTCGCTCTGTTGCGTATGACTCACAAGAATCTCCCTTGGCAGTGGGCGTAATCTTGCCACGGCGCGCGGTGCGAATCAACTGTTTTTCGCGCCCGCACGGCGCAAAAGCCCGCACAGAACTAACGTTCAAGCGGAATTTCTATTAGGTAGAAAAGCGAAAATTGCCCGTTGTGGATTCCCGATTTGCCCGATACAATTCATTTTACTGTGGGAGGGGAGACTCCCTGTGGCTGGTTCTTTCAGGGTGTGAGTGCGTCCGGCTGATCGAACGGGAACGGGGAGACGGTTTCCAACGCCGGAGCGTGGCGGAGGCGCCCGGCGGGAAAGTACCTGATGCGCAACCTGGCGCTCCCTTTGTGCGGAGGGACCATTTCGGGCCCTTGGCACTCAAGGTGCAGGTCGGACCGGTGCGCCAGCAAGTTGTAAAGGATTGAGTGACGGGCCCTTGAGCTGCGCAGTCGGCAGCCGGGGGCTTGAAAGTGAGTGCCGGATATGCTGCTGTTCGCTTTAGCCTTCTTAGGGGCTGCGGGAGTGGCGCTGGTCTTGACACCAGCAGTAACCCGCTTGGCCCATGCTCTGAAGATCGTGGACCGCCCCGGCACGCGCAAGGTCCACTCCAATTCCATCCCCCGGATCGGCGGCTTGGCGGTGGTGACGGCCATTGTGGCCGCCGTGCTGTTGCTGCTGGTGGGGCCCAGGGGCGACCTGCTCACGGCCTCCTATACGGCCGGGCGGCTTGCCGCCTTCATGGGCTGCTGCGTGTTCATCTTCCTGGTCGGCCTGGTCGACGACATCCGGGGCATCCGCGCCCGGACCAAGCTGGCCGCCCAGACCCTGGCCGCCCTTATCGTGTGTTTCATGGGCATTCGCATCGGCCCGGTGGGCATTTCAGGTTGGTTCGACGTTGACCTGGGCGTCTGGAGCTGGCCGGTCACCGTTCTCTGGATTGTCGGCGTCACCAATGCGGTGAATCTCATCGACGGACTGGACGGACTGGCCGCGGGAATCTCCGCCATCGCGTGCGCCGTGATCGCGGTCTTCGCCCTTCACAGCGGGCAGCACCTGATGGCCTTCCTGATGGTCGCCGCCCTGGGCAGCCTGACCGGCTTCTTGTTCTTCAACTTCAACCCCGCCAAGATCTTCCTGGGCGATTGCGGGAGCATGTTTCTGGGCTTCTTCATCGCCTCGGCCAGCGTCCTGTCGGCCACCAAGTCGTACACGATCATCGGGCTGGCCATGCCCGCTCTGGCGCTGGGGCTGCCGATCTTCGACACGCTGTTCTCCATGGTGCGGCGGATGCTGGAGCGCCGCTCCCTCTTCGCGCCCGATCGCAACCATATCCACCACCGCCTGATCGACCTGGGCTTCCACCAGCGTCATGCGGTCATCCTGATGTACGTGGTGACGGCCCTGGCCGCGGGAATCGGCATGTTCATGATGATGGTCAAGGACGCGGGCGTGCTGATCGTCTTCGCCTGCGCCTTGTTGCCGGTCCTGCTGGTCTTCCGCATCTTCGGGGCCATCCGCTTCCGTGAGGCCCTCTGGGCCCTTCAGCGGAACCGCGCCCTGGCCAGCGAGGCCAGGGACGACAAGAAGGGCTTCGAGGAAATGCAGCTTCGCCTGCGACAGGCCCGGAACTTCGCCCAGTGGTGGAAGGCCATCCGCCGCGCCGCGCGCGAGCTGGGGTTCGCCCGACTGGCCATCGAACTCCAGCGGCGCGACGGCACACGTCTCTGCCTGCATTGGCGACTGCCCAGCCGCGAGGTCGCCGGCGCCGACATCATGTTCGTCCGCTTCCCCGTGCAACAGCGCCGCCACGACCAGGACAACGGGACCGCCGAGGCCGGCATCCCCATCAACAAACGCCTCGAGTCCAGCGGGCGCCGCCTCGCCCTGTTCGCCCGCCTGCTGGACGAGCAAGGACTGTCCACGCTGGAAGAGGCGAAAGCCGAACGAGACAAGCATCCTTCCCCGGCCGCCCTGGGTGAGCCCGTTCTGGATCCTTCTCGAACGCATGTCAGGGCCTGACGCCATGTCACCCCTCTGCGAGTGGAAGATGAGGAGCGACTGGTGATTCGATTCCTGACCAGCGACATGGCGAAGTACCTGCCCGGGGTGCTGGCCCCAGCCCTGGTGGGCCTGGTCGAAATCCCCATCCTGACCGGACTCTTCTCGCCCCAGGAATACGGCAGCTACGCCCTCACCATCACAATGGTGGTGGTGTTGGATCTCTGCGCGGGATGGCTGACGTTGTCCGTGCTGCGGTTCTATCCGGCAGCCGAACGAGACCAGCGGCTGGGATCGTTGTACGGATCGGTCCTGCTATCGGCTGCGGGCTGGATCGCCCTGCTGGCGGGCGGGTTGATTACCGTGGTCCTGGCCCTGTCATCGACCCTGGCGGCCAGGCAGCGCGAGTTCCTGCTGATTGGCAGCGCGATCTTCGTGGTCCTGGCCTACTTCCACGTGCTGCTGCATTTCCTGCGGGCCTCCAGGCGCGTGGGCTGGTACAGCGCGTTCTCCGTTTGGTTGCACCTGGCGCGGCTGGCCATCGCACTGACACTCGTCCGCGTCATGGGATGGGGCCTGGAGGGATTCCTCTGGGCCTACGTCATCAGCCTGGCGGTGGCCTGCCCGTTCCTGCAGTGGATTTCCCTGCCGCCCGGCCAGCACCTGCGCCTTCGCGCCGAGGGGCGGATAATCGCGCAGATGCTCCGTTATGGTTTCCCGCTGGTGGTCTGCCTGCTGATGGATTGGGCGATGAACCTGTCGAACCTCTTCTTCCTCAAATACTTCCGGTCGCCCGACGAGGTGGGCATCTATGCAGCCAGCCAAGGCGTGTTCTCCAAGGGCCTCTTCTTGCTGACCACGTTGTTCCACACGGCCGCCATGCCCCTGGAGATGCGGGTCTGGGAGAAGGAAGGACCCGACCAGGCACGGCGCTTTCTGAGCCAGGTCAGCCGGTATTTCATCCTCGTCTGCCTGCCGCTGGCGGGCCTGCTGGTCGTTCTGGCGCGCCCGATCGTGGTTGTCCTGACGGCCCGGGAATATCACCAGGGCTACCGCATCGTTCCCTTCCTGGTCGCCGGGGGCCTGCTGCTGGGCCTCCAGCAACGATTCCAAGGCGGACTGCTGTTCCGCAGCAGGTCCATTCTGGTCATGTGCGGCTTCCTGCTGGCCGCCCTGGGCAACCTGGGCTTGAATCTGTTGCTGATCCCCCGCTACGGGTACATGGGAGCGGCCGCCGGCGTGACGGGGGGATATGTCCTGCTCCTGAGCTTCATGTGCATCACGTCGCGCCGGTTCTTCTCCTGGCCCTTTCCGGTGCGCAGTCTGGCCAGGTCCGCTCTGGCGGTGGCTGTAGCGGCCGGAACCGTCTGGGGCCTGGGCCAGATGGTCGGGCAAGCTCACTGGGTCCTGATCCTGGTGGGCGTGCCGAGCGGGCTGGTTGTCTACGTCGCGGCGGTGGTCCTGCTGGGCGAAGTCTCGCCTCGCGAGTGGCAAGCCTTGAGAGAACTCGTCCTGCGTAGCGATCGTCGGGCCCCCGAACCGGTTGTCGTCGAGGAGCAGACGGGCCCATGAGCATCTCGGGATCTTGCCCGTTGTGTGGTCAGCAGCCCCAGATTCCATTGGACCTGGGGTTCGTCCGTTGCCAGTCCTGCAACCTGGCCCTGCGGCCCGAAGAGTCCATGCCCCTCCGGCAGCCATTCGAGTACAGCCGGGAATGGCTGCAATGGCAGGAGGCATCAGTACACCACCATCGCCGGGCCCGGCATGCCTTCCGCCTGCTCCGCAGACTCCCCGGCGGCCGGCGTGCGCTCGACGTCGGCTGCGGAACCGGCATCCTGGTCGACCTGCTGGCCAGAAACGGTTTCGAGGCCTACGGTCTGGACTCCTCGCCGGTCCTGATCGACTACAACCGGCAGAACAAGGCCGGCACCTACTTCCTGAGCCAGGCCGGAGACCTGCGCACCGGCGACGATCAGCCTTACGACCTGGTCATCGCGGCCCACCTGATCGAGCACCTGCGAGACCCGAGGCCCTTTCTGAACAACGTGCGGAGTTGCCTGAGTCCCGGGGGTTATCTCTACATCGAGACGCCCAACCTCCAGTCGTATTCACCGCATTCGATCTGGCGCCGCCGCTGCGGCGGAATGGCCGGCGGCTACGATCACCGGATACTCTACAGCCCCGCCTCGCTGACGGTCCTGCTCGAGCGAGCAGGCTTCAACGTCTGCCGCCTCGAAACCTGGACGTATTCCCCCCTGCTGCTTCGCCACGCTCTGGGCGCGGCAGCGCGATGGGTGGGGCACAAGGTTCAGCCGCCCGACGTCCCGACCGGGCCAACGGGCGTAGTCCGCCCCTCATCGACCAAACGCCTGTTGGAAGCGGTTCTCAACTCGACCATTGTCGACTGGGCGCTGCAAGGGTTCAACCGTCTCAGCGAAGTCGGACAGAGAGGGGTCCAGTTGGGCGTCTTGGCCCGGTGCCGGGAACCGCACCCTGCGCAGGTTTCGTTTGAATCTCCGTCCGCCCTGACGCCATAATACGCCCAGGGTTTGGGATAGCCGCCTCACGCGATTCCCATGCCTCCAACTATGGACAGCACATGAAACAGGTTCTCCAAAGCATGCGGGACGGACAGACCCGTCTCGAGGACGTGCCCGCCCCGGCGCTGACACCCAACAGCGTCCTCGTCCAGACCCGCGCCAGCCTGATCTCTGCCGGCACCGAACGCATGATCGTCGAGTTCGCACAGGGCTCGCTGCTGGCCAAGGCCCGCGCCCAGCCCGACAAGGTCCGCCAGGTCCTGGACAAGATCAAGGCTGACGGGCTCCTGCCCACGCTGGAAGCGGTCTTCAACAAGCTTGACGAGCCTCTCCCCCTGGGCTACTGCAACGCGGGCATCGTGCTGGAGGTCGGATCGAACGTCACCGCCTTCCGGCCCGGCGACCGGGTGGCCAGCAACGGCCCTCACGCCGAACTGGTCGCCGTCCCCGCCAATCTCTGCGCCAAAATCCCCGACGCCGTCAGCGACGAGCAGGCTGCCTTTACCGTCCTGTCAGCCATCGGCCTCCAGGGCGTCCGCCTGTTGGCGCCAACGCTCGGCGAGACGTTCGTGGTCTACGGGCTGGGCCTGATCGGGCTGGTCACCGTCCAACTGCTTCGAGCCAGCGGCTGTCGCGTGATCGGCGTCGACCTCAATCCGCGGCGCCTGGCCCTGGCGGAACGACTCGGCGCGGCCGTCGTCAACCCGGCCTTCGGTGACGTTGTCGCGGCCTGCGCCGCCCTGGCCCGGGGAGAAGGCGCCGACGGCGTCCTGATCACCGCCTCCGCCAAGACCGACGAGATCATCCGCGCCTCCGCACAGATGTGTCGCAAGCGAGGGCGAATCGTCCTGGTCGGCGTGATCGGGCTCAACCTGCGCCGAAGCGACTTCTACGAGAAGGAACTCACCTTCCAGGTCTCCTGTTCCTACGGCCCGGGACGCTACGATCCCGCCTACGAAGAGCGCGGCCAGGACTATCCGCTGCCCTTCGTCCGCTGGACCGAACAGCGGAACTTCCAGGCTGTGCTGGACCAGCTCCAGATGGGGGCCCTGCGGGTGGACGATCTGATCACCCACCGTCTGGAGCACGCCCACGCCGACCAGGCCTACCAGCTTGTCCGCACCGACAACTCCGTGCTGGGCCTGGTGCTCCAGTACCCCGCCGAGGTCTCGCGCGACAATCGCCTGGCCCTGCCGACCGCCCGCCCTGCCGCGGGTGGCGAATCCTGCACCATCGGCGTCATCGGGGCTGGGGCGTACTGCAAGGCCACCTTCATGCCCGCCTTGGCCCGCACGCGGGCGAAGATCGCCTACGTCGCCGACCTCAAGGGCGCCAACGCCGGCCATCTGGCCCGCAAGCACGGCGCCGCCAACGCCGTCACCGACTACCGACAGATCCTCGCCGACGACTCCGTCGACGCCGTCGCCGTCACCCTCACCCACGACCTGCACGCCCGCTTCATCTGCGAGGCCCTGGCCGCGGGAAAGCACGTCTTCGTCGAAAAGCCCCTCTGCCTGAGCGCCGACGAACTTCGCCGTGTGCTGGACGCCGCCCAGGCCGCCCCCGACAAGATGATCATGGTTGGCTTCAACCGTCGCTTCAGCCCCCACACGCAGTGGATCAAGCATCGCCTCCAGGGCCGGAGCCAGCCGCTGGCCATGACCATGACCGTCAACGCGGGCTACCTGCCGCCGGACCACTGGACGCAGGACCCGCGCAAGGGCGGCGGGCGAATCATCGGCGAGGGCTGCCATTTCATCGACCTCATGGCCCACCTGACCGGCTCGCTTGTGCGGCGGGTCTTCGCCCAGGCCATGGGCGCCTCGGTGCAGACGCCGGAAGACAAGATGTCCATCTCGCTGGCCTTCGAGGACGGCTCGATCGGCACGATCCACTATCTCGCCAACGGGGCCAAGGCCTATCCCAAGGAGACGCTCGAGGTATTCAACGACGGCCGCGTCTTCCGCCTGGACAACTTCCGTCGCACAACTGCCTACGGGCAGCCGGGCTCCTTCAAGACGTGGCGCCAGGACAAGGGCCACGCCCGCGAGGTCCTGGAGTTCACCGATCGCGTCCGCGCGGGGGGCGAGTGGCTGATCCCGCTGGCCGAGCTGGTGAACGTGACGCTGGCAAGCTTCGCTGCCGTCGCCTCCGCCCGGGAGGGGCGGGTAGTGGTCGTGCCCGAGGAGTACCAAGCGTGTCTTCCCCGGACAGATGACCTGCCGGGCGACGTGGCAGGCCTTGCATCCGCTTCGGACGTCGCCGCCTCATGAGCCATGAGCAGATCATCCTCGCCTGCCTTCTGTTGCTGCCCCTGCTGGTGTGGTATATGCGCACGACGGGCCGGTTCTGGTGGTGGTTCTCCGCCAGCAACATCAGCGTCTACCTCTGGACGGCGGTTGCCCTTACCACCCTGCTGCTGGAGGAAGAGGACCCTGCCCGTCCGGGGCAGTGGCAGATGATGCTGGTGGCCGGGGTAGCGGCTATGATCCTGGGTTGCATCGTGGCCTCGCGCCGGCGTCGTGTGCGGACCGGGCAACTGGCCCGCGAGTGGTACCAGCGCCCGGTCCAGCCGCTGAGCAACCGCACGCGAATCCTCCTGGTCGTCATTACAGTGACCAGCATGGCGATCGTGGCCTACGCCAGCCTCCGCGGAGACGCCCTGGCCACGATTCGCGGCATCCTGACCGGCGGCTTGAAGGAAGACCTGGCCGACGTGCGAAAGCGCGCTGTCTACGGCGAGGGGTACGGATCGGGCGACTATACAGCCGCCGGCTACGTCCAACAGTTTCGGGACATCCTGCTGCCGCTGGTGTACCAGGCCTGCTTCCTGGGGGCCCTGGTCGATCGGAGACGAGGCGTGCTGGTCCTGCTGGCGGCGTCGGCACTGACCGTCTCGGCGTTGGGGGCGTTGGCCATCGGACAGCGCAGCTCGGTGATCATCCCCCTGGCCATGCTCACCTACCTCTGCCTCAGTCGCTTCTACTGCCGCCCCCAGTCGCTCTCGCCCCAGGCGAACAGGATCATGCGCGCCGCCGCCCTGCTGCTGGTGGTGGCTGCGCTGGGGGTGTTCGCCCGGATGACCGTGGCCCTGGGACGCGCTGACCAACAGGCAACCGCCACGGGCGCGCTGACGCAGGCCGCGGAGAACGTCGTCCACCGCGTGCTGGTCATACCGGCCCAGACCGATGCCAAATCGGTCTCGATTTTGCGGGATCATCCCCCGGGCCAGGGCGTGGAATGGGCCCGCACCATCGTCATGGTCCTGCCCAACCGGATCGAGAATGAATTGACGCAGAACTGGTCGGAGGTCGGGACTGCCAAGTGGCTTCACGTGGAACTCGGCGGGTCGTACGAGGGGAACGCCCCTCTGGGGCGATTCGCCTCCATGTGGTTCAACTTCCGTCTGGGCGGCTTGCTGCTGCTGAGCTTCCTGGGCGGCTACCTGACCCAATGCTATGACCGCTGGTGCTACCGTTGGCGCAAGACGCCTCTGACCATCGCCGTCTGGCAAATGGGGGCGGTCTCCATTGCCCTGGCCACTACCCCGGGCACCCTGCTGCTGACGGGCCTGGCTGCTTCCCTGCTTCTGCTGGCGCTTGACCGCCTCTTCTCCGGGCAGCCGCTGGCGATTCGCCGCCCGACCCGCAGCCGTGCGGAGGTCCAGGCATGCGGCTGCTAGAGGTCCTGCGGCGAGCCCGGACTCGGCCACTGAGCTTCCTGCTGTGGAAGGCGGGGCAGGTCGCGGCCACTCGCGCGAGGACCCTGGCTTTCGACTGCGGCTGGAACGTCTACCGCGACCGCCACGGCCGCAGGCCCCCCCTGGCCCGCCGTCTGGACCTGTTGGACCGCTCGCTGCTGATCTCCCCCGCCCGGGCGGGCGAGGTGTCGCGGCTGGGCAACGAGACTGGACTGGCCGAGACCGACCCAGCCGCCGATCTTCTGACGGAGGACGGCGTCGTCTCCTTCTTTGGGTCCAGCCCGGTCTGCCTGGAGGGGATCGACTGGTCTCGAGATTACAAATCCGGCTTGACCTGGCCTTATCGCTTCCACTCTCGCGTGGACTACAGGGACCTCTCCCGGCCCAGCGACGTGAAATTCCCGTGGGAGTTGAGCCGGCTTCAGTTCCTGGCCGTCCTGGGCCGGCGATATCTGAGAAGCGCCCGGGAGGAACTGGCCCGGAGGGCAGGGCGGGTGGTAGGCGACTTCGATCGCGCCAATCCTGTCGGCGTGGGCGTGGCCTGGGCCTGTCCTATGGATTGTGCCCTGCGGGCGATCAGCTTGATCTGGATGCGGACGTTCTTCGGGCGCTCGCCGTCGCTGGACGACGCCTTCTGGGACCGATTGCTGGAGATGCTGATCGAGCACGGGCGGTTCATCTACCGCAACCTCGAATGGAGCGACATCCGCGGCAACCATTACTCGTCCAACCTGCTGGGGCTGTTGTACATCGCCCTGTCCGTGCCGTGGCACGCCGAGAGCCGGCGGTGGAAACAACTCGCCCTGCGCGAGTTGGGCGGCGAGTTGGCTCACCAGACGTACGAGGACGGCGTGACCCACGAAGGGTCCGTGCCTTATCACCGCTTGGTGCTGGAGATCTTCCTGCATGCCTTTCTGGTCTGCCGGGCTCACCGGCTGCCCCTTCCCAAAGGCTGGGCCGACCGGCTCGAACGCATGTTTGAGTTCGTCGCCGGCTATCTCAAGCCCGATGGTTGCGCGCCCCTGGTGGGCGACAACGACGACGGCAGGGTGCAGATCCTGGGCGACCGGCGGCTGCACGACCATCGCTACTTGCTGGCCATCGGCGCGGTTCTCTTTGGACGAGGGGACTGGAAGACCCAGGCCGGACGGTTCGCCGAAGAGGCCCTCTGGCTGCTAGGGCCTGAAGGTTGGCAAGCCTGGCAGCGGTTGCCCGCAGCGTCCAGCGGTGGCAGCCGGGCGTTCCCCGGAGGCGGGTTCTGGATCCTGCGAAGCGGCGGCGCCTACGCGTGCATCCATTGCGGCGACGTGGGGTTCCGCGGCCGGGGAGGGCACGGGCACAACGATGCCCTGAGCGTCTGCCTGTGCCTGGGCGGACGAGACATCGTGGTCGATCGCGGGATGCACTCTTACACGGCCGATCGTCAGTTTCGACTGGCATCCCTAGCCGCGGAAGCGCATAATGCCCCCATCGTGGACGGTCTGGAGCCGTCTGCGTTCTCTTTTTGGGACATCCCCGCCGTTACCGCCTATCCGGTGGAAGTGCTGGATTGGCGGACGGATGGCGAAGGCGGGTGGTTTCGCGGCCGCCATGACGGGTACCTGGCTCGTCTGGGCGTTCGCGTGGAACGGGAACTGCAACTGGACAGCATGCAGAGAATCGTCGTGCGCGACCGACTCCTCGGAGACGGCCAGCACCAGGTTCAGTGGCGGTGGATCCTGGCGCCTGACCTGGTGATCGAACACATCGACCAGGCCCGACGCGCGGCCACGCTGGCTGCCCCAGACGGAGCCGGCTTCGAGGTCCGGTGGAGCAGCCCGCTGGAAGCCCACGACGAGGCGGACCAGGTGTTCCCCTCCTACGGCTGCATCGCCCAGACGTCGGCCCTCGTGCTCCAGGTCCGCAGCCGACTGCCGCTGGAGGCAACGATGGAATTCTGCCCGCGCGTCCCGCCGGGAACCGGCACGACAGCCGCTGGGGAGCAGACATGAAGATCCTGCTGATCCGGTCCAATCCACACGACGTGAACCAGGCTGTGCCGCGGACGCTCGAGGCCGCCTCGGCCGTATTCGATGATTTGCGGGTGATCTGCTGGAACCACCGGGGCCTGCCGCTGGGGTCCAGGGACCAGTGCAATGACGTCCCCGTCTTGCGGTTCAACTTTTCGTTGAGATACCCGGGTTGGCGGAGGATCGTGCGCGCGGTGATCGGCATCTTGTGGTTTCAGGCCTGGGCACTGGGGCATATTCTCTCCTACCGCCCCCGTGTGGTGCAGGCCTTCGACTTTTACGCGGTCCTGCCCGCTGTCCTGGGCCGGCTGCTTACCGGGTGCAAGGTCGTCTACGACATCCGCGACCCACTGGCCCTGTCGTTCGCCTTTTCGCCCGTGCTGCGGCGGATCGTGTACGCGGTGGACTGGTGCATCATGGGCTTGTCCTCGGCGATCGTGGTGCCCGACGAGTCCCGGATCGACTACCTCGGGCGCTGGGGGCGTCGGCGCCCCCTCGTGGTGGTGCTGAATACCTGCCACGATCAACTCCACCGCCTGGACGAGACAACCGGCTATGAGCCGCCCCCGCCGGGCAAAGTGAGGATAGCCTTTCTGGGCTACATCGCCTCCTCTCGCGGGGCCGACATGCTGCTGGCGGCCTGTGCAGGAGAGGACAGCTTTGTGGAGGTGTGGGCGGCGGGTTCGTGCAGCCCGGCTGAACTGGAGGAGCAGTTCAAACGAAGCCCCGGGGCCCGCTGGCTCGGCAAGTGCGGCTGGCTGGACAGCCTGGCCATTGCCCGGTCCAGCAGCGCCGTCTGGATCGTGTATGATCCGTCCGTCGAGGTCAACCGGATGGCTGCCCCCAACAAGCTCTACGAGGCACTGATGCTGGGCACGCCGGTGGTGCTCTCGGAGGGAATGGCCCAGGCACACTGGGTCCGCCGCGAGGGCCTGGGCCTGGTGATTCGTTATAATGATCCGGTCCGCCTGATCGAGGCCCTGACGGCGCTTCGCGATCCCCAGGCACTGGAGCAGATGCGGAGGCGATGCCGCGACTATTTCCTCCGCCACCCGACCCTGGAGCGTGAATTGAAGAAGTACCGGCGGTTCTACACCCGGTTGCTTGGAGCGAGCGGAGCGAAACGAACGATGATGCAGGAGACGACATATCGTTCCTGAGCGTACAGCCTTGGAAGCGTCGCTTCTACCCCCGCCCGGAACAGGGAGACGCGCGTTTCGCCTTCCGAGGCCTCCTCGAACAGTCCCTCCGCCCGGACTTCCCCGTGCTGGATATCGGAGCCGGCGCGGGAGAACTGAACGCCTACCACCTTCGCGGGCGGGTCCGGGAGGTGATCGGCGCGGACCTCGACCCCCGCGTGCAGACCAACCCGCTGCTGGACCGCGGGATCGTCGGCGACGCCACCGCCTTGCCGCTGGAAGACCAGAGCGTGGACCTGGCCTTCAGCATCTACATGATGGAGCACGCGGCCAGGCCCGTCTCCTTCATCCGGGAAATCCGGCGCGTGCTCCGGCCGGGCGGCTTCTACCTGGCCCTGACGCCCAATCTCTATCATTATGTCTGCCAGATCAGCCGGCTTACCCCCCAGTGGTTCCACAAGTGGTTGCGCCGCAGGCTGTACCATGTGGAGCAGGACGACACTTTCGACACGCACTACCTGTTGAACACGCGGGCCGAACTCAGGCGGCGATTCGAGCGGGAAGGATTTCAGACGCTGCTGATGAAGACGATCGAGATCCGTCCGAACTGCCTCACCTTCAGCCTGCCCACCTTCCTGGCCGGGGCGTTCTACGAACGCGTGGTCAACCGAAGCGAAGGCTGGGCCGACTGGCGCGTGAACATCTTGTGCGGGTTCCGCAAACCCGCAGGTCCCCAGCAGGCCGGCTGCCACGTCGGGAGCAGATGACATGAAGAAGAGCATCAAGACGACGGAGGATTACGGCCAGAAGCTCGCCCGCGAACGGGAATGGCATGTCGCGCGCCGTCGCCAGACGGAACACCCGCTCAACTCGCCGCTGTTTCACAGTCCACAGCGGGTGGCCTTCTGCTACGACTACGTGAAGCGGCGAATGGCGGAAGTGATCCGATTGGCCTGTCAGCGGCTGAACCGTCCCAACCCGGCCCTGCTGCTGGCCCCCATCGGCGACGGCGCCGATCTGCCCTATGTCCAGCCCCTGTTCCAGGACATCACGGGCGTCGACATCTCGCCCGAGGCGCTGGACAAGATCCAGGTCCCGGGGATCAAGAAGCACGTAGCCGACATGACCAGGATGGACATGTTCGGCGACGAGCAGTTCGACGTCGTCCTCGTGCCGCTGATCTTCCACCATTACCTGGGCACCGGGTTCGACCCGCTGCTCAGCGAGTTGTGCCGGGTCCTCAAGCCGGGCGGCTGCTTCCTCTCGCTCGAGCCGAGCATCCTGCACCCCTTCAGTTGGATCACCATCATCGCCCGCCGGGTCTTTGGGAACATCACCGGGCAGGTGGAGGACGAGTGCGCGTTTGCCCCGGGCCTGCTCACGCGGGCCATGAAACGACATGGGCTGACCGACGTGAAAGTCTACGGCGTGAGTTTCTCCCACAACCGCCTGCCCATCGTGGTAGCCAAGATCAACAACATCCTGACCCGCCGATTGTTCGGTTGCCCCGGGCTGGCCCAACTCGCCTTCATGTGCGGCTTCTACGGGCGCAAGCCCGAGCGCGATGAACGGAGCGAACATCGACGGTCTTGACAGAACCGCCGCCCGTCAGCGAAGTTGCGGCTTTCTTGGATCAGGCGGCTATGCTAGTATCGGAGCACAGAGACGGCAGGACAGCCGTCGGAGCGAAGCAATGAACGTCTTGGTTGTCGGTGGCGCTGGTTATGTCGGTGGAGCGGTCACGGATATGCTGGAGGCGGGCGGGCAGCACGCCGTTCGTGTCTTCGATGCCTTGCTGTACGAGGAATCGTACCGCAAGCAGGTCGATTTCGTCTACGGCGACATCCGCGACACGGGCCGGTTGACTCCCCACCTGGAGTGGTCCGACGCCGTGATCTGGCTGGCCGCCCTGGTGGGAGACGGGGCCTGCGCCCTGCATCCGGAAGTGAGCGTGGCCATCAACCAGGAATGCGTCCGATGGCTGGCGGAGCACTACGACAAGCGGATCGTCTTCATGTCCACCTGTTCAGTCTATGGCGCCCAGGAGGCGGTGCTGGACGAGTCGGCGCCGGCCGATCCCTTGTCGGTGTACGCGACAACCAAGCTGGCCGCGGAGAAGTACCTGGCTGACCGCAACGCCATTGTCTTCCGCCTGGGAACCCTGTTCGGCGTGGGCGATCTCTTCGCCCGAATCCGGATGGATTTGGTGGTGAACACCCTCACGGTCCGGGCCCATCAGAAGCACAAGATCAACGTCTTCGGGGGCGACCAGTTCCGGCCCCTGCTTCACGTGCGCGACGCCGCCCGGGCGGCGGTGGAGAACCTCCAGACCTCCCACACCGGGGTGTTCAACCTGCAGCGCCAGAACGTGCGGATCATGGACCTGGCCTACCAGGTGCGAAACCACTTCCCGGACCTGGTCATCGAACACACGCCGATGAAATTCCAGGATGCCCGCAACTACCGCGTGTCCAGCGAGAAGGCCCGGACGGTTCTGGGCTTCAAGCCCCAGGGGTCGATCGACGAGGGAATCGAGGAAGTCAAGTTCCTGCTGGAGTCCCGGCGGCTGAAGAACGTGGACAACCCCCGCTACACCAACCAGGTTTACCTGTCGATGTTCAATACCCATTTGGACGATGTCGGCGAACGGCACGATCAGTAGACACGACAGAGGAGACGGTATGAATCTTCCCTCCGAGCCAAGACTCATTGAAGGCGGTCTGGCGGCCGACGACCGCGGAGAAGTGAGCTTCGTCAACGGATTCAGTGTCGAGGGCGTCAAGCGGTTCTACATGGTGAGCAATCACCGCCAGGGCTTCATCCGGGCCTGGCACGCCCACCGCCACGAAGCCAAGTACGTGCTGCCCGTACAGGGGGCAGCCATCGTGGCGGCTGTGCCCGTCCAGGGCGACTGGGCGGCTCCGAACAAGGACGCCAAAGTCCATCGCTACGTCCTGTCGGCCCACAAACCCGCGATCCTGTACATTCCGCCCTCCCATGCCAACGGCTTCATGAGTCTGACAGCCGACCTGAAGCTGATGTTCTTCTCTACGTCCACCCTGGACCAGAGCAAAGACGACGATGTCCGCTACGATGCCCGATACTGGGACGCGTGGACCGTCGTGGAAAGGTGAGCCCGTGGGCCAGACAACTGTCGCCGTGCTCGGGGCCAGCGGAATGCTGGGCTCCGTGATCGTCAAACGTCTCAGCCGCAATCCCGACCTGCGCGTGCTCGCAACGCTCCGCAACCCGTCCAGGTGGGAAGCGCTTCAGTCTTCCCTGCCGTCGGTCCAGTGGCGAACGCTCGATGCCGAACAGGCCGACGACCAGGTCATCGCCCGGGCGGTGGAGGGCGCCTCGTGGGTCGTCAACGCCATCGGGATCATCAAGCCCTACGTGAAAGACGACAAGCCCGACCAGGTGCAACGGGCGGTGCGAGTCAACGCCCTGTTCCCCCACCAGCTGGCTGCGGCGGCCGAGAAGAACGGCTTCCGCGTCGTCCAGATCGCCACCGACTGCGTCTACTCCGGAGTCAAGGGCGACTACGCCGAAGGCGACGCCCATGACGCATGGGACGTCTACGGCAAGACCAAGAGCCTCGGCGAGGTCTACTCGCCCAACGTGTTCCACCTGCGATGCTCCATCATCGGGCCCGAGACCCAGGCCCACCATTCCCTGATGGACTGGTTCCTCGGCCGGCCCCCCAACGGGAGCGTCAATGGCTTCCTCAACCATCTCTGGAACGGCGTGACCACTCTCCAATTCGCCCGGCTTTTCGAGGGCATCGCGCTAAGTCAGCCGGAACTGGCCCATGTTCAGCACGTGATTCCCGCCGACCGGATCGCCAAGGCCGACCTGCTGGCGTCCCTGGCCGAGAACTTCGCCCGGCCGGACATCACCATCAATCGCATGAATGCCTCCGTCGCCGTCGACCGCACGCTGGTCACCGCCCGCCCCCAGGCGAACCAGGACCTCTGGAAACGGGCCGGCTATGATCAGCCGCCCACTACGCGCGAGATGGTGGCCGAGCTGTCTGCCTTCTGCCGGAAAGGGGAAGACCGAACATGAAAGTCCTGACCGTCCTGGGAACCCGTCCCGAGATCATCAAGCTCAGCCGGGTAATCGCCGAACTGGACGCCCGACTGGACCACGTGGTCGCCCACACCGGGCAGAACCATGATTACGAACTCAACGAGATCTTCTTTCAGCAGCTCGACCTCCGCAAGCCGGACCACTTTCTTCAGGCGGCTGCCGACCGCCCCGCCCAGACCGTCGCCAACGTCATCGCCCGCAGCGACGAGTTGATCGAACAGGTGCAACCCGACGCCCTGCTGGTCCTGGGCGACACCAACAGTTGCCTGGCCGCCTACGCCGCCAAGCGCCGCCAAGTGCCCATCTTCCACATGGAAGCCGGCAACCGCTCCTTCGACCAGCGCGTGCCCGAGGAAATCAACCGCAAGATCATCGATCACATCAGCGACATCAACCTCGTGTACACCGAGCACGCCCGCCGCTACCTGCTGGCCGAGGGCATCCGCGGCGAGACCATCATCAAGACAGGCTCGCCCATGAAGGAGGTCCTCGCGCACTACAAGCCGGGGATCGACGCCAGCGACGTGCTGGACCGCCTTGGCCTCCAGGCTGGGCGATACTTCGTCGTCAGCGCCCACCGCGAGGAGAACGTCGATCGCCCCCGGCGGCTGGCGGCCCTGCTGGACTGCCTGAACGCCCTGGCTGGGGCGCATGACCTGCCGCTGATCGTCTCGACGCATCCGCGGACCCGCCGGCGGCTGGGAGAGTCTGCCGCGGCGCAGGTCGATCCGCGGGTGCGGTTCCTCAAGCCTCTGGGCTTCTTCGATTACGTCCGCCTCCAGCAGCACGCCCTGTGCGTAATCAGCGACAGCGGGACGATCACCGAGGAGTCGTCGCTGCTGGGCTTCCCCGCCGTGACCATCCGCCAGGCTCACGAGCGGCCTGAAGGCATGGACGAGGCGACGGTGCTGATGGCCGACCTCCACCCCCAGCGCGTTGAGGACGCGGTGAAGCTCGCCATCGAGCACGCGGGCGGACGGGTAGACATCCGCCCGGTCCAGGACTACCAGCCCGCCAACGTGTCGGCCAAGGTCGTGCGGATCATCGTCAGTTATGTCGACTATGTCAATCGAACGGTGTGGCGAAAGGACATCTAGTCGGCAATGCGCATCCTGATTCTCGTCGATTGCTACCTCCCCAGCACCAAGTCGAGTGCCAAGCTGGTGCACGACTTGGCGGTGGAGTGGGTCCGACAAGGACACGAACCGGTGGTGGCCGCCCCCGATGACGCCCTCTCCACGCCCAGCGAGATTTCCAGCGAAGAGGGCGTGACCGTCCTTCGGGTGCGGACCGGGCGGATCAAGGGGGCCTCCAAGGTCCGCCGGGCCATCAACGAGTGGCGCCTCCCGTCGGTCCTGTGGAAGGCAGGCAAGTCGTTCTTCCGCTCGCACCCGTGCGACCTGGTCGTCTACTACTCGCCCACCATCTTCTTCGCCCCGCTGGTGCGACGGCTCAAGCGGATGTGGCGATGCTCGGCCGTGCTGGTCCTCCGCGACATCTTCCCGCAATGGGCGGTCGACGCCGGCGTGCTGCGCCGAGGCAGCCTGCCCTGGCGGTTCTTTCGCCGCGTCGAGTTTCAGCAGTACGCCGAGGCCGACGTAATCTGCGTACAGTCGCCGGCCAACCTGGCGTACTTTGAACAGCAGGGCCTGGCCGGGCGCTATCGGCTCGACGTGCTGTACAACTAAACACCGACCGAGGGGGAGAAGGTGCCCACCACCGACTTTCGCCGCCGCCTGGGCCTGGATGGAAAGGTCGTCTTCTTTTACGGGGGCAACATCGGTCTGGCCCAGGACATGGACAACATCGTCCGCTTGGCCCGATCGTTGGAGGACCACGAGGACCTGTTCTTCCTGCTGGTGGGCGAGGGCAGCGAGGCGCCGCGCCTGCGGGAACGGGTCCGGACCCGCGAACTGCGAAACATGATGGTCCATCCCGGGGTCGATCAGCAGACCTACCTGGGCCTGTTGGCCGAGTTCGACATCGGCCTGATCTCGCTCGACAAGGCCCTGCGAACGCAAAACTTCCCCGGAAAGATGCTCGGCTACATGTACTTCGCCATGCCCATCCTGGCGAGCGTCAACCCCGGAAACGATCTGCGGGAAGTCCTCCAAGAGTACCAGGCCGGCCTGGTGACGCTCAACGGCGAGGACGACGCCCTGCGGACCAACGCGCTGCGGCTGGCCCAGGACGCGCAACTGCGCCGGCAACTGGGACAGAACGGGCGCCGCCTGCTGGAAGACCTGTTCTCGGTCCGGCGGGCCGCCAGTCAGATCCTGTCTTACGCAGGCGCCTAAGGCAGGGGCGGACCCGGTCGGACCTCATACAGCCGCAACGTCTCGTCCGCCCGGCCCCGGCGCGAGGGGAACTCGCCCGCCGGGACAAAATCGTGCAGGCGCCACAGGCCGGCCATGTGCCACGCGTCCACCCTGCCGTCCGCGCGGCGCCGCCAGAGCATGTCCTTGAGATGATCCCCGTTGACGTCGCCCCAGCCGATGCAGTCCCACTCCAGCGGGGCATTTTCGACGACGAATCTCGACAGTTTCGTCCCGTCCTGGCGGACCAACCACACGAAGATACGGTGCGCCGTCGGGGTGACCAGACGGAGGATGACGTCGTCGCGACCGTCCAGATCGAGATCGCCGATGCCGCAAACGGTGGCTATACGACCCAGCGATCCCAACTCCAGGTCCGTCGCGGGCCGGCCCGCGGGGGCGACGATCCGAAGCCGCCGCTCAGGCGACCCCAGCAGCAGCAAGCCCGGCTGATCGCGCCCGGTGAATCTCCCCGCCCCGACGCACTGCCACCCGTCCTCCACCTTCTCCAGCAGGACTTCGCCCGCCTTCCAGCCAACGCCGTCCGATCTCATCGCGCGAACCTGTTGTCCGCCCGCACCGCCCTGAACGATGAGCTCATCCCGCCCGTCGCCGTCCAGGTCCCCAAGGCCGGTCAGCACGCAGCCTTCGGGCAGATCGAAGGCGGCGGACTTGGTCAGGCGGCCGGCGGAGTCCTGCAAGAGGAACCCCCCGCCGCTTCGATCCAGAACCAGGCCCACCGAACCGGGGCCCGCTTGGCATACGCTGGAAATCGCCTCCCCGACGCCCCGCTCCGCCAGGCATGATGTCGATTGCGACTCCGCGTGCTCGAGCCACGGAAAATCACGCTGGACCAGCCGCTGAGACAGCAAGAGGTGGCTGGGACGGTACTGGCGGACCAGGGTGGGCAGGAAGGACAGCCGATGCCTCCCCAGTTCCAGCCATTGCGGCATCCAGGACAGGTTGGCCCGCCCCGGCCAGCCGGAATAGTGCAGGGCCCATGCCTCATCGGTCAACAGAAAGGACTTGTCCGAGGCCCGCTCCCTCAGGAACAGGCCCGCCTGGCGGTAGGCGGAGCCTTCGTGCAGGGGGCGGAGGGCATGAGCAGTCAGTCCGGCTGCCAAGGCGGCGGTGACCGCTGCCACGGCCCACCCTCTGCGCCGTTGGATGATCCCTTCGCCTCGCACCCCTCGTACCATCAGACTCACCGCGGCTTCAGTCAGAGCCAGGACCGCCGCCCCGGCAAGAGGACTGCTCAGCAAGGCTGGCAGCATCAGGTAACGGCCGGAGAGGTCGCCCATGCCCCCCAGTCGGACCGCCATCAGGGGGACCAGAAGGAGGCACACCGCCAGCAGAATCAGGGCTGGCTCCCTGGCCGCCATGGGCAGCGGCAACAGGCGCCGCACCAGCGGAAAGCGGCGAGCGAGCCCCCACCCCAGCAGGCACGTCAGGGTGAGAAACCCCAGCAGCGGATGCTGGGCCTCGAAGAACTTGTCCACCAGGCCGGTCCAGTCCGTCTGCGAATCAGCCACCGCCAGAGCGAGGCCCGCAAAAGCCCCCGAGTGACCGCCAGCAGACAACAACTGGTCCAGGTGCGTCTGTTTCGTGGTAAAGTGCCCGATGGTCACCACGAAGGGCAGGACCGTCGCAATGAACGTCGCCCCAAACACGCCGATACAGGCCAACCCCAGCCGCCAGTTCCGCCCCTGACGATAGGAGCACACCGCCCATGTTCCCGCCAGCGCGCCGACCAGCACGATCGGCTCGAACCGAACCAGATACGCCAGGCCCACCAGCGCCCCTGCCGCCACAGCCCAAAGCACAGCGGATCTTCGCCCGCACATCAGTCGTCTCAGAACCGCCAGCCCCGCCAACAGGGCCCAGACTTGAAGGCACACGGCCAGCGAATCGCTCAGGACGTCGGCCCCCAGGGCCGACCACTTGCGCCCGAGCGTAAACAGCAGCGCGCCGATAAAGGCCGCGGACGGACCGATCAGCAGCCTGCTCCACAGCCACAGCCCCACCGTGGCGCCCAGGGCTGCGACAAAGGAGATGGTGCGTCCCGCCCGGTCCCATCCTTCGACATCGCTTGAGTCCTGGCCCTCCATCACGCCGTGAACCGCCCACAACAGAACCGGATAACCCGGATGGACGGTCGCCGACCGCACGGTCTGCACGGGGTCGCTGGAAAAGGTCTGGGCGATGTGGACATACAGCGTGCCGTCGCGAGCGATCAAGTCGCTGGAGTCGATCAGCCACAATCGAGTAGCCGCGAACGCCGTCAGCAGCACAGCGAACTTCGCCCCCGACTGCCACGTGCCGGCAGGACGCCGCGGAACGATCGGGCTGTCTGGCTCGGTGCTCATGGATCAGGGACAGCGGCGGCCAAGGCAACCTCAGCCGCGCCGCCAGCGGTCGTAGCCCAGGCAGCCCGCGCAGGCCGCCATCATCACGACCGCGAACAACAGCACGCAATAGGCGGCCAGGCGGAGCGCGCTCATCGAACGCACCACCTGCGTTGTGACCGGCTCCCAGGTGCTGAAGATGTGTGTGCGGGGGTTGAGGTTCCTGCCCGCGATCTCGTTGAAGATCGCCTCGACCCGCTCGGCGTACTGCACCAGGTCGCCGTAGACCTTGTCCAGCCTCTCCTTGACGGTCTTGGCGGCCGACTCGCGCAGAGAGGCGGGGCGGGTGCTGGTGCTCTGCCCTTCCAGAGCCTTCAGCATGTCCTTGTAGAGGCTGAGGTCCTTGTCGATCTCGACTTCTTTGAGGGCCTCCTGCGACATCCGCTCGGCGAACTGCTGGCGGAACTTGACGTCGTCGTTCCGCCCGGCCAACTCGATGATGCGGTCCAGGAAGGAATCCCCGAACTGGGGGATCATGGCCGGCACTTCGGACGATCTCGGCGGGAAGGCGGCGCCCGTAGCCGAGGATGACCGGCGGCGCTCCTGGCTGTAGGCCAGCAGCGACTCTTCCAGCACGCGGGCCCGGTCCGAGGCCGCCTTCTTGTCCAGCGTCAGGTTCTCGATCCCGCTCTCGATGTACAGGCGGGTGAGGTCCTTCTTCTCGCTGACGCCGAAGGCGCGGATCCAGTGCATCAGGGGCACCAGCCGGAAACGCAGCAGGTCGTCCAGGTTGGAGCGAATCTCGCCCAGACTCATATTACCGTTGGAGGCCGAGCGGTAGGTCTTGGCCCCCGGCAGCAGCAGGATCTGGTCGATGTTCTTGCGAATCTTGTCCAGTTTCAGGCGGAGCATGTCGGCGGCAACGAAGAAGTCCTCGTCCTGGATGATCTCAGGCGGCAGGATGTTCTTGCTGAGCACGTCGATCTGGTACTGCAGGGCGCCCTTTCGCGTGGCGGCGTCGTCGGCCCAGGCGTTCAGCACGCCCTGAAGCACCTTCTCCCGCGTCTGGGAGGGCATGCGCCGCCCGATGCCGCTGGAGGTCAGCAGCGCCAACGACCACTCGACGCTGTTGACCAGCCCCACCTTCTTCTCCAGGTACTCTTTCTCGAGCTGGCTTCGCTCGACAGCGGTCAGTTTGCCCGCCAGCTTGCCCGTGAATTCCGCGTCCAGGGCCTGCATCTCGGGCGAGGGCTTAGCCGCCACGTAGAACGCCTGCTGGAATTCCTCCATGGATCCGTACGGGTCCAGGGAGAACCTCCGATACGCGTCATCCAGCACCGCGCGGGAGATCACGTCATTGGTGCTGAACCGCACGCCGCTGGGGTATTCGCCCTTCTCGGCCCCGTCAAACAGCAGTCGGAACTTCAGCGACGAGTACGACTCGCTGGGCGTGAGCCAGACCAGCAGGAGGCAGGCCAGAATGCCCGCGGCCCCAGCGCCCGCCAGCACGCGCCGGTACCGCCACAGCACGGCCAGTCGGCGCGACCAGATCTCGTCGTCCGTTTCCTCGACCCCGCTCGCGGGCGTCTGTTGGTCCTGGATGTCGGACATGGCTGCTCCATACGGCTAGAGGCGCCCCTATTGACGCCGTTTCATCGCCGATACGTTAGCGGATCGCGCGTTCGCCACGCAAGGGGATTCGCCCGCGGGGCGGCTGGCAAAGACCGGGCAACCGGGGCGGCCACTTTCCGCTTGACCCGCAGTCCAGTTTGTCTATCGTGGTGGACTTGGCAGAAGCCGAAGGTCCCCGCGGGACCCGGCCAGAATCTGCCCCAGGCGAAAGGACGCCCATGCACGTACCGTTGTTGGACCTCAAGGCACAGTATGCCTCCATCCGCGAACAGACCATTCAGGCGGTCCAGGCCGTCCTCGACAGCCAGCAGTTCATCCTCGGTCCGGACGTGAAAGCGCTGGAGTCAGCCGTCGCGTCCTACTGCGGCTGCAAGGCCGCCATCGGCATGTCCAGCGGCACCGACGCCCTCCTGGCCGCCCTGATGACCCTCAACATCGGCGCGGGTGACGAGGTCATCACCACGCCCTACACGTTCTTCGCCACGGCCGGCAGCATCTGGCGGGCGGGGGCCAAGGCCCGCTTCGTCGACATCCGACCGGACACCTTCAACATCGACCCTGCCGGCATAGAGTCGGCCGTCACTGAGCGGACCAAGGCTGTCATGCCCGTCCACCTGTTCGGGCAGACGGCCGACATGGATCCCATCCTGGAGATCGCCAAGCGACACAACCTGTACGTGATCGAGGACGCAGCCCAGGCCATCGGCGCCAAGTGCAAGGGCCGCCCCGCCGGCTCGATGGGCACCATGGGCTGCTTCAGCTTCTTCCCCAGCAAGAACCTCGGCGGGCTGGGCGACGGCGGGATGGTGACCACGCAGGACGAGGCCCTGGCTGAGAAGCTGCGACTCTGCCGCAACCACGGGGCCCAGCAACGTTACTTTCACCAATGGGTGGGCGGCAACTTCCGCCTGGACACGCTCCAGGCCGCCGGGCTGCTGGTCAAGCTGCCGCACCTGGACGGCTGGTCGGCCAAGCGACGTCAGAACGCCGCGCTGTACGACTCCCTGCTGGGCGAGTGTCCGCAGGTTGTCTGCCCGACCGTCCTGCCGGAGAATGAGTCGATCTTCAACCAGTACGTCATCCGCGTGCCGCGCCGCGATGAACTGGCAGCCCATTTGACCGCCAACGGCATCGGCAACGCCATCTACTATCCGCTCAGCCTCCACCAGCAGGAGTGTTTCCGCGATCTGGGCTACAAGCCGGGCGACTTCCCCGAGTCCGAGAAGGCGGCCGCCACCTCGCTGGCCCTGCCCATCTACCCCGAACTCACCGAAGAGCAGATCCGCTACGTCGCCAGGACGATCGTGGAGTTCCTGGCCTAGAGCCGGTCGGTGACCACGAGTCCACTGCATGGCCAAAGCCCACGGGAAGCCCCCCTGCGGGGCAGGTCCGTGGGCTTTCAGTTGCGCCGCACCGTCGACCGGTAGACTAGCCACAGCGCCAGGGCAAACACGACGATCCCGCCCCTCAGGGGCGGCCAGAGGATCGCCAACCCCACCAGCAGCCCCAGCAGCCCGCCGGAGGTCTGGATGAAGACGATCTCGCGGGCTACGTTGCCGGTGAGCATCTCCTCGAGGCTGGCCTCGTCCTTGCCCGATAGCTGCTGGAGGAGAATGGACTTGATGTCCACGCGGGCCAGGGCCGTCTCGATGGCGGACTGGACCGCCACCTCGATCCGCTCGCCCTGCCGGGCGATCCAGTCGACCGTGCGGTCGAGCTGGTCATCGAGCCGCTCGAAGACCAGATCGGCCGACTTGAGGGCCTGACGGGGCAGCAGATCGCTGGCCAGCTTCTGCAGGCGGGGCAGGAAGAACGGCTCGAGCCTGCCCGCCAGCGAGCGAAAGAGCGGGTTGCGCTCCCTCCAGGCGTCGAACTCGCGCTGGACGTAGTCGTGGACCCACTGGCGGACCTGGGGACTGTTCACTTCTTCCTCGATGCGCTGGTAGATGATCTCCTTGAGATCGCCGCGGAAGTCCTGGTTGTCGACGACGGCGTGCGAGGCCGCCACGATGCGCTCGGCCAACTCGCGGACCATGCCGCTGCGGTGGAGGTAGTCTCGGACGATCCGGGGCGAGATCAATTCGTGCAGGATCGTGTCGGCGATGCGTTCGGTAAGCTCCTGTCGCCGCGCCGGGATCAGCCCGTGCCAGACGGCGTTCGGGCGGCGTGGACGAAAGAGCATCTTGATCGCCAGCCAGTTCGTCCAGTAGCCCACGGTGGCCGGGCCGAGGATGACCAGGACGGGTCCGGCGACGCGGGCGATGGCGGCGTACTCGTCGGCCGGCAGCACCAGGGCCAGGACCAGGTCGGTCAGGAGCCAGCCCATGAGGGCAAAGCCCGCCAGAAAGAGCGGGCGGTCCAGGAGGTTGAAGACGCCGGCCAGGCGGAGCGACAGGGTCTTGTCCGGCTGGGCGGGAAGCGGACCGGGCGCCGCGGAGGCCGACGGCGCCTGGGCGGCGCCGCCGAGGTGGTGGAAGAAGACAGCCAGCCAGTGGTACAGGAAGTTGCGCCCGGCGTGGGGCCGGCTCTGCCCGGCGGTTGGCTGATGTGCCGCCTGGGCGGCTTTGCTTTCCTTCGCCTTGCGGGCGATGTACCCCGCCAGCGCACCGCCCGCGCCGGCCAGCACAGCCACGATCACTGGAACCATGGTGGAACCTCGGACAGATTCTATAGTCCCCGTGCCGCCATGAACAGGCCCCATGGGGCCAAGGGAATCCACAGGGCGCGGAAGGATAAAACAGGGCTCGCTTTCGCGGGCCCTGCTTGTGTGGCTCAGGTTGTTGCGATGCGGTCTAGACCAGCGGGTCGCGCCCGGTGGGAATCGGGTTGAAGTGACCCGCCCCGGGTTTGATCTTATCGTCGCCCGGCCAGAGGTCGAGCTTCGAGGCATTGAGCAGCCAGTCCCAGGAGAACTCGCGCCCCGTGAAGGCGCTCATGCGCCCGCCGATGGCGGTAAGGGTGGACTCGGCGATGCGGACGCCCTCGTTGAGGGGCTTGCCGGCCATGATCGAGTCCACCAGGTCCTTGTGCTCCTGGACCATGCCGTTGACGTGCTGGCCCTTGTAGGTCCAGACGTTCTGGCCCTTGAGGTCCTGGATGGAGTTGGAGCAGTTGCTGATGCCCTTGGAGCCGACGATGCGCTCGTTGACCCTGCCGCTGCCGGGCAGGTGGGCGGCCAGGCTCAGGCAGCGAGCGCCGTTGGCGTACTCCAGCTCGGTGGTGATGTGGTCCCAGATGTCGCCGTTGTACTTCTCCCAGGAGTCGCTCTTGAAGAACTGGGCGACTTCCTTGGCCTGCTTGGAGTAGTCGCGCTGGATGCGCCCGCCCATGCCCAGGAACTTCTTGGGCGGACCGTTGAAGCACCAGTTGAGGATGTCGATGTTGTGGATGTGCTGCTCGCAGATCTGGTCGCCCGAGAGCCAGGTGAAGTGGTACCAGTTGTGGCACTGCCAGTCCATCTCGGTCTGGCCCTCGCTGGCCCCGCGGTACCAGATCCCGCCGCCCACCCAGTAGCACTGTCCGCCGACAAGCTCGCCGATGGCGCCGTCGTGGATGCGCTTCATCAGCTCCTGGCGGCTGAACTCGTGGCGGCGCTGCGTGCCGCAGACCACGCCCAGCTTCTTCTGCTCGGCCAGCTTGGACGCCTCGATGATGATCCGGCAGCCGGTGGGATCGACCGCCACGGGCTTCTCGAAGAACACGTTCTTGCCGGCTTCGATGGCGGCCTTGAAGTGCCGGGGGCGGAACCCAGGAGGCTGGGTCAGGATGACGAGCTGACAGTCGGTGTCCAGCACCTTCTTGTAGGCGTCATAGCCCCAGAAGACCTTGTCGTCGCCGATCTTGATCCGGCCCTTGTACTTCTGTTCCCTGTCGAGCCCGGACTTCATGCCCTTGGCCTTGGACTCGAACAGATCGCCCACCGCAACCACGTCGGTGTTGGGGACGGCGTCGAGGTTGTTGCGGACGGCCCCGCTGCCGCGTCCGCCGCAGCCGATCACGCCCACCTTGATTCGGTCGGAGCCTTGTCCGAAAGCCAGGTTCACCGCCGAACCCGCCAGGGCTGCTGCCCCGACGGCGGCCGCTGTCGTCGTTTTCGTTTTGTTCGTTTGCTCTGCCATGTTCGCAGACTCCTTCTATGTCAACGTGCCGCGTCGACGGTTCAAGCCTTCTTGCCCTTGCCCTTACCCTTGCCCTTGCCGCCACTGAGCCCTTCCAGGGTGTACTTGCCCGGGATCGCCACCGGATCGATCGGAAGGCTCTGCTTCATCGTGAGGGTGGGGCTGGGGGTCAGGTCCAGATCGCATTGCTTCATGCACCAACTCGCGTTGAACTCGCGGGCCGTGTAAGCACTCAGCCGGCCCATGATCGCCGTCAAGGTCGACATGGCGATCCGCTTGCCCTCGTTGAGGGGCTTGCCGGACTTGATGCTGTTGAGCAGGTCCACGTGTTCCTGGACGTACGGGTTGACGACCTGGCCTTCGAACTTCCAGATCTGCTTGCCCTTGAGGTCCCAGATGTTGCCCGCGCAGTCGCTGATGCCCTTGGTGCCGGCCACCCGCTCGCTGACGCGGTTGGCGGCGCCTTCGATCTGGCGGCACTGGCTGATGATCCGGCAGGAGTTGGCGTACTCGAACTCGATGCAGAAGTGGTCGTAGATGTTGCCGAACTCGGGGCCCGTGCGGTACGTCCGACCGCCCATGCCGTAGATCTTCGTGGGGAAGTCGTTCATGGCCCAGTTGATCACGTCGAGGTTGTGCACGTGCTGCTCGACGATGTGATCGCCCGACAGCCACACGAAGTACAGCCAGTTGCGGAGCTGCCATTCGACGTCGCTCTGGCCGTCCTGGCGCTTGTTCACCCACAGCCCGCCCTGGTTCCAGTAGGCCTGGGCCGACATGATCTCGCCGATCATGCCGTCGTGGATCCGCTTCATCGTCTCCACGTAGTTGGCCTGGTGGCGGCGCTGCGTGCCGGTGACGACCGCCAGGCCTTTCTTCTCCGCCTCCTCGGCGGCGGCGATCACCTGGCGAATGCCGGTCGGGCAGACGGCGACGGGCTTCTCGAAGAAGACGTTCTTGCCCGCCTTGACGGCTGCCTCGAACTGCATCGGGCGGAAGCCCGGCGGGGTGGCCAGGATCACCAGGTTGATGTCCTGGGCCAGCACCTTCTGATAGGCGTCCAGCCCGACAAAGCACTTGTCGTCGGCCACGCCAAAGGCCTTGGCCGCGCCCTGGGCACGATCGGCGAAGGCGTCGCCCACGGCGACGATCTTCACGTCGGCGTTGGCCATCTTGGCCCCCGCCAGCATGTCCTTGGCGGCGCCCGTGCCGCGCCCGCCGCAACCGATCAGGCCTACCCGGAAGCCGTCGCTCCCCTGCCCGAAGGCCAGGTTCACGCCGCTCCCAGTCAAGGCCAGACCGCCCAAGGCCGCAGTCGATCCTTGCAGGAAGTGTCGTCTCGAGACAGTCTTGTTCTGTTTCATCGCTCTCTTCTCCACTAGTGGACAGCGCAACGGGGTGCACTGCGCCGGCAAAGGAACCGACCGGCGCCGACGGATTGTGACAGGGCAAACATCCGCACCATTTGACCGCCGCGACCGGAAGATGTCAATATGGCTTCCGGAAGCGACGAAAAAAACCTTGTCCTTTCCCCCGGCCCGCGGCTCGCCGCGGGCGGCAGCTACTCCGCTTGCCCGGAGGCCTTGCGGAGCTGGTCGCGGAGGGAGGCGGCTTCCTCGTATCGTTCCTCCCTGATGGCCTTGTCCAGCGCCTGGCGGATCTTGAGGACCGGGTCGACGGGGATGCGCGACTCGGCCTCCTTGGCCAGGGCCCGCAGGACGGCCAGCTCGGCCGAATTGGACGCCGACTCGCCCTGTCCGTATCGCTCCAGGTAGGCCTCGATCTCGGCGGCGCCGCGCTGGATGGCCGCCAGGGCCGACTTGGGCCGGTTGTGCCCCAGCTCGATGGCGGAGCGGGCCCGCGTCCGCATCATGATCACGTAGGGGCGGTACTGCTCCAGGACGTGGCGGTCGGCGGGGTCGGCTGCGTGCGACGCGCAGAAATCCATCACTCGCAGGTTGCGCTGCGTGTCGCGCTCGACGGCGCCGTAGTCTTCCAGCACGAACTCCGCCAGGTAGCGGTGGTAGTACATGACCGCCTCGGAGCGAAGCAGGTCGCAGTCGCGCTCGTCCAGCTCGAATCCCTGCTCCGTGCCCTTCTCCTCGCGGTGGCGTTCCAGGCGGTCCTGGTGGTACTCCAGCAGGCTCTCATAGCCGTGCGGGCGCTGCCCGTCGGGCCGGCCTGTTGCTTCCATCTGGAGCAGGCCCAGGTCCAGGCGGAGTTGGATGAGGTCGCGGCCGTCCTCGCCGCGAACCCGCCTGGCGGTGATCTGGCCCGGCTCAAAGGGCCAACCGCTCAGGATTCGAGTGATATCAAGGCTCATGGCGCGCTCAATGATACAGGCAGGAGAAGCGGCGGGGCAAGCTCCGCCGCTGAGGCTGCGCCCTTCTTCCCGGCGTCTCGGGTTCCTGCGCCCCGGCAGGGGCCGCTAGAACCGCACGTCCTGGAAGGTCACTTCCAGGACGGGCTTGTCGCCCAGCAGGACGTGCTCGCCGATGCGGGTGACCAGGATGCGCTGCGGGAAGGCCCGCCCGCCCTCCATCATCTGGTAGGTGTAGGCGGCGATGGACCCTTCACCGCCGGGGCGGTCCGCGCCGCTGGTGACATACTCCAGCAGGCGAGTCACCGAGTCGAAGTAATAGGCCAGGGCCCGGCTGTTGTCGCCGCCCACGCTCACCCGAACCAGCGGCTTGCCCGCGATGCGGTCGCTCTTGGCCGAACGGGCGGTCTCCGGAGAGTAGAGGAAGTTGCCGGGCCCGCCGGCCAGATGCAGCGTCATCTCCAGGGCCCGCAGCAGGCGATCGCGAAGGGCCTGGTCCATCTTCTGTCCGCTGACGTTCAGGCGGCTGCGCCCGTCCAGGCGGATGCTCGCCGTCAATTCCCCGCTCGGAAGGTCCGCCTCCACCGACATCCGCCGCCCGTCCAGGTCGATGTCCAGGTGGTAGAGGTTGCTGTAGAACTGGCCGTCGTCGTCATAGACGGTCAGGACGGCCTGCGCGTGAATACTGGAGGGATTCCGCCAGGCCTCAATGCCGCCCATCGCCTGCAGCGAGGCCAGCACCGGCTCAGACGCCGGCCCGATCTCCCGGGCCAAGTCCGCCCGTCCGCATCCCATCATCCCCAGACAGCCCACCGCGCAGAACGCCCAGAGTCGAAGCTGGCTCATCCCGGACTCCTCTTGATCACTGAATCGCTACGGGCCCGCCGGCGCGGCAGGCCGCTGTGGCAGTGATTGTAGCACTCGCCCGCGGGTTTGCAAGATGTAGCTGGCAACTCAGGCATTCCTGCCTGAGATTCACAGCCCGGTACGACCAGGCACGCGGCTTCGGAGGAACAGGGCCTCGAACCTGCCCTGCCTCCGGCAGGCAAGAATGCCTGCGCTACTCGGGCCTCTCCCGCTCCACGCAGCGGAAGACGTAGTCCATGATGGCGGCCGACAAGGCCTCGCAGGCGAGTTCGGCGCAGTGGCGGTACTGCGACGGCAGGGTGCCCAGGGCGTCGGCGACCGTGTCGGGAGCGATCTCGGCCGCCTCGTCCAGGTGCCTGCCCCGCGCCAGCCTGGCCGCCGTGGCGGCGCAGGCCACCGTCGCCTGGCAGCCGTCGCACTCGAAACGAATGTCGCTGATCGATTCGTCGCGGACCCGGATCGTCATGCATACCTTGTCCGAACGGTCGCCCCCGGACGTCCTGCCGACCCCGTCGGCTGGGTCCAGTCGGCCCATCAGCTCGATCACGGGAGAATTAACCGGGTTGAGCGCCATCCTCGATTCCGTTTCATGTTTCCGCGGCCCGACAGCCCGGCGAACGGGTCAGCCGCCCTCGGGCCGGAAGCCTTCGCCGCCGCCCGGGGCGGGCTGGAGTTGCGGAGAGTCTCCCTGCGGGCTGGGGGCGTTGCCGGAGGGCTCGGGCGTCCGGGGGGCGGGAGCGACGCTCGGGCGCTGGCGCTGGGCGTCGCGCCCGTAGGCCTCGACGATCGACTGGACCAGGCGGTGGCGGACGATGTCGCCCTTCTCCAGGTCGATCATGGCCAGGCCCTTGAGCCCGCGGAGGCGGCGCTTGGCGTCCAGCAGGCCGCTGAGCGTTCCGTCGGGCAGGTCGACCTGGCTGTCGTCGCCGGTGACCACCATCTTCGTTCCGTGCCCCATGCGCGTCAGGAACATCAGCATCTGGGAGGCCGTGGTGTTCTGGGCTTCGTCCAGGATCACGATCGAGTCGTTCAGCGTCCGCCCGCGCATGAACGCCAGGGGGATCACTTCGATCAGGTCGTTGACCATGAATCGCCGGATCTGGTCGTAATCCATCATGTCGTGCAGGGCGTCGAACAGCGGGCGCAGGTAGGGGTTGACTTTGGCCTGCATGTCGCCCGGGAGGAAGCCCAGCTTCTCGCCCGCCTCGACGGCCGGGCGGACCAGCACCAGACGCTTGGCCATCTGACGCTTGAGCATGTGGACGGCGAACGCGACGGCCAAGTACGTCTTGCCGGTGCCCGCCGGGCCCACGCAGAAGACGAGGTCCTGGGTCCGCATGGCCTCGATGTACCGCGCCTGCCCGGGCGTCTTGGGGGCGATAAGTTGCCCGGCCACGTCGCCGCTGGCGGTGGCGATGGCTTCGCTGACGGCCGCCGGGGTGACCGACTGCCCGTGGCGGGCCAGGCGCTGGAGATGCTCCAGCACAGCCGCCGCCCGGGAAACGCTCTTGGGCGCTCCGGTGAGCTTGACCTCGCCCCCCCGCGCGAAAACCCCCACGCCCATGGCGTCGCGAATCAGCTTCAGATTGCGGTCGCCCGGGCCATACAACGCCCCGGCCCGCTGCGGGTTGTCCAACGTAATGCTGAGTTCCACTCTGGCTGTCTGTCCTTCTGTCTTCAGGTCCCGCTCGGGCGGGGGCGTCCGCCCCGAACGGCCCGCCGGGGACCTGATACCAGCATACCAGCACGCGAGCCCGCACGCACGCGGGAGAGCAAAAAAGAACCGGCCCCGCGGTCTGCGGGGCCGGCTCGAATCGATGCGTCAGACGACCGTTACGGCGTGGTCGAGCTGTTTTCCTTCGCCCGGATCAGTACGCTGTCGTACTTGCTCAGGGTGACGCTCTGGTCGGTTCCGCCCGTGATCTTATGGTCGGCGCCCAGGTCCGTGGTGTAGATGTTGTTGTTGCTCCAACCGCAGAGGACTTTTTCACGCCAGTAGACGTTGTTGTTCAGCGTCAGGACGTTGAACCCGTCCGAGCTGTGATTGTAGCCCTTGCCCTCGTTGGTCTTGGTCTGGTCGACCTTCTTGAACTCGTCCAGGCTGTCGCCATACTTGTCGGCCAGGATCACCAGGTCCGGCGGCGAATCGTCGGGGACCATGGGGGTCTTGTTGGTCGTGCTGGGATAGCCCCAGTGCATGGCGTAGTCGTTGAAGTACGTGCCGCTGTCGCCGGAGTTGGCCTTGCCGTAGAAGCCGTAGAAGAGGTTGCCCAGGGCGGTGTCGCCGCGGGTCATGACCTCACCGCTGATGGACGGGCAGCGGAACGCGTTCCAGCCGACGAGGTTCTTCTGGACGAGCAAGCAGAGGTTCTCCAGGATGTGGAGCTGCCCGCCCTCTTCGCTCATCAGCGTGCTGCCGGTGACGCCATCGTCGACCTTGTAGATGCCGTCATAGCCGCCCAGCTTCATGCGGTCGTTGTTCCCGCTGAAGGCGTAGGTCTTGTAATCGTCCGCCCAGGGGAAACTGGCCGAGCCGGAGCCCATGCCAGCCTCGGTGACGTAGTTCACCAGGGCCTTGCCGATGCCGTTGAGGTTGGCGCCGCACATGGCCCGCTTGGCCAGCTCGCGCGCACGGTTCAAGCTGGGCAGCAGCATGCTGACCAGCAGCGCGATGATGGCCACCACCACCAGCAACTCAATCAGTGTAAAACCTTTTCGTCGCATTCGCGACCTCCTTCCGGATGCGCCAAGGGGGGGCCTGCAAGAGGAAATAGGATTATGGCCTTTTGCTTCGTGGACCGCCGACTTGACTTGGTAAGTCCATACCATGGACGAACCTGGCCTGTTACCCATCCCAGGCGACGCGCCTGGAACGACTCGCTACTCTATCACTGCACCGCCGGGGAGGGTTCCATCCCACCGCAACGGCAGACTCGACCGCCTGAAATCACGTCCGAGTGTGCGGGATTGGCCGTACACCCTAGTGACCTCTGGCAGTGAATGCAAGCCTATTTCAGCAAAAAACGGGCTCGGGCTGGGGGCGCGTCGTCCACAGGCCGGTCCAGCCTGGCGAGAGAGGGCTTGGGAGTGTCCCAAGGTATTGATAGAACAGGAGGATGGCAGGTCATCCGAAAGCCCGTTCTCGCTATATGTATAGTAGATGCCCCCGCCGTCTCAGTCAATACAAAACAGCAAATTCCCGCAATACCGGAAAGAGCGGAGAACGGCTCGCGCCAGCGCCCCCCGTTGGCCCGTCTTACGCCTTCCGCAGGGCCTGGCGAACCTCGGCTGCACTCAGGCCTTCGATGCGGAACTCCTTGCGCGGGCTGGCCGGGCCGCCCACCAATTCCACCCGCCTGCGTTCCACTCCCATCGCGGCCGCCAGGATGCGGGCGATGGCCGCGTTCGCCTTGCCCTTCTCCGGCGCCGCGGACGTGGTCACCTTGAGGCAGTCGCCCAGCACGCCCACCACGCGATCGCGCGAGCTGCCCGGCACGGCCTTCACGGCCAGCACAGCCCCGAGCGGTCCTTCCCGAATCGTCAACTGGTCCACGTCATTCATGTCCAGGTCCCATTGGCAGGGCCTCTATGGTACACTGTGGCCCTGGGAGCATCCATGGCTGAGAAGGATATCCCGTGCTCATGTCCGGTGTGCGCCAGCAGGCAATGTCGGCCTTTCGCCCAGACGGACCACCGGCGCATCCTGGCCTGCCGCGATTGCGGCCACGTCTTCGCCGGCCTGTACAGCCGCGACGAGCTGCGCCGCCAGTACGCCCAGCGCTACTACGATACCAAGGACGACCCGCGGATCGACGCCTGGATCCAGGCCAACCGCCGCGTGTGGCGGGGCCTGTGCCAGGCCATCGGCACGTGCATCGCCCAGCCTCGAAGCCTGCTGGACATCGGCGCGGGCACGGGCGGTTTCCTGCTGGCCTTCCACGAGTACAGCCCGACGACCGTCCTGGCGGCCATCGAATCGTCCTCCCAGGCACGTGACGCCCTGCGCGAGAAGATGCCCCAGGTCGCCTTCGTCGCCGACGACGCCGAAGGCCTCGACAGCGTAACCGAGCGCTTCCACGTCATCACCCTGCTCCAGACGCTCGAACACGTGGAGGATCCGCGCCGGCTCCTGCGAAGCGTTCACGATCACCTGGAGGCCGACGGCCTGCTCCTGCTGACCGTGCCCAATCGTTGGTCCTACCGCTCGCTGCTCAAGGGGATGCGCGACGAGTTCAATTTCGCCAATCCCACTCATCTTCACTTCTTCTCCGGCCGAATCCTGCGTCGCTTGCTGAGCGAGACCGGCTTCGTTCGTGCGCGCCGCCTGCGGAGCATGGGGGGCAGTAACGTCACCGGGCCGGGCCAGTTGCCCCAGTGGCTGCTCCGCGTGGTGGGCCTGTCCGCGGAACTCCGTTTCCTCGCCTGGCGGCCCCTCCCGGTGGCGGCAAGGTCCCTCAGGGCAATCGCATGTAATCAACCGGTGAGGATTTTGAGCAGGTAGTCGTGGTCCCAGCTGCAGCACTTGGATTTTGTCTTGATGCCTACCTTGCGGGTTTGGTCCTTCTTCAACAGGTTCAACGCC
>Ga0209606_1001090_pt1 | contig 36047 bp, 38 predicted proteins | sample AD_UKC057_MetaG_FD_184412 | JGI IMG/M metagenome (GOLD analysis project Ga0209606, IMG submission 184412) | Active sludge microbial communities of municipal wastewater-treating anaerobic digesters from USA - AD_UKC057_MetaG (SPAdes) (version 2) | ecosystem: Engineered > Bioreactor > Anaerobic >...
ATCTTTCTAAAACCGAAAGATTACTGATTTTTAATCCCATTAAAAGGGTGGTATCATTTTTTACCGGTAAGTGGTATCAGTTTATGCCGTCGTTAAAACCTCCTGCAACAGCGATTATATTCCTTAACTCAGTATTATGTACCGCAGCAGACAAAGCCAAGGCAGCACCCTGACTACAACCACAAACAATAATCTTGGACGTGTCTATTGAAAATTGTTGGATGTTTTTTTCCTGCCTGAGGAAAGATAAAGCTGCTCCAATATCCATCATGCAGTTTTCCCAGCTAAAAGTACCCTCACTGTTAAAACTTCCCTCATAATTAAAAACAAGGATATTAATTCCGCTTTTGGACAGCCTTTCAGCTAATCCGTAGGGGCTGTCAGCATTACCAGGATATCCATGCAAGAGGATTAAAGTAGGTTGTGAATATAAAATAATTTTCAGGAAATGTCCCGGCCACTATGAAGATTTTTCAAATCTTTAATCTTACAATTCCAATATTCAACATACTTTGCATAAGCCTTCCGGCTCACAAGAAATTTAAAATGCTGTTCTGCTTTTATTCTGTATGCCATTATTGTCTCAATACTCTGCCGATGCGCCTTTTCCACCCTGTGATTGCCATCAATAACATTGTACCTGTCAGGCGCTATTTCGGCCAGTATCACAGGCGATGTCAGATCAACTGAATCAAGGTGAGATTCATTTATATTTAAGGACTCTCTATAAATTTTTCTCACTGAAACAGGTTCAGGTACAAACATATCCGGATTGTTACGGATATACTCAAGCATCTTTGTAATATTGAATATGAATATTCCATTCTGGTACAATTCATCATCCTCTTCAGCCGGAATGGGAATGAAATTTTTGTCGATTATGAATTTCCTATCCATAGTTATTATCAGGGAAAATGCTTCAAAATTATTTATTTAAGTCCAGCCTGATTCCACCAATCTGCTAATAAATAATCATATATTGTATAATCCATTAAATATATTAAGATATTTGTACTGTGAGTACTAATAATGAAATAAAATTAAAGAAACTCCTGGATTTACATATTCCGGGAACAATGATTCTTGCTTCGTGGCTCGAAGCCAATGTCTTTTCCTATGACTTGCAACAACGATATAGAAAAAGTGGCCGGCTGGAATCTATTTGAGTAGGTGTATTCAAACTCCAGAAGGAACCCTGGAGACTGGATGTAGCTATTCTTTTATCATCGAATCAATTTCAGATCTTAACTTAGGCAGATAAACAGTAATTATTCCCCAGATATTTTCATCTGATATTGAGTCATACCCATGGATTAATATTAGTATTTAAGCAATTCCTCGGTCATAAACCAGTCTTTTTTCTCTGTCCAGAACCTTGCGGAATATTGGATTTCTGATAGCTTGGTTTTCAAGTAAATCTATTTGTCTGCCAAAGAGGTCTTCAAGTTTCTCCTTAAAGTCCATATAATTGTCGAAGTAATCAATAATATCGATATCGTTAAACTGAACAAGAAAATCAATGTCACTTAAATCATTGAATCCATCTGTGAGGATTGATCTAAAAATATAAAGTTCTTTTACTTTGTGTTGTCTGCAAAGCAGGGTTAATTTGTTGATATTTATTGCAATCAGATTCATGAACCAAAGATAGTCATTGATAATTAACCAGAATCTCTCTTATGACAATTAATTGGTGCCAGGTTTGGTGCCAGTATTTTCAACATATCGGTATAAATCCATGGAATCTTTTACAATTATTATGCATCAAGATGAACAGGTACAAACAGATACAAATCTTGGTAAATCCCCAAAATCATCCCTTCCTGAATAATTTCTTAAAGATTGTACCTTTGTATCTATGAAGTATATCTTCCTGATTGCTGTTTTTAACGCCCTGCTGTTTATTGTCTTTTTGTTGCAGAAGAGACCCAGGGCTCTGCATGATAACATTTTGATTTGCTGGTTAACATATCTGGGGTTCTTTATTGGAATCTATGCTTTTTATTCTCACGACCTGTTTACCCATTATAAATTACTATCCATCAGCCTGATCTCTCTGCTTATGTTGCACGGGCCGTTTTTGTATTTATATATTCAAACACTTGTATCAAACCAGGATCGGCTATCCTGGAAAGACCTTTTCCACTTGCTCCCTTATATTTTTTTTAATTTATATATTCTTGTCAGTTCATTTCAACCTGTCGCATCAGAAAAGTTAAACATCGAACGTCTATCAGGGAATTTCGATCCTCCATTATTATTCCTGATCTTTCTGATCCTTACTCTCCTTTCAGGAACAATTTATTTTATATTGACAATCAGGCTGTTCAGAAAGCTTGACATAAGGATCTTTAATAATTATTCCTATTCGGCTCATATTGACTTAAAATGGCTCAGATGGCTGGTCCTTGTTTTTGGAATTGTGTGGACAATCCTGATTTGTGTTACAATAATCCATCATGTTTTCAATATGTTCTCAATGGTTTTCTGTACAGATGGATTATTCCTGTCATTATCTGCTTTTGTCATCCTGATTGGTTATTTGGGATTGAAACAGAAAGTAATCTTCTCCGCTGCGGATTTTGAGGCATCAATAGGAAGTTCTAAACCTTTAACCAAATATGCTGGATCGAGACTTACGGAATCTGAAGCGAAACAATATGCTGAAAGACTTTCAGACTATATGAAGTCATCAAAACCATATTTAAATCCGGAACTGACCCTTTCACAATTAGCTGGTGGCCTTGGAATTTCAAGCCATTTTCTTTCACAGGTAATAAATGAAAAGTTCGAACTTAATTTTTTTGATTTCATTAACGGATATCGTGTTGAAGAATTTAAAGAAAGAACCGCTGATCCCAGATACAGTAATTTTTCATTATTAGGAATTGCACTTGAATGTGGTTTTAACTCGAAGTCAGCATTCAACAGGATTTTTAAACTAAAAACAGGCCTTACTCCGTCTCAGTTTAAAAAGACCTTGTAATCAGTTGTTTATATACTTTACTTCTGAATTCTATCCGTCTCATTTTATAAAACAGGCCCTGTTTTTCAGTGTTCACAAGTCCTGTCTTATAACTCTGGACGATTCCCCTTTTGCCATAATGTAATTTTGAATCGAATTTATAACAGTTTGATTCTTAATTATTAATTTAAAATTTTATGATATGAAAACAAATGAAAAGAAAGTTGCTACAGACAACTTAAAAAGTAATCAGAACAGAAGGGCTTCATTAAGGAGGCTTCTGGCACCTTCGTTTATTCTATTAATGTTGATTTTTTCAACAAATGTTTCTTTTGCCCATTGCGATACTATGGATGGTCCGCTGATTAAAGATGCAAAGATCGCAATTAACAAAAACAATGTGAATTATGTCCTTAAATGGGTACAACCAGAGAATGAGACCGAAATCAAGGAGGCTTTCTCCCTTGCGATGAAAGTAAGAAAGTCAGGCGCTGACGCCCGGAATCTGGCAGATAAATATTTCTTTGAAACAGTCGTGAGACTTCACAGAGAAGGAGAAGGAGTCCCTTTTACAGGAGTTAAACCATCAGGAACTCCAATTGATGAAAAGATACTGGCTGCCGATAAATCAATTGAAAAAGGGAACCTGTCTCCAATTAAAGATCTTGTTCCCAAAGAAATGCTGCCAGAACTGGAAGTGCGGTTTAATAAAGTAATGTCCCTGAAGGATTTTGATGTGAATAATGTATCCGAAGGAAGAGAGTACATTGAGGCTTATGTACAATTCTTCAAGTTTGCTGAAGGTGAAGAAGAAGGCCACGCTCTTCATGAGTCACATAATTAATAATTTACACACCAATATAAATTTGTATAATCACAATTTTGAATTTATCAAACTATAAAAATATTTAATATGAAAACAGCAATAGAAGACCTGATACATGAACATAAAGCTATTCAGTATGCTTTGAATATTCTGGAAAAAATGAGTGAACGGATTGAGAATAATCGTGATGCCAAGAAATCTGACATCAAAAGCTTTTTGGAATTCTTAAAAGAATTTGCAGATAAGTGCCATCACGGAAAAGAGGAGGATTTTTTATTCCCTGCTTTGGAAAAAGCAGGACTTAAAAAAGAAGGAGGTCCGATTGGAGCAATGTTATTCGATCATACTCAGGGGAGGAATTACATCAAACAGATGCAAAACAGCATTTTGAATAACCAGGTTGACAGACTTCTTTTTGTTCAGGCTTCCAAAGATTACATTAGCCTGATGAGGTCACACATCCAAAAAGAAAATAATGTATTGTTCCCTCTGGTTGATATAAAACTTTCAGATTCAGAGCAAAACGATCTGTATGAAAAGTTTGAAAATCATGAAGAAAATGTAATAGGTAAGGGCAGGCATGAAGAGTTGCATAATATCCTTGAAACATTAGCGGGAAAATACCTGGTTCTGGATAAAACGGCACATCACTAAGCTTCTTTTGACGATGTCTTTTATGCGGCAGGATTAAGGTGCCAGTTTGGGGCCGGGATTTTGAGGAAAAATTGAGGAATTTTATTTTACGCTATTGTAATATTGTACAGGTTCTGCATCCTCAGATCAATATTTGAAATAATATCAGCACAGTCTTTCAGTTCTTTTGTAACACTTTCCGTCTTCCTGTTGGTCAGCTTATATGATAGCTCATGTTCAAGTGACGCCCATAAATCCATTGCAATCGTTCGAATCTGAATCTCAACTTTCACAAGTTCTGTGCTTTCTGACAAAAACACAGGAACAGTTACTATAAGGTGCAGGCTTCTGTAACCGTTCGGTTTCGGGTCCTTTATATAATCAGATCTTCGGATAACTTTAATATCATCCTGAGAAGTTAGCAGGTCGGCAATGAGGTAGACATCGTCAATATAAGAACATATTACCCGGACACCAGCTATATCAGTAAGATTCTCTCTGGCAGATTTAACGCTAAGCTCAAAACCCCTTCGTGACAGCTTTCTTATAATACTTCTTGGCGATTTAACCCTGGCTGTTATTATATGTATCGGGTTGCGATCTTTCACATGCTTAAATTCATCATTAAGGTTTTCAAGCTTTGTTGTGATTTCTCTGGTAGCTGATGAATAAAGATTCTCAGTAATACGAAAAGAATTTATTGCTTCAATGATTTCTTTGGGTAAGTCCTGGTCAGTAAATCCATCAAGTAAATAGTAAGTTTTGGGAAGATCAAATTTATCCATTGTATTTAAGAATATTAGTATTATCCAACATAAATATTTAAAAGAAGGTTAATCCCATAAGCTCGCCCCGGTTGCGTATTCTGGTCTTTAACAAGATAAAGTAAGACATGGGTAAAATTACAAAAAAAGCCTGTCTGACAGCAGTCGGAATAATCGTACAGCCTGTGCAGCCTCTGCCTGAGGGGTTACTATTATGGGATTTTCATTAACTTTGTTCAGGTATACCGACAGTCTCATTGATAAATTGAATGAGCACTATGGCGGAGACATAGTGCATTCCGATTTATACCAGTCAAAGAATAATTCAGATGAACAGGATCTTACTGGCTGAAGTAGCGTATGTAGTTGTTCTTGTACTGGTGTGCATCCGTATTATTTATGATACCCGAAGCGCCAGCAAAACGCTTGCATATCTTCTCCTGGCAATATTTATACCTTTCGCCGGGATGATTTTCTATTTCCTTTTTGGCATTAATTACCGGAAAAGGATCATCTATAGCAAGAAACTGACAACAGATGAAAAGAAACTAATTGAACTGCATGACAGGATAGTATCATCAACGGTGAACAATCTTAAAATGCACTCAGATGAAATGAGAGCGGGTGAAGGGCTTGTCAATCTCTTGTTGCATGATAATCTGAGTCCTCTGACAAATGGGAACAATGCTAAGTTGCTGATTAACGGAGAAGATAAATTTCCGGAAGTGATTAAAGCCCTGAAGTCGGCGAAGGATCACATCCATATGGAGTATTATATTTATGAAAACGACCTGATTGGCAATCTTATAAAAGATATACTTATTGAGAAGGCACGTGAAGGTATCTGTGTGAGGTTTATTTATGACGATTTTGGCAGCAGGCAGATAAGGAAGAAGCTTGTAAAGGAGTTAAAAGAAGGTGGAGTTGAGGCATATCCGTTCAACCGTGTCAGGCTTTTACTTTTTGCCAACAGGATCAATTACAGAAATCACCGGAAAATCATCGTAATTGACGGTAAAACAGGTTTTACGGGTGGCATAAACATAAGCGACAGGTACATAAACGATGGGAAGATAAAGAACAAAGTTTACTGGCGCGACACCCACCTGCGAATCGACGGACCGGGAATTGTTATTCTCCAGCATGTTTTTCTTTGCGACTGGAATTTTTGTTCAGGCCAGAAAGTTGAAGCTGAAAGAAAATACTTTAATACAACTCCCATGCCTGATAGTGATGTAAGGATTCAGATTGCAGCCAGCGGACCTGATTCACCAAACTCGACAATTATGCTCTCACTTCTGAAAGCTATCACAATGGCAAAGAAGGAAGTGCTTATAACTACCCCATACTTCATCCCCGGGGGAAGTATTCTGGACGGCCTGACGATGGCTGCCCTTAGCGGTGTTTCTGTTAAGCTCCTTGTTCCGGGTATCACAGATTCAGTTATAGTAAATAAAGCAGCAAGATCATATTACGGGGAACTGATGAATGCCGGAGTAGAAATCTATATTTACAGGAAAGGTTTTATCCATGCAAAAACAATGGTAATTGATAATTTTGTGTCCATTATTGGGACAACCAATTTGAATCACAGGAGTTTTAATCTTGATTTTGAAGTTAATGCAAATATTTACGACACTGCCTTTTCTGAAAACCTGAGCAAAGTTTTTTATGCTGATCTCAGGGATGCCGAGAAGATAAACATCGAGAGGTGGAAATCGCGGCCGGCTTATCTTAAACTGGTTGAAAGGCTGGCAAGGCTTCTTTCCCCGGTAATGTAAAATCTATCATAATCTATCAACCATGATACAATCATATAATCAGGATATAAAAGATGTGCTGAATAGCCTCAAAACCTTCCTCCAGCTCGCTTTCATACTCACGCTTCCTTTGGTGCCGGGATCTGAAGAAATTCTGTATAGATTTAAATAAGAGAATGGTGTAAGGTGATACCTGTCAAGGCCTGAAAATATTATATCTTAAAAGAAAATTGGAACAAACTACAGGAAGGCCGATATATTGCAAAATCCTTAGCCTTTCAGCTCTTCCAGCAGTCGTAACGCAGCATCACGTATAGGCTTCTGCTTCCTTCGCCATATCAGGTATCCTGTAAATGCCGATATCAGCATTACCGGAATATAAAAAGCCTGAACATATAGTATCCTGTTTAACAGTTCAACTGTTGTCCATTCGCTTATTTCGGAAATTACCAGGGCGGCATCTATAAGCAGGATTGATGGCAGCATAAATAAATACCGGCCTCCTTTCACTCTTTCACGTAATGTCTCCTTTATTCTGTGTATTTTATTCATCAGGATCTCCTGATAGATATCCATCTGGTCATCTGGTGTCGGAGCATAATACCTGCATATGTGTACTGTTTTTTCTTTGTTTCCGGAAATTATCTTCCGGAACTGCTCTTCTTTGTTCTCCATATGAATTGGTACCTTTATTCATTTAGTACGTCAGTGAACACTTTTGTTACAGAAATTTAGCTTTTTTTTTAAGAAAAGTTTATATTTTTTATGTTCAGAAAAATAATAGGGTTTGGTGCCAATTGCATAAGCCGGTCGTCCTGACCACAAGAAGCCGGAGTTACCTGACCATCGCCAGCCGGTTGTAAATGGCTGTTCTTATATACATTATATTTTGAATTATCTGCATTTAATTTTCACTAATTAATATCCTTTCCCTCAGATTATATCTATCGCCTTCCCGGAGGAAATAAAAGATCCGTTCTTTCTCAGGTAATTGCTTTAACTCCGAGCCCTCCCTCGACCAGAATTTCCCATCATAAACAACAACATAACTTTTCCCCACCACTTCAAAAATATCTCCCCTGACTATTATTGCTGTTGACTCATCAATGCCAATTCCAAGTAATTCAGGATGATTCTTCAGTATTTCAAACATATCAAAATGCCTGTTTCGGGCAAGTACATGCTGATCAATGGCGACATTCTTGAGAAAGCCAAATCCCTCCTGATGATCACCCATCATAATCTGATTATTCTTTGTATCCCCACGTACAAGAAAACTGCCCTGAATTGTAGCGCCAGCCGAAGATCCTCCTATGGTACCTCCGTTTTCAAGAACTTTCCATAGCATCTTTTCGGTCAGGGTATTCTTATATGCATCAACAAGTCTCCATTGACGCCCCCCGCTAAACCAGACCAGCCTGGCATTCAGGAGTGGCTTTACAAATTCTTCAGTATTCGCAACATTCCTGTCATTCGTGTGCAGAACTGTGACATTGGTTGCACCCATTTTCCGGAGCAATCCTGCTTCACCAAAGTTTTCATCATAGTTTTCTTTCCCGTCAGCTGTGGGAATAATCACGATCGGAATTTCAAGACCTCCGCTTATTTCAATTATCTTTTTATTCAGTGATTCACTTATATCACCCCCGCCAATGATAATGAGTGTTCCCTTTTCCGGACCTGATGAAAATTCCTTGTCCCCGGCATCCTGACAGCTGAGGGAAAGCAAATTCATATTTAGAATCAAAAAAATGTAGTAAATTTTCATACTGAATAAATAAGCATATATCAATTCAAATCTAACAAATTTATATTCTCCGGAATAACGGAAGATCATAAATTTGAGAGATTAATTCTATAATAGATTTCATTACAATAATGCACCATCAGATATGATTTTAAACTATATCCGCTGGAATCCTGACCCTGAGATAATAAATATCTTCGGGATTTCGATCAGATACTATGGATTGCTCTTTGTAAGTGGATTGATCCTTTGCATCTATATTTTAGGCTGGATTTATAAAAGAGAAAACCTCCCATCTGAGCACCTGGAGAAATTAGCAATTTTTGGCATGATTGGGATTATTGCAGGGGCACGATTAGGACATTGTCTATTTTACGAACCTTCTTACTATTTATCACATCCCCTTGAAATGATTCTACCGGTTACTTTTCCTCCTGATGGTGGGATAAAGTTCACCGGATATCAGGGATTGGCAAGCCATGGAGGTGTATTAGGTTTACTCATTGCGTTATATTTCTATTCGCGAAAAACTAAACATTCAATGCTTGGCGCCATTGATTTGATTGCGGTTGTTTCAGGATTGAGCTTTGGATTTATCAGACTTGGTAACTTTATGAATTCTGAAATTATCGGCATTCCTACTACCTTACCCTGGGGTGTGATTTTTGAGAGGGTAGATAACATCCCGAGACACCCGGCTCAATTGTATGAGGCGATCTCTTATCTGGTCATTTTTGCAATTATGATGATCCTTTATAAGAAATTCAGAGACAGACTTAAAAACGGATTCTTCTTTGGACTTGGATCTGTTTTATTTTTCCCAGCCAGAATTCTGATTGAATTTGTAAAGGAAAATCAGGTTGGCTTTGAGGATGAGATGGCATTAAATATGGGACAGCTTTTAAGCCTTCCTTTTATTTTAGTGGGGATTGGATTTATAATTTATAGTCTCAGGAAGCCAAAAAAACAAGCATCTGAAATCTTATTGTCTTTCCGGAACATATGGAGTAATTTTGATTAATAATCAAATTATTATGAATAACTATAGAAATACTTTCAATACTTTTTCTGTTTCACATAAAGTTGTTGTTATTTGCGGACTGATTAATCTGATAGTGATGGCATCTTCCTGTAAAAATTCTCCCGGGAAGGATCCTGACATAAAGCTTAGACAGGAGGCAGAGAGGATTTGCCGGACAAACCTGATCATTGATTCCCACATCGACTGGCCGGAATTTATCCTGACAAATCCTGAAGATATTTCAATGCAGACCTCAAAAGGGGATTTTGATCTTGTAAGGGCAAAGAAGGGAGGACTGGATGCTGTACTGTCTGTTGCCTATATCAGCTCTGACTTTGATGCCGGCAAAGGACGTCATATGGTTGATACTATGCTAAAGATCATCAGGCATTATCCTGAAGCATACCCTGATAAATTTGCTGTTTCTACTACTCCCGGTGAGGTCAGAAGCAACTTCGGCAAAGGGTTGTTCTCTTTGATCCCCTGCCTTGAAAACGGATCACCGGCCGGAGAGGATCTGCAATACCTTAAATACCTTAAAGATCAGGGAATCGCTTATATAACTCTTTGCCACAATAAGGCAAACCTGATATGTGATTCTAATTTTGATCCCGAACGGAAGTGGAACGGATTAAGCCCACTGGGATCGGAAGTGATCAGGGAAATGAACCGGCTGGGAATAATTGTCGATATTTCACATTCATCCGACAGTACGGTACTGCAGGCACTGAGATTATCAAAAGCTCCCGTGATAGCTTCTCATTCATCATGCAGGCATTTCGTACCCGGTTTCGAAAGGAACCTTCCGGATGATCTTATCAGGGCCATAGCCGAAAAGAAAGGAGTGATCATGGTGAACTTCTGTACCCAGTTTCTTGATTCAGTTTGTTCGAAGAATACGGAAGAGATCCAGAATCTGCTTGAATCCGGGAGCCTTAGATATGATTCAAAGGAAGGTAACGATCTGATCATGGAGTATGCCAAAACTCACAGGCTGGTCTGTGATTCCAGACAACTTGTTGACCATATAGAGCATGTAATAAAGGTGGCAGGAATAGATTACGTGGGCCTGGGTTCTGATTTTGACGGTATCGGACCTTTAAAACCTTCTGATGTAGCTGATGTTTCTGGTTATCCGGTTATTGTTTTTGAATTGCTGAAACGTGGTTATTCTGAAGATGATATAGTAAAGATATTATCCGGGAATTTCCTGCGGGTCTGGGAAGAGGTTCAGAAAGCTGCCGGCAGCTGATATGCACATGAAGCCGGACAAAATTTAAAAAGCTTCCATAATTTTCAACTAATAAAATATTATGAAACAAACAGCTGGTTTTATTGGTGGCGGAAGGGTAACAAAAATCCTTCTGCAGGGTTTTAAAAATAAGAATGTGAAATTCGGGAAGGTTGTTGTTAATGACACCAATCCGGAAGTTCTGGCAAACCTCAGAAAACAGTTTCCTGATATTGAATTATCGGATGCAAAAAACACTGCCTGTCAGGATCTTGTCTTCATTGCACTTCATCCTCCGATGGTGATGGATACTCTTGAACTTATAAAAAATGATGTCCAACCGGGCGCAACAGTTATTTCACTGGCTCCGAAGATCAATTTACCAAAACTGGCAACAAAGCTGGTACATGTTAAAAACCTTGCCAGACTGATCCCCAACGCTACCTCATATATCAACGAGGGGTATAATCCGGTGACATTTGCTACAGGATTTGATCCTCCTGCAAAGAAAGAAATTTTGGATCTCCTGATTTCCCTTGGAACCACTTTTGAAGTCTCCGAAGAAAAGCTTGAGAGCTATGCTATCCTGTCGGCAATGCTACCTACATATTTCTGGTTCCAGTGGAAAGAGCTTGCTGTAATAGGAAATAAAATCGGCCTTTCAAATGAAGAAAGTAAAAAATCGATCCATGAGACTATTATTGCATCTCTCGATCTGATGTATAAATCCGGTTTATCTGCATCTGAAGTCATTGATCTGATCCCTGTTAAACCTATCGGCGAGCATGAATCACAGATAACAGAAATCTATAAAACTAAACTCCTGGGATTGTTTGAAAAGATAAAGCCTTAGGTTAATACATTCTCAGATTGCACCATACATTATACCTGTTACAGTTGCCATAACTATAACAAGGCTTACGTAAACCACTGTTTTCTGTGTGCCAATTATACCACGTATTACCAGCATATTTGGCAATGAAAGTGAGGGGCCTGCAAGCAGAAGTGCAAGTGCTGGTCCTTTTCCCATCCCCGAGGCAATAAGTCCCTGAAGGATTGGAACCTCCGTTAGTGTTGCGAAATACATGAATGCACCCACAACTGATGCAAAGAAGTTTGAAAATACCGAATTGCCTCCGACAAGTCCAGAAATCCATTCATTTGGTATCACCCCTGCAATAGTCTTCCCGTCATGAGTTGATCCAAGCAGAAAGCCTGCTGTAACAACTCCGATGGCAAGCAACGGAAGTATCTGTTTTGCGAAATCCCATGTAGCAATTGTCCAGGCTTTGTTATCCTCATCCACCTTATCGACGATTGTTATAACACTTAATGCAATTATCCCGACAAGCATTGGTACGAGAGGCCTGAGTTTATCACTGTCAATCAGGTTATTTGACAGAATAACTGATGCAATTACGGCTACTGCAGCACCAAAAACCCATTGCCATTTGATTTTAAGAATTTTAATAAGCGAGTATCCCATGACAAGACTAAAAAATCCGGTGATCCACCATTTATAATGCCAGATATAATACCATGTACTTGTGGTATCACCTTCAGCAGGCTTCCCCCAGTTGGCAAAGACAAGGATCAGAACCAGCGTAAAGAAATGCAGTGATGTCTGCCATATTGGTCTTTTCTCAGGGAGAGGAGCAATATTCATCTGTTCTTCTCTCTTTGCTTTTTCCTCCCTGCGGTAGATCAGGGACATCAGCATTCCTATTATAATACTGAATGATACTGCCCCTATAACTCTTGCAACTCCCATTTCAAATCCAAGTATCCGGGCAGTAAGGATAATTGCCAAAATATTAATGGCAGGACCTGAATAAAGGAAGGCAATTGCAGGACCAAGACCTGCCCCTCTTTTGTGGATACTTGAGAATAACGGAAGTATGGTACATGAACATACTGCCAGGATTGTCCCGGAAACAGCTGCTACAGTATATGCCACCCACTTTTTTGCCTGTGCTCCGAAATATTTAAGTACCGAAGCCTGGCTTACAAATACTGAAATCACTCCTGCTATGAAGAAGGCTGGAAGCAGACAGAGAATAACATGTTCCTGGGCATACCATTTTACAAGATCAAGTGTGGCAGCAATGGCAGTATTGAACCTGGCACTATCAACAGGTAAGAAGAATGCAAATGCAAAAACAGCAGTAATCCAGAACAGTATTTTTAGTTCTTTTTTGAGCTCCATTTTAATGAATAAAATTATTGTTTATAGAAAAAGATTCCTCATTCCTCCCGCTTTTTGAACAAAGCGGGAGTCATTCGGAATGACGGTAATTTAAATGTAACCTCTATTTATATAGTAAATTCCGACAGCAATAAACAGACCAGCAATGATCCGTCTGAACCAGAGTTCAAACGATTTTATCTTGTTGTAAACATTCCCGATTCCTGAAACTGTATAAGCAAGTACCCATGCAATAATTATCACCGGAATTCCTGTTGCCATTGCATAGATGATTGGGAGGTAAAGTCCTGATGCGCTTGAAACAGTAAGAGGTACAAGCATTCCAAAATACAGCACTCCACTGTAGGGACAGAAGGCAAGAGCAAAAAGCAGACCAAGCAGCAATGCATCAAAGTATCCCCATTTTTTTTTATCCTGCATTCCAGTTGTCAGTTTATTGAATCCGGGGAATTTGATTCTGAGTATATCCAGCATGAATAATCCTATAACTATCAGCAACGGGCCAATAACCTTCTCTCCATAGCGTTGAAAGAATCCGCCAAGCTTAAGCTGATCAGCACCAAAGAAGATTATTAATGCGATTGCGGTGTAAGTGATTGCTCTGCCGAGAGTATAGACCAGGCCATTAATGAATACCCTGTTGCGGTTTTCAATGTCTTTACTTATAAATCCGATTGCGGTGATGTTTGTGGCGAGCGGACAAGGACTTATTGCAGTCATTAATCCCAGCAGCAATGCCGTTAGCCACGGCATTGTGCTGTTTTCCAGTAAATTCGTCAGAAATTCCATACGGTTATTGGGCCATAAGACCATCAACTTTTTCGTTGATTATCTCTTTGAATTTCTCAGGTTTGACAACTGCATACATGAATCCTTCATTGGTGAGATTGATCTTCTTATCTCCCTTTACAATAAGCAGTGTCTGCCCGGAAATACCAAGTCTGTCTGCCAACGGTTTGCTTGATGCTTCTTCAAGATTAACAGACTGAAACGTTATTAATCCCTGTTTATACTGGTTTGGATAAAGAGTTTCAAGATTTTCTTTAGCGCTGGCTTCAATTGTTTTGCAGGTTGTGCAACGAGCTGTGAAGTGAAAATAATAGGCTTCAATTTTGTCACTGCTGACCTCTGCAGTTCCGGCCTGTTTGTTATCTGAAGTCTGAGATGAACAGGCAAAAAACGGAACCAGAATCAGAAGAAAAATAAACTTGAATGCTTTCATAGCAGTAATTATTTATTCTTGATCAATATTTCTTTTACATGATCCACAGAGGGAACCTGCCCGCTCAGTACGACCTTACCATTGATGACCAGCCCGGGAGTATGCATAATACCATAATTCATAATGTTTATGATATCCTCCTCTTTTGATATATCTGCATCAATTCCCAGATCTTTAACAGCCTCACGTGTTACCCTATCCAGAGTTTTGCATTTCGGGCATCCTGTGCCCAGTATTTTTATTTCCATGAAGTAATTTGATATTTGATAATGAAAAATTTAATTGTTTCTTCTATTGACGACCGGAAATATCTTGTATTTCACAATTTGTCTCTTCAATCTCAATTTTATCAAGAAAAGAAGAAAAAAGTTGTTTTGCCTCTTCCCAGTTTTTTCTGTTAATACAATATTTAATATATGGCGGATTAATTTCCCCCTGTATCAGCCCGGCATATTTCAGTTCTTTCAGATGCTGTGAAAGAGTGGATCTTCCAACAGGGAGTTCATCCACAAGGTCCCCGCTGTAGCAACAGGAGTTCATTTTTGAAAGCTTTTGAAGAATAAATACTCTTACCGGGTGACTCAGAGCTTTTGAAATACTGGCTATTTGCCGTACTTCATGTGTGAATTCCATCCTGGCTGCCATTCTGTGAATATATTTATTTTGATATTTCGCAAATATACGAAATGTTTTTATATTTGTTCCATCAATAATGCTGAAAGAAAATTTTGAGAAGTATGCGAATTCTGATCCTATGCACCGGAAACAGTTGCCGAAGTCAGATGGCACAAGGATTTCTTCAATCATTCGATAAAAACATCAGAGTCTTTTCTGCAGGAACTTTTCCTGCTGCACGGATCAATTCAAAAGCAGTAAAAGTAATGGCTGAAGCAGGAGTTGACATAAGCGATAATTATCCCAAAAATGTTGACATTTATATGAATGACAACTGGGATTATGTGATTACGGTCTGTGATGATGCAAACGAATCATGCCCGGTTTTCGCCGGGAATGTGAAACACCGCCTGCATATGGGGTATGAAGATCCTTCGCATAAGACTGGGGATGAGGAGTATATATTCAGTGAATTCAGAAGGATCAGGGATATGATAAAAGATGACTTTTTCAAACTATATATAGAAAAAATTAAACCGGAAATTCATGGATAAAACAGAAAATCTGAAGGAAATAGTAAAGGAGAAATACGGGAAAATTGCAGAACAATCCGATATGCAGGGCAGTTGCTGTGGCAGCTCGTCATGTTGCGGTTCCGGGCTTGATTATACAATTTTCAGTGATAGTTATGGAACCAGGGAAGGTTATAATTCTGATGCCGACCTGAATCTTGGTTGTGGTATTCCTACGGATTTTGCAGGGATAAAAAAGGGAGATCATGTTCTTGATCTTGGAAGCGGTGCCGGGAATGATTGCTTTGTGGCAAGGGCGTTAGTTGGTGAAACCGGAAAGGTCACAGGACTTGATATGACAGAACAGATGGTATTAAAAGCCAGGGAAAACTGTGCAAAGCTGAAATACGATAATGTTGAATTTGTAATGGGGGATATTGAATCAATGCCATTTGAATATATGATGTTTGATGTGGTTATCTCCAATTGTGTTTTAAACCTTGTTCCTGATAAAACAAAAGCTTTCAGGGAAATATTCAGGGTACTTAAACCTGGTGCTCATTTCTGTGTCTCCGATGTTGTTATTAAGGGAAATCTGCCTGAAAAACTTAAGAAGGATGCAGAGATGTATGCCGGTTGTGTATCAGGAGCAAGCGGGATGTCAGAATACCTTGATATTATTGAAAACTCCGGATTCACTGACCTTAAAGTGCACAAGCAAAAGGAAATATCGCTGCCGGAATCAGTGCTGTCAAAATATTATGATGAGCCCGCATTAAATTCTCTCCCTGAACGGGAAAAAGGGATTTTCAGTATAACTGTTTCTGCATCAAAACCACGGTAATTTTCAAATTGACACTTATGAGTACCACAAAGCAATTATCCTTTTTTGACAGATATCTTACACTGTGGATATTCCTTGTAATGTTTGCCGGTGTAATCACTGGTTACTTTATGCCAGCTATTTCAGATTTCTGGAATTCATTAAGTTCCGGTACAACCAACATCCCGATTGCTATTGGTCTTATTCTGATGATGTATCCTCCACTTGCAAAAGTCAGATATGAAAAACTGCCACTGGTCTTTAAGAATCTTAAACTTCTGGGATTATCCTTATCCATGAACTGGATTATCGGACCGGTTGTAATGTTCCTGCTGGCGATACTGTTTCTGCATAATCATCCCGGACTGATGGTGGGAGTTATTCTGGTTGGACTGGCAAGATGCATTGCAATGGTTCTTGTCTGGAACGACCTGGCAAAAGGTGATACCGAACTGGCTGCTGGACTTGTAGCGTTTAATGCGTTATTCCAGGTATTTCTTTATTCTGTTTATGCATATGTTTTTATAACACTTCTGCCTCCAGTTTTTGGGCTTAGCGGATCAATCGTTGAAGTATCAATATCTGAAATTGCGGTTACTGTATTGATTTACCTCGGAATACCATTTCTGGCAGGATTGATTTCCAATACTCTGTTGAGAAAATTTGCAGGCAATGAATGGTATTATGGCAAGTTCATTCCAAAAGTATCCTGGCTTACTCCCATAGCTCTCCTTTTTACAATATTTGTCATGTTCTCCCTTAAAGGTGAGAACATCATAAAACTACCGCTGGATGTTCTCAGGGTAGCTATTCCGTATACAATCTATTTTGCACTTATGTTTTTTTCCACATTCTTTATTGCAAAATGGATGGGGCATGGTTATGAAAAATCAACAACAATGGCTTTCACGGCTGGCAGTAATGATTTCGAACTCGCTATTGCCGTTGCAGTGGCGGTATTTGGAATCAATTCTCAGGCTGCTTTTGCAACGGTTATCGGTCCATTAGTAGAAGTCCCGGTGTTAATCCTTTTAGTCAATGTTGCACTGGCTTTTAAAACAAAGTACTCCTGGAGATGAAAAATAGTTGGGAGTAGTATTTTTATGTTCTTTGCATTAGCCGCCCGCCATGCAAACGTGCCATTCTGACAAGCACACTGTCTGAAACCATAGGGCTTCCTGCCTGCATTGCATACGGGAAACAGCTTTTTGCACACAAATGATCCTTTGATATTTCAATTGAGTATCCTTTTTTGCTGTCAGGAGTTAAATTCATCTTCTTCCCTGTAAGACCATCCCTGAACCGGATGTTATATAAACGCTTTACTCCGGTATCTCTTCCCCTGAATATTCCGTTATTAATACAAAGGAGATTGTAAATATCAGGGTTGATTGCGTATAATCCGGGAAAATAAGATATATCATAGGCCGGACAGTATGAGATGCTTCGCCGAAGCGGCTACGCGAAGGCAAGGGGGGACTTAATGAATTACTGATGCTTACAAAACCCCCTATAATTGTGCCAAATGGCTTTATCCTGTTTGTTGCGCCATTCAGGCTTTACTGTTTTATTCCGGACAGTCTCAGTATTATTTTCTTTTCTGACAGTAAAGTTTCCTGCTACAGGAACTGATATGACCGCCAGAGAGCTTTTTCTTATAAACTCCCTTCTGCCTATCGGATTTGATTCTCCCTTTATGTTCATATAATTAGTATTTTGAATATTAATATGAAATGTATGAAAATAAATTCATTTAAACAATATGTGGGCCATCAGAACAACTGGCCACTTTGTGATAAAAACGGGATTATGGTATGGCAGGATTTTTCAATGGCATGTGCACGGTATCCTCAGGATGCTGACTTTTTTCAGAAAATTGCTGAAGAAGCTGAATCTGTTGTAAAAAGGTTTCGTAATCATCCCTCACTTGCATTATGGGCCGGGAATAATGAGAATGATGAGGAATATACCAAGAACCTCGATCCCGGGATGCCTCCGAAGGATCCTAATGAGGACGACAAAATAAGCAGGGTAATATTAAAGGAAGTTGTCAGAAATAATGATTCCTTCAGGGATTATCTTCCAAGCAGTCCGTACTACAGCCCCGAGGTAATGATAGCCGGCTTCGATAAAAATACTATGTCTGAAGTACATTTGTGGGGACCCAGAGGATACTATAAAGCCCCGTTCTACACGGAAACCAATGCTCATTTTGTTAGTGAAATCGGGTATCATGGCTGTCCGGATATTGCCTCCATCAGACAAATGATGGATCCTGAATATGTCGTTTCTGATTTTAAAAACCGTAAATGGAATGATCAGTGGCTGGCAAAAGCTACAATGCCTCTCCCAAAAAAACTGACAGATGCACAATTGAAACGTAATGACCTGATGGTAAACCAGGTGGAGGCATTATTTGGCACCTGTCCTGATGCTTTTGACGATTTTGTTTTTGCATCCCAGGCAACCCAGGCGGAAGCAAAGAAGTTTTTTATTGATTTCTGGAGATCACATAAACCTGATAAAATGGGTATCCTTTGGTGGAATCTGAAAGATGGCTGGCCTATATTGTCAGATGCTGTTGTGGACTATTATTTCAGGAAAAAAATAGCTTATGATTATATAAAAGATGCTCAGCTAGATATTCAGGCTATTGTATGTGACCCTGTTGAACGATTTCATGATGTCGTCATTGTAAACGATACCCGGAAGGAAGAACAGGGAGAGGTGCTGATTAAAAGCGTTGATAACGGAAAGGAAATTTTCAGAGCTGCTTATACTTGTCCTGCAAATGGCAGGATAATTGCCGGGAAAATACAGGCATCTGAAAAACAGGATATGTGGATCATTGAATGGAGTACCTCAGGCGGGGAGAAATTCAGGTCTCACTATCTTAACGGGAAAGCGCCTTTTAACCTGGCCCAGTACAAAAAGTGGTTTGATAAGGCAGGTCATAAATTTGAGTGACTACAAAAGTCCTGCAGGAATATTCCCTGCTTCACAGATATATTAAAAGTAGGAAAAGTAATGGATAAAACAGAAAAAGCTTTGGATTATTTCAGAAACAGTTATAACTGTTCTCAATCGGTATTGGTAAGCTTCGGAGAGGAACTTGGATTATCTGAGGATGACTGTTTAAAAATCGCAACTGCTTTCGGAGGAGGAATGGGCCGTCAGCAGTATATCTGCGGTACCGTCACCGGTGCCCTGATGGTACTGGGTTTGAAATATGGCAAAGGATTGAATGATCCTGAGGAGAAAAAGAAAAATACTTACCGGATAACAAAAGAGTTCTTCGATGAATTTAAGAGACTCAACGGATCGGTGAATTGTCTTGATTTACTTGACGGGCTTGATATGAACAATCCTGCTGACCATAAGAAAATTGTTGAACAGAATTATTTTAAAATCAGGTGTGAAAAATACGTGGCAGATGCCGTAAATATCCTGCTTAAGTCCGCCGTAAAAGATCTAAACTCCCGGAGGAAGCTTTGAAAGCATTAATTTCCGATAATTTATTTTCCGGCCGTCAGTAATAAAGGTACCATCTCCGACAGCATGTATAGTACGGCGTTCCTTACGGTCGGCATCTGTCCATGCATGAACTGCATCAAGAATGAAAATATTATGCTTTTCAATATAATCAGTAACATGACATTCGATATTTGCCAGACATTCTTTGATCAATGGTGCATTAACTGACTTTGCTTTAAGAGGTGTGAGCTTAAACTTCTGGAATTTATCAGTATCTGACCTGGAGCATGTTCCGATTTCAACAACCGCCTTGGCAATATCGACTGTTGGTACAGCTATTACACACTCCCTTCTGCGGTATAAAATCATACCCTGATTACCGGTTTTATTATCCTGAACAGAAAAAATTCAGGAAAAGTATCTTTTGGAAGTGTTAGGTCATCAGTATACTTTTGTAATTATTTAAAAGTGAGTTATGGTACTGAGAACAATCATTCATAATGTCAGGACCTATTTTATGATAGCGTTCGGTTTGCTTGTACTATCGGTGGCATGGACAGCTTTTCTTCTGCCTCACCAGATATCGGGAAGCGGCGTTACAGGCATTGGCGCCATCGTCTTCTATGCTACAGGTATTCCTATGGGATATACCTACTTCGCCATCAACGTTCTGCTGATGATTATTGCTCTAAAGAGCCTTGGGACCAGCTTCGGTATCAAAACAATTTACGGAGTAGTGCTTTCTGCGGTCATGCTTACGATATTGCAGCCACTCATCCCCGCTCCGGTGGTTCAGGAAAAGTTTATGTCAGCCATAATAGGCGGCATACTTTGCGGTACGGGGCTGGGTATAGTTTTCACACAGGGTGGAAGTACCGGGGGAACAGATATAATAGCCCTTGTAATTAATAAATACCGCAATATCAGCCCCGGAAGAATAATTCTATACTGTGATGTTATTATTATAAGTTCTTCATATCTTATTTTAACCCACCTTGAATCTGCACAACGTGTGGAGACGATGGTCTACGGTTTCGTAACAATGGCAATACAGGCCTATACCCTTGATGCAATACTCACGGGCAACAGACAGTCGGTACAGATGTTTATATTTTCAAGGCATTTTGAAAAGATAGCTGATGAGATAACTACCAGAATGCATAGGGGAGTAACAGTCATTGACGGCACAGGCTGGTATACAAAGGAAAACCAGAAGGTAATAATAACCATGATAAGAAAACATGAAGCAAGCGATGTTTACAGGATCATAAAAAGCATTGATAACGAGGCTTTTATAGCCGTAGCCAATGTAATGGGCGTTTATGGCAAAGGTTTCGAGGAGCTGAAGAAGTGATAGTTATAACACGGCAGACAATAACATTATAAGCCTGTTAATCCTTTACAGTTTTTACGCCGGCAAAATAACCACCATAGCAAACCTGATTCGGGATAGTGATTTTTAAAGTCATATAGACCCGTTTTTACCTTTCCAGCCCTGAGCATTTCAGATAACTTCCTGATCTTACCGAGTTGTTTTTTTGTCATTATCAGATTAACTATTGAAAAAACCCTGAAGAATCCTTTCGTTTCAAGACCATGATTATACCATCCTTTTATTTTGCACCATAATATTGAATTTAGCCCGGATTCCTGGATCCTGTATTCTATAAGCATCTCCCTGATAAAACGATTGACCGGTGGATTGACCGGAACACAGAAACGGCCTGCTATATATTTATTTTCTTCAAATCCGTAAATATGAAACGCAAGTAAAAAATGAGAACCACACTTTAACGGAGGGAGATTTTCAATCAGAAATTCCGGTGACTTCCGGCCCCGGTTATCAAGCAGGTCAAAACTGTAAGGAGCTATACGAAGCTGTTTAAGCCAGACAAAAATTTCCGACGCAGCTGCACATATTTCAATATGCCTGATCAATTCCCTGCAATCTGTACCGGAAATATCGGGCAATGAATCGATAAAAAACTCAGTTTTCAAAGATTCCTTTGAAAGTTTTCTTCCACCCTGAATTTGACAATTTTACCAATAAGTTCAAGAGGTAAGGGTTTGTCAACAGGAAATTGCACAGACCCTTTTCCATGTTTGTATTTTGAGAGTTCCTTTGCAAATTCTGCATGCCCGGTCGGAGTAGCATAAAATCCGATATGATTTTTAAATCCTGCAAAATATACCAATGGCTTAGCATTATATCTGTAGGCAGGCATTCCATATGCAAAATCCTCTGTCGCCCCCGGAGCATTTTCAACTATAGCCATCCGGATCTGCTTTAACAGGATCTGAATATTTTCAGGAAAAGTACTGATGTAACTATCAACTGTCATTAAATGGAAATTTATTGGGTCTGTAATTGATCTTAATTCGTTTAGGTGTTAAAGAATCTAACAATAAATGTATTAATTTGTTTAATTTCAGGGGTCATGAAAATAAATTTTTTGATAATATAACTATTTGAATATTATTTATTTCAATCATGGATAAAAACACAATTTACAACTTTCTGAAAGGAATTGAACTCTTCAGAAATCTGAATTATAATGAATTGCATGATGTTGCTGAAAAGGTGACATTGAAACACTGCACTGATGGTGAAATGCTTTTTCATGAAAACGGTCCAAGGGAAAACATCTTTATAATTTATGATGGTGAAGTTGAGCTTTACAAACACAATTCATATGGTAATGAAGTCAGACTGGCTTTATTTGCCGGTGGGGATTTTCTTGGTGAAGGGATCTGGGATCAAAGCTCTCCTCATTCAACATCCGCAAGAGTAGCCGGGAATGCTATACTTTTTGTTATCAACAAGGAATTTTTCAGTTATAATCCTGAAACCACTCTTAAGATCCTTTCGAATATAACAAGGGTCATTTCACGAAGAATGAGGAATGTAAATAACCGGATGCTGAATCTTTCAACTCAGTATGAATCCGGGATGACAAGATCCGAGCACGATCTTCTCGGAGACAGGGAAGTGCCGTATGAGGCATATTATGGTATTCAAACCCTGAGAGCTGCAGAGAATTTTAATATTTCCGGAGTAACACTTAATTTCTTCCCCTCACTGATTGAAGCTTTTGCGATGGTAAAGGAAGCAGCTGCCGAAGCAAATTCTGAACTGGGGTTGCTTGATAAGAATATTAAAGATGCTATCGTAATTGCCTGCCGTGAGCTGCAACACGGTAAATATCAGAACCAGTTTGTTGTTGATATGATACAGGGCGGGGCCGGGACTTCAACCAATATGAATGCCAATGAGGTAATCGCTAACCGCGCCCTCGAAATTCTTGGCTATGAAAAAGGTGACTACTCCAACTGTCATCCCAATAATCATGTAAACCTGTCCCAGTCAACAAATGATGCATATCCTACTGCTGTCAAGATCGCTCTTTTCAATTCTAACAGGAGAATTGTTTCCGTGCTTAAGGATCTGACAGACTCTTTCAGGAAAAAAGGAATGGAATTTTCTGATATAATAAAGATGGGAAGGACCCAGCTTCAGGATGCAGTTCCGATGACACTCGGACAGGAATTTGAAGCTTATGCAGTTACCCTGGAGGAAGAGTTAGAAAGATTAAATCAGAATGTGAAATTATTCCTTGAGGTAAATATGGGTGCAACCGCAATAGGAACAGGCATAAATTCCCATCCGGATTATTCGGAAAAGGTGATAACTCACTTGAGGAGAATAACAGGCCTGGATTTATGTCTGGCCTCAAATCTTGTGGAAGCAACACAGGATACCGGAAGTTTTGTAATGTACTCATCAGCAGTAAAACGGCTGGCTCTGAAACTTTCAAAGATCTGTAATGATCTCAGACTTTTGTCATCGGGGCCCAGAACGGGCATCTTTGAAATAAATCTGCCACCCATGCAACCGGGATCATCAATTATGCCGGGAAAAGTCAATCCGGTAATCCCGGAAGTTGTAAACCAGATCGCATTTAAGGTTATCGGAAATGACCTTACCGTAACGATAGCCTCTGAAGCCGGGCAGCTTGAGCTTAATGTTTTTGAACCTGTAATTGTTCAGAGCATATTTGAATCTGTCGAAATGCTTATTAATGGAATGAACACTTTGAAATACAGATGCATAGACGGGATCACCGCAAATAAAGAACACTGCAGGCAACTGGTCATTAACAGTATTGGTCTCTTAACAGCCCTTGTTCCATGGATCGGTTATGATCTGGCAGGAGCTCTGGCAAAAGAAGCTTTCGAAAAAAACGAAAGCATCTATACCCTTGTTCTTGGGAAAGGTATCCTTACAAAAGAAAAGCTTGATCAGATATTACTTCCTGAAAATATGATCCGTCCTGTAAAGATCGGTTAAACCTTGTATCTTTATAACCGGGACAACTGTATTCTGTAATTGATCGACATTTTGTTTCCGGAGACGATTATTAAGCCCCAAGATCCCACCTTCTGAAGTAAAGAGCCTGTCTTACAACCGGCAGGGTCTTTATTTCAATTTCATCCATCTGCGACTGGCTCAGCGGTGTGAACCCGGAAGCTATTTTAACGTTTTCCTCAATCTGGGCTATAGAGTCAACCCCGATGATTGTTGTGCTTACCGGAAGGCTCATATTATATGTCAGTGCTTCCTTAATCGATATAGTCCCCGGCTTCGGAGTTCTTAATCGTGCATCGGCCTGCTCCTCCAGCGGTGGAGGCGTCCATGAGGAAAGAATACGGCTTCGGGTTGTAACCTTCATTCCGACGATTGCAATTCCCCTCTTCTGGGCTTCCGGAAGCAGGTAATTCTTAAAACTAAGATAGTGAACATCTGCGGCATTCAGAGCCATCAGAATAGAATCGAACGGATAACGTTTAATGGCTTCAAGCAAAACAAGCGGCTCAAAATGCCCTGTTATACCAATATTCCTGACAATTCCCTCCGATTTAGCCTTCTCAAGAGCTTTAATTGCACCATCTGAAGCAAATATCTGGTCTACCTGATCCTGCCGCTGTACATTATGAAGCTGCCACAGGTCAAGATGGTCAGTCTGAAGGTTTCTCAGGCTCTCTTCAAGAAGACGCATCGAACCATCATATGTCCGGTCATGGGTCTTTGTGGACAGCCAGACTTCTCCCCTCCGGGTTTTCATTACCCGGCCGATATTCAGCTGGCTCACACCCTGACCATATGAGGCTGCTGTGTCAATATAGTTAATCCCCAGGTCAATGGCCCGGTTAATTATCTTTTCCGACTCCTCTTCCCTGCCTTTTATTTCCAGGGTAGCCTGACCACCAAGGCTTAGAATACCAACCTTATACCCGGTTTTTCCGAATGTCCTCGTAGGCATGGCACTATATGTAACCGGATTAAAGGGATCTTCATTATTCTTCTTTAAAGGAACTTGTTTTACGTCTGCTCCGGATGCAAAAGTTCTTCCTGCAGCTGCCATGGCAGTGGCAGCTACTCCGGCTCCTAAAAAGGTTCTGCGGTTAATGTTTTTCATGGGCTTTTCTTTTTCGGTTATTTAATACATTCACTAAAATCAAATTTACAACATTCTTCGAAAGGAATAGTTCAAATGATTAACAGGTTGCTTACAAATAATTCTATTAATTGTATCTGATTATCCATAATATAAATCATACTTCGTGAAAGCAAAGTAAAAAAAATATACATTCGCTTACAATTAATTTTCAGATGGCAACACGCAGGCAATTCATCAGGATCACAACAATGGGTGCCGGAGCTGTCATTGCCGGAGCAGCAGGTTATAAACTGCTTGGTAATGAGCGCAATGCCGCTCACAAGGCTGCAGAGGCAGTTCTGACAGGGCGCACCCCGACATACTGTGAGATCTGTTTCTGGAAATGCGCCGGGTGGGTTTACAGGGATGAGAATGGAGCAATAAAAAAGATCACCGGGAATAATGAAGATCTCAACTGTAATGGTCGTTTCTGCCCCCGCGGAACCGGAGGGGTGGGAATGTATTATGATGAGGACCGCCTGCGTACACCACTCATCAGGACAGAGGAGCGTGGTAAACAGAGTTTCCGCGAAGCTACATGGGATGAAGCTTTTGATTATATCGCAGAAAAAATCAAGGTCATTTCTGCTGAACATGGCCCTGAATGTCTTGCTCTTTTCACTCACGGATCGGGAGGAAAATACTTCTCAACCCTTCTGCGGGCACTTGGCTCACCTCATATCGCAGCACCATCATATGCACAATGCCGCGGACCCCGTGAAGTGGCATTCCAGGCAACATTCGGCGAAGCGATCGAAAGTCCTGAACGAACCGATATACGCGATACAAAATGCCTTGTCCTGATAGGCAGTCATATCGGTGAAAACATGCACAACGGCCAGGTTCAGGAGATGTCCGATGCCATCGACAAGGGAGCCACGATAATTACTGTTGATCCCCGATACTCAACTGCTGCCGGAAAATCAAAATACTGGTTGCCAATCAAACCGGCCACCGATCTTGCATTACTGCTGGCCTGGATAAACGTTATTATCACTGAAGAACTGTACGACAAACCATATGTTGAAAAATATACATATGGCTTTGAATATCTCAGGGATCATGTGAAAAATATGACTCCCGAATGGGCCTATGGTATCACAACAATTGATCCGACTGTCATACGTGAGACAGCCCGCGAGATGGCTAATGCCGCTCCGGCAGTTATTGTTCACCCGGGTCGCCATGTTACCTGGTACGGTGATGACACCCAGCGAATGAGGGCTGTCGCCATCCTTAACGCCATTCTTGGTTCATGGGGACGAAGAGGAGGATTCTACCGTCCGGAGACCTTCAGTATCGCGGAACCGGAACACCCTCCCTTCCCGACTCCGAAAAGATCATGGAGAACAGAATTCCCTGATCTGTACAAACTGGCTGATACAGTACTTGCCAACGGAGTATGCGATGCCACAGTCCCTGATCCCAGCAGGCATTGCCAGTTCCAGGGTTGGATCGTCAACGGGACAAACCTGATAGAAACACTTCCAAACCAGGAAAACACCCTGAAAGCCATCCAGTCCCTTCAGCTTCTTGTAGTGATTGATACTATGCCGATGGAAATAACAGGCTGGGCTGATGTTGTCCTTCCTGAATGTACATACCTTGAACGATATGATGATCTGAGAGTCGGACCACACCGCAAACCGCAAATTGCCCTCAGAATGCCTGCAACAGAACCTTTATATAATACAAAACCGGCATTCTGGATGGCAAGAGAGCTCGCTAAAAGACTGGGCGTAATAGATTATTTCCCCTTTGAGAAAATTGAGGATCAGCTTGACTGGCAGCTAAAGCAGATCGGAAGCAGCCTCGAAGAAATGAAAAAGACCGGGGTTAAAACCTTTGAACGCCCTTATGAAGACCTGTATTTTGCTCCCGGCGAAAATGTTGAGTTTTATACACCAAGCGGTAAAATTGAACTTTACTCTCTGTCAATTGAAGAGGCCGGATTTGATCCTATGCCAAAATACACTCCTCATGAAGAACCTCCGGAGGGTTATTACAGGCTCAATTACGGTCGTGCCCCAATGCATACTTTCAGCCGGACTGCTAATAATCCCAATCTGACCGATCTTATGGATGAAAACAGCCTGTGGGTTAATCCGGGAGTTGCAAAAGAGTGGGGGTTGACAAGCGGACAATATATCTACCTCGAGAACCAGGATGGCAAACGTTCAGAATTCCCGATAAAAGTAAGAGTAACGGAACGTATCCGCTGGGATTCAGTATATATGGTTCATGGCTTTGGCCACGATCAGAAAAAACTGAAACGGTGTTACGGCAAGGGAGCCAGCGATACCAATCTTATTACTAAAGTACTTGTGGATCCTATAATGGGAGGTACAGGAATGAGAGGAAATTTCGTTACTTTCATTACTGACCTTAAATCAGGGGAGGCGAGATCATGAGATACGCAATGGCTGTTGATACGAAGAAATGCGTTGGTTGCAGCGATTGTGTTGTTGCCTGCCAGACTGAGAACAATGTACCGATCGGATTCTGCCGTGACTGGGTTGTGGAGGTGATCGACGGAACTTATCCGCAGCTGGAAGTTGAGCTGAGATCAGAACGGTGCAATCACTGTGAAAATGCACCCTGTGTAAGATGCTGCCCGACCGGAGCAAGTCATATTGCTGAAGGAGGAATTGTCCTGGTCAAACCCGGCAAATGTATCGGCTGTGGAGCCTGTATCGCCTCCTGCCCCTATGATGCACGTTTCCCTCATCCGAAAGGATATGTGGATAAATGTACCTTCTGTATTCACCGCGTGAAACAGGGGATGAAACCTTCATGTGTATCGGTATGCCCGACAAAATGCATGTATTTCGGCGATCTCGATGATCCCAACAGTGATGTAAGCCAGGTGCTGAAAAAACGTAAACATAAAACCCTCATCCCTGAGGCCGGAACCTTACCCCAGTTGTACTTCCTAATCTGAGAAACAAATGAAAGAAGAACTTATCATCAGCGGAAGGGAGAATTTGTTGGTCGACCCGCAACTGCATATCTGGCACTGGCCCATCCCGCTTTATCTTTTCCTGGGCGGACTGGCAGCCGGGGTACTGTTTTTTGCCGCCCTCTACCATCTGTTGGGAAAAGAGGAGGAATACCGTACTGCCGTGCGGAAAGCACCTTTTATAGCCCCTTTTGCACTGGTCATAGGCCTGATATGTCTGTTTATCGACCTTAACCATAAAGCATATTTCTGGCAGCTTTATACTACTATCAGAATTGAATCCCCAATGTCCTGGGGTGCCTGGACATTGCTCGTTATAACTGTTTCGGCTTTTATCTGGTGTGCTCTGCACATCAGGGAGTATTTCCCCGCCTGGGACTGGAAATATAAATGGCTCAGGGATCTTGAGAGCTTCTTTAACAGATATAAGAAACAGCTTGCCTGGGTGATGCTCATATTTGCAATAATTACCGGCGTCTATACCGGCATATTGCTCTCTGCTTTCAATGCCAGACCTCTCTGGAACACATCGGTGCTCGGTCCGCTTTTTCTTGCGTCAGGGCTCTCAGCAGGTGCTGCAGCAATTGTACTGTTATCAAAAGATAAAAAGGAAAGATTGCTGTTCACAAAGATAGATCTGATAATACTTGGCACGGAACTTTTCCTGATCGTCCATATGTTCATGGGATTCCTGGCCAGTACACAGGTACAGATCGAAGCGGCACAGCTCTTTCTGGGCGGACCTTATACAATGGTTTTCTGGATTTTCGTAGTTATCCTCGGTATAATCATACCGGGTGTTCTCGATCTGATGGAGATGCGGGGTAAACATATTCCTGCAGTATTACCCGGTATTCTTGTTCTGACGGGTAGCTTCGTCTTCCGTTTTGTATTTGTTTTTGCCGGCCAGGTCAGTCGCTGGCTTTACTGAAATTAATAAAACATAAATTATATGACCATTAACACAAGTAAAGATAAGAGCAGAAAATACCTTAATCCCTACCTTGGCGGGGTACTTCTGGGACTGGTACTGCTTTCTGCCAATTTTATCGCCGGAAGAGGATTGGGAGCCAGCGGCGCTATCAAAAGCGTTGTGGCGACTACAATCGGAACTGTAAATAAGGATGCCATCGGTACTATGCCTTTTATGGCCGAATATGCTGAATCGCACAGTGGTAATCCAATGAAGTCGTGGCTTGTCTTCGAGATGTTTGGAGTTATTGTCGGTGGTTTTCTGTCAGGGGCAGTAGCGGGCAGACTTAAGCTTAAAGTTGAACATTCGCCTAAGATCAGTTCCCGGAGAAGACTGATTTTCGCTCTGGCCGGAGGGATACTTTTTGGCTTCGGCTCACAGCTGGGACGAGGTTGTACAAGCGGTTCAGCCCTGAGTGGTATGGCTGTACTTTCTCTGGGAGGATTCATAACCATGATGGCAATCTTCGGAACAGCCTATGCACTGGCATATTTTTTCAGAAAGAACTGGATCTAAATTGAAAGGAGGAAAGTATGGGACCACTGGCACCAAATGAAATAATATCAGAAAATACGAATTTTTTACTCGCATTCTTTATAGGTATAGCTTTCGGATGGGTACTTGAGAGCTCCGGATTCTCATCGAGCCGGAAACTGGCAGGTATCTTCTATGGCTATGATGCCGTTGTACTGAAAGTCTTTTTTACGGCAGCAATAACAGCCATGCTTGGACTACTGTTCATGAGTGCTTTCGGCTGGATTGACCTGACCCTTGTATATGTCAATCCGACATACCTCACCTCTGCAATAGTGGGCGGGGTAGTAATGGGTGCGGGGTTTATTATGGGAGGATTCTGCCCGGGAACAAGCTTCTGCGGTGCAGCTATAGGAAAGATCGATGCAATGGTATTTATCGGAGGACTTTTCATCGGCGTATATGGTTTCGCCTTTACATACGGCTGGTGGGAAAAGCTTTATCTGGCAAGATACCTGGGAGAACCTAAGATAAGTGACAAACTGGGTCTTTCTGACGGTCTTTTCGGACTCTTTATGATTCTTGTTGCTCTTGGCATGTTTGTTGTTGCCGAATGGGCTGAAAAGAAATTCCCAAGGGAAGAATATTAATCAAAAATCAATCATAATGAAACAATTAAAACTACTCGCACTTATTATTATTCCTCTCGGGATAATAATTGCTGCTATGCCGGCGGATAAGGTAAATCACTCCCGGCTTACGCCCGGTGAACTTCTTCAGGAAGCAGGGTCTGGTGTACAGTTCATTTCTCCCGATATTGTTGCTGACATGCTTGTAAGGAAAGATCCTTCTCTCAGACTTATCGATGTCAGAACACCTGAGGAATTCGAAACATATAGCTTACCAGGGTCAATAAATGTACCACTTAGCAATCTCCTTTCTGAAGAATTTTCTGATATACTGAATCAGGATGCCTATACAAATGTTTTCTATTCAAACGGATCAGTATATGCAAATCAGGCATGGATGATCACCAGGCAGCTCGGATATGAAAATAACTTCGTTCTTGAAGGAGGGCTCAACTACTGGTTCGGGAACATACTTTCACCTGAATCGCCTTCACAAACCAGTCCTGATGAGGAGTTTGCCAGATATGATTTCCGAAAAAGTGCAGCAGCTGCACTTGGCGGAGGAGGAGTCGTTTCAACTGATGCAGCATCACCTTCACCAAAAGCAGTAAAACCACCTGTTACTGCAAAGTCAAAAAAGAAGCCCTCTGGTGGTTGCTAACTTAAATAATTCATATACTACTATATAACTCACCCCTAAATCCCCCGAGGGGGACTTTTGAATCTGAGCGCCCCCCTGGGGGCAAGGGGTGGCAAGAAGGGCAGGAGTTATTATAGTTGATGTTCCTGAAGCTCCTTTGTCAGCTCTTCACCGGGATTATAGTTTTTGGAAAGTATTATGGCTGCTTTCACTATCTGCCCCCTGTCCGGGTCAGGTACAGCTGTATATGACCTGGCGGATATGTATAATAAGGTCCGGGCCCAGATCTGGCAGCAAGGGTTTCTGCTGAGATACCTGCTATTTCCAGGATCTTGTTTATCCTTTAAGCAATCTGCTTTAGTTATTCTGTCATGATATATGCTTTTTGGAATTTCAATATTATATAAATTTTTTTGATATGACTTGTTATCTTTGCCGTTTAATAGAACAACCATAAATAGTTTTAATTTATAATGAAGATCAAACAGAAAATGATCCGGAAAAGGATTTTGCCCATAACATTGATCCTGATCTGTTTATTGGCAGCGGTATTTTTTGGAACCATGTATTTAAAGCCGTCTCCAATAAAGCAGACAGACTTTCATACTTCAATAGTTGATTATGGCCCTGTTTTTACCTCAGTGCCGGCATCAGGGATAGTAAATCCTGAAAACGAAGTATTGTTATTAAGCCCGGTATCAAGCCTTGTATCCTCAATTGTCCAGGCTCCGGGAAGACGTGTATCGAAGGGAAGTACAATTCTTACCCTTGATCCCAAATCGCTGATACAGGAGATTGACAACCTGAAAGATCAACTGGTTGTGATGGAAAATGATCTTCAGAAGAACAGGTTGAATTCCAGGAGCATCAGGGTTGACCTTGATTATAATGTGGAAGTAAAGAGCCTGAGGATCACATCGCTTAAAACAGAACTTGAGGATCAGGAACAACTTCTTAAAGTGGGAGGCATATCTCCTGCTCTTCATGAACAAACTAAGGAAGAGCTTATACTGGCTGAAAAAGACCTGAAAATGACCCTTGAAAAAAATTCAATACGCCTGAAACAGCTTGAGGCAGATGAAAAGGGGCTTCAGCTGCAGATGGATATGAGGCAAAAAGAACTTGAGCTCAGACAGGATCTGCTTAACAAACTGACGGTCAGGGCAACCTCGGATGGTATAATTCTCGGTATATATACAAGCGTTGGCGAAAAGGTTGACAAAGACAAATTGCTTGTAAAGATGTCGGACCTGTCGACCTTCAAGGTCAAAGCCACAGTTGATAACTCTTACATCGACTATGTAAGGACAGGAGGAGAGGTATATGCAGTTATTGAAGATACCCGGCTGAAAGGTAAAATCGGAAGTGTGACTCCGGTTTTGAAAGATAAGAAGATAGAATTTGATGTATTTCTTGATTACAGCCATTATCAGAATCTTATCCCAAACATGGAAGTGGAGCTTCAGATCGTAACACAACAAAAAGACAGTGTCCTGCGTGTGGAATACGGCCCGGTTTTCAACAGGAACAGGCTCCAGGATCTTTTTGTTATAAAGACCGGCAGGGCTGTCAGGAAATCAGTAACAACCGGACTGATAGGAACGGATTTTGTGGAAATAGTTGACGGATTATCTCCTGGTGACCATATTATAATATCTGATATTTCCCGCTCCCGGCGAAAAAAGGAAATACAGTTTGAGGAATTATAAACCGGCCTGTTATGAGAAGAAAGATAAAGTATTTAATACTTGTTATTTTATTTACGTCGCCGGTCAGCCTGTCACAGGTGCTTTCCAATGACAGCATTGTAGTATCTCTCAGCCTCAGAAATGTTGTTGATCTTGCAATCAGGCAATCCGCTTCTGTAAAATATGTCCAGAATACTAATGTTAACTACTACTGGCGGTGGAAGAATTTCAGGACCAGCTTCAGACCCCAGCTTACTCTAAGAGGCGATCTGCCGAATTATAGTCATACTACCACACCGGTCACCCAGCCTGATGGAAGTATTGAATTCAGAAAAATATCACAGATAAAAGCTTCTTCCCAGCTGTCGCTCAGCCAGTCAATACCCACATTGGGAACACAGATCTACGCGGCAACTGACCTTTACCGCATTCAGGATTTTATTAAAACCTCGGTTGAATATTCAGGCAGTCCTTTTGAGATTGGACTGTATCAGCCTGTTTTTGCATACAATTATATGAAATGGCAGCAGAAAACAGAACCGCTGATATATGAGGAATCACAGAAACAATTCATTGAATCAACCGAACAGATCGCCCTGCAGGCAACAAGTTACTTTTTCAGGTATTTACAGATCCAGACAAATTATACACTGGCGGAAAATAATCTGAAAAACAGCGAAAACAATCTTAAAATTGCTGAGATAAGGAAGCAGCTGGGGAAGATCTCGGATAATGACTTTGCACGTATACAGCTTTCGGTCTTCAATGCCCGGAAATCTCTGAACAAAGCAAGAATGGACCTTAAAAATGCCGATTTTGAATTAAAGTCATATATAAATCTTGATCCGAATCAAAAAATCGAGCTGACAATTCCCCTCGATATGATCCTGTTCTCTATCAACACTGAAAAAGCACTCAACGAGGCAAGGGAAAACCGGAAGGAGACACCCTATTTTAAGAGAAGGCTCATCGAAGCCGACAGGGATCTTGTCAGGGCCAAAAGAAATTCAGGGCTCAGCGGGACACTGGTCGGCAGTTATGGCTTATCGAACAGTGCCGGGACATATGGAGGCATATTCAAAGAACCTGAAAAGCAGAGAACCATAAGTTTGTCGATGAGTATCCCGATTCTTGACTGGGGTCGCTCAGCCTCAGCAGTAAAACTGGCTGAATCTCAACGCGAACTTGTGGTCTATGATGTTGAAAAAGATATTAAGGATTTTGAAAGAGGTGTTGTTGTACAGGTTGAACAGTTCAGCCTGCTGCGTGATCAGATCAGTACTGCACGGGAAGCCGATCATGTAGCTGAAAACGGTTACCTGATAGCTCTGAAGAAATTCCAGAGCGGAGAAATAAGCATCACAGACCTGAATATAGCACTTTCAGAACGTGAAAGCGCTAAAAGAGACTATATAACTGCCATCGAGAATTACTGGGAATCATATTACAGATTAAGAATCCTGACCTTATATGATTTCGAACTGGATCAGAAGATAGCATATGGCAATCCGATGCTGGATACAAAATAAGGTGCAGCAGCCAAACATATAGTAAAAGCCCGATTTTATACCAGAGCTACAATCTGAAATAAATGGATCATTTTTTCACATAGATTTTGCCGGCTCCCCTTCCATGACAGTTACCTATATGTGAGGCATGAATTATTCCGGATTTTTTCAGATCAGCCATTATTCCATCCTTCTCCTTCGTCGGAACAGTAAACAACAATCCCCCGGATGTCTGGGCATCACAGAGTATTGTCCTTGTTATTGAAGATATGGTCTTATCCCAGATGACATGACGGGAGAAGTGATCCATGTTATTTTTTGTTCCCCCGGGAACAATCCCTGCAGCCGCAAGATTTGCAGTTTCTCCGAATACCGGCACCTTACCGGCAAACAGTTCAACATCAACGCCACTTGCGACAGTTACCTCCCTCAGGTGCCCTATAAGCCCAAATCCGGTTATATCGGTACAAGCATGAACTGTATATTTTTCAAGAACCTCTGCCGCCCTTCTGTTCAGCTCCGACATGACTGATATAAGTTCCATTTTTGCATTGTTGCTGAGGAGACCTCTTTTCAAAGCTGTAGTCAATATTCCGGTGCCTACAGGTTTTGTCAGAATTATTGCATCATTTTCCTGTGCCCCTGAATTTGCCCAGATCTTATCAGGATGAACGGTTCCGCATACTACCATCCCGTACTTTGGCTCGGGATCATCAACAGTATGACCACCCAGAATACATATACCGGCCTCTGATGCTTTATCGGCAGCTCCTTTCAGGATATCCTTCAAAACTTCCATTGGGAGCCGGCTTGACGGAAATCCGACTATATTCAATGCAAAAAGGGGCTTCGCTCCCATGGCATAAATATCACTGAGTGCATTAGCCGCAGCTATTGAACCAAAATCATACGGGTCATCAACAACAGGGGTAAAAAAATCGACAGTCTGGACAATAGCTGTTTTATCATTGATCCTGTATACTGCTGCATCATCCGAATTCTTTGTATCAATTAACACATCCGGATCCATGCCGGATGGTATCTCCTTCAATATTTTTTCAAGTTCCTGTGGACGTAACTTACAAGCACATCCGAGGCCCTGTGTATAGCTTGTCAGCCTTATTTTCCCCCTTTCAGTATTCGTTTCAGGGACCTTACCGGATCCTGATAGCCTTAACCTGTTGACAATGTCCGTTATTACAGATGAAGCATGCCTAATCTCATCTTCGGTAGTATACCTTCCCACAGAAAACCTGATAGTACCCATTGCATAATCAGGATCCAGTCCGATAGCTGTCAGTACCGGAGAAATATCTACTGAATCCGTGTGGCATGCTGCACCAGCTGAAGCAGCAATACCCTTTGATTCCATTTCGTTCAGAAGTATGTTGGCTTCTATCCTGTGAAAACTGACACTAAGGGTATTAGGAAGACACATCTGAGGATGACCATTAAACTTTATCTCCTCTATTTTCTGCATCAGGGAATTCCGGAGCAAATCTCTCATTTTTTGCATGTGGCTGATGTTTTTGTCCAGATCCTGCTGTGCTATCTCACATGCTTTGCCCAGTCCGGTAATTTCAGGCACATTTTCAGTCCCGGCCCGCTTATTCTGTTCATGATCAGCTCCATGAATAAGTTTCTCGAGAATAATCCCATCCCTTATATAAAGAGCTCCCACTCCTTTCGGTGCATAAAGCTTATGACCGGCTATCGTTAAAAGATCAACCTCCATTTTCCTGACATCTACCGGATATTTTCCTGCAGACTGAGCTGCATCGGTGTGAAAAGCAATATTATGCCTGTGTGCAATTTCAGCTATTTCGGAAACGGGCTGAATAGTTCCGATCTCATTATTTGCATGCATAACTGAAATCAG
>Ga0209606_1001094_pt1 | contig 35951 bp, 24 predicted proteins | sample AD_UKC057_MetaG_FD_184412 | JGI IMG/M metagenome (GOLD analysis project Ga0209606, IMG submission 184412) | Active sludge microbial communities of municipal wastewater-treating anaerobic digesters from USA - AD_UKC057_MetaG (SPAdes) (version 2) | ecosystem: Engineered > Bioreactor > Anaerobic >...
GTCGGTTAAGCGATCGCCGTATTTTCCCTTCAATGGATGTCAATCGTTCCGGTACGCGCAAAGAGGAACTCTTACTTTCAGCGGCGGAACTGGCACGAGTCTGGATTTTGCGGAAATTATTAAGCGAGATGACTCCAATCGAAGCCATGGAATTCCTGATTGATCGTATGAATCGCACCAAGAGCAATCGTGAATTTCTCAAATCTATGAACCAGTAAACGGCTATTATAACATCTTAAGGGCGATTTCCCATCACTGATTATCCGAATCCAGTGCAAACGTCGTCGGAAATATCACCGGTAATTCATTAAAAAATACGGAAGAAATCGGTTCCAGAACCACTATCTGCTGAAAATAACTTTATCCTCGATTCACTACCAATTGGAAAAGGTGTTCGGTTGGTTGGTCAACTTGTGAAACGTGTAAATTGTGCAAAAAATTGATGTTGGCTTAACAATCCCGCTATTGTCAAGAATTATTGTCTTAATTCTCTCAAGAATAAATCCTTAAACCATAATCACAATGAACTCCCCTGAGGCAAGCCTCAGGGGAGTTCATTAGAATATTTTTTATTTATGGTAAAATTCCTTGACAAAGTAACAATTTCTTTCTATATTAAAACAAAAGAGAATGAAAGTATATAGCATATAAAAGGAAAGTAAATGATAAGTACCTCCGAAAGGCGAAATGAGATTGGTCATCTGGTCTTAGAGAAAGGCAGGATTACAGTTAAAGACTTAAGTAAAATGTACAACGTTTCAGCTGTTACAATTAGGAATGATCTAAATTTCCTAAGAGAAAAAGGGATTCTGTGTCGATCATATGGAATGGCTTTAAGAGGAGATACTGTTTCTTTTGATAAAGCAATTCGAGAAAAAGAAAAGATACATGAGGAGGAAAAAAAGAGGATTGGTAAAACAGCAGCAACATATATTAATGATGGGGATTCGATAGTAATTGACTCGGGAACTACCACTATGGAAGTTGCTCGCAATATTCATGGAAAGAAAAACCTAACGGTGATGACGAATGCAATTAATATTGCCACAGAGCTAGCAGGAATTCCCAGTATTAAATTAATGCTCACCGGAGGAATACTTAGAGAAACTTCATTCTCCCTAGTTGGACCTCAAGCAGAAGAAATACTCAAAGAGTTTTATTTCGATAAAGTTTTTCTGGGTGTAGATGGCTTCGATTTGGAATATGGATTAACGACACCCAATGTTCTTGAAGCTCGGCTTAATCGTCTTATGGTCGAGAGAGCTGATAAAGCAATCGCAGTTTTGGATTCAAGTAAATTCGCTAGACGTAGCCTTTCTTTTATTGTGGAACCAAAAGACATAGATATTATAATTACTGACGTTAATATTTCAACTGAATATAAAAAAAGAATTGAAGATATGGGCATAGGAATTGTTACAGTATAGCTTACCCAGCATGGAGGTTTTGAATGGAAATTATTACTTATAAAGAAATTTTATCCCAACCCGATATTTGGGGAAATATTATTAATAACTCAGACTTTATTGAGAAAAAAGTTATTGAAATAAAAAAGGAATGCCCCTTAAATAGCTTTTATCTTGTCGGCTGTGGAACTTCCTATTTTTTATCGTTATCGGGAGCATGGGTTTTGCAGAAATTCCTTAAAAAAAGAGCTGCTGGATTAACAGCTTCTGATGTATACTTTTTCCCTGAATCATATAAAAATTCTGAGAAACTAGACTCTACGATTTTTATTATTTCTCGTTCTGGTACAACCACCGAAACAGTAAGAGTAGTAGAAACATTAAAACGACAGGGGCATACTTCAGTCTATGCCATTTGTTGTCGTCCCGAAAGTGAACTCGTTAGGGAAGTACGCCATTCATTTGTGATAGAAGAGGCAGATGAGAAGAGTGTAGTGATGACTCGTTCGTTTACAAGTATGTTGCTTTTAATAAAATATATCAGTGGTTTTTGTAGTGGAAATCAACAATTAATTAAGGAGCTGTCAAAATTACCAATTTTGGGAAGGACTATCATTAATCATTATAATGATTTAATTGAAAAATTTGTAAATGATTTAAAAATTTCCCGTTTTGTATTTTTAGGACAGGGGCCATTTTACGGCTTAGCTGCTGAATCCGGGCTTAAAATTAAAGAGATGTCATTATCAATTTCTGAAGCGTATCAGACACTCGAATATAGACATGGTCCCATGTCTATGGTGGGTTCTGAGGTGCTGATAGTTTTTTTAATGTCAGAAAGGAGTATACCAGAAGAAAAAAAACTTCTTTTAGAAATGAAGAAATTGGGTGCCCACACTTTTGTAATTTGCGATAGAGCTGACAAGGAAATCAAAGAAAATAGTGATTTTATAGTTGAAATACAGTCGGGAATATCTGAATATGCAAGACTTATATTATATATGCCAATAACGCAATTACTAGGGTTTTATCAGGCTAGGTATAAAGGTTTGGATCCTGATAATCCTAAAAATTTATCTCAGGTGGTACAAATAAACTAAATAAAGACAAGAAAATGGACATAAATATAGGAAAGGCCAGCTGATGAAAAAATTTGATGTTGTCGTTGTTGGAGAATTAAATGCAGATTTAATTTTACGTGGCTTAGCATCTTTTCCTGAAATTGGGAAAGAAATTATTGCTGAACAGATGAAACTTACTATGGGTAGTTCCTCTGCAATTCTGGCTACTAACATAGCACGTTTAGGGCTACAGGTAGGATTTATGGGAATGATTGGGCATGATACTCTGGGAGATTTAGTGTTAGATACCTTAATAAACCGGGGAGTTGATACGAGTGGTATCATTATAAATGATGATGTTATGACCGGTATTACTGTTGTTATGAGTTATCCTGAAGATTATGCGATGGTAACGTATATGGGAGCTATGGAAAAGTTTAGTATCAAGGATGTAGATTTCCAATATATTTTTCAAGGTAGGCATATGCATTTGTCTTCGTATTACCTACAACCAAATTTAAGAGCTGGATGTTTAGAATTATTTAAGAGATGTAAAGAAGCTGGAATGTCGACGTCAATGGATCCTGGATGGGATCCAGATGAAAGGTGGGAACATGACATAATTGATGTTCTTCAATATGTAGATGTTTTTCTACCGAATGAACAGGAAGCTCTCAATATAAGTCATAAGTCAAACTTAAATCAGGCTTTAGAAGAATTGAATAAGCATGCTTCTATAATTGTCGTAACTCAGGGAAGTAAAGGAGCACTTTTAAAATCTAAAGACATGTACATTCAAACGGGTACTTATTCTGTTAAACCTGTTGATACAACTGGAGCTGGAGACAGTTTTAATGCCGGTTTTTTATATCAATGGCTTAATGGGGGAAATTTAGATAAATGTATGATTTACGGGAGTGCTGCAGGAGCGATTGCTACCACAAAAATGGGAGGAGCTACTGCATCCCCTAATCTTAATGAACTTCAGGAATTTATAAAAAAGAGAAAACAAGAGAATATTATTATACAAAATGCATCATCCCCTTCTCGAAATAATTGAATCCCATAAGCAGGGTAAACCCGTAGGTATTTATTCTGTTTGTTCAGCAAATTTGTTTGTATTAAACGCCTCTGTAATCCAGGCAAAATATGATGATAGTTATTTATTAATTGAAGCTACCTGTAATCAGGTTAATCAATACGGAGGTTATACAGGTCAGACACCGGAGGAATTCCAAAAATCAGTTTACTCCATTATAAATTTTTGGGGATACAAAAAAGAAAATATCATTTTGGGTGGTGATCATTTAGGCCCAAATCCCTGGAAAGATGAACCTGCGAAAGATGCTATGGAAAAAGCAGGAGAACTTGTCCAGAATTATGTAGCATCTGGTTTTACAAAAATACATCTTGATACAAGTATGTATTGCAGGGATGATATTGGTGATAGAACTGAACCGCTTGATACTGAAATTGTTGCATCTCGAACCGCAAAGCTTTGTTGGATTGCTGAGAAAACATGGAAAAATTTAGATAAAAAAATACCTCCTTTATATGTGATAGGTACGGAAGTTCCAATACCTGGGGGGGCTCAGGAACCCTTATCTCAACTGGACGTTACCTCAGTTGAAGACATTCGGAAAACTATAGAAATTTTTGAATATACTTTTAAAAAAGAAAAGTTAGAGGATGCTTGGAGTAGAATAATTGCTATGGTCGTACAACCAGGTGTAGAATTCAGTAATAAACAGATTATCAATTATAAACGGGATAAGGCTGAACAGCTTTCGCGGTTTATCGAAAAAGTACCCAATATGGTATTTGAAGTACATTCAACCGATTTTCAAAAACCTTCTGCTTTAAAGCAATTAGTGGAAGATCATTTTGCTATCTTAAAAGTTGGGCCGGCACTTACCTTTGCATTCAGGGAGGCAATTATCGCACTTTCCTTTATAGAAGATGAGTGGTCAAAAGTGAAAAGGATTAACCCACTTTCTAAGGTAATACAGATTGTTGATAAAGAAATGAAAGAAAATCCCCAGTATTGGGAAAAGTACTATCATGGTAATGAACGGGAGAAGGCTTTTCTCCGCAAATACAGTTATAGTGATAGAATTAGGTATTATTGGCAACAACCAAATGTAAAAGACGCACTAGCCCAGCTATTGGAAAATCTAAAGCAATATCCACCCCCACTAACTTTAATAAGTCAATATTTCCCAGTGCAATATCAAAAAATAAGAAATGGAAAATTAGGCAATGACCCAATTAATATAATATACGATAAAATTAAAGAAATACTAATTGATTACAGCCAAGCAACAGGCCAATTAAAACAACTTGATTTAAGAGAAGGAATAGTTTCATGAAATCTAATAAACTGTGGTTAATTTATGCAATCGCGACGACGTTAGCTTGGGGTATATGGGGCGCTTTAATTGATATAACAGCTGAAGCAGGATTTCCCGAAACCCTTGGTTACTGCGTCTGGGCATTAACAATGCTTATTCCTGCTTTGTTAGCATTAAAAAAAATAGACTGGAAACCCGAATATAATAGCCGTTCTATTTTACTAGGCTCTGCTGCAGGATTTTTAGGAGCGGGGGGACAATTACTCCTTTTTAAAACACTCAGAATAGCACCGGCGTATTTAGTCTTCCCCTTTATTTCTCTTTCTCCTGTAGTGACTATTTTATTAGCAATTTTAATTGCTAAAGAAAAGGCTAAAATAACAGGCTGGATAGGCATTATATTCGCATTAATTGCAGGTGTGCTCCTTTCTTATGCTGAGAGCAGTTCAGGAATTACGATAGGATCCTGGGTTTTATTTGCTCTTCTAATTTTCGCTGCGTGGGGTATTCAAGGATTTATTATTTCTTACGCTAATAGGACAATGAAAGCGGAAAGTATTTTCTTTTATATGACTCTTACGGGGATTATTCTTATTCCAGTCGCTCTTATTATGACTGATTTTAGTCAGACTATAAATTGGGGATTTAAAGGTCCCTATCTGGCTGCGCTCATTCAAATTCTTAATGCTTTTGGAGCATTGTTTTTGGTTTATGCTTTTAGATATGGTAAGGCGATAATTGTTAGCCCTCTTACAAATGCAGGGGCGCCGGTGATTACAATCATTATTTCTCTTATTTTATATAAAACACTGCCTAATATTATAAATGCTATCGGAATGGTTTTGGCGATAATTGCAGTCCTTCTAATGTCTATTACAGAAGAATCTCAGGAAATAGAATTAAAATCTCCAGAAGGATCATAATGAAAAAAGGTAGTAATAAACATTTGTACAGAATAATAAGTTTTTTATTAATGATGGTAGCGATTAATTTTGCCTATACTAAAGATAAAGGTTTATCAAGATCATCTCAGAATGATTATGGGGCTTTTCGTTTTGAGAGTAAGGGTACCTTACGGTTTACTAGTGATATTATGCAATACCAGGGTAAAGGGAAACGAACTTGTATTGATATACTATACTCTGTAAACTTATCGGAAAACTGGCATAAATCACAATCAATAGACTCTCTTCTTTTCTTAAATATAAACTGTGAAATTCTTGATGATAAGGGAGTGGTACTATCTGATACTACGGTACGAAAAAAATTAGCACTTAGCTATAAAGATTCAGTTAAAGCTTCGACCTATATTGATATAATTCAATATAGTTTGCTTCCTGGTAAATATGAAATTAAACTAACAATGCAAGACTCTGTTAATGGTGATATTGATGGAATAAACGAATATTTTTTAACAGTAAGAGATTTTTCGGAACAGTTTTCTATTAGTGATATTTATTTCATTGCAGGAATTCAGAAAGCCAATAATGAAGCATCAGATATAAAAAATGGGTTTGAAAAAAACGGATATATTCTGATTCCGAATATTAAACGCAGTTATTTTAATATAAAAAACAACAGATTACTTATTTATTACGAGATTAATAATTTTAAATTTGATTCCGAAGGCAATGCCTATTATCATGTTTATTATTCTATAACGGATATGGAAGAAAAGGAAGTTAAATCCGGTTCAAAAAAATGGCTTATAGCAAGTGCACCTGGGATAGCTCGTTTTGAAAGTGTCTCAATTGAAGATTTATCTCCCGGAAATTATAAAATCAAAATAGAGGCAGTTGATGTGAAAAATAACACTTCTGCTTCGATCACTTCCTATTTCTTTATTTCAGCTCCCCCGCAGCAATATGTTAGCCTACTTCCTATGACAGAAGATGATATTAAAAAATATACTAAGCAAATGCTCTATGTAGCTACTAATAAAGAAATTGAAATTTTCAAACAACTTGACAAAGAAGCTAAGCAATATTTTTTGCTAGATTTCTGGAAGTCCAAAGATCCTGACCCAATTACTGACGAAAATGAATTTATGCGAGAACATTTTAAACGTGTGGTATATGCAGATGCCAATTTTAAAGGTGGGGTAGAATCCGATATGGGGCGAATATACATTACTTACGGCCCTCCTCAGGATATTGAAAGAGTTTACTCGAATATGAGAAATTTTATGTCAGTGATTATCTGGTATTATGCACTGGAGGGAGAAGTAGAATTTGTCTTCGTTGACCGAATAGGTGATGGTACTTATTCACTAGTGCATTCTACCAAGTTTGGTGAATATAGTGACCCGGGTTGGCGAGAGAAGTACGTTAGATGATTATAAACATAATATAATTTAAAGGAGAATTTAACTATGGTAAGATATTAGTGAGAATATTCAAATAATAAGCATAAGAGAAAGGCAAATTTTTTTAATGTTCAATTATTTAGTAGGAGGTGAAGATGATGAAGAAAAATAGAAAAACTTACTTGTTAATCTGCGGTATGTTGCTGACGGTTTTGTCAATTAACCTAAACGCACAAAGTGGAAAAATAACAGGGAGAGTATATAATAAAGAGACGAATGAGCCGCTACCAGGAGCGAACATTATTATACAAGGTTCGGAGATAGGTGCTGCAGCTGATACTGATGGCCTGTTTACAATAGTGAGTATGCCACCAGGAGAATATACGGTTATTGCTAGGATGATGGGGTATGCGGAATATATTATTGAAAATGTCACAGTTGATATAAATAGAACTACTGTATTGGATGTTCCGATGCAACAAGAAGCAGTGATAGGCCAATCCGTAATAGTCGTAGCAGAGAAACCACCTGTACACCTGGACGTTTCATCAAGCCAAAAAATAATTTCTGCAGAAATGATTGAATCTCGTCCTATGGTTAATCTGGAAGAGGTTCTTTCAACAGAAGCCGGGATTAGTCTCTCAGCTTCTAGTGAAGGAAGTGGACTGATAATACGAGGCGGAGGACTCAACGAAACAGATATTATAGTTGATGGTCTATCTACTAGGGATTTACGTACTCAGCAACCTTCAACAATTTTCAGCCTGACTGCTATAGAAGAAATTGAGGTTTTAACGGGCGGTTTTAATGCTGAGTATGGGAATATTCGATCAGGTATGGTCTCAATAGCGACCAAAGAAGGAAGTATGGATCGCTATTCTTTAAATCTTGACTTGCGGTCTAGTCCTCCAGCCAGAAAGCATTTTGGACCCAGTCCTTTTAGTATTGAGGGACCTTTTTGGCAAGTGTACACCGGACCGGATGCCTTTACTGGTGTAACTGAGGAAATGGTAAAAAATGATGAATATCCTTTTACTTTCATCGGATGGAATAAAGTAGCTCAACAGTTTGTTGCTGATCCCGATCCCAGCAATGACAAGACTCCGCAAGAGTTATTAGAGATTTGGAAGTGGCAACACCGTATTCGTAAATACGCTGATGAACCTGACTATATAATTGATGGTTCATTTAGTGGAAAGATTCCCTTACTCCCCGTTACTTTTATGTTATCAGAACGCTATGAAAATTTACAACTAGCCTATCCTATGAGCAGGAATAATTCGATATCAAGTTCTACACTCCTTAAATTAACTACTTACCTAGCGCCCGATATTAAATTGAGTTTTAATAATATCTATGTACTGCGAAAAGGAGTAAGTGGTGATATGTATAATGATACGTATGGAATGATCGACGGCACGAGGCAAGGAGTAGAATATGCTCGGGACGTATTTTATTGGCGCTATATGTGGCATGATGCTAGTTATAATCCTATAACTACCCAACAGTACCGAGGAGGCTTAGCTCTTAACCATATTTTAAGTTCTAAAACATTCTATGATCTTCGTCTGGAATATACAAACTATAGTACTATTCAGGAACCAATTAGATTACGTGATACAACGGGTATTAAGAAGATTGGAAATACCTGGTACGATGAAGCACCTTTTGGGTATGTAGGTAGTGAATATGGATCGATTACCGAACAATATGATATTCTAGGAGAGTTTTTAATGTCAGGCGGAGGTAGAGGTCAGGATCATTCAAAATACTGGGATATAACTCTAAGTGGAAGTATAAAATCTCAGGTTCACCGATATCATGAAATGAAGGCGGGCTTTACCTTTAGTTATACCGAGTTAAAAGAAAGGAGAGAAATCAACCATGGTGCTACTACTCAACCATATGAAGAGGCACCTTGGAATTGGTGGTATTATGATGAATCACCTATTCAGCTAGGGGCATATTTACAGGATAAGATGGAGTATGGTGGTATGATTGCCAACGCAGGTTTGCGATTAGACTATATGAAGTATGGGAAAACCCCTTACAATCTAGATCCAGAATTTATCTTTTCAAATCTTCCCTATACTTTATCTAATTTTCGTGAACAAGGTAACAGCTTCTCTAAATTTACTACCTCTGAAAATGATTATAAACTTTACTTAAGTCCCCGACTCGGTATTTCTCATCCGATTACCGTAGCCAGTAAAGTCTTTTTTAATTATGGACATTTTTATCAGCCTCCAGTCTTTGAGTATATGTATACAGTAAAGCCTTATTCAAGAAGCGCACAAATCCCGAATATTAGTATAGAATGGCCAAGAACAATTATGTATGAAATCGGTTATGAACAGGGTATTGGAAAGCATGTCCTACTTCATTTTCTAGGGTACTATAAAGATGTTTCTGATCAAATTAGTCAACAAGATATTATTGCTATTAATGCAGAAAATCAGGTGACAACTTGGGCTAATAACAGTTATGCTGATATAAGAGGATTAGAGCTAAAACTTGAAAAACGGACAGGGCGGTGGATATACGGTTGGATTTCTTTTGAATATATGGCAAAAAGTGAAGGATTTACAGGATTGCGGTATATTTATGAAGACCGGCAAAAAGCTAAGGAGCAAGCCGAAACCACCAATAAAATAAAAAATACCCCAGTCCCCTCCGTTACTTCTAATATTACTTTTACAACACCAAAAGGCTTTGGTCCTTCGTTGCTAGGATTGAAGGTTTTAGCAGACTGGCGGTTAAATATTCTATTTGAATGGTCAGATGGGGGTAAAGAGTTATTAAATCCTGATGCATTGTTAAGTGAACGACATTATGTAGAGGTAATTGATTGGTGGAACACCGATGTGCTTTTGGAGAAGCAGTTCTATATTAACAAAGTGCGAACAGGATTTTTTATGCAAGTTACCAATCTTTTCAATTTCAGAGGTTTTCCGTCACCACTTTATTGGAATAAATATGTCGATTCACTTCATTTCCCTCATGAAACAGGAGAACAAAAAGGAAATGATAAACTGGGAGAATGGGACAAAGATTATATTGAGTTAGGGTGGAATACATGGCAGCATTTTGTTAATCCCAGGGACATCTTTTTTGGAGTAAGAGTACAATTCTAATTTTAATTTAATTTTAAGCTTGAATTACTAAGGAGATGATTATGCATACATTAAAAAAAAGAGGGTTTATTTCTCTAATTTTATCTCTTGTCGTTATATGTATGTTTTTAGAGAAAACATTTTTAAAGGCACAATCTCGCTCTCATGATTTGGGAGAGTATAGTCTGCGGATAGATGCCGATGATCATTTAAATACCAATGATGTCGATCCTACTGGTGAGTGGCCTCAAGATTACTTTCGCTACAGCACTATTGTATTTTACAGTTCTGGTTATGCAATTGGAAAATGGATTGATTCAACTGGTGCAGAACATGTTAAAGAATCCACATTAGAAGGCCCTGTAAGTTATAATGAAACTGAACCTTATGGAATAAAAGAATACAGAAAATATGAACCTCCGGAAGTATGGGTGTTTTCAGAGGGGAATACATTTCGTTCTTCCCCTACTTTTAATGGTACTGTTGATCCAACTATTCCTTCAGATGCTATGATAGAAGTTCGGTATAAAGCTTATCCAGGATTCGATGTATTAAAACGTTCTTACTCCTATTCTAATCCTAACCACGATAATTATGTTATTCATTATTGCCGGTACAAAGTGACGTTTGATTGGGATCAGGATGATGAACCTGATACAGATACCAATCAGACTTTAGAAGATGTATATTTTATAATTGGATACTGTTTTCAGACTGCAGAGGGTACTTATATTACCTATAGTAGGTGGTATGAAGAGGGAAAGGACGACTGGGCGACTTATGAAACCTATTCTCCTCAGGTTGGCAATGGAAGAAATCTGCAGATTTCCTATTGTTGGGATGGGGATCATCCTGAAATAACGGAGTTTGAAATAGGTGGAAGAGAATTTGATGATACAGGTGATCCACGTTTTGCAACAGGTGAAGAAGGGGCAACCCCACTACCATCAGGTGAATTTATTTCTACTGCTTACGGTGGTTTTGCTGCTCTTCATGTTGACTCTTCTCCTACTAATCGTATCGATGATTTAGCCCAGCCTGTCTCAATAGTATCTAGTACAAATGTGTACGATCTATGGGATAACGAATTCCCTGGTTATACAACGGTTTGGGATTGGGCAGCCTCTGGTACTAAACAGACAGTAGAAGCTCAGGCAGGATGGCCAGATGATGCAAGTGCAATAGAAGGTGAGTATCCATTCCAGGCTTTTGGACCTTATGATCTACAGTTAGGCGATTCTATAGTTATCGTTTATGCCGTAGGAGCGAGTGGTATTTCTAGGGCTTTAGCAGTAGAGAAAGGTCTTGAATGGCGTGACTGGTATAGAGGTATAGAAGGAGCGACCTTTGATGATGCTCAGAAAAACGCGCTCATTGCTACTGGAAAAGACTCTTTATTTGAGATTATGGATAGAGCTCTATGGACTTGGAATAAAAATTTAGATATACCAGATCCGCTTCCAGCGCCTGATTTGACAGTTACCTCTGGACCAAACAGAATTGAACTTACCTGGGAAGATCTGTCCGAAGAAGGAGACCCTGATACTGGGGTACCAGATCTTGATCACTATAGAATCTATAGGAAACGCGGAGAATTTCTATGTGACAGGCCTAGTGAATTAAGAGCAGATGGTATTCATTTAACGTGGGAATTAATTGCTACCGTTCCAAAGAATCAAAACAGTTATATTGATACAAATGTAGTACGAGGTGAGCCATATTATTATGCCGTCTCAGCTGTAGATGATGGAACTCAGAATACTGAAGGTCTGTTTCCTGGTCAAAAACTTGAAAGTTCGAAGTATGCTAATCGGTCTAGAATACCTGCCTATGCCTTTGAGCCGGGAAGAAGTGAGGCTTCCAATGTTCGAATTGTTCCTAATCCATATATTACGCGAGCTGGTGAGTTTAATTTTTCCGGGGATGATAACCGAATTATTTTCGTAAACTTACCTCCCTATTGTGTCTTACGAATCTATACGGTTACAGGCGATTTAGTAAAAACTATTCGCCATGAGACTGGAAGTGCTGATGAGAGCTGGGATCAAGTGACTGAATCGAACCAGATTGTTGCCAGTGGAATTTATATTTTACAGGTCGATGAAGCTAAGGATATTAATCATCAGCCTATTAAAGGAACTATAGAAAAGTTTGTAATCGTTCGTTAACGATACATGCAAATAAAATATGTATATGATAAACGAATTATTGAGGAAGGGTAAAATGAAAAAATTAGAATATATTATCTTAAAACTTATAGTAGTTTCGCTAATGACTTCTATGGTGTATGGAAGTGGTATTAAAAAAGTTGCTCAAAGTGGGATGCAATGGATATCAATTCCTATCGGAGCACGTGCTAGCGCCATGGGTAGTGCATTCACATCCATTGGCGGAGATCCAAGTGCTATATTCTGGAATCCGGGTGCATTGGGTTTAGTCGAGGGCAAATCAGTCTTTTTAAGTCAAACCCAATGGATTGCAGATATTCAAGTGAATAGTGGATCGGTTTCTTACAATACAGGTAGTTATGGTGTCGTAGGCTTTAGCCTAGCATCGGTTCAGTGGGGTGACCTAAATGGAACTAGAAGAGATCCTACATCCCCATCAGGCTACGTGGAAACTGGTACATTCTCACCTTCAAGTTGGTCTGTAGGTGTAACTTATGCTATCAAGGTAAGTCAACAGTTTTCCTTTGGGGGGCAACTTAAATATGCTCACGAAAATCTCGGCTCTACCCTAGAAGGAACCATAGATAATCCTGGAGAATATACTGCGGAGATGGATGTAGTAGTATTTGATTTTGGGACTCTTTATTATACTGGTTTTAAGGATCTTAGAATTGGAATGACTTTACAGAATTTTTCTCAGGAAAAAGAATATAGAGTGGAATCCTATCCTCTTCCAATGACTTATAAACTTGGTATGGCTATGGATATAATGACATTAATCCGTGAAAATGATCAACATGGATTAACACTGAGTATTGACTTAATCCACCCCAATGATTTTACTGAAAGGCTTTATTATGGTGCTGAATATAGTTACCGAGACATGTTTTTTCTCCGAGGGGGATATAAATCAAATCATGATGAACAAAATTTTTCTTTTGGAGGCGGTTTGAAATTTAATATACAGAATATGAAAGTTGGTTTGAATTATTCTATGCTGAATTTTAAGAATTTTAAATCTGTTCAGATGTTTTCATTTGATTTTGGATTTTAAAAATATGGGTAATATATCCGTAGAAACGAGAAAAATTATCTGATAGGAGGTATTGCAATGAAAAATATATATTTAAAAGTTATTCAGAAATTGATCTTTTTAGCTGGATTGGTATTTATCGCATGCGAGGCACCCAATCAACCAACCTACGATGAGGACCATCCGGATCCTAATCCAACTGGGAAACAGGCACCTATTTTAAACTTAATAACTCCTTCAGAAGGTTACTTAAATCAAATAGTAACTATTGAGGGCAGTGGATTTGACACAGTACCTGAATATAATTTTGTTGTCTTTGATAAAAAAGTATCCGAAGTCATAAGTGCTTCTAAAACGCGATTAGAAGTAAAAGCCCCAAATATTGCGGATGCTACAGTTGATGTAAAAGTTGCTGTAAAGGGTTCTGAGTTCTGGAGTAATACACTTCCATTTACTTTTAAAAGTGTATTGGCCATCATTACAGAAGATATAAACTGGCCTATGGGTGTAGAAGTTGATGAACAAGGAAATGTCTACGTCGGATCCGCGGCTGATAGTGTGATCTATAAATATGATTTAGATGGTAATAAAACAGTTTTTGCAGAAGTCCCTGTTAGTGGGGCTATTGGATGGGGACCTAGTGGCTATCTATATGTCGCCCAGTCTTGGGAAAATAAAATTGTTAGAGTATCTTCTGATGGTTTGATAGTTGAAGATTATTTAACTGATATTGATACTCCGGTTGATTTTGACTGGGATAGTAAGGGTAATATGTATATATGCGCCAATGATGCAGGTTTCAAAATGTACGATGGTACAACTATTACCCATCTTGCAGATATTGGAGGTGGCGCTAAAAGCTGTAGGGTGTACGGAAATGCGATATATCTCACTAATATCTGGGAGGGTCAGATAATTAAATTTTCTATAGCAGATGGAGAAGTAAGTCCAGCTGAGGTAGTATACCAAGGAGATGCGCCAGTAGGTCTAGAAATTGATGCAGAAGGAACGATCTACTTTACCGAAGCCTGGGAAACTACTCTGTATACTTTAGCACCAGACGGATCAATAGGGACAATTTGTGAAGATCAGCTCATGACTCCGATGAGATACCTTACCTTTCATGATAAAATGATTTATATTGTACATCCTGGTTGGGGTGATGTGGGTAAGGTTATAAGTGTTTACGTAGGAGTTGATCAAGCACCTAATTATGGATTATGATATTAATTACAATCTCTCAATAGGCTCAGATATCTGAGCCTATTGAGAGATGATAAACTCCTAAAGCTTATTAAAAAAGGTAAATTCTTGATTTATTTATAGTTTATTTAAATAACTATGTAATTAGTACTACTGAAAAAAGGGAGGTTTTATTTGTATAAAATCAGATTTTATTTATCGATACTGTTAATAATTTCATGTATTTTTAATTTAGCCTTAACCCAGCAAAAAGGTGGGAGATGGCAGTTTGAAAATAACGGATACGATACAGCCGAATGGGACCAGATAAATGATACTGGTTATTTACAGGGCAATGCTTCATTTCAGAGCTTTGGGCCTCTAAAAGATGGCGTTGCTTACCTAATGCTCGATTCATCCCAGATTTGTGATTACTTCAGAGTTGATGATAGCGATGATCTTGATTTTGAAAATGAAAATATTGCAATTTCACTTTGGATATATCCTCAAAAATCTGGAGATGATGTTCACTACTTACTCAATAAAGGCGATCAATATTCAGAGCCGAAAACAACAAACTATGCTCTGCGTATTTCTTATAATGGAAATATTGAATTTGTTATTCGCGATAATAAAAACAAAGCCCAAACCGCCGGCTCGAGTTTTACAGTAAATGTTGGAGAGTGGAATTTTATTGGCCTACTATATGATTATATTAAAGGTAAAGTCTATTTCTGGAATCAGCCTTATAATATTGCTGTTGATTCGATCAATTTTAAGCATGATTTTTTCCCTAATAATGATCCTTTGGCGATCGGTTCCTGGTTTAGTAGTAGTCCTACTCAGCCCTCTGTAAAAGATTTTGAGGGGAGAATTGACGATGTTCGAATTGGAACGGAAATGTCATGTATTTTTAATAATGTCAATGTGGTTGATGGTGAGAAGCGAGTTGAAAAAGAAAAAAATATCATAGCCTATACGGGTATTCCTAATCCATGTAATGCAAATTTAACTATTCCATTTACCGTATCAGAGACGGGGAAAGTAAGTTTAAAAATTTATAACATTCTTGGTCATACTAAGGAAACTATAGAATATAATGTTTCTTCCCTCGGGTATCATGTTATTAACCTAGATATTAGTCAATTTTCAAACGGCTTATATTTTTATTGTTTAAAATATTTTGAACAATCAATAACTAAAAAGTTTGTTATCCTGAAATAAAGAATCCTCTAAGAATAAATTATTACCCTTTGTGTGAAATAAAAACCTAAAAAATAAGATGTGCATTAGTTAAAAAATCCTTAAGTTATTGTATTATAATTAAATAATAAACAAGGAGATAAACTAATACACAATCTTAAATCAACCTTCGATCGTATCGAACAAAGAATCTATTGAAACAGCACCAGAATACGGCTATTGCGCGGCTCAAAACTCCTATTATTTCGGGTATAAATTCCATAGGGTTTGTAGTCTTAATGGGATAATAACCAGTTTTGATCTCTCCAAAGCCAACCATGCCGATATTCAATATCTCAGAGATATCGAACCTTATTATGCTAATTGTCTAATATTAGGGGATAAAGCTTATCTCGATTCTGAATATCAACTGGAATTATTCGAGACGAGAGGTATTCAATTAAATACGCCTATGCGCTCCAATCAGAAGAATTATCGAAGACAACCGGCATTGTTTCGAAAAGTTCGTAAACGGATTGAAACCTTGTTTTCTCAGTTGGTAGATCAATTCGTGATTCGTGTAAATTATGCCAAAACCTTTGTCGGCTTGGCTACCAGGATTTTGTCGAAAGTGGCCGCCTTCACTTTGCTACAGTTCCTGAATTCTATCAATAATAAACCCCTAAATCATATTAAACATGCGCTCGCTTAATTCCACACAACGGGTCATACTCGTATTTTTTTAAAATTGGTGCACGCCCTGAGTTAAAAAAGCTTGACAAAAATAAGTTTTCTTTCTATATTAAAACAAAAGAAAATGAAAGTATAATGAAATTAAATAGAAAGTAAATGATAAGATATACCGAAAGGTTAAATGAAAATTTTCTTGTTTTCAAGATGTAATGATTTAATCAAAGGTTGAAGTGAGATGTGCGAAATGTTTTATATAGGTATCGTTAAGCTCTTTTGATCAATAACTATAATTCAGCTTTACTTTCGATAACGGACTATAACGGTTTTACGTACAAAACTATGAAGAGATTGTTATGAGGAATTTAAAATATAGATTTAAAAAAATAATTGAGGGAGGTATAATAAAAATACAAGCTCTACTTGTGGCTATTATTTTCATTATGAGTTGTGCGACTACTCATTCTCTTTTTATTCCTGAAAAGCCACTGCCTGGCAAGTCAATTGTTGTAGGAGCTGTACTCGTTGAAAACATTGGAATTGACGATTTATATGAATCAAAAAGTGAAAATATTAATGTAATTGTTGTTGGGAAGTCAACAGAAGAAGGCGAAACAGAAATCAAAGGATATCGTGTCAAGACCGATAAGAATGGATACTTTGCAATACAAAACGTAGAACCAGGTGCTTATGTATTAAAGGGTATTGAAGTAGACGTAGGATATGCAAATAGAAGATTAATAACATCTCGCTGGGAAGGGGAAAGGCAAGTATTTATTAATGAAGATGTTATGGTTGACTTTAATGTACGTCAATGGCCCGAAGAATTAGATGAAAAAGTGATAGATATGGGTATTCACTACTTTAAACTTGATAAAGCCGGAAGAATATTTTATAATAAATATCTTCAGTTAAATAATATAAATCTATATCTAGAAGATAAAAAATATACAATGCCAAAGCCGTCGGAATATTTTCGTCAGAAATATCTAGATTCAGAATGGTTTAAGTAATAATTAATAAAGAAAGGGGCATCAAATGAATATTATCAAAAAAATATTAATAGTCTTAGTATTTATAAGTATATCTGTAGCTTTAACTCAATGTTTAAATAAAGCAGAGGAAAATAGTGTAGAGTCGTTATTGTTAAAGGATTATCGGCCACGTTCGATATATAAAATCCCTATTACAGTAGTAGATAAAGCCGCTTATCCAGTCATTGATATTCACTCTCATCCTTATGCTAATGGGAAAGTAGAAATTGAGCAATGGGTGAAAAATATGGATGCCGCTAATATCGAGAAAACTGTAATACTTACTATGGCTATAGGAGCTGAATTTGATTCAATTTATCAATTATATGCGAAGTATCCCGATCGTTTTGAACTGTGGTGTGGGTTTGATTATTCGGGATACGATAAGCCTGGATTTGGGCCGGCGGCTGTTGCTGAACTGGAACGATGTGTTAGAATGGGAGCAAAGGGAGTGGGTGAATTAGGGGATAAAGGTGAAGGTATGTGTTACTGTAAAACTAAAGCTTGGGGAATGCATCTTGATGATCCGCGTATGGATCCTTTACTCGAAAAATGCGCAGAGCTAAACCTTCCTATTAGTATTCATGTGGCTGATCCAAAATGGATGTATGAACCTATGGATAAGCATAACGATGGGCTGATGAATGCCTATGAATGGCGTCTGGATAATAAACCAAACATAATAAAACATGATGGAATGATTAATATTCTTGAAAATGCGATCAAACGCCATCCAAATACAACCTTTATCGCTTGTCATTTTGCCAACTGTTCGTATGATCTTTCTAAACTTGGGAGACTTTTGGATACATACCCTAATCTATATGCCGATATTTCAGCTAGATATGCAGAAACAGCTACTATACCTCGATTTACTGCTTCATTCTATGAAAAATATCAGGACCGATTACTATATGGTACAGATATGGGTTATGATTTAGAAATGTATAGAATCACTTTTAGAATCCTAGAATCAAGTGATGAACATTTTTATGAAATCGATCAGTTCGGTTATCACTGGCCATTGAATGGGTTTGGACTTTCTAAAAATATCTTAATGAAAGTATATCGTTCTAATGCTTTAAGTATTTTAAAATAAACGCAAAGTTTTGGGAGAATATACAGAGTGAAAGATTATTCGCCAAGTTTTCAAAGTGTTTCTTAATCTTATGATTTTAACTTTTTAGTTTACGAAAAAGGAGAAATGTATCATGTCTAAAAAAACTTTCCAATTGGTCGTGATTATTTTTGCTATAAGTTTTATTTATCTTTTTACTTCATTTGCACCAAAACACGAGATTGTTTTGCAGATAAAACATAAAGCACTCCGAATTGATTTTGATGATAATCTATTCAGCAGGATAGTAGCACTAACAGATGGGAATGAAGTTATATTAGGTGATTTTACTTCATCGGAAACAATTACAATTAAAGGCAAGAAAGTAAGTAAATTTTCTTTCAGGGAACATATAGTAGAACCTTTTGCAGATGAAATAGGCAAAGGAAAGAAACATATTATTACTGGTAATAATTCACGTTTAAAAAAGGAAATAATAATCACTCTTTATGATGATTTTCCCTCTATGGCTTTATTTCAAGTACAGTACATTAATTTGGGAGAACAGGATTTAAGAATAGATTCTTGGACAAATAATCACTATATGATCTGGTCAGATAAACCATCGGGTAAGGAACCAGTTTTTTGGTCGTATCAGAGTGGTTCATATGAATCCCGTCCAGATTGGGTGCTACCCCTTAATAAAGGTTTCAATCAACAAAACTATTTAGGAATGAATGCAACTGATTACGGCGGTGGGACCCCGGTCATAGATGTATGGAAAAGAAACATCGGACTTGGGGTTGGCCACGTAGAAAAAAACCCTAAGTTAGTATCCCTCCCAATTACTATGCCGGATAAAAATTGGGCGGAAGTGGCGGTATCCTTTAATGTTGATAAGACTTTACCCCCTGGAATGAGTTTGTCTACCTTAAGAACATTCGTTATGGTTCATTGCGGAGATTATTTTAACACTCTGGTTGAGTATCGGCGTTTTATGGAAAAACAGGGCATTACATTTTTAAATCCACCAAAAACTGCTTATGAACCAATATGGTGTGCATGGGGATATGGAAGGAATTTTACGATGGAACAAATATATAGTGCTCTTCCCAAAGTAGCAGATATAGGATTTAAATGGGCGGTTTTGGATGATGGCTGGCAAACAGCAGAGGGTGATTGGTATTTGGTTGAAGATAAATTTCCCAACGGAGACGCTGACATGAAGAAATTGGTTGACAAGATTCATTCATATGGTATGAAAGCAAAATTATGGTGGGCTCCATTAGCAGTAGATCCAAGCACAGATTTAATAATAAATCATCCTGATTACCTACTCCTTAATAAAGACGGTTCTCAACAAAAAATCAGCTGGTGGGATGCATACTACCTTTGCCCAGCTTATCCACCAGTGAAGCAGAACGCAAAACAATTAGTAGAAAAGATAATGGATGTGTGGGGGTATGAAGGGCTAAAAATTGATGGTCAGCATCTTAATCTCGCACCGCCATGTTATAATTCTAAACATAATCATAAATATCCCGAAGAATCTGTTGAAGCAACTCCTGAATTTTTTAAAATAATTTATGAAACGGCATTATCAATAAATTCTGAAGCAGTAGTAGAAATATGTCCCTGTGGCACCGCATACAACTTTCATACTATGCCGTATATGAATCAGTCGGTTGCTTCTGATCCGACAAGTTCATGGCAGATTAGATTGAAGGGAAAAACACTTAAGGCATTAATGGGTCCAAGTTGTGCTTACTATGGAGATCATGTTGAACTCAGTGATGGAGGTAATGACTTTGCTTCTACAATTGGAATAGGAGGAGTGATTGGCACTAAATTTACTTGGCCAGTAAATTCTGGGGAAGATTCTGAATTTGATTTGACACCAGAGAAGGAAGAAGTGTGGAGAAAATGGCTAAATATATACGAAGATAAAATGTTACCAACAGGAGTATATCTTGGCCATCTCTATGACATAGGATTTGATAGGCCAGAAGCACACGTAATTAAAAAAGACGATAATATGTATTATGCCTTTTATGCAGATTCTTATGAAGGAGAAGTCCAGCTACGGGGCATTGAAGATGGGATTGTCTATTCCGTTCGTGATTATGTAAATCAGAAAGAATATGGAAAAGTGAAAAATTCTTCTCCTAATATTCATGTTTCCTTTAAACAGTACTTACTTTTAGAGGCAATACCTGTAATAAAATAATTGAATATTTTAAAAGGGGAGTATGGAAGAATGCGTTTAAATAGGAGAGATTTCCTTAGTCTTGCTGCCAGTATGACAGCTGCTGGATTTGTCAGTAAATCTCTATATGGTTTTGTGCCAGAACATAACTGGGAAAAATATGATTTTGGCGGTGGGCCGAAAGTTAAAGACCGTCTAAATCAAGGTCCTTTTCCTACATATCCTCCTGAACAGGTAGTGCCAGGTAGTGATGTTGTTATGGCTACAACTCCTTCCCAAAGGGTGTTGAATAATTTCGGTATGGGACTGGTTACCTATGTCTGTGATGAAGCGGGACCACCTAAAAAGACGGGAGTGAGTGTAGAAGAACTTATTGATGAGTTGGCTGTTCTTGATTTAACTCATAAGCTATATATCAGACTGGATTGGAAAGACATACAGTCAAAACCAGGAAATCTAAATTTCTGCCCCCATTGGGATGCAGCTTTTAAATCAGCTAAAAAATACAACAAAAAGATAGGATTTCGAATTCAACTGATGAATCCAGAGATACCCGGGCATGCGATTCCTGATTTTGTAGCAGAAAAAATTGATTTTGTAAAACTTGGGAAAACAGATAAAATAGGTTATCCGAACAAAATACATTATGCTCCCCGATATGATAATCCTTATTTTCTGGATGCCTTCAAAGATTTAGATAAAATGCTAGCGGACTTATACAACGATAGCTCCTTGGTTGAATATGTTGATACATGTATGTATGGATTCTGGGGAGAGGGACATACTTGGCCTTTTCAGGGTAATCCTTTTCCTGATTATATCACGGCTGAGAAAACCTTTGTGACTATGTTTGAGCATCAGGCGCAGAACTGGACCAAGACACCTTTAGTAACTAATACTCAGCCAGATTATAGTCAGGTGGGGAACTCTGAGATCTTAGATCGGACTATTCGGAGTAATAATTGGATCCGTACCGATACTATTTATATTGAAAATACCCAAATAGAAGCATTGAGTAATCGACCAGCCTGGGTATCTGCCGTTATTGAAAACGGTATATCAGACGGAACTAAAGAAAGTCTGAATTTAATTAACGGCGTTTCCGGTACCGACAGGATTATTTCTCATGTTATGGATCTAGGAGCGAACTATTATTCCATATGGAATTGGCATAGAATAAGAGCTGACCGCATTCTCAATTACTATAAACAGTTTCCTGACATGATCAATCTCCTGGCCAGAAAGATAGGGTATCGGGTACGCCCATCTTGGATATGGAAATTCGAGAAAGATGGGCATCAAGGACTAGTATTCGGTATAGTTAATGATGGAATCGCTCCGGTACCAGGGATATTACGTTTAACTGTTTATGATGATAATAAAAATATTTTGGCAAGCGGATGTCTTGATGCTGGATATCCAAAGCCTCAAGGTGTGCGTCAGGCACAAGTAATATTGCCAAAAGGAATTGATTGGAAAGGATTAAAGGTGAAGGCTGAGATTGAAGTAAAAGACAAACTGTACCCTGTAGAATGGTCTTGTAGAGAAAACATTAATGAAGACGGTTCTCTTACTTTATCTCCTTTAATCTAATAAACAGTCTCTTTGCATTGCACCGATTGATCTTTTCAAATAAGAAATAATAATATGATTTTATTAAAGGAGAACTCTATGAGCAAACTAAGATTTTTTCAGATAGTGACGGGATTGTTATGTCTTGTATATATCGTTGGATGCAAGGTGAATTCTCAAAAAATGGAAGAGCAAAACTGGACTCATTATGTAAGGACTGCTGGCCACGGTGCTAGTATGGATCATATTGATGAAGTTTTTGAGCAAGTAGAAAAAACCTATGTGAGGGGTATTGAAATCGATAATAGTCTTACTGGATATTATGAGAGTTTTCTGGATCCGGAAGAGAAATTAAAAGCCATCCAAGCGTATGTTGATAGAGCCCATGAGAGTGGACATAAGATATATGTTTATACAGAAGGCCTTGAAATTATCACTTCCAATGCGGACCAGAAGCCCCATACTTTTTTTAAAGATCACCCTGACTGGGTGCAAAGGGATATATATGGGAATCCAGCTATATTTACTAGTGAAGCTGCCTTCTGGATTTCAAAAGGTGATGAAGATGCCTGGATTACACCATATGCCCAGGAATGGCGTGAAATATATATGATGAGAATACGACAGATTGCAGAAACGGGAATAGATGGAGTCTATATTGATATTCCATATTGGATGACTCATTTCAGAGGCTGGGAGGATACCTGGGCAAGTTTTGATAATTATACTATTGAAGAGTTCAAAAAAAGGACTGGGATAAACCCTAAAACTGATATGGAATTAGGTGACTTTAGTGATCCGAATTTCATAAAATGGGTTGATTTTCGAATTAAGTCCTTGACTGATTTTATGCAGGAAGTAAATGATAATATAAAATCAATTAATCCAGAATGCATGTGTATAGCAGAAATCTATCCTGGTATCGATGAATCTGTTATCAGAGTGGGTTCTGATGTCTATGATATGTATCCGGCTGTTGACGTTATTGCTCATGAATTCAGTGGGGGTGGCGGTAATGCCGCGCGTAAAGAACCGCTGGATTGGTTTTCATATATGGTAGGTATGTACACTTTCCGTGCCTTTGCTGAAGGCAAAGCTTCCTGGATGCTGAGCTACTCTTGGGATGGAGAAACAGAAGTAAATCCTAAAGAGGCTATGAAGAATTTATTTGTATCTCAATTAATGGCAGGTACGAATTGCTGGGATGCTAGAGGACATGTCATGTCCGGATCAAATGATTATGATACGAGAAAGGAGATATATGCCTGGATTGCTGAATATGAAAAGATATTTTATTCTCCACGAAAACCGATAAAACCAATCGGGATTTATTTTTCTCCTAAAACTCGCAACTATTTTGTGGACGAATTTATACCATCGTATGAAGGATGGATGTATATGCTACTACAATCACACCTTGAATTCCAGGTTGTTACGCCCCGTACTCTAAATGGGTTTAGGGGTGAGATATTAATTTTACCAGATGTGAAATGCGTTTCTGAAGAAGAAATAAACCAGTTGAATAAAATTGTTAATTCAGGTTGTTCCCTGATCATTACCGGTGGAACAGGCTCTTATGATTATTCTCGCCAGAAAAGAATAAATAATCCCATCTGGGAAATGACTGGTATTGATATATCAGCCAAACAGAGAATAAGAAATGGTAAATTATCCGCATTATTTTATCCTCAGTGTCCAGGTAAAAAATATAGTGAGTTACTTGGTAGTGAATTTAATAAGTCTGCACAAAATGGTATTAGTACCGAGAAACGCTTTAATGAATATCTACAGTCTCTGATACAAAAAGTTAAATTAGAGCTAGACTACAAATCAGCAATAGATATTACTGCTTCCCCTTTTATATCAACACAGATTTGCGAAGTAAACGATAAGTCATATATTTTTATTGCAAACTTTAAAGGATTACAAGGAAGAAAAAACGCAACTCAAATACCTGAGACAGACATGCTAATATCATTAAGAACGGATGAAAATAGAGAAGTATATATATTGCCATACTTAGAGAAACCTCAAAAATTAAACGCTATTTATAAAGAAGGAAGGCTAATATGTAAACTGCCACCCATCAATAAAGGTGCTGTAGTATGGATTGAATAAAAGTTTAAATGAGAATGTTTATGAAGAAAATAATTAGTTTATTTTTAATATGTATGTTTATGCTAACACGTGAGGTTAATCCAGCAGAATTTTCATTCGAAAATCCGCGCATTGGAATTGTGATAAGCAAAGCAAGCTTCAAACAACAGTGGGGAGTAACTCAAATGTCAGCTCATGGATGGGCGGCAGTAGCTAATCTTGCTGGCATCCCCTATGATTGCCTTTTTTTGTCCGATATTGCGGGATCAAAAGATTTATCAATATATAACGCCCTAATTTTTTGTCAATGTACTTATGTGGAACAACCAATTTATAATAGTTTAGTTACTTCTCTAAAAAAGTATATTGAGAAAGAGGGAAATTTAATAATTGATGGTCCTTTTGCCATCACTGATGAAAATAGTGAGGATTGTGATCATAAGGAATTGGACGATATAATTGGAGTCAATTATAGTGGGTTCCACGGAGATTCTGAATATCGTATCCGAACAGCATGTAATTTGCACTTTATCACGAAAAATTTTGCAAATAATCAATATCTTACCCAACACCTCGTAAACGGTCTCAATATTCTTGAATTTTCTGATGGTGGCACAGTATTGCTTGAGAGTACGAACGAAGATATTTCTTATCCATTTTTATCTATTCAGGAAAAATCTGGTAATCGTATAGTTTTAATAAGTGATTTTAGTACATGGGCAGGTGCTGCTTCATTTTTTCGCAATATAGAACCACAGGTATTTTATAAAAATATGTTATTCAATGCTATGATACGAGCTTTACAGTGGACAATTTATGGTGATATCAATGGACCATTTCCTGCTCCACAAATAAGTAATGCAAATATGACAGCTATTATTCGGCTAGATGCAGATGCAAGTGAAAATCTTAACATGCAGATAAAAACAATAAACTATCTAGTTAATATTGCCAAGGAAAGCGGCGTTGTACCGTTATATGCTTTTGTTTCTAGCTCAGCTACAAAAGCTGGGTGGCAGGATTTAGCACCAAATGCCAAAAAGATTGAAGAAGTAGGTGGGCAAATTGGGACCCATAGTAAATATCATCGTATTGATAGAAAAATGAATGAAAAACGCTGGTCCGAAGAGCTTGATGAATCAAAACAAGAAATAGAGTTTTATATGGCTGATTTTGGATACCCTATTGGAAATATAGATTTTTTTATCAATCCTGGGAATACGATCCCTATGGATGATTATGAGCAGATAGCACGTAGGTTTACATTTTTCATGACTCATGGCTTTGAACAGGATATGCCATTAGGCTTTGGCAATCTTACTTGGTATACTGGGTCGTATAAAAATTTAGTAGTATTGGAGGATACCCCTTCCCCTGATTATCAATGGTTCTATGATCCTTCCTGGAGCTACACTACTCAGCAGATTATTGCCTATGAAGAAGCAATTTTTGACCATATGTACGATAATATTGGACGAGGTGTTATATTTAATGAAATGTGGCATGATTATTCTATAAATACACAACCTCAAAAGGGTCAAGAGCGTATTGTAAATGATAATAATAAGCCATTTTATGATGGTATGAAGGCAAAGTTTGCAACACATAATATTTACTGTCCAGATCCAGTAGATCTGGGACATAAACTTCGGGCTTTGGCTCAGTGGAATTATAAGTGGAAAACCAAGGAGAGTGAAATCGAGATCGAACTTGATCTTTCTAATGTGTTGTTAGATACAATTCCTTACTATATCGGAGGTATGGGATTACGCATTGAAAATACAAACAAGAAAATCGATAAAGTATATATCAATGGCCAAGATCACCCTGCTTTTACAGACAATCTTATCATATTACCTAATTTGAAGAAAGATTTAAATACTCTCCATGTTTGGTTAGCAGATAAACCTTCTTCAAGTTCTCGTTTAGTATTTACGTCAAAAAGGATGCCCAAAATAACAAAAAACAGTGGTGGTATAATAACTGAAGTGGTCACAAACAGTAAAGCCAAAATAGCCTATTATAGCGAAGTTCCTGTAATTCTTATTAATGCTGATTATCAGGAGTGGAATAGAAAAGATGATAATATTCTATTGGCGTATGTTAATTCGGACAGAAGCTTGGAACTAAGAATACTAAAGGGTAAAGAGTGGGTTCTTAATAATGCTGATATAACAATTCTTGATATCAAAGAAAAGAATTCGTCTGTAGTATTGACTCTTTCTGCAAAAGATAAGCCGTCCTCGTTATGTTTTACCTCTGTTCGCAATCCTGTCTACATTAAGCTCAACGAACAAGAAATAATATTTGAGAAAAATGAGAAAGATCACAATTACCAAGTTAACATTCCACCATTTTCTGATAAAGCAACTCTTTTAATTAAATATTGAATATTTTTTAAATATGCTGTATGGAAGAAATCAAGGATGAAACAGTATCGATTTTATATAATGGTAATATTGTTATTTGTTCAGTTATTAGTAACAAGTTGTACTAAACATGAACCTTTGTCTTGGTATTCATCAGGGACAAATGGAATAATTGCATCGGGAAATGAACAGGCAACAAGAGCAGGAATAAAAATTTTAAAAGATGGAGGTAATGCCGCTGATGCTTCCGTTGCAACTCTATTAGTATTAAGTATAAAAACCGTTGGTGCATTCTGCATCGGTGGAGAGGTACCTTTTATGTATTATGATGCGGAAACCGGTGCTGTAACCGTATTAAATGGACAAGGTGGTGCTCCTCTTGATGAAGAAGCAATTAAATGGTATTATGAGAATGGCATCCCTAGTGGAGATATTAAGTCGGCCGCAGTCCCTGCAGTAGTAGATCTCTGTGTCACTGCTCTTCAAAAATTTGGAACGATGAGTTTTGAACAGGTAGTAGCTCCTTCGTTAGAGATATTAGATGCCGGTGGGCCAAAATGGTACCGCGACACAGGTAGTGGGGACACGATACGTACTGACCGTAATTGGTATGGTGATCTTGCTACAACCCTTCGTAAACTGGTTGAAGCTGAAAAGACTATCACAGGAACTCGCGAAGAGAAAATTCAAGCAGTATCAGATCGTTTTTATCGAGGTGATATCGCAGATGATCTGGAAGACTGGTATATAAAATTAGGTGGATTCTTACGTAGACGAGATCTTGCAATGCATAAAACCCGTATTGAAAAACCAGTTATGGCTAACTACCGAGGATTTACAATTTATAAATGTGGGCCTTGGACGCAAGGGCCTTACCTTTTGCAGACAATGCGGCTTTTACAAAGATCCAATCTCGCTTCAATGGGACGGACATCTGCTGATTATATACATGTTGTTACTGAAGCGATGAAACTAGCATTAGCTGATAGAGATGAATATTATGGTGACCCTGAATATACAGATGTCCCCTTAGATGCATTGCTTTCTGACGAATATTCAGAACTTCGGTATTCCCTGATTGATTATAATAAAGCCTCTGCAGAAATACGTCCGGGTGATCCTTACGGAATGCGGCCTATACGAAAGGACGGTGGACGAGCAATGAAGGCGTTAGGAGGTACTACGATATGTGTTGTAGCTGATAAATGGGGGAATATAGTTGCGGCTACTCCGAGTGGATTATCAAGTACTGCAGGTTTTGGTGGATCCACCGGCGTAGTCCATGGTTCAAGATTAGTTATTTTCAATACCTGGAAAGGTCATCCTAACTGTATCGAACCTGGGAAACGACCGAGGACTACTTTATCGCCTACTCTTGTATTAAAAGACGGGCAACCAGTACTGGCTATTAGTGTTGCCGGTGGTGATGTGCAGGATCAGGCAGCCATACAGCTGATTTCGAATTTTGTAGATTTTAATATGAATCTCAAAGATAATTATACTGCCAAACGTTTTTCTACCTACCATTTTATCGGTTCCTTTGGACAGGATCCCCCAAAAATTAATAGTTTATATGTTCATGAGATTACCCCAGATGATGTTATTGATGAATTAACATCACGGGGACATATAGTTTCCACTATTAAGGGCAATGTAGGAGGCGTTGCTATGTTGTTTATTGAAAAAGGCGGAGAATTGATGCAGGCGGTAGGAGGTTATTCTCAATGTGTCGAATCGAAAAAATAAAAAGGCGTAAAATCTAATATACACAAGTAACATAATTGCGAGTTTTTATAATTAAAGAAAAATGATAAATGAAAATAGCCAGGGTTTTTAGTTACAAAATGTTATGTATTTAATGATCGTAAGCTCAATATATTTGCAATGTTACTTTTAATTATGTTATTTTAAAACAACAATAAACCGGTAGAACCAGTTCGTGAAATAATAAAAACTTGAAGGTAAAATAATGAGAAAGAAAGAATACAACCTAGCACTATCGAAAATCACTATGCAATTGCTTTTCTGGTTAATAATTAATTTAACATATATATGTGCCCAATCCAGGTCTAGATATTCAGATATTCCCAGAATTGATGTCCATACTCATATAGGTGGTGATAGTATAGGAATTGTAAATTTTTTAAAGGTGAGAAAGATATTAATAGAAACATATAATGTAGATCTTGCTATGTTTATTGATGTAGGAACTAGTGAAAATCAGATTCCAGATTTGAATAAATCTATTTATGTCAGTAAAAGCCGAGTATTTACCTGTATATCTGACTTTTCGGCACATGATGGACTTGACATCTCACCAAAGGATTTGCATGTCTGGCTCGATAAAGGTTATGTCGGATACAAGATTTGGGCAGGTCCGTATTATCGCAGACTTGGAGAAAGGGAAGAGGGATTTCGATATATTGATAACATAGTGCATGAACCGACCTTTGCAGAAATGGAAAGAATTGGTATGGTCGCGGCTTCTATTCATATTGCGGATCCTAATGGACCATACGGCAAGCGAACAGAATGGCTTTCGGATCCCGTTGAATACTGGCGTGAAATTACAGCTTGGAGACACGTATTGGAAAGGCATCCTAATTTAGTAGCAGTTGCAGCGCATGGTAATTGGCTGGTGTGTCAAGATGCACAGCTTGACTATCTACGCAATATGCTAGCTACTTTTCCTTATCTTTATGTTGACCTTGCTGCTACATTTCAATATTTTTATTTGCTTGACCATGAAAACCTCAGAGATTTTATGATTGAATGGGCAGATAGGATTCTATATGGAACTGATATTAGCACCTTTAGTGATTCAAAAGAGGTAAAATTGTATGCTGAAAGATATATCCGAACCTTTAAGATATTAGAAACTAATGAGATGGTCGAAGGTGGTTTCTTTGGTTCGAACCCGATTCAAGGACTTTCACTCCCTAGAGATGTTTTAGAAAAAATCTACTATAAAAATGCTTTAAAAATATACCCCAATCTAAAAGATCAATTGTCAGAATTGGGATATAGGGTAAAGTAGATATCGAAACGGAAGTTTTTGATGTTGAGTAAAATAATCAACCCTATATTTCTCATCAGGTTTTCTTTAAGATGCAACATAAATATTATATGAAAACACATTTTGAATATTCATTCTATTTTGAGATAATTACAATTACTGCCAGAGATTATGGATTTAGAAAAGATACTGATTTAAAATTATTTGGATGTCATCTTACTAGTCCTAATAACCAAACAGAAATGAAATGACTGAAAAAAAATTGGCCGAAATAGGGGATATCTCTATGATTATTAAAGTTACAATAAAAATAAGGAGGTCTTATGAAACGCTTTATTAGTACCGCATTACAATTTGGCGCTGTCAGTGTAATAATTTTACTGTTTTCCTGTAGCATAACTTCTGACTCTTTTTGGAAACCCAATACTGATTGGGGGCACTGGAGACTTGGACACCGTTCAGATTTTGAGTTCTTGAAAAAAAATAATTTTACAGTGACTTTCGGTGGAGGTGCTCCCAATTTTGAGAGTGTAAGTCGGGAAGAATTTGAAAAGGAAATGATGGAAGCAAAACAATTCAATAAAACCTACCATGATAGTGGGTATATCGTGCTACGATATCTTTCTACGTCTCTTAATGGAGAGAGTGAAACTCCCACATCAGAACCTAACAATCAACAAATTCATATGCTTGATTTCTATAATAATCACTGGGAGGATTATATGGACTATATCGGGCCTAAGCCACCGGAAGATCCTACTACCTGGATTACAATACGACCTGATGGTAGTTTCCCTTATTACCGTTATGCACCTTATGGCACTGAAACAGGTAAAGGATTCGAAACTTGGGGATGCCCTAATAATCCCTATTATGTACGTATGATGGAAGGACGAATAAGGGCACAAGCTGAAACAGGTATAGATGGATCTTATGTTGATTGGACTCATATTCCTGGTGGAACATGCTATTGTAAATACTGTGTGGAAGCCTTTAGAAATTATTTAAAAAACCATTTACCCAAAGATATGGCAGAAAAGAAATATGGTTCGACTGATTATGACACTATTGAACTCCCTAAAGAACAAGGGGATGCATACTGGATGGAATTCAGGGAATTCAGATGTTATACTGTAGCTCAATTTCATTATAAATTGAGGTCTGCTGCTAGGGAAGTAAATCCATATTTTATGATTTCAGGTAATGTATTTGGTGGTTTCGGCTATGGGCCAGTTGCTTATGATGCAGCCGGTAATATGGAAATGCTGGGCGAGGTAGATGATTTTCTCTATTCAGAAATACAGGAATATTTGGAATCAGCTCCCGGAAAAGATAAGAGAGGAATAAAAATTACTAACAGCCCTGCTCTTAAATTCTTAGCTGCTGCCTGTAGCGGCAAACCAGTAATAGAATATGCTATAGAAATAACTCCTCCAATCTTTCCGGAACCTACAGAAAAAGCTCTTAGTGCAATGGCTCAGATAAATATAGCAGAGGCTTTTGCTAATCACTGTGTTTTTCGAGAAAAAAGGCAAACCCCGGAAGGCGCAACTCAAATGTATCAATTTTTAGCAAGAAACGAGAATAATCTTGTTGGTGCTCATTTAGAGAGTAACATTGGAATTTTGGCTTCTCTAAAACAGTATTTAGCTGATGAACTTAGTTTCTCCTTTTCTCTTTCTAGAGTATTTGCTGACAATGGTATTGGACATATAATGTTGGTTGAACGTGATCTTTCTGACTTAAAGAAATTACAGAAGTTGGATTTAATTGTTATCCCATATTTACCTCTACTAAGCGAAGAGATACAGAATAGATTAATTTCATATGTTGAATTGGGTGGTAATCTGCTTATTCTAGGCTCTTCAGGAGTGAAGAATCAATATGATGTGCTGTATGATAAAGTTCCTTTACTTACCCTTCTAGAAACTGATACTTATCCAAAATCATTTATGCAAAAATCACGAGGCGAGGGAACTGTTTGTTATATTCCTCTTACAATACCTGAATCGCGATTTTTAACGGCTGTAAAACAAAAGGAAGATGTTACCACTTTTGGCCCTGCTATGGCAGAGGTTTTTCCTGATATTCCAGAAGCCTATACACGCGGTAATATTCATCCAGACTTACGGCATTTTCTGGAATTAACTGTTGATAGTGCTAAATCAATCCTTAAAGGAAAATATTCCCAGATCAAAGGTTCGCCTTATGTCGAAATGACTGTAATGAGTAATGAGAAGCAGAATTTAAAATTAGTTCATCTAGTTAATTATAATGTAACTATAGATGGCACTGTTGTTTCGCCTTCAGAATTAAATCTAAATGTTATTTTACCTGAAAATAAAAAGGTTAACACTTTGTATTACAGTGGTTCTCTTTCTGAAATGGAAGAAATTCCCTACAAACAAATCACAGAAAATGGGATTACAATGATTTCATTTTCACCTAAGCTACAAGGTATTTACGGACTAGCAATTATTTCATTAAAGTAGTTGCTAAGGAAATTATTTTAAATGAAATGGAATTATAATAATCGAATTTATTTTGTACCTCTGATTTTATATTTCTTTTTATTAGAAAAAGGATATTTTGCTTGCAAAGATAATCCAGTCGAATTTGAACTAGAAGAAGTAGAATTAATTGAAATTGATGACCCTTTAGAAAATCCATTTAAAGGATTTGCTACTTGGATTGGAGATACAAATCCAATGTTTGATGAAAAGTTACAATATGCTACCTTTGCTTGGCGTGATATTGAACCCCAGAAAGGCGTTTATAATTGGTCAAGATTAGAACAGGGTTGGGGAGATGTCCAGAAAACGGAGAAAAGAGTAGGGTTCCGAATCGCTGCTTGTATCCCAGGTTCAGAACAGAATGATATTCCGCAGTGGCTTATTGATGAAGGTGTATCTATGCGACCTTATTCTATAGATGGCCATCAAGGATTTGCTCCAGATTGGGATGACACTGTTTTTCTTGCTGCCCATCATGATTTTATTACTGCTCTTGGGAGCCGATATGATCAGGATCCACGTGTTGCCTGGATAGATATTGGCTCCTACGGATTCTGGGGAGAGTGGCACGTTTGGCTTAATGAATCTCTATCTGCAACTCAGGAAACGAAACAGGCTATTCTGGAAGATTATTTTCAGGCTTTTCCAACCAAACCTAAAGTCATTGCTTTTGACGATGATTTCGCAACAAAGTATGTAACTGAAAGGGGAGGGGGTATACGTAATGACTGTTTAGGTACTGAAGCGTCTAATAATTGGTATCTAAAAAGTCTCGACAGAATTAACCCCACTCTTAATGAAAATGTTTGGAAAACAGCGATTATTACAGGTGAATTCTGTGGAGGAACGCAGGGTGCTATAGATGGCACTACTCTACGATTTAACCTCAATTTTGATTTCATTAAACAAACCCACTGGTCTTTTATCGGTCCGGCTGGCGGAGCAATTCAACCTCAGAGTGAAGAACACCGTAAAAATCTTGAGTTGCTTCATAAAACCCTCGGATATCGGTTTGTAATACGGCGTTTTGTACACCGTGATGATGTGAAGAAAGGAGAAAATTTTGAATTTGATATTCAGATTGAAAATAAGGGTATTGCTCCTTTTTATTTTCAGTGGCCTTTCGTTGTTTATTTTACCAATGAGAATGACAGTACTTTGTTAGAAGTAGAAACAGGAATTGATATTAGAGAGTGGCTTCCCGGTACTTGGAGTAAAATTGTCTCAATATATATTCCAGTAAGCATTCCCGCTGGCGTGTATAATATTAAACTGGCAGTTCATGATCCAAATACTAATGAGCCGGCACTTCTTTTTGCCAATACTAACAAAGATCAGAAATTAAGGTATCTGGTTAGTAGAGTAAGGGTTATGTAAAAAATAGTGAAGAACCACCAATAAGCTAGCATTATTACGGTGATTTTAATTTAAAAATAACTTCTTTAATATGAATTCTGTATGGAACTTAAAGCAAAATCTTTACAATTAGTACTTATTTTTACTGAACTATTGACACTTTTAATCAAGGTAGGGGAATACGTTTTGAGTATTATTTCATCTGATAGGACTTCTATTAGAGAAAAATTATTTCATGAGGGAGATGAATTTAGAAATTTATATAGAGAATGGTGCCTACTCGATAGATAATAGGAATAATACCAATTAAATCTATATTTAAATTGAAATAAGGAGAAGAATGATGCAACGCAATTATTTATTTGTTAAGCGATTACAGAAGACGATTTTCATTTTCGCTTTATTTATGTTTCTCACTGAAAATCTTCGGGCAGAATCTAATACCCAAAAGATAATTTTTCCCCGAGCCTTTGCTGTGGCTATCGATGATATGGGTTGGAATGAAGGCGGTTCGCTCGCCGAGACTGGTGGAGGTTGGCGGGTAGGTATCAGGCGTGATTTTGACGTGCGCGATTACCGACCCATTATCGAAGTGGGAAAAGCAGTCGGAGTAAGATTTCAAGGACTTTTTGTTCTAGCGGAGATGGATCGTTTAAATGTTTGTGCAAAATATCCTACAACTACTCAACATGGTGAAAAATGGGATAACGATGATAACATAGATCCAACTCAAATTGAAGTAATGAACTATATAAAAGATAATGCCGCCTACCTGGAATTTGGTTTACACGGTGTAGGACATGAGTATTGGATTGATGGAAAAAGAACAAGAGCCGAATGGTATAACATAGAGAACGATCAACCTTGGCCGGAAGTAGATATGAGAAATCACATTAAGTGTTATAAAGAAATAATGGCTCAATATGGTTGGACTCCGGATAATGGCCAATCTTTTCCGAAAAGTTTTGTTCCTTGTTGCTATAGCTTTTACTGGAATCCACAGGGTGACTATAGTACCGGGAAAATAATGTTTGAAGCCGGTGTAAGATATGTTAATACCCAGTTTGATTATATACCAGAATTGAATCCACCAATTGAATTTGGTGGGGGTTGGGATCATGGTGTACTTGTAATTAATCGTTTGAATTATGGAAATGACTGGTATGAAACAGGCAAGTTACCTGTTGAAAAAATAGAAAAATATGAAACTGATGTTATTGAGACTCACTGGGCTAATTGGTTAGCTACAGATGATTTTTTACAACCTACTTTAAACCAGAAATGGATTGAGTTTTTCAAAAATATTCAAGCCCATCCTAACCATTATTTAGCAAAAAATACAAAGCAGTTATATTCGCAATGGTTATATAAGCGCTTTACTAGTGTAGCCGAAAGTACTATCGGGGAAGTAACAATCAATAATCAGCAAATGCCAGACCAAGCCTATAGCCCCTATTTCCTTGGGAATATGGTATTAGCCATAAAATTGGCCGATGGTGAACATGTTTCCGAAGCCCAACTTAATGGCCAGCCAATTTCCGCTTATTTTGAAGATGCCGGTTACGGATTTATCTATCTTCCTCCACTGGAACAAAAGAATTATAAATTTATTTACAAAATTGGTCAGAAACTTATGGATAATATTGTATATAATGATGGAACTTATAATGTTTATCGAACAGAACTGACAAGAAAGAATATGATTATTGATTTGGAAATGTATGGTACTCAGATAGTAAAAGTAAAATGTCGTAAGCCGACTTCAATTAGCACCTCTAATCCGAACCTCAAGGTACTTTCGAAGCGATATGAAATCCCGTACGAAATGCTGTTCTTGGAAATTTATGGGAATGATATGCAAGGAGAATGTGGGAAGGTTATCATTGATTTCTAAGGATTTTTATCACTGCTACTGAAACATAAATTACAGTCTTTTAATGTTACTTTTTTGCTGGATTCTTCATTCTAGGGATAGAGGTGTAATTTTTAATCTATTGATGACATATTATCGGGCTTCCTGAAAAAGTATCTAATATATTGTAATAACAGATATTTATCGCTTGCTATATTTGATATAAATGTATATATTTAGGGTGATATTTGACAAAACCTATGCATTTAACAAATCAATTTGGAGCCCTAAATGGTAAATTATGAAGACCCCAATCAAACTAAGATTGTAAAATTCACCTTGCCTTTTTCTGGTCACCTTGATCCTAACAATCGCTGGATACGTTTAG
>Ga0209606_1001105_pt1 | contig 35642 bp, 29 predicted proteins | sample AD_UKC057_MetaG_FD_184412 | JGI IMG/M metagenome (GOLD analysis project Ga0209606, IMG submission 184412) | Active sludge microbial communities of municipal wastewater-treating anaerobic digesters from USA - AD_UKC057_MetaG (SPAdes) (version 2) | ecosystem: Engineered > Bioreactor > Anaerobic >...
GTGATTTTTGCAAATGCTACTTAAGTTGCCCTTCCGCTTTTGCCGAACCCCGAAGCGTGATAATTTACCTAATTCCTGCCTACCTATCTACGGTAGTAATGTAGTGGCGCCTCTTGGGATTTTCCTGAGCATCACCACCGCATCTCCACCATAGCTATCTAAGCAAGAAAAAACAAACCGACATAAAAAAAGAAACAATTTGAGTGTAATTCATCTTCTTTGTGTGTATCTGTGTAATCCGTGAGATCTGTGAGAGTTTACTACCTGGCAAAAATGCTAAGAAAGATATTGACGAAATTGCCACTTGTCAGAGAAAATACTTATTAACCAAAAAGATAGTTAAGTTATGGAGAATAAATGCAAATAAACGGACAACAATACCTTTCCGTTTGGTATGAAAATGCCAAGGTGAAAATGATAGACCAGAATAAATTACCGTTGGAATTCCGGATTGTGGAATACAGTAATTATCTGGAAATATGTTCTGCCATCAGAGAAATGACAGTGCGCGGAGCTCCTGCCATTGGAGCTGCCGGAGCTTATGGAATGGCTTTGGCGGCTCAAAATGCTCCCGATGAAAAATTTCGGGCTTATTTAAGAACAGCAAGAGATGAATTAACTTCCACTCGCCCTACTGCTATTGACCTCTGTAATGGTGTAAATTATGTTTATGAAAATGCACTTAAGTTCATTCCGGATTATGAACATTCGCGCTTAGTTGCAGTTTTTGCAGCACGGGAATTTGCTAAGAAAAGTGTTGATGATTGCTATCAGATAAGTAAAATAGGCAGTGAAATAGTTCCTAAAGGTGCCCGAATTTTAACTCATTGTAATGCAGGTGCCTTAGCTACTGTAGATTGGGGAACTGCTTTGGGGGTAATTAGAATGGCTCATCGGCAACATAAAGATATTTTTGTTTATGTAAGTGAAACGCGTCCCCGTTTTCAAGGAGCTCGTTTAACTGCCTTTGAGCTTGCCCAAGAAGATATTCCTCATTCAATAATAACAGATAACGCAGGTGGTTTTTATTTCTGGAAAAAGGAAATTGACTTGGTGATTACCGGTGCGGATAGAATCTGTCTGAATGGCGACATTGCCAATAAAATAGGCACTTACGAAAAAGCAGTTATGGCAAAAGAGCACAAAGTGCCATTTTATGTAGCTGCGCCTTTTAGTACTTTTGATTTATCTTGTAAAGAGGGCTCGGATATTCCGATTGAATTTCGTGATGAAGATGAAATAAAATGTATAAACAGCAACTATCTTGCCAATCCTTATTCACCAGCATTAAATCCTTCTTTTGATATAACTCCGGCAAAATTTATAACCGGAATCATCACTCCCAAAGGTATTTTCAAACCAAAAGATGCAGCCAGGCAGGTTCAGGTATGATTTTTGACCTCGTTTTGGAAAATGGCACCATCATTACAATGGATAGCCAAAACCAGATTCTGGAAAATCATTGTATAGCGATAAAAGATGGAATGATCCAGGCAATTTTCCCTGTTGACAGCTTAACCTATGAAACTGCGGAAAAAATAGATGCCAGTAACTGTATAATTATTCCGGGATTAATAAATATGCATTCACATCTGCCGATGACTTATTTTCGCGGTCTGGCTGATGACCTACCCTTAAATATTTGGCTGCAACAATATATCTGGCCATTGGAAGCAAAACTGATTAACCCGCAATTTGTTTATGATGCTACTTTGCATAGTGCTGCAGAAATGATTAAAAATGGAATCAGCACTGCCAATGATATGTATTTTTGTATGAATTCCATAGCCGATGCCTGCTCTAAAGTCGGTTTGCGTGTTTTTATTAGTGAAGCATTGATTGATAATGAACAAACGGGTAATGACGGAACCAACGCTATCGGTAAAAGAATTATTGAACTAAAAGAGGAATATAAAGATAATCCGCTGATAGATTTTACTTTAGCTCCGCATTCCATTTATGCCTGCAGTGAAAATACCTTAAAAAATTGCGCTAAAGTTGCCGGTGAAAATGATTTTATTGTGCATACCCATTTATCTGAAACTGCGGAAGAGGTGGAAAACTGCCTTAAAGAACATAAATTAAGCCCAGTGGAATATCTGCAAAAAATTGGTCTCTTGGATGTTCAAGGTATTTTTGCCCATGGAGTTTGGATTAACGAAAAAGAGATGGATATCCTTGCTGAAAAAGGAAATAGCAGTATTGCCATCTGCACGGAAAGCAATTTGAAATTATCCTCTGGTTTTGCCCCTATAAAAAAGTATCAGGAAAAAGGCATAAACATCTGTTTAGGAACCGATGGTGTAGCCAGTAACAATAATCTGGACCTGCTGGTTGAAATGTCCGTAACTGCGAAACTGCATAAGGCACTAAATAATGACCCTACTCTGTTGCCAGCTAAGGATGCCTTTGCTTTAGTAACAATAAATGCAGCTAAGGCATTGGGAAAAGAAAAAGAGCTCGGTTCACTGGAAATAGGAAAAATTGCCGATCTGGCTGTTGTTTCTTTACAGGAATTGGAAAACAATCCTCTCTACAATCCTTATTCTCTTCTGGTGTATGCTATTAACCATAATAGCATTCGAGATATGATTATTCAAGGGAAAATAGTGATGCGCAATCGCCAACTGCTTTTTGTGGATGAACAGCACATCCTGGAAAAAGCCAATTACTACAAAAAAATGATTTTGAAGGCATTATAATAATGAAATCTATAAAAAATCGCCGCTCTCAACACGAATATTATATTATCCAAACTCTGGAAGCAGGTATAGTTTTAAAAGGTACGGAAATAAAATCCATCCGTGCCGGAAAAGTGAATTTTAAAGATAGCTATGCAAAAATTGAAGACGGAGAATGTTGGTTACATAATTTGCATATAAGCCCTTGGGAAAAAGCCGCTTACTTCAATCACGAAGCTGAACGGAAAAGAAAATTACTGCTGCATAAACACGAAATAAAACGCTTGCGTTCTAAAGTGGAAGAACAAGGTATGACTCTTATTCCCTTGGAACTTTTGATCAACGAAGGAGGACTCTGTAAAGTGATTCTTGCCCTCGCCAAAGGTAAAAAAGAATATGATAAACGAGATGCTATGCGGAAAAAAGACCTGGAAAGAAACCAGGAAGGTTGATATCCCTCTCAACCCAAAAAGTATATTTTTACAGTTACTTATAAGTAATAGGGAACTTAATAACTCGATGGAAAATGGAACGATGAAGACATCGTTCTGCCCCTCTTCCCATTAAAGGAGGCAATATGAAAGAACAGAATTTGCAAACGGAAACCCATTTAAACCAGATCACTTTTTTTCTTAACGGCAAACAAATTACTGAAGATGTCCCTGCCGGAATTTCCACTTTAGATTGGTTGCACGCAAAAAAACAAATGTTCGGGACAAAATGCAGTTGTAATGAAGGTGATTGTGGTGCTTGCACAGTGGTCATTGCCTATCCTTTTGAAGGCATAATTACTTATAGGGCAATAAATTCCTGTCTTTATCCCGCAGCCAAATTACACGGGAAACACTTAATTACGATTGAAGGTTTAGGTACTCCGGAAAATTTACATCCTATCCAACAGACGCTGCTAAAATATCATTCTCTTCAATGCGGATATTGTACCCCCGGTTTTGTGATGAGTTTGTTTGCTCTTTTAGCTATGAATTCGCATCCCGATCAGGAAACAATTTTGGCTGCTTTGGAAGGAAACCTATGTAGATGTGGAACTTATAATAGTATTTTAAAAGCAGCACAAGAACTTAGCGCTAAATTTTCCCCTTCGGAAATTGTTCCTGAATGGTGTAGAAACACAGAACAGGATTTATATAGCTTTAACGAGACAGATACTATGTTCTTTACTAAAACAGATATCCCACAACAGGTTAATTGCTATCTCTTTCCTAAAACTATGAAGCAGCTTTTTGATTTTTATGCTGAGCATCCTGATGCTAATTTTATTGCTGGCGGAACAGATATAATGGTGCAAAAAAACATCGACCGCAAGGTTTTTCCGGTGCTAATAGATATAACTAACCTACCGGAACTAAACCGTTTATATCTTCGCCAGGATGGATTGCATATTGGCTCTGCAGTTACTTACCAACAACTTTATGAATCCGGTATTGTAAAGACAGATTATCCGGTTTTGCATAAACTGCTTGCTCAGATTGCTTCTCAGCAAATACGCAATTTGGGAACTTTGGGTGGAAATATTGCCAATGCTTCTCCCGTGGGTGATACACTTCCCCTTTTATTGGTTTTAGATGCTTCCCTCTGGTTGCAATCAGATTTGGAAATTAGGCAGATTCCTTTAAATGACTTCTTTGTCAGTTATCGAAAAACGGCTCTAAACAAGGGAGAAATAATAAAAGAAATTATTATTCCACCAGTTAAAAGCAACAGCTATATAAAGTTCACTAAAACTTCCAAGAGCAAAAGTGTGGATATATCTTCTGTAATTACTGCAGTTAAAATTGAGTATAACGAAGATATTATTATAAATGCTGCTTTAGCTTTGGGAGGGGTTTCCGCTCTGCCAATGCTTAGCCAAAAATTTACAGAACTACTAACCGGTAAAAAACTTAGCACCATAAATATAGATTCCGTTATTAGCGAAGTGGAAAAAGAATTTGAGCCCTTAACAGATATACGCGGAACTGCTCTCTACCGTAAAAAACTAATCCAAAATCATATTTTGCTTTATTTTCAGGAACTGCAAAAGGAGGAAAAATGAATTCTGCTGTTTTTCATCTTTCTGGTCCCTTGCATTTATGTGGAAAATCACATTTTATTGCTGATGAACCACCTTTACAGGGTCAACTTTATGCCAAATTTTTATTTTCGCCGGTAGCGCATGCTCAAATTTCTAACTTGGATATTTCTGCAGCGGAAAAAATACCCGGTGTAATAAAAATTATCACAGCTGATTCCATCCCCGGTGAAAATCAAATTGGAACGGTAGTAAAAGACGAGCCCCTCTTTCCTGAGACGGAAATTATGTATGTTGGCCAACCCATAGCTATGGTGCTTGCGGAAAATGAATACCTGGCAGAACTGGCAGTTAAAAAGATAGTGCTAAAATATAAGGAATTGCCCGCTATTTTTGATCCCGAAGAGGCATATAAAGAAAAGCAGGGATATATTCAGGAACGCATAATTGCCAGAGGTGATGTAGAGACAGCTTTAAAAAATGCCCCTTTCACTTTATCGGGGAAAACCGAAACCAGTGGCCAGGAACATTTTTATTTGGAAAGCCAACGCTGTCTTGCCGTTCCAATGGAAAACAGCAGAATAATTTTACATACTGCCACTCAAAGCACTATGGAAGTTCAAGAAATTGCTTCCCGCATTTTAGGGATTCCGGTAAATGATGTAATTATAGAAGTTCCGCGTTTGGGAGGTGCCTTTGGTGGAAAAGAACGCGGAGCTACAATTTGGGCTTGTATGGCTGCTTTAGGAGCTTTTTTAACACAAAAACCGGTTCTGGTAAAACTTACGCGTGATGAGGATATGCACCTAACCGGTAAAAGACATCCCTTCACTTCTCTGTGGAAAGTGGGTTTTGATGAACACGGCAAAATTCTGGCTTACGATATATTGCTTTTAGCCAACGGAGGTGCCTACACAGATCTATCCATCGCTATTTTGGAAAGAGCGATGTTTCATAGTGAAAATGCTTACTATATACCCAATATCAAAATAAAAGGGTTTGCCTGTAAAACAAATCTGCCGCCCAATACGGCTTTTAGAGGTTTTGGAGCTCCTCAGGGAATCTTCGTAATAGAAAATATCTTAGCTAAAATAGCGGAACAGTTAAAAATAGACCCGCTGGAAATTCGCCTCCAAAATGCTTATCAAAATGGAGATAAAACTCCTTACGGACAGGAAATATCCGATTGCCGTTTAACTGATCTTTTTAATATTTTGGCAGAAAAAACAAACTACTTAGCGCTGAAACAAGCCGTGGAAGTTTTCAATAAAAACAACACCCGCTTTAAACGCGGCATTGGCATCATTCCTGTAAAATTTGGTATTTCTTTCACAACGACTTTGCTAAATCAGGGCTCGGCTTTGGTTTGGGTATATATTGATGGCAGCGTTTCCGTTTCTACCGGGGGAGTGGAAATGGGACAGGAACTTTCTACTAAAGTGGCAATTGTGGTTGCTAAAGTATTAGGAATTCCAGTTCATCAAATTAGGGTGGAAAGCAGTAACAGTCAAAGAATTGGCAATGCGTCTCCTACGGCTGCTTCTACTGGAAGTGACATTAATGGTAACGCTGCCCGGATTGCGGCTGAAAAAATAAAAATGGCTTTGACTGAGTGTGCGGTTAAGCTACTGAAACAAAAACATCAGCTGAATGTTTCTCCCGAGGATATTGTTTTTAAGGAAGGCAAGGTCTTCTACAAAGAAAATCCCGACGCCTGCGTGAACTTTGAGGAATTAGTCCGTTTTGCTCACTCGGAAAGAGTTCCCTTGGCAGCTTATGGCTATTATAAGACACCCGCTTTGTGGTTTGATAGGGATAAAGGCAGCGGCAATCCTTTTCACTATTTTGTGTGGGGAGTTGCCTTAGCGGAAGTGGAAATGGATACACTTTTGGGCGAACATAAGATCATCAAACTTACGGTTATGCACGAAAACGGACAAACTTTGAATGAGGAAATAGACCGCGGACAAATTGAAGGTGCCATAATGCAAGGCATTGGTTGGTGCACAATGGAAGATCTGAAATGGAATGAAAAAGGGGTTTACCTAAGTGCCAATCCTTCCACTTACAAAATTCCCGGAATTCGCAATCTGCCAGAAGAACTGGAAATAGAAATGATACCCTCTGCTACTGAAGAGGCAAGTGTTTTTGGCTCCAAAGGAATTGGGGAACCACCTTTAATTTACGGGCTTTCTGTGTTTTTTGCTTTGCAGGCAGCGGCAAAAGAAGCAAAAAAAGATGCGGAACTGAGTTTTCCGGCTACTCCGGAATCTGTTTTGCAATGCCTGGATGGTTTATACCCGATAGGTTAACCTCCTGGCTAACCTCAACAGTGTGTTTTTTAGCATTATTGCAAACCAGCATAAAGCAATAAACATAAAAAACGCATTTTAAGCTCTCTGGTAACTTTCTTGCAGCTGCCTTAGTAAATTTGTATCTTACAATCTTGCTTTAATCGTGGCTATATATTCCTTCCAGAGCGGATAAGAAAAGCTCTCTGCATATTTCTCCACCACCGTCTTATCCACAGCAAGAATCCGTTGTTTCAATTCTACAGGTATTTCTTCCCATTGCTTATCATAAGACAAGCGGGAGATTATCTCAATCTCATCGGTAGAATCATCTTCTTCCAGATAATCCAGAATATATTCATAGCAACGGACATCATACTCAGTAACCATCTTATTATCTCCTTTTATTATGGGTGGCAAGGTAAAAAGTAACCCCCTTATTTTCTATCAGATGCATATATTTAGCAGAGCTTCAGCGAGCTTTGACTACACAAAAAACTACTGACATTGTTTTTTTAGCTCAACTTATTTTATAATAAATCATGAGAGGTACAATAACTTTTGCAGTGCAACATTCTTTTTTATTATTCGATTTTCCCTAAGATAAAGAATGCCTCTTCAATAAGGTTATGAAAGGATTTCACACTACTTTCCCCAGTATGTCTGTGGTAGGGAATAAGAAAATGAGTTGCCTGAACTTTTCAGGCGGATGATAATTTCTTAACCTGATTATAGATGCAGAACCTTTTTCACTGCCTGATTATTACCGCTTTGCACATTTATGATATATATGCCGGCTGGGGACTTTTTACCTTGCAGATCTAATCCATTCCACAGGATTTTACTATCTCCGGAGGTCATTATTTGGGTATTTTTATAGAGTAGCTGTCCCTTCATATTATAGACGGAAGTGGTTAGCGGCGTTGATTTTTTTGTAGAAATAGTAATAGCTATCTCAGAGACGAAAGGATTGGGATAGACAGCATTGATATATAGTTCTGGAATTGATAAATAAACATCATCGGAAACAGCATCTCCGCCCCAAATTTTGCCAACAAATTCTGGATGATCCACATAAGGATTGCGGTTATTTTGATAATTATAAACACCAATATTACGAGTTAGTTCTGCATTATCCGGAGGATCAAAACTATGCCAAATAAGCAAAGTAGGTAGCATATTCACATTTTGCTGAATTAAGCTTTCTCCATTATAACGCGTGTAAAAATAAAGCAAAGCACGGGCAATATTACCTTTAAATTCGTCTGCTGGCTCAAAGACCATTCTATTTTGTGCATTATTACCTCGGTAACTTTGCCGAGGGGTGTAACTATAATAAACATTGGCAGTATTATGATTGGCAACTACATCAAAAGGATAATTTCCCCGAGAACTATTTACTACCGAATTAGTGATAAATAAATGATGGAGGTCAGATTTCTTTTTAGCAGTATCGGTTCCATTAAACCAGCTTTGGGCATAGGTATGTTCCGTGTTGGGATTGCTGCTGCCATTATAATTGTAGCCAACATTATATTCCTGTCCTGTATAAACACAGGTTACATAGCCCCCAAAATTATCCAAGGTCTGAAAGAGAACTTCTTTGGATTCATTGTAGCTGGTATTGGTGTTATTGGAGATTAAACTTCGCAAACCATAAAAGAGATTATCACCGGTCAGGTTAATAACGCTGTCATAATAATCGGCATTAAGATATAGAGAAATACTGAACAGCAGTATAAGTAAGAGGATTTTAGTATTATTCTTAAACATTGTAACCTTATTTTAGCAATATAATTTGGAGTTAGGATTTTCTTCCGTGCTGGCAAACAGTTCATTTTCAATCAATTCAATTAGCAGATGAATAACGATTGTATGAATTTCTTGAATGCGGGCTGTGTTGTTGGAAGGAACGATTATTTCATAATCACAAAGCCCCTTCAATTTGCCACCTTCCTTTCCCAGCAGAGCAGCAGTAAAACAATTCTTTTTTTCTGCCGCGGCAATTGCATTTATAATATTGAGGGAATTTCCGCTGGTAGAAATTCCCAAAAGTAAATCCCCGCTTTCACCATACGCTTCAACGCCTCTGGCAAAAACATTTTCCCAGCCATAATCATTAGCCACACAACTTAAATACCCAGGATCGCTTAAAGCAATGGCAGGAAGGGCTTGACGGTCATGCTGAAAACGGCCTGAAAGCTCTTCGGCAAAATGAATGGCATCACACATTGAACCACCATTCCCACAGGCAATCAGTTTTCCTTTCTTGCTTAAAACGGCAGCCATTTGTTTTGCCAGGGCTTCAATCTGGCTTAGGAATGTTTCCCTGTTTAGCACTTCGGAAATAAGTTCCTGTGCACTTTTAAAGGTATCGATAATTATCGTATGCAAATTAAGCGCTCCTTATAAACTTTCTTTTACTTCAACCTTGGTTTTCAGTTCCTGCTCTTCAATTTCATCAATTTCTTTCAAGGTTTGATTGATCAGCCGTACTCTTTCTTTATAGGGTAGAAAAGCACTCTTGAAACCGTTTAAAATAAGATACTTAACCGTTGGATAATCCAAGCCAAGTTCATTAATTGCCAACATATATTCATCGGTTACAGTGGTATTGCTTATCGTTCTATTATCGGTATTGATAGTTACCCGCAAGCCATAATCAATATAAAAATCAAGAGGATGGCTACGGATATCGGGAACTGCCCTAGTATGCAGATTGCTGGTTAAACAAATTTCCAAAGGTATCCGGTGGTCGTTAACATAATTTAAGAGATCTCCATCTTCCACCAGACGCGTTCCATGCCCAATTCTATGAGTTCCGCAATAATGCAATGCCTGATGAATACTCTCCGGTCCGTATGCTTCACCCGCATGGATAGTGATATTTAAGTTATTATGCAAAGCCAGATCAAATGCTTCTTTATGGTCTTTGGCAGGATGTTTATATTCACCTCCTGCCAGGTCAAAACCGATAACGCCTTTATTTTTAAAGGCAACTGCTAACTCAGCAAGTTTTAGAGAAGTTGTCGGATCCATATTTCTGATGCCGCAAATTATCACACCGGTCTTAATCCCGAAATCCCTTTCTCCTTCTTTTAGACCGTCTATAACTGCTTGGGAAATTTCCGTTAGTTTTAATCCCTGATCCGTATGTAAAATAGGAGAATAACGCACTTCCATATAGCGCACATTTTCAGCTACGGCATCTTCTGCCAATTCATAAGCTGCTCGTTTTAGTCCTTCTTCATTTTGCAAAACGAGATTCACGATAGGAAAAGCGCGTAAGTAATCATCCAAACTGGTCGTCTGCTCCCCGCAAACCAATAGTTTACGCAGTTCGATCGGATCCATAGTCGGAAGCTTTATCTTATACTTTTTTGCCAAATCAATTATGGTATCAATCCGGACACTGCCATCTAAATGGACATGTAAATCCGTCTTGGGTAGCTTCTTAATGAATTCTTTTGTCATCTTTATTTTCATTTCTTCTTCCTCTTTCTTGTTTAACAGACATAATATTTAATAAAAGCCAAATGTCAAATAGTTTTTATGTTATACAGGCTTAGTAAATTAGGCAAGGGGATTTATAGCTTAAAATTGCAAGATAATTTTCACTCTCTAACGGCTATTTAATTTTATCCATATCACAAAGAAATTTGCCATAACTAACAGGGCATTTTATCGATAAGGTTTTAGAACTTGAGTTCCGGGCAAGAGCGTAGCGCCAATCTTCCGGTTTGTCATTAAACTGGCTAACTACTCTTTTCAAGACATTCTTTGGATAATTACTGTTAGGGTCTTCTTTTTTCCCCCAAAGCGATTCCGGTTCTTTAGGAAGATAGGGTTTAGAAGGTTTTTTCCCAAAAACTCTTAAAAAGGCATTTTCATCTGCCACCAGCCAAGATTCTATCATTGCTTTGGGAATCATTGGAATACCGATTACTTTATTCTGATAGCCGGAAAAACCTTCAGTGATATCTTTATAAATGTCCTCAAAGGTGTTTTTATCACAATCAACATAGCATATTGCTACCTTATAAGAATGTAACATAGCGTATATTCCAAGTTTTCTTGCTTTTACGGAATGACCTTTCAACGATTTTACTTTCTGAATCTTGGGCAAATCATTTTTTTCTATGCCATCAATCTGCAGCTTTTTTGTAGAAGCATTTTTTATATAGGCAATGGCGGGACCATCTATCCACTGAGAAGTTTCATAATCTCTTTTCCCTACATCAGTAGAACCTTCACCACAGACGATAACTTTAATTGTCATTCGGTTCTAATAATTCCTTTTCAGTAAGATTAATCCAGATTTCCCCCGGGCTCATATAATCCAGAAAGGTCTTGATTTTTTTTGTGTTAAAAACTTTCTTTGCTTTGATTCTGCCATCATTGTCACGGTAAACATAGATAATATCTTCCGGCTTAAAATCATCCAGCATTAAAGAACTATGGGTGCTAAGCAATAATTGATGTTTGGTTTGAGAAGTAAATTCATAAAGAAGTTCTACTATTTTTGTAGTGATATAAGGGTTTAGTCCATTCTCAATTTCATCCAGCATCAGCAAACCCAAATCGTATTGTGTATTCAGAAGAGCAACAAAAGCCAGGATACGCAAAGTGCCGTCACTTATATGATAGGGTCGCACTTTAATATCATTGGAGCCGAATTTTTCGTTTATAAATAACTCTACCCAACCTGGAGTCCCTTTTGTATAAGCATCAATGGAATCCATACTATTTAAAATTGAATGCACAATTTTGGTGTAATCTTCTTTTTGCTGAGGATTCATCTGTTTTATAAAAGCAGCCAGTTGTTTTCCCCCGATACCGATATCCTCTGTAGTTCCTCTACTTGATCTACGCATATTTTCTGCTGCTAGAGTTTCAAAATTTGTTGTATGTTTAAGGAATTCTTTCAGCAGGCAAATATCTTTATTACCAGCGAAATCAATAATTTTTAGCCCCGAAGAACCCAAGGACAAATAAAATTCTGATTCTTGATTTTTTGCTTTCTGATCATGAAATGCTTCATAAATCACAATCCCATCTCTATAGGTGTATAAAGGAATAGCGTTTTCAAAAAGCTTTTGCTGTTTATCTATGTTACAATATGCTTTATTCCATTTGCCATTTACCTTTAAAATGCTTTCCTTAGTTAGATTAACACTGGTAGCAGAAATGAGCTTAAATTCTATCTGCCAGATAAGAAGAAAGGGGTTCCCGTTTTCTTCAAACTCAAAAAGTGCATTATAGGAAAGCAATGAACTTTTGGATATTTGGGATTTAATATCGGAGACCTTCCAATTTTTATCCTTTAAATATTCCGATACATCTCGGGAAACGCAATTTGCCAATAAATCCAATGCTTGCAGAATAGTGGTTTTTCCGGAAGAGTTGATACCAATTAAAACATTTATCTTATCAAGGTTTAAGGTGAGATCGGTAATACCTTTAAAGCCCTTTATTGTTACTTGTTTGAGCATCTCTACCTCCAAAGGCAGTTAATTAATTAATCTTTAAGCAATGATGTTATATTCTCTGATAGTGTCAAGGTATAATTCGTAATCTATATATCATTCAGATAAGTTTTCTATTTGGTTTGTGGTTTTAAAATGCAGTTTGGCAACTTCGCCCAAGCGTTTTTCCCCATATTTGTTAATATATTCCCGCGCGGTTTTAATAACGGTTCCATTTGCTCCCAAGGGGAAATTTAGCTGATAGAATTCACGCATTGCAGCAAAACTTTCCAAAAATTGATAGCGAGCAATAATAGAAGCAGCAGCCACCGCAGGATCAACTTCCGCGCCGGTTCTTTCTATACAAGGAAGAGGAAACTTTTTTTCTTTTAGGGATCTCCACACTTTTTGAGAAATGCTGAATTGATCCACCAGCGCACCTTCACTTTCCGGATGGTTTTTTTGCACATTTATAATAGCTGTAGAATGAAGCCAGGCAAGCAAATCATCCAACGATTTTCTTTGTAGTTTGAATTTAGCAATCAGTTCATTATATTTTTCCGGTTTTAAAACTATGCAATTGATGCAATTGGCATAATTTTTGTAGAGGTGTTTGGCGATTCTATAGATAGCGTCGGTTTTTAGCTTTTTGCTATCCATCACGCCGATATTTTTAAATTCCTTTTCCTGTTTTTTGTCAAAGGCAAAGGCACACACAATCAGCGGACCGAAATAATCGCCTTTACCACATTCATCACTACCGATCCAGGCATTCCAATTATGCATCGGAGGCATTTTAATATCCAGTTCTTCCTGAAAACTACACAAGTCCGATAGCAATTTTTTTAGCGGATTATTCAACCCCATAGGGATAGTAGAAATTCCCTTTTTTTGTGAATAGTATATGTTTAGGATGCTTTTATAATTGTGGCGGGATACTCTTAACTGCACTCCATAATCAATTTCTTGCTGTTCATCTATGGAAATACCAGCTTTTTGCAGTTCCGGAAGCAGGTGGGAAAGGTATATTTCAATTTCTTTATGCATCAATTCATAGAAATAGCCAGAATTTCTCCAACAGTATATAAAGAACCGCAAGTAATTAAAATATCATCTGGTTTGCATTCTTTTACAGCCAGAGCATAAGCTTCGGCAACTGTTGGAACTGTTTTATAGGGGACATTGTGTTTTTTTACTTCTTCCACCTGTTCTTCAATACTAGCTGCGCGTTCCGATTGGTTTTTAGTAATATAGATAAATTCAGCTTTGCTACAGAATAGGGAAATCATATCAGGATAATCTTTATCTCGCAAAATAGAAACAAGGAATTTTAACTTACGGTTTGGGAATAACCTATCCAAAGTCCGCAGCAGAGATTTAGCGCCATGTACATTATGGGCTCCATCAGTTATTACTAACGGTTTTTGAGAAAGAACCTGCAACCTACCTTTCCAGTTTATCTGTTTTAATGCCGAGCGAATTATCTCTTCAGAAATAGGTATATCCCTTTTTTCAGCATATAAGAGAAAAGCGGTTAAAGCAGTTCCAACATTTACTACTTGATGTTCTCCGATTAAATTTGCCTGTAGATTCTCAAATTCGTATTTGCCAAAACTATAGTTAAAGCTAATTCCGTCCAAAGAATCCGACAGTGTTTCAGTGTTCCAATCGCGTCCAAAACGAAAGACAGGTGCCTGTTTTGCCATTGCCACACCTTCAACTATAGATCGAGGAGATTCTTCCATATCACCTATTATCAGAGGTATCCCTTTTTTTATTATTCCTGCTTTTTCAGCCGCAATAATTTCCAGAGTTCCGCCAAGAGTCTTTATATGGTCTAAACCAATATTAGTAATTACCGAAATATCGGGAGTAAAGAGATTGGTAGCATCCAATCTGCCTCCTAAGCCAACTTCAATAATAGCTACCTCTACATTTTGTTTACTAAACATTGCAAAAGCAAGGGCAGTTGTTATTTCGAAGAACGAAGCATCCCATTTTTTAAACAAGGTCTCATAACGACGGAAGGTGCTTAAAATAGTTGTAAAAGGTAGTTCACTACCATTAATTCTAAATCTTTCGCTATAGTTGATCAGATGGGGAGAAGTATTAAGTGCAGTTTTCAATCCACTTGCTAAGCAGAGTGCTTCCAAAGTTGCACAAACACTTCCTTTCCCATTAGTGCCTCCGATATGAAAACCATTTAAATAGCGTTCGGGATCTTCCATATCAGAAAGCAAACCTGTCATTCTGTTCAATTCCAATTTTACATTACCAGAATAGCGTTTATAGATATGATCAAGAAATTCTTTATAGAGCATTTGGTTCTTCTCATTTTTTATATTTTTATGCTGCTTACTACAAAAACAGTTCAAACGGCATCACGATTAATGATGCTGTTTGAACTAACCGAAAAATAGCTTTTAGATAATGCGTTATTGACTAACGCTGAATTTATCAGGAAAAAGAATAGCTCTTAAAGCAGTTGTATTCGCTTTCCTTTTGACAAAAGCATCGGGATCAGTTTTCCAAATTTGTATATATTTTTCTATCAATTCAACTTTTTTTGCCCCATTTGAGCCGGTTTCAGTATCAATATAATCGATATCATCAATGATATAATTCTGTAGCTGAGTGGGATCCATATTTTCATAGAAAGCTTTGGGAATTATGTGTTTTGGGAATTTCACAAGGTTGGGGCAATATACGATAACACCATAGTTGTGTTTTATTTCGGTACCAATTTGTTCAGCGACATATTTTCCGTAAACAGTATAATCATTTTTTTGGCGACTGGTTTCGGGGCAATACAAATTAGAAGAAAGATAAGTATGTTTTGGATCTTGTGCTTTAGGGGTTTTGGTAAGTAAAGAAAGATCACCATTAAAATCTGTATTTGTATCACGCATATAATCAGTAGTTGCTACCCAGATTTGTTTCATATTATTGATACAATCTTCCTGATTTTTTTCTTTATCCAGATTAAAGAAATTTGGCAATGCCAAGATAAACACCAAGGCAATGAATAGGATTATACTTAAGACAGTATAAAACGAGATTCCGTTTTGATTACGCAGCATAAATCACTCCTGAAATGAATTATAGAAATATGATTTTTATCAAGGGCTATTCTCGTCAAGTTTTATTTTTAGGATAGAGGATTTTATTAATGTAATTATAGGTCTCAGGTATATCTGAAAAGAGGTGTCGATAGTCCTTATCTTTTTCTATCTGATGAGAACTAATCCGACGATTTACATTGCTTTCACCCCAATTATAAGCCGCCAAAGTTAAGCTCCAGTTATCATTATATCTCTTTTTTAAATAATTAAGATACTTAGCTGCCAACTTCAGATTGTATAACGGTAAAAACAGATAACCTCTTTTATGTTCCTTATGAATGTAAAAAGCGGTGGATTCTTTAATTTGACCAAGACCAATAGCTTGAGCATCGGAGATGGCAAAACTACGAAACGAACTTTCAGTTTTAATTAATCGGTAAAAAATTACTGGATTCAGACCATAATAAATAGCTACGCCGATAGTAGTCAACCTCAAAGAGATTGGATTATAAACCAGAATCAATAACAGAAACAACACCAGAAAGATACTGATAATCCTTCTCGTATTGTCTTTTTTCCTTTTTTTATGTTTCACTTGCTATCTATACTGCTTATCTGGCTACATTTCTGTTTCGCCGCAATCCATTCCTGTATTTTTAATGTTAATATAGGTTTTGTTAATAGGTAGTTATCCCATTTTTTTCTTAAATTCGTTCAATTTCAAAATGTGTCTGATTTCTTCGTTAATTATTTTTCGTAAAGCATTATGGGTTTTGGGATCACTGATATTATCGGATAGAGTATGAAAATAGAGAAGTGTATCCTTTTCGAAAGTGATTGCATTATTAATTATCTCTCTTGCATCTTTTGAATTTGCAACAAGTTGCAGAGCAGAGGATTCGCTGTTAAAAATACGGCTATCAACAATAGCTTTTAAGTATTCAGCAATTAATTCCCAATCGATAGATAGTTTCAATACTTCTAAATCGATTTCATCTCGCAAAGCCAAAAAAGTGTTTTCATGCGTTAGTTCTTCATCCCGCAAATAGGTTAATAACTCTTTGGAGGCCTCATCAAGGTCACTGCGTTTTATGGCTTCATTATAAAATGCATAGCCATTTCTTTCAATCTGCACCGCCATTTCGATTACTTCATTAACAGAATATACTGCCATTTTTTCCTCCTATGGAATACGATTTTTTTATAATATATCTCGCTATGAAAAAAAGTCAAGGAAAAAGTGTAAAAGCACCTTGGAAGGATAGGATATTACAGAAATAGAGATTTAAGTACAGAGTATAATTTTCTACCTACGCTAAATGTAGTTCCAAAACTGAAATTATGTTTCAAGAAAGCCAATAAGCTAATCTTTAATTTTCTGCACTATTCCTTCTCCGCAGTTTCTGCAAATTTCAAAAGCGGAACGATCTTTCAATATCGCCTTTCGCATATTTTGCATTGCCTTTCCAAACCATAATTCCGAAAAACTGTTCTTTTCCATATTGCCAATTTGGATAGTTCCATTTTTATCGTAGCAACAAATATTCATTTCACCGTTCCAATTTATAACTGGTTGAGTCCATAACCGCCTACAGCGATTTTTCAGCTTAGTTTTCAGGATGAAATTATCTCCGTTTTTCTGATAGCGACTATATTTCGAGTTATTGGGCAGAAAGGCTTGGTCTTCGCCATTGTATATTTGGGCAGTTTTAAATTCCAATTTATCTACTTTCAGTTCTTTTGCCAGATGTTTCACTTTCTCCAGCTCATTTTCATTGTGTTTCATAATTATAAATTGCCAAACAAGATAGGGTGTTTTACTATGCAATTTTTCTTTACAGCGAACCAATGCCTGCATATTTTTGAGGACAAGTTCAAAATCTCCATTTACGCGATAGTTATTATATGTTTCTTCCGTTATTCCATCCATAGAAATAATAATTTTATTTAGTCCGCTTTTTACTATCCTTTCAATATCCAGTTCCAAACTGGCATTAGTAGATGTCATCGTATAAAATTGATGTTTTGAGGCAATCTTTAGCATTTCATAAAAATCAGGATTTATAAAGGGCTCGCCCTGATTCCACAAAATCAGCATTCCAATTTTATCCTGAACATCTTTACAGATTTTTTTAAAAAGTGCCAAAGACATCATTCCTTTGGGACGATTCAATGTCCCATTCCCAGTTAAACACAAAGGACAGCGTAAATTACAAATATTCGTTGGCTCCAACATTAAAGCAGGCGGGTAAAAATTAACCACAGGTTTATGAATAGCAAGCGACAAAAGATAGTCACATCCTATTCCACAGGCCTGCCATAAACGCTGTTTTGGCAAAAAAGCCTTCGCTAGTAAATAATTATCTTTATTCATATTTTTGCTTTTTTCATATATGGCTTTTGCGTCAAGAGAAAAGAGGGAACTCAGAATATAAATGTTTTTGTAATATAACAATTATGCCCAAAAACAGATAGAAAAGTGCTTAGATCACAGAGTTTAAAGCGAAGAGCATTGAATTTATTTACTGTTTTTTCTTACTTCTTGCTTAATAAGCTGCGGTAGCGATGCGGTGCTGTACCTAGGTATTTTCCCCATCAGCATCGCCACAACCCCACGCTAGCTTATAAGCAAGAAATAGCCCAGCTTCGTACCCTCAAGCATTATTTATGCCCCTATTAACATTTGGCAGAATAGCATTTTAGCCGGAAAAACAGATTGATGCTTACCCTCCTTTTTTCTTTATTTTGTTATGTTTGCTTTATTAGTGTTAAAAATAGCTTGCCAATTTTAAAGCGGCAAAAATTATAGTAAAAATGGAATAGTTCAGACAAGATAGAGCTATATAAAAGGGAAGATATTAGCTGATAAGGTGTTAACAATATGGAACTTAGATGAAAAGAGGAAGTGTATTGTTGCATAGGTTTTATATTTTATCTTCTATATAGGCTTAGAATTGGGATTGATTTATACAAGAGGAATAAGAGTGTAAGTGAGATGATTGTTGATATCAGGTTTTTTTCAAATATAGAGAAGGAGACAGCTAAATGAAAGTTAAAGTTTTATTTATGCTTACCTTATTGATAGCGTCGCTTTGTGCAGCTATTGATTTTACTTATGTAGATATGGAAAATTATGGTTCGGGGGTTTCGAGAATCGTTGTAGGATTTTATGGCACAGGTAATTATGAGGTTATACCCAATAGCGATTATGTGGAAGTGAAGATAGATAACAATAATCCCTCAAAAGTAAATATCAGCTATGAAGGTGGTAATATCGTCCGAAGCATTGTGCAAAGAAACAATAGTATTCGAATTTCTGTTTCTCCTACATTTCGATTGGAAAGGATGGTTTTGGAAGATCCTTTTCGTTTAGTTTTGGATATCATTGTTGCTAAGCCCAATCGTCAGCAAAAGCTTGATATAGCAGAATTTTACACTTCCTGTGGAAAGCTGAATAGTGCTGATAAAATTTATGTGGAGCTAAACCGTGATTATCCCAATGATGGTGAAGTTTTGTATAAATGGGCATTATTATTGGAACAAAGAGGCAGCAATCGCTTGAAAGCTATAGTAGCAAAAATACCCAAAAACTCAGCTTATTATTCTGCAGGACAGGATATTTTGAATAGGGTGTATGGAAGAAAAGCAGCTGCCAGGACCTCTTCAGAAAAAGCTGCACCCCAAGAAAAACCTAAATCAGTTGAAGAACCTAAGCCAATTGAGCCCCTAAAAGCTAATAAGGAAATCCCCCCTGCTGTAGAAACAGAACAAACTGTGCAGTCAGAATCTTTAGTTGCCACTCCTCCCTTGCCACAAGATATACAGGAAGCTCCTCTTCCTTCAGGATCAGAAGAAAGCAAATTATCCTTTTTTGAAAAGAATCCCTTGCTAATAGTGTTTTTTGTGTTACTTCTGCTATTAATTATCATTATTTTTATTTTTATCCATAGTGGCAAAAAGAAACCCAAACCTGTTGTGTTTGCTCCTCCCGAAAATAGAAAAGAAGGCGAAGCTCTGGATACAGAAACTCTATGTCGGATGGTAAGTCGTTTATTAATTAACGGTTGGACAAATAAACAAATTGCCAAAGAACTAAAACTTCCGGAAGAAGAAGTAGAACGCTTAGTAAAGCTTAGTCATCAAGGAAATTACATCTAAAATATGCCTGCCAAAATTTGTGTTATAGTGTTATTACTCTGGTGTTCATTGTTACCTGCTATGCGTTTTATTCCTAATTCTGCTTTTAATCCTGAAGTACAAAACAGTTTGAAACCGAGTTTACTTAGCTATCCTCAATCCGCAAAAGATGATAGTATCTCTACCTATGGTAATGGATTACATATACCTCTTGTCCCTATTCCTCGTTTTACTGATGCCATAATGGATTTTTTTCGCTTAGGAAAAGCAAACCATTCTCTGATGAGTTATCAAAGCAACGATCGTAAATTTAAAGCGGATATGAATGTTACTGCAGGTTTGGAGCCAGTGAAAAAAGATGATATCTGCAGCTTTCTTTATGGTGGTATATATTTAGAATCGCAATATGGAGAACACTTTGAGCTGAATACTAACTGGTGGAATGGCATTTTTTTGGGTGATCAAAAAACTGCAGAAACTTCCTGGCTGGTTGATGGCTACTATAATTATAGCAATAACAAACTGAATATAGATAATCTTAGCGGAGATATCAGCTACAATGCCAATAATTTAACCCTGGCTTTAGGGCGGGGGAAATTCCCTGTGGGCAATGCAATTAGCGGTAGTATAATTCTAAATGACGAAGTGAATGATTACGGCTATATATTAGCAGAAGCTAGATCTGGATTGTTCAGCATTTCTTTTATGCATGCATCTTTAATGGCAGATAGCACTTATAACATATATAACAATCCTTATTACAACAGCAAAAACTATCCCGATAAGTATTTAGCGCTGCATCAATTTGGCTTTCAGCCCTACTCAAATTTGAACTTTTTCTTAGGTGAAGAAATTATATACGGAAACCGCTCGCTGGATATTAATTATTTTTTGCCTGTTGCCTTTTGGCGCGCAATTGAACATAATCTTTGGGATAGAGATAATGTAATGATTTATGCAGGAGGTTCATATCGTCCTATTCAGTCGCTTTTCTTTTATACTCAAGTTCTTATAGATGAATTTAGTTTCAGTGAACTGGGTAGTGACTGGTGGGGAAATAAATATGCGCTGCAAGGAGGAATAAAATGGAAAACTCCCTTTGCTTTACCAGAAAGTCCTTTTGCAGATATAACTACAGAACTAACTGCTATCCGTCCCTTCACTTATACTCACTATTTAAATCATACAATGTTCTCTACTGATGGTAAACCTCTTGGCTATCCGAAAGGTTCAAACATTGCAGATTTTTCCTGTTTACTACGCTTACCATATAGAAATATTCTGCTTTGGCAGGGAAGTGTATCTTATAGCAAACAGGGAAGTTTTGGCAGTGACTGGAGTGAAGATTATCATAATGCTTTTCCAGATTCAGAAGCAATGGATAATGGAACGGCTTCCTGGTTTCAAGGAACAAAAACTAATACTATCACCTTAAAAAGTAATGTGCTTATAGATGTTTTTGCACATCACCGTTTGCTTTTTGGTTGGGAAGGCTGTCACAACGATGATTGGCAAAATACTCTATATTCCGCTTGGCAATTAATCTTTTAGGACAAATATTATGCATAAAGTAGACCGTCTGGAATTTCCAAAACGCTATAAACTGAAACAAGTTGTTTTGGTTGTAGTTATTATCTTAGTTATTTGGGGCATTTTTATCCAACGCTCGGGTTTAAAAAAAACGGCTTCAGAAATACAGATAAGTGATATCAGCATCAGCCGTTATGGCACTCAATTCATCGAGCTGGAATACACCCTTGCCAATACCGGCAAAAAAGATCAAGAAATTGCTTTAATGGCAAAAGTTTGGGATGCCAATGGTGAAGAACTTGCCAGTGCTCTTTATAGCATTAAAATTAAGGCAAATAGTAAAAGTAGAAGATCAAAAATGTTGGATAAATTGAACCGAGCTTTAAAAGAAGGGGAAAGACCCTATAAAGCAGAGATATCATTATATACCAGACATATACCATAAAAGAGTGCGGGAGTTCAGAGTGCGGGAGTTCAAAGTGCAGGAGTTCAAAGTTCAAAGTGCGGGAGTTCAAAGTGCGGGAGTTCAAAGTTCAGAGTGCGGGAGTTCAAAGTTATAGATCAGTAAACTAAATAGCAATAATAAAGAGAGCTGATAATTGGATATGAAATGGAATAAAAAACCTGATTATCTGTGCCAATAGGTTCTATCCGTGAAATCTATATTTTAAAACTAAATCTGTGTTATCTGTGAAATCTGTGAGAGAAGAGAACGAATATTAAAATGGAGAAAAGATGGAGGCAAATAGCAAAGCCCCTGCTCCTTTTGTTTTGCCTGTTATTTTTTGGATAATCGGCATAATCCTTGCCAAAATTATCCAGATTAATATCCTCTTTCTTCTCATTTTAGCCAGCGGACTATTAATTTTAGGGGTTTTTTGTAAGAAAATACGCTTAATCCTGCTGATCATTCTATTTTTAGTTTTAGGAATGCTGCGTTTTTCTATTGTAAAAAAAGAAAGCTCTCCGCTCGCCTTGATTCTACAAGAAAATGAACATCTTCAACAGGAAATTTGTTTTACTGTAACAAATGTTTTCTCTGTGGAAGAAATGCGCTATGCTGTTGAGCTTGATTCCCTTGCCGGTTTCCCTTTGCAAGATAATATTATTCTCTCTTGTAGTGAAAAAATTCTTCCAGGCAAGTCTTACTGTTTGCTGGCAGAAATTTATCCTCTTGTGCGTGATCCGATTTTGGATATTTATCCCAATCGTTATTCCGCTATTGGTTATCAGCTTGGCAAAGCTAAATCTATTGATGCTAAAGATGTTAGAGATTATCTTGGTAGATTGCGATATAAACTGCTAAGTTCTTTAGAGATTAAATTGGGTGATCAAGCGGATTGGGCAAAAGCGTTACTCTTTGGAGAATCGGGTTTGAAACAGGAATATATAAACCAGCTAACGGAAGCTGGGATAATTCACTTGGTAGTAGTTAGCGGAATGCATATCTGGTTGATATATATGATAATAGTATCCTTTTTCAGGATATTTTTTAGGCGTGAGCTGGCAGAATTTCTTTTCCTGCCGTCAATTTTGTTATATGCAAGTTTAAACAATTGGGCTCCTTCCGTAACTCGTTCCATAATAATGATATCTATTGTTATTTTGGCACGTTGGTTGCAAAGCCCTGTTTCCGGAGCTCAAACAATGGCTCTATCTATATTTATCATCACTTTGCTCAGCCCTATGCAATTATTCAATATTGGACTTCAGCTGTCCTATATATCGATATTAGTTATTTTTTACGGTTTACCCCATTTTCGACTGTTCGCACAGAATAAAATATTGAACAATTCTGTTTATAAAATGCTGGAGAATATCAAAGAAGGGATATTACTTTCAACTCTGATATCAATAGCCATCACTCCCTTCACTCTCTATTATTTTGGCACAGCCTCTCTAAATGGTATAATTGGCAACATAATAGGCATTCCTCTTATGAGTATTATGCTACCTCTTTCTATGTTAGTGTTAATCTCTCCACAAGGATGGTATATAACCAAGCTATTTGTCCTTTGTTATAAAGCCCTTAATTCACTTTGGATAAGCTGGATCCAATTTTGCCATACTTTACCCTTCTCTTTATCTGCCAATTACTTATCGCTATATCAGGCTCTGGCTTTGGCAATTGTAATCCTGTGGTGTTTTTTGCTTATTCGCAGTAAATATAAAACAGCTCTTAAAACATTAATTCCTGCTTCTTTACTGGTGATGGGCTTTATGCTGATTCCCAATATTAATAAACAAGATGCAAGTATTTATGTTTTTAATTGCGGAATGGGTGATTGCACGCTAATCCGTTTTCAAGATGGTAAAACTATGCTGATTGATACAGGTGGAGGAAAAAACTTTGGAACTCCTGAAGCATTTGTAAATGAGGTAGATTACCAACAGGAAAGCTGGCTAAGCAAAAATCTGCTACCTTGGCTGGGGAAAAAAGGCATTAATAGAATTGACTATCTTATTCTCACGCATTTACATAACGATCACTGTGGGGGGTTGATAACATTGCTGAATCATAAAAAAATTGGGCATATTTTTGTTAGCGATGAAAGCGTGGAACAAGATTTCTGGAACTATGCCCAAAAGCAAAAATACTTTGGCTCCGCTAAAATTCATACGATTAACGATACCTGCTCTTTCTTTATAGACAAGGCAAGATTGAAATTTCTGCATCCCGATAAAAATTATCTACCTCACAATGAAAATAATGCTTCGCTGGTTTGCCGTCTGGATACAAAAAAGGAAAGCATCCTTTTCACTGGAGATATTGAAAGCGAAGCAGAATTTTATTTGGTTGATAACTATGCTAAAGAACTGAAAGCAAACTATTTAAAAATCCCTCATCACGGTTCAAGAAGTTCAAGCTCCACTGAATTCTTAGAAGCTGTTTCTCCTCAAGAAGTATGGATAACTGCTCCTCGCAAAAATATTTATCGTTTTCCGCATCCGGATACTATGCAACGCATACAGAAACAACAGGCGAAGATTCTGTTAACCGGTAATGGCACCATTAGAAAAATAGGCATCCCTGCAAAAGAATGATGTAACTAAGCTATAACATATTGTCTTATAGCTAGAAAACAAGAGTATATGCAGCTGGTTGGAAAAATTGACTAAAAAATGAACTTGACACAAACTTAAAAGATGAAAATAAGTAGTTAAGAATAGAATGTAAGTAACGAAGGATATTAGATGCCCTCAAACAAGCTGAGAAACGAGTTGGAATTTTATACCAAGATTTGGGACTCAACTAATAAGTAAAATTTGGCAAGAGGGTAATAAGCAATGATATTATTAGTAGTAGCATAATAAAAAAAGAAGACATAGGAAAATGGCAAGAATACAATCTACAGGTAAATGTTGTTTTTGCTCAAGTACTTTTAATAAGTCAGCAATGACAAGGCACTTGAAATCCTGTAAGGAAAGAGAAGCAAAATGGAAGTCATCTTTGGAGAACAATGAAAAACATCGTACAAAGTTTTTTCATTTGTTGGTGGAGGGAAGATACTTGCCTGAATACTGGATGCATCTTTTAGTAAAAGCAAATATAACTCTGGACAAGTTAGATACTTATCTAAGGGACATTTGGTTGGAATGTTGCGGACACCTAAGTGCCTTTACCATTGAGGATAGAACATACACCTTTACACCGTTTGGGGAGTATGAAGAAAAAAGTATGAGAATTAAGTTGAATGAGGTTCTTTCTCCAGGAATGAAATTTTATTACGAATACGATTTTGGAACTACAACTCATCTTACTTTGAAGGTTATATCCGAAATTGAACTAAACGCCAAAGGCAAATTTATTCGGATTATGGCAAGAAATGATCCTCCTGAGAGAAACTGTGTAGTATGTGGAAAACCTGCTACTCAAGTTTGTGTTCATTGTATTAGGGAAGGTATGGGTTGGCTTTGTGATGAATGTGCTCCCAAACATAAGTGTGGAGAAGATATGTTGTTACCGGTAGTTAATTCTCCCCGGGTTGGAAAGTGTGGTTATACAGGCGATTAATAGTTAACAGCCCATAAATATCACAACTAATTAACTATAGGCGTAAACCTCTGGTTGGAGTGCTGTAAATGCATTTTTAAACCGGAGGGGTGTTCATTTTATTGAGTCTGTGTTCTAATAAAATAATCGGAAAACCATAGTATACAAAATGATTCTCAGCAAATACAACAGGCATTATATCAATATGGACCTTGTTGAATAAGCTATCGCCAATGGTTGATGGGAAGTAATAATAATCGTCTTATCGCTAAAAAGGTGAAAGATTAAATCCATAACGCATTTAGCATTATCAATATCAAGATTGGCTATTGGCTCATCAAGAAGAATGACATCTGGATTACATAATACTAATCTTGCTATCGCTACTCTTTGTTTTTCACCTCCCGATAACAATTCTCCTCCCTCTCCCATAGTGTTGAACAAGTAACTTGAACTTGCGTAGTGCTGCATATTTACTTGAGACAATGCTGTTATTACATCCTCAATGGACTTGTCTGGAACCCCATAACGAACATTATCTATCAAAGGGATATTATACATAATATTGTTCTGAGTCAAGTAGCCAATCTTAGACCTAAGGTAGCTTGTGTCATATTCGCTTATGTCTATTCCGTTAAATTTTATTCTTCCTTTCTGAGGTGAAATTAATCTTACAATTAGGTTTAGCACAGTTGTTTTACCTTTACCGCTTTCACCTACAATTGAAACCTTCTCTCCTCGCCTCACTTTAAAGCTCAACGAGTTTATTACATTGGGGATAGAATCGGTTGCACCATAACTGAAAGTTACATCATCAAATTCTATAGCCGTTTGTGTCTCCAAACCAGCATAATTTGCTGTAGGGATATTGTCATTAACAATGATATCTTTATTCCTCTCAGTTTCAAGCAATGTGTTCTCTAATCTTTTATATGATACTAAAGACATTGCTATGCTGTTATAGAACCTTGCAATGTTAATAAATGGTGTATAAAAACGACCTAAATATTGAATAAAAACTAACAATTCGCCAACGCTAAGAACCTGCTGTTGAACTCTCAATATACCTACATATAGTAACCCTATTTTGACAATAATATAAACTCCATTAGTTAGCGGGAAAAGTGCAAGCGTTGCTTTCATACTTTTTACTGCTTGGTGGAAATACTTGGAGAGCAAAATAGAATATTGCTCCTCTTCTTTTTTCTCCTGAGCAAATAGTTTTACAAGCAGAAAACCTTTAATTCTGTTAATTGTTGTAGAGGTTAGATTGGACAAGTGTTCCCGTAAAAGCGTAGATATCTTAATTTGCTTATTTCCTATGCTGAAACTATTAAAAATAACTATTGGAATCGGGATTAGCATTAGTATTGAAAGTTCTGCTGATATTCTAAAGCATATAAACACCATTATAAAAACACTGATTAGATCAATTAGCAAACCATTAATAGGGCTAACGATTAAATTCCTCACATTTTCTACATCCGACAGTAGGTGTAAGGTCGTTTCACCAGATGTGAGAGTGTTAAGATAGGTATAGTTACTTCTTATTAGGTTAGAAAATAGCTTCTTTCTAATATCAAATGATATTCTCTCTCCGTTATAAGTTACGCAATATCCTCTTATTATTGAAACAAATAACGAGAACAATGATAGCAATAGATACAAAATAATTAATTGTGTTATTAGCGGAAGATTGGTGAGTTGTGTAATGATCTTGACGAATGGGTATATGATGTATTTTGTAAGTTCCGCACTACCAGATGAAATAGTATCAATTAGCATTCCAAACACTTGTTGGGGCAACACTGAGATTATCGCCTCAATAAGTACTAACAAGATAACAACAAAAGTAAAAGGCCGAAAAATGATTTTTTTTAACATAACTAATGCTGGGTTATGCTATACTATTTATTTGATGGGTGGTATTATAGGAATGGTAATTGATTCGCGGTAACAGGAATCATCATCTTTGTATTGATTGCAATCAGGGACAGCCATAACAATTTCTACTAATTCGACTGATGGACTTTCGAAAGGGTTCATATATTCTCCTAATTATTCTTTAATTATAGCCCGGCAATATCCTATCTTTGCTATACTACCTATATATTCATCAACAAAATCCTTCCTAAATAGTTCGTTTATCTTTAATAATCATCTACATAAATTTGTCAACCAAAATTGGAGGGATCCGTGAAAGGGAAAAGAAGTTCTTGACATAGAAATCAAAATAATAAGACTTATTTTTTTTAAGATTTGTGCTGGGAATAATGTGTTTTATATGTGATCAACAATTATCATTTTTAGAGATTTTATTGGCGGGATCCTTGTTGCAAGGTTACAAGATATGTGAGAACTTGAGTTGAATTTAAAACAACTTATGCTACATAACTACTTGCTACAAAGGAGAGAAAAGAATGTGAGTAAAGACATTTTCAGTGATAATGTCAACAATGGGAGTGATGATAATCATTCGTTCCGCAATTCAAAACTAGTGTTTTTTGTTTGGATAGTGCTTTTAGTTGGATTATTGGTAACTATATCACCACTTATTGCTAGTGAGCCTGGGGAAATATTAGGACCAGAATCAGGTTACATTGATCTCCACTGGCAAAGCGATGACAAGATAGTAGCCATACAATCGGAGAGTGAATACTATCCTGATAAATTACACTATACCCATGGTGAGATTGTCACAGTAAAATGGTACTCATAAAGTAGCTCCTAATTTATCCGTGTGTGGGCTCCCCACACACGGATGATACAGATAAAAACAGAAAGGAAAACTAATGACACATAAACGATTCAGGTATGATTATGTAATAGTCCTTCTATGCTTAATAAGCTCTACAATGCTGTTACCGTTAAACGCTGTCATTCTACCGGTAGCAATGGACGGATCGCAGCAATATACCAGTATCCAGTCCGCTGTTCAATCCTCAGCACATGGTGATACTGTGTTGGTCTATCCGGGAACTTATATGGAAAATGTTAACTACTCTGGGAAGAACATCACAATTGCCAGTCTTGAGCTTACTACTGGTGATCCATCCTACAGGCAGACCACTATAATTGACGGTAATCATAACGGTGCAACGGTTCGTAGTATTGATCCAATCTCCAATGCTGGACTATTCGGATTTACCATTATCAACGGAAGTGGTGTTGATATGATATATGGGGGCGCTACCTATACCCGCGGGGGAGGTATTTATGTCAACTATGCCAGCTCGTTCCAATTAAACAGTTGTATAATTAATGATAACTATGCTTCTCTTTCAGGGGGTGGGGTTTATGTTCGGAATGGGACAATTTTTATGAGCGACTGCCTTATAACAGGAAACTCATCAGGTAGTGGTGGAGGCATATGTATTGAGTATTACGGCACTATCGTCTTCGATCAAATACAACGATCTAGTGTCTTCGAAAACACTGCTGCTTTTTGCCAGGATATTGGAATCTTCAGTCCACGCATTGATTGCAGTATATACCTTGATACGGCGACGGTAAATCCACCTTCAGATTACTATATATATTTCAATAAAGGAAACGCAATAACACCCGGAAACTTACTAGTATTGGACGTTATTAATGGATACCGGACTGAGATCAATAGCGATCTCTTTGTATCGCCATTGGGTAGCAACAACAACGATGGCTTGTCCCCCGATAGTCCTTTAAAAACTATCATCCGGGCAGTACAGTTAATAGAAACAGATAGCCTGAACAGCAGGACCATTCATCTGGCCCCAGGGACATACTCATCTTCTGATGAACAATTCTTCCCTATAGGTCTGAAATCATATCTTTCCTTGGTGGGGGATTCTTTAAGTATGTCTGTACTTGAGAATATTCATTATCCTGTAACAGTAAATATTACATTTCTTACTGATGCATCTCTGTCTAATGTTATTATTGAGCATAATAATTACATACCCGCCAAAGTCATAGAGATCAACTTCTCTTTGAATACGATACTAAAGAATATAACTATAAATCCGTGTGAAGCTGTTTCATTTGGAGGTATTGACTGTGGCTCTAATAATTACATTCCTTCAACCTGTTATATGGAGAATGTTCAAATACTAGGGCAGCGAAGTAATAGACGAGTCGGAATCAATTTCAATGTTGTTGATGCAACACTTAAGAATGTAACAATTGATGGTTGCTATAACTATGGCTATGAAATCTATAACTCTTGGCCTATTCTGTATTCCAACGGCAGCATATTAAATATTGAAAATGTGAGTATAATCAACAACAGTATTCTTAATAGCAATTATTCGATTGTGTCTATCGGCATGTGGATAGACGCACTTCAAACGAAATTGTCCATAACTGATCTCCTTTTTGCCAACAACAGCACTGCGGGTGATTTTGCATTTGAGCTTTACAATTACCACAGCGAAAGAGGGCAAATATCAAACTGCACCTTTGCTAACAATACTGTACCAAATCCCTACTCACCTGTTTTGCTAAATGGAAATCTGCAAGTAGCGAATTGTATTTTTTATAACGATACTGTTGCATATGGTGAGATCAGTATGTATAATCTAACCAATCCGGAGCTCTTCCATGACATGCTGTTCCAGAACAATTTAATTAGAAACTACCCTGAAAGCGTGCATTATTCAAATGGCCAGTTTTTATTCAATGAATTCAATTTTTCTGCAAATCCATCATTTTGTAGTGATGACTGGTCGGACATCCTCAGTTACCGACTCGGTAATAGCTCGCCTTGCATTGATACCGATATGGCTGATACATTGGGGCTTAATCTTCCGGCTATCGATCTCTATGGAAATCCCCGAGTTTATGGAAACTATATTGATATTGGATGCAATGAATATAGTGGATATATTTCCAACCCTGATATCCCAATCCCTGGGGAGATTTCGTTTAAGTGTTATCCAAGCCCCTTCCAATCCAGCGTTACAATACTGATTGATCTGCTAAAAACTTCCAAGACATTGCTATCCATCTACAATATCAAAGGCCAATGTGTAAAAACCCTTAGCAATAATGTGTTAGAGAAAGGGGAGCATACCCTGATTTGGGATGGAACTGATGAACAGAACAGAAAGGTAGGCAGTGGAGTGTATCTGGTTAGGCTTTGTGCTTTGAACCAAACAACATCCATTAAGAAAATCATCAAAGTCGATTAATCTATTTACTTGTTAGCATAACTACACTAAAAACCAAATATTTACTTCAGATTACATTAATTGTGGGCATTCCGTCTGACCTTTGAATAAGATTGTTGCTCATAAAAGTTGACATAGATTGGTTTTAACAAGTTCTTGAAAAAAATGAGAATATCATAGTGGTTCCATAATTATTAAGGAGCTTATTATGGAAAAGCAAACTAAAACTAAAGCCAAGCAAGAAATTATAAACCGCTTAAGCTAATCACCAGCACTTTATTAAAGAAATAGATTTGATAATGGACTGGACTAAAATCAATAAAGTTCTCTCCAAGGTAGAAATTAAACGCGAATCTGTAGCTGGCAAAAACTAACACCGATGCTTGTTTTGACTTACAATTTTGCCACTACCCTCTCAGTAACCACATCCCTAAAATTGCACACATTTTCAAACGAATTATAATTGGTCCCCTAACTTCAAAATTGTGAGTTAAAACAAGAAAAAAGCGCATTGCCAACCGAGTTTTAGTTTTGGAAATTTGAAGAAGTATTTTGGTTGGGATAGATCTATCTATATGGGACTGAAGAAAACTTCAGATTATTTAGTGATAGGCTTTCTTACTACTTTCGCGGCTGGGTTGCCAGGGGTGTTCTGATTTGCGTCTACCTTTGCGTTCTGTTTTATTTTCAGTGAGGCTTGCCACGATAGGAATTCCCTTGTATTTGTTTCGGTTAAAGGCCTTAAGCAGTTGATCTTTATAGGATGCATCCAGTGCAATCAGGCAGTGTTCTTTCATAATCTCAATCAAGCCGATCTCGATACTTCGGGTAACCTTCATTTGGTTCACAAAGCGCATCAGACCACGCTTGGTAAGGCCATTGTCGCTGCCGATATTCAGCCGGAAAGTAACGAAGCTGAAGCTCTTTTTATCGCCTTTGGTTTTTGCTTCGTTGCTTTGGTCAAGATCAGGAAGGTCCTTGTAATAATCCAGAAAGCGATTAAATTCCATGGACACGAAACGCTGGATCAGCTCTTCACGGGTCATCCAGCTTAGCTTTTTATATACATTGGTAAGGAAGGATTCGATCTCCGCGGTGTTGATTTCAGTGCGTTCCATAGTATCGATAAAATGATAGAGCTGCTTTTCACAGATTTCCCTTCCCCCCGGAACTTTTTGCCAGATAATGTCCTTTCCCAAGCGTTTTTCGATAACCCTCAAGATAGATAGTTCCTTGCTATGAACGATGCTAAGACTAATACCGCTTTTCCCCGCTCTGCCGGTTCTGCCTGAACGGTGAATATACACATCCGGTTCGTTGGGTATGTGGTAATTGATGATGTGGGTAAGGTCATCCACATCCAGTCCGCGGGCGGCCACATCGGTAGCTACCAGCAGTTTAACATATTTTGAGCGGAAACGGCTCATCACCAGTTCCCGTTGACCTTGTGACAAATCTCCGTGTAGGGCTTCGGCATTATACCCATCGTGTTGTAGTTTGTTAGCAATTTCTTGAGTTTCGATGCGGGTACGGCAAAAGATGATCCCATAGATCCTGGGGCTCATATCCACAATCCGCTTCAGTGCAAGGTATTTATCTTGGGCATGCACCTTGTAATAATAATGGCTGATGTTCTCGGCACCCTTGTTTTGGTTGCCCACGCTGATGTGATGTGGATTGCGCATAAATGTTGTAGCAAGCTGTTCCACCTCCTTGGGCATAGTGGCTGAAAAGAGCAGAATCTGTTTGGACTGGGGTGTGTGGCTCATAATCTCAAAGATTTCATCCTTAAAACCCATGTTCAGCATTTCATCGGCCTCGTCCAATACTAAGCGATTGACCATCTCCAGCTTCAGCACGCCCTGGCGGATCATATCATTTACCCGTCCGGGAGTGCCAGTTACAATGTGCACTCCTTTTTGCAAAGCTTCCTTTTGTTTGTAAATGGGTGCTCCGCCATACACGGAAGTCAGTCGAATGCGGGGCAGGTACTTAGCATAACTTGTAAGGTCTTTATTTATTTGCAAACACAGTTCGCGGGTGGGGCATAAGATCAGGGTTTGCACAGTAAGCTGTTCTATATCTGTTTCGCTGAGAATGGGCAGTCCAAAGGCAGCGGTTTTGCCAGTACCGGTCTGCGCTAAACCGATTAAATCTTGATCGTTTTCCAGCAGCCAGGGGATGGTTTCCTCCTGAATGGGAGTGGGGGATATGAAACCAAGATCCTGAATTGCTCTGAGAATTGGTTCCGGAAGGTTGATATCAGTGAATTTAGTCAATGTGAGGGGATTCCTTTTTGTAAATTTCAAGCCAAACTGAAGAGGGAGTCATTTCTGTCTAGCATTTGTTTTCTCAGGCTTGGGTAGTCAAGGTAAAAGGTATCTGTTCTTATTATTCTTTCCTATAAGCTGCATATATTTATCACCTAAAATCGGAGGGATGACAGGAATGGTCTTATTAGTATTCAGTTCTGACTGGAAGATTTGTTCATGATTTTGATTATTTCTACCTCTATTATTGCTATAAGAATTGAACCTGATTTGGTAAGCGAAAGTATAAGCCAAGATACCAATGTCGCTATTCGGTTTTTCAGAAAGAATTCTTCTTCAAGACCGTTAATAACTGTCTCGTTCTATAAGTCATCCTATTTGATTAATACGAGAGGTTTTACAGCGACATTTTTGCCAGTTTGTATCCGGCAATAGTAAACACCATTGCCAACCGAATGACCTTTCTTATCTATTCCATCCCAGTTTAGGGAATAACTGCCAGCTTTTTGTATTGAATCTAATAAACAAGCGATTTCCTGTCCTTTGATGTTGTATATCTTAATCGAGACAACTTCACACGATACTAACTTGTAGTTGATGGTTACTCTATTACTAAATGGATTTGGTGCAGTTTTCAAGCACAGACCATTAATATAGGGTGATGCGTTATCCTGAATAGGTGTGGGAAGGACTTTGGTTTTTAGATAAAAAAAATTAGAACCGTTTGCATATTCTTCATTATAAAGGAAATACAGAGTATTATTCATCAACACTAATCTTGGGCCCCAACCATATCGATCACTATTAGTTAGCATTTCTTCGTTGTTCCAGTTCTCTCCAGTATAGCAAATTGTGTTGTAGATTGAAATCCACCCATCAAAGAAGCGCTTATAGCTAATCAAATATTGTGTATTATCTTGATATACTATAGATATAGGTCTTGAATCCGTAGTTATTATTACAATCGGATCCCAATTTCCATTGATTTTGGAAGTATAACATAACTGAGTGGGTGATGGCATATACTCTTCCCATGCCAGATGAGGAAAATTATTGTTGTCCACTCCAATTGTGTATCCCCACCATAATCTAAATGTACCCAAAGGAGTAGGATCCTCCCATCTGTCTGCTTGTGAATTGTAAAAATAGTATGCAGCTTTGGGTACACTGCTGCCCGGAGTTGTATAGCTTCCTATGCAATGCAGGTTGTTATTGTGATCTGCCACTGCTTGGCGAATACTAAACATTTGTTTGGTGCTATCAAAAGGAGTTATCATCGGACTCAGTACTCCGTTTTCAATGAAGCAATAGTGAGCTCCACTGGGAAAATAGGACAAGATAAAAAAAACATAAACTCTGTCCTTATTATCTATCATAAAGTCATATACCATAATACCTTCATAATCTGGAACAACATCAACGAAAGCTCCCCATACTCCATTGGTGCATTTTCGGTAGTGTATCTTGTTATTCTCGTAAGCATGATAGTCATATAGAATATGAAGATTATTCTGCGAATCAACAGCTATCCAGGGAAATCTCATCAACGACTCCAGTCCGTTTTCCTCAGAAATAATGACTGGCTCAGTCCAGATATGCCCTCCATCTTCAGATTTCGCATACATAATTTTAACTACTACCTCCGGCTGATACACCTGTGCCCAAACAACATGGATTATTCCCTGACTATCAATGCAATAATCATACTTTTCAGTATTAGCGTTCATAAAGGGTAAACTGATAGGTTCACTCCATTCCTGGGCAATGAGGAATGCGGAGAGGAATATCAACGAGATAGTGCAAATCAGTTTTGTTTGCTTCAATTGATGCCATAAGTCCTTCTGGGCATACCACTTCCGAGAGATTCGTGAATAGCTTATGCTATCTAAAATATGTAACATTGCGCTCATTGCTACATCCTCCCCAGGACTTATCAGTATCCACTAAACAACTTAGTTGGGCTATCTATGAAATGCTACTTAGTGCATCTTGTAAGAGCATTTTTCTATAGTGAACTACTTCGTTAGAATAAAATCCTTAATCTATAGGGCTGGCTTTATACCGATAACTGAAAGACGACAGATTTTGCAACTTCATTCATATTCTTGTTTGTAATTATTCAAGCTCTCATTTATTCGTCAAGTAAATATTTTAGGATGCATAGAAAGTCATCACTCATTTAGTCACTCAGCTCAAATCTTGCGAAATACTTGTCGATCTCAGGTCTCAGTTCAATACCAACTCGTTCAAACACATCCAAAAGAGCTTCGTAAGCACCATTTCCGCCAACAAAGTCCCAAAACTCTTTGGCTACTTTCAGTTCATGATCCAGGTCCAGCATTCCGCGCATTGTCCATCTGTTATAAGGTTTTGGCTCATATGGATTGTAGGGGATAGCAATAAGGGTATGAATGTCAGCATCAGGATTAACTGCAAGAGCAGCAGCAACCCATTCTAACAAGGTTCGTTTGAATTCTTTAAATCCACCTGCATTGGGCTTGGCTGTTTTGAGGTCTATCAGATAGATTGTACCAGTATTGGATACAAGCTTCAAATCAACCTTCGTGAGCTTTACATTCTGCATTGTTCCCGAAGTGCATACTTTGCGAATTGCGTCAATTTCATCCGGTTTATTAGGGCTTTTAACGGCTGTTGATAGGTTATCCATTATATCCTGAATAACCCTTTGAGCATCAGAAGAAATCGTGTTACCAGCAACTCGTTGAGATTCTGCAATAGCGAAATTATCCTCCGCAAGGGTTTTAGCAGCGGGTTCAAAAATACTTGTGCCAAAATTTGTATTCAGTGAATGGATAAATGAGTAAAGTGCAAGCCGGTCTTTTCCCAACAACCGCGTATGAAACGGCATAGATGATGGTTCGGGCTTGTAATTCTGAAACTTCTGTCGTAAGCATCTTTTTAACACTGATGCTATAGAATCTTCGTTAAACATAAATACCACTTATCTCTTTCTTAAATGTAGCGATTAGTAATTTCATATTATTATATCTCTTTTAAATGGAATATAATCTCCGA
>Ga0209606_1001106_pt1 | contig 35639 bp, 21 predicted proteins | sample AD_UKC057_MetaG_FD_184412 | JGI IMG/M metagenome (GOLD analysis project Ga0209606, IMG submission 184412) | Active sludge microbial communities of municipal wastewater-treating anaerobic digesters from USA - AD_UKC057_MetaG (SPAdes) (version 2) | ecosystem: Engineered > Bioreactor > Anaerobic >...
CCGGGCCAGTCCTGGACGCAGACTGGCTTTCGCAATCTGAGTGCCTTGGACGAGGCGCGACGAAATAATCACTGGGACGAACTCTGGGGGAGCACCTAAAACCCGGTGGTAGTGGCAAGATGCGCTCAGGCAGGCTTGAGACGTCCAGCGCCAGCGCTGTAATGCGGCCTGCCGCGCCGATTTCACCGGGCTGGTAGATGACTTGGGTTCTCTCATCATGATAGAACGTGCCCAGCGGATAATTAACCGTACTCGTCCCAGTGCCGACGATATTAGTGGACACCCCGCCGCGCGAGAGTGTGACGCAGCCGCCGTAATTCGGGACCGGATTATTGTCAGCATCCCGGGCTGTAATGGTAGCGAGAAAGGGTACACCGGATACCTGGGGAGACGAGATTTCTCCCCAAACAAAGTGGTCCAACGGGGAAACCAAGAGTGTTGCATTCGAGCTGATCTCGCCACCGTACATGTTCGACACGGCCACGGAGTATTGCCCGCTGTCGGCCTCCAGGGTGTTCGTGATCGAGAGGCATGCGCTGGTTGCGCCGGAAATTCGGCTGTCGTTAACCAGATTGGTTCCCGACCGGCGCCACTGATAGGTAATCGGGACGCAGCCGGTGGCAGTCACGCAGAAGGTGACATTCGTGCCCGGCCGAACAGTCTGGCTGGCTGGTTGTGCCAACAGCCTTGCAGGGCTGGGGCCGGACAGAATCATAACGCTGTCCAGCGCCCAGTGGTCATAAAGGCTGCCACTGTGGGAGAGTTGCCTCCACTGGAATTGGGTCGCCGGCGCTTGTGCGGCCAACGGAATCGGCGCTGTCACTGCCGTCCAGGCGTAGTAGGTGCTATTGGTGTAGCCCCCCATGATTGTCCAGGTCGCACCTCCGTCAGTCGAGTATTCGAGCACGACTCCCTCTGCGGTAAGGGAGTCCACGTTTTCCCATGGCCATGCGCTTCCATTAGCCAGGCGGATATAGAATGATACTGTGCCGCCGCAGGTGGTATTCAGCGGGCGGGTTCTGGCAAAACGGCTGCCGCCGTCACCAAACCACAAGGAGTTGGGCGGCGAAACGCTTCCGCCGTAATTGGTGGCGATTACCGTGCTGCCGACGGTGCCTCCGAAGGCCGCCCAATTGGGCAGGTCAATGTCCGGCTCGAAATCATCTGCGAAGCAATTACCCACTATAATGCTCAGAGTCTGCGTGCCCAAGCTGGCTGTGCCATCCTGCAATTGAAAGCCCGCGCGAAGGGTGGCGCAATTGGAGATACCTGCGGTGAAGGTGAAGGGCCTGGAAACCTGAGCCCCGCCAGCAATCAGAACGCCGTAGCTTTGCGGGCCGCTGGGGCTGACCACTCCGTTGCCGGGGAGAAGGGTGGCGATGAGGTTGGTAGTGTTCGCGCTGCCGTCGTTGCGCAACGCCACACTCAGGGTGACAGTTTCGCCGGCGTCCACAACGCCATTGGGCGGCGATTGACTTTCCGCCGTGAGACGATAGAACACCACCGACAACAATGGACCGATATCGTCGGTGAGGATGGTGCCCACACCCGTGGCACGGCCGAGTACGGCATTGACCGGGACGCTGAGTTGGGCGAGGAAGGTCTCATCCGGTTCATTTATTGTGTCGCCATTTATCGAGACAATGAAATTGGTGGACGTCTGGCCCGGCGCAAAAATAAAGGTGCGGGTCAGGGCGGTGAAATCGGGCCCGGCGATTGCGGTGCTGTTGCTTGTGGTGCAAGTTGCCAAAACCGACCGCTCGCTGGCCCGGGCGAGGGTAACAGGGAATATGGCGATATTGGTGCCGCTCTGGCCCTCGAACACAGCGACGTCGCCGATGGATACCGCGGGCATAGGATCGTCGTCTATAATGGTGGCGGTGCCTTGGTCCCGGACGACACCAGCATTGACCGGGTTAGTCAGAACAACGCGGAAGGTTTCATCCTCCTCATCCATCGTATCGGCAATGACCGGGATTTCGATGGTTTGGGCGACGTCACCTGGGAAGAAATGGAGGGTGTTGGTCATGGGAAGGTAATCGCCGTTTGGCGTTGCGGTGCCGGCTACTGTCATATAGTCCACATCTACGCGCAACGGGCAGATCTGCGAAAGGGTGACAATGAAGACGGCTGGGCGAGAGCCCGCATCGCCCTCCACGACGGCGACATCCTCAACGGAGAGTTGCGGGACGCTGACCGTGGTCGTCACAGTGGCTTCGTTATCTGGGGGGTAGTTATCAGTCTGGCTGGATACCACTCTGGCTTGATCAAGCAGGGTGGGGCCCCCTACCACATTGGCCACAATTTGGGCCGAGGCATTGGCGCCAACAGCCAGGTTGCCAAGACTCCAGGAAACGACGCCGCCAACATTGAGAACGGTGCCCTGAGAAACGCTCGCCGAAACGAAGGCAGCCTGAACCGGTAATAGGTTGGTCACCACCACCCCGGTTGCGAGGGCGGGGCCCGAGTTGGCAACAGTCATCGTATAGGTGACGGTGTTGCTAAGAGCAACCGGCTCAGGCGAAGCGTGTAGGCTTAGAGCCAGGTCCACAGTTGTCGGATCGAGGCAGCACATGTGATTGGTGGTCACGATGGTAAGTGCCCAACCCCCAGCCAAAATGCCGCCATCGTCAGAAGTATAGTCGTCGGCAACAAAGAGCTGCCACGTGCCGTTTGGACTGGCGCCATTGAAGACGGACAACGCCGAGCCGAAGGGATCCAACGGGGCGGGAGTCGGGAGGGCGCTATCCTCTTCGAAGTTGGTGGGTTTCCATGCGCCGCTCATCAGGGGTTCTTCATCAGGCAGGGGCGCCAGGGCGGCATCGTCGAAAACGAGCGTTAGGTTGGTCATGTTGTTGCCGCCGCCGGCATCAGAAAGCAGTAGAACACTCTGCCCTTGGGGCCCCACCAGCAGCACATCCAAGTCATCCGGCCAAGTATGGGTGAGGTCGTTCAAGGTGACGGTGATTTTGCTGATTGCGCCGGAAAGGGCGCTGATCGTGATCGGGGACGGATAGGGCAGGACCGAGCCATCAAGAGCAGAGATCGTTATTGGCGTGCCATGTGAGCTGGACGAGGTATTGGTGGCCAGCAGGCCGAGGGTGAACGGAAAGGCGACCAAGCCATAATCATTGGTGCCATCCTGGAGTTGGAGCACAACACTGATGCTGCCGCCGCAGCGGCCCACTGTGCTAAAGGTAAACGGGCGGCTCACGACGGCCCCACCGCCAACCAGCACGCCGTAGTCCTGCGGTCCACTTGGCCCCACCACGCCATTGGTGGCCAGCAGGGTTGCGACCAGAGCGACGGAGTTGGACGGACCGTTGTTGCGCAAGCCCAGCTCAACCGTAACAGTCTCCCCGGGATCAATTATCCCTTGGCCGGGGCTGCAGCTCTCAGCGGTAACCGTGGCGCCGGCAGGAATGGGCAGCACCGGACTATCCGTCGAGTTGTAAACGACCAGGGCAAAATCCTGGTCCAAGGCATCCGCATTGCCCGGGACGCCGTCCGAATTGATGTTCGCGGCACTAACCGTGATGATGTATTCGCCGGTGAGGCCCGCTGGCAGGAAAACGCTTTCCACGTTGTTGCGCGGGTCGTTTGTCCCGCCGGCAACCGAAACCGCGCCGCTGAAGAAGTTGCCGCGATAGGTCTGGCCGCCGACAGTAACCGTCAAATTGAGGTTGTTGTTGTAGGCGCTTCCGAGAGTGGAGCCGGGCGCGTCGGTCCAGGCCAGTGTGACGCGGAAAGGTTTAGTGGGGTCGGTGATGAGCCCATCGAAGGCGCGCACCTGCCCGCTGGCCGTGAAGCGGTCTTCTTCAAGTTGGTCGCGGTGGATCCGCAAGACCCCATCAAAAGCAGCGCCAAGATTCAACAACCCCATCCCTTGATTGTTGGAGGGCAGGGTGTCGTTCGCATACAGACCGGTCATGTAGCGGCCGGCGTTCATCAGCCAGGCCTTGGTCATTGCCGGACTTGGGGCCGGCCAGGTCTGGTTGATGAAATACTGGCGCAGCAGGGCCGCCCCACCGCCGAGCGCCGGGCAGGAGTGGCTGGTCCCCGACGACGTGCTGTAAAACTGCTGCCCCAGCGGAAAGAAGTTGTTTGGGCTGCCCACAGTCCCGCTGCCGGGCAGACCGCAAACGCCCGTGGCTTCAAAACAGGCCAGGGCCGTACCAGTCGAGCCGTAGCCCACCTGCTGCCCGACTCCCCCGGTCACGTGCGTTCCAGGTCCCACAATGTCGGGTTTGACCCGGCCATCGTCGCACGGCCCGCGGCTGGAGAAATAGATGATGTCGTTGGCATTGTCGGCGCCCGTATCGGGAATATCACAGCCGTCGTTGCCGGTAGAATTGTTACCGCCGTTAGCGGTGGAGTGGGAATGGGCGTTCTCGCTCGCGCCGACTGAGATAATGTTCTTGCCCGTGCCGGGCGCCCCGATGGAGTTCGCGCTCGAGCCATCATTGCCTGCCGAAAAAACAATGACCATCTCCTGGTTGCCGGCGGCCGGGAAGGGCGATCCACTGGGCTGGGCGTCGCGCACGAGAGCATCATAGGCCTGACTGTCACTGGTGTAGGCTCCGTAGGACCTGCTGCCCCAGCTGTTACAGCTGACCCGCGCCCCGTCCTGGTAGGCGCGTGACTGCAATTCGGAGTAATCGGGGTTGGTAAAATAGTCAGGGTCAAAGATGACCGATGAGCCGACTCGGACGAAAGGCGCGATGCCTAGCCCGTAATGATACCCCAGGGAGTCGGTGTGGGGAAAACCGGAAAGATCATTATAGCCGGCGATAATGTGAGAGTTGAGATTGCCGTGGCCGTCACATCCTTGGAGAGTGCTGCCCGAGTTGGGAGTTCCGACGAGGCGATTGTAGAGCACGCGGGCGGGCTGTGCCGGGTCGCCCAGCGCGTGAAGGTTGGGATGGTTCGGCGAGGTCGTGCCGTTGTCAATGCCGCTGTCGGAAACGTCCACTCCGAAGCCGGAGGCCGCAAACTGGTCCGCGGTGAAGCCTTTGTTCACCAGCCAGTCCAGGTAGCCTGGGCTGCTGGGCAAACCGCCGGTCAGGTTGCCGGCGAGAATTTGGCCCTGCCGCTCATCCCTTTTCTTGGGCATCGCGTAGGGTTGGATGGAAACCACATCCGGTAAAGCGGCCACTTCTGCCAGCCGCTCGGGCGGCAGCCGCAGGACGACGTTGACATAGCCCAGGAATTTTGAACGTCGGATCAGCTCACGTCGAATCTCGTCCAGGAACTGCAGACTCTGTGCATTGGCGGCCTCATCCTCGACCAACTGGATGGCGAACAGGTCATCGGTCAACTCCTTGCGTGTGGCCTTTTCAGCCGCTGCGCGCGCCCGCGGATGGATCTTCTCCTCAGGGAGGTAAGCTTCCTCCCATTGCACGTGGGGCGTGCTCGCCGCGGCGACGCGGAACTGGCCCAGAGAGGCAGAGTCGCCATAAACGAGGTAGGAATTGCGCGGGACGTATGCCACGACCTTAAGGCCCGCCTTCACGAGGCTGGCACGCCATTCAGGCATAATCGGGCCGGCGAACTGCACCAAGTGAAGTCGCTTGCCGGAAAAGTCCTCGGCGACCACTCCTTTGCCTGGCGGCGGCGGCGGCGCCGCGGTATTGATCGGACCGGCAGACAATTCGATTACATCCTCCCCTTCGACGACCGCAACTCCCTGCTCGCCCGCCACCTTCGCAGCGGTGTCCGCGGGTGCTGTCCAAAGCTGATAACTGCCATAATCCGCAATCAACTGAGCCCCTTCGGCCGCTAGTTTAAGGCTGACCTCGGGATTGGACACGGAGAGCTTCTGGCCAACAGCGCAAAAGGCCGTCGCTGCCATACTCAACATCACAATAGAGATTACCGGGGATTTAAGTAGACGAGATTTCATAGTCCCATTTCTGATTTCACTTCCCGCAGTTCGCATTAAGCTGCGGGGTTCTGGCTATCTGCGTTTCTTCTCACTGCACACGGCCAATAGTCCATATACATATCAGAACGGCCGCAGGTTGTCTTGTCGGGAAATGGCTGAATGTTTTGTAAGGAAGTTCCCTACAAAGTCGGCAGCCGGACGTGAGGCAGACTCGCCTTCCGCTTGCCCGTCAATGTCCAAACGCTGCAGGCGTGACGCCCAGAGAAAGGCGAAGGGGGAAGTGGCAGAAGCACGCTGAGAATGGCAGCCAAAGGCGCTTGATGTTCCTGCTGTGCCCGAGCAACGAGCCAGTCCGCCATCAAATGGAGCTTGAAAGGCTGTTTCGGGGTAGCTCCGAGTGCGGGAGCGGCGAGTCTATAGGGTCCTGCCGAGCGCTTCAGAGCGACCCTGATTGCAGCGTGACGCCCCCCGCCATACTTCGCGAAAGGACAGGACTGCCAGACCGCCCACTTCGCCCGAAAACGACCCAAATAACATGCTGTTCATCTCCTCGGCCCTTTCCTGGTTTGGTTTTGCGTTTCCCCGTTCACACTTGTCCGCTAGCTTTGCCCCATGTCAAAGCGACTTCAACTCCCCGTGGCGCTTACGATCGCGGGCTCGGACAGCGGCGGCGGGGCCGGCATCCAGGCGGACCTGAAAACCTTCGCCGCGCTTGGTGTGCACGGCACCAGCGCGATCACGTGCATCACGGCGCAGAACCCGAAGGGCGTCTATGGCATACAGGCCTGCAGCGCGGAAATGGTGCGGCGGCAAATCGAGGCCGTGTTCGAGGCGCTGCAACCGGCGGCGGTCAAGACCGGCATGCTCTATTCAGCCCCGATCATCCATGCGGTGGCTGAGTTCTTCCGGCGCAGCCAGCGCGTGCCGCTGGTGTTGGACCCGGTAATGGTGTCCACCAGCGGCGCGGCCTTGCTCAAGCCGGCGGCGGTGAAGGCCCTGTGCGCCAAGCTTCTGCCCCTGGCCAGTCTGATAACGCCCAACCTGGACGAGGCGCAAATTCTGGTCGGCGGAAAGCTGGCCTCCATCACCGACCTGCGTGCCGCAGCCCGAAAATTGCATCAGCGCTTCGGCTGCGCTGTGCTGGTCAAGGGCGGCCACCTCCGCGGGCTCCGGGAGGCGGTGGACATTTTCTACGACGGGCAACAGGAGCTGCTGTTGAGTGCGCCATTCGTCCGGGGCGTGAGCACGCATGGGACTGGATGCACCTATTCCGCCGCGATTGCCGGGCACCTGGCCCAAGGCAGGTCCCTGCCGCGCGCCGTGCGACAAGCCAAGGAATACATCACCCAGGCCATCGCCCAAAGCCAGACCGCCGCCGGCCATGGCGTGCTGAACTGCTTCTGGCGCTAATCGGGCAGACGGGCGCCGGGGGGGCGGGGCGCGCCCGATTAACACGCCCTGCTGCTGCCGCAGACCAACCGGCGGCGCTATCAAAGGGCCCTCAGAGAGGTTTCTTGAGCAATTCAGCCACAGTTGGGGTATGATAGCTTAGTGTGAAACCACTGCTGGCCATCCTGTGCAGCGTGGCGCTGGTCTGGGCGCAAGTCGTCCCGGTTGTTTGCGCGCACGTGGCCCCGGCGGCAGCCAAGTGCCCGGGCTGCACCTGCTGTCCTTGCGGCAAGGGCGGTTGCTGCATGGACAATACCTCGCCGTGCTCCCAGCCGGCACCCGCCACGCCGGCTCCACGGGTCTCGGAGTCGGGCCAGTTGCTTCTGCTGGCGCCTGCTGTGGTGCTCTTTGTGGTGCCGCCAACGCGCCTCGCCGCGCTCACCTATCCCCTTTCTTCCTGGAACCGCGCCGCCGCCACTCCTCTTTACCAGTGGAAGTGCGCGCTTCTGATCTGAGTCTCCGGCTTCGACGCCCGTAGTGTGTACTGAGCAGGCGCATTACGGACGCGCTTTGCTGTACCTGCACGCAATGAATTGCCGTAGTTATGAAGACTTACATGCTTTTGATTCCGCTCCTGCTCCTGGCCGGATGCAGGGGCACGCCTATAAAGGGCGAAAATGAGGCCCGGCGCCAGGTTCAGGCCGTCGCCGGCTCTTACCGGCCCGACGGCCGGAAGCCGGAGCTGCCGGTGCTCACCAGCCAATCCAGCCTCAGCCACTTCCTCGCCTACGCGCTCCTCAATCAGCCGAGGGTGGAGGCGGCGTACTTTGACTGGGTGGCCTCGGTCGAGCGCATCACCGTCGCGCGCTCGCTGCCGGATCCCCAACTGAGCTTCCAGATGGACATTCACGACGTGGTCACCTCGCTCATGCCGGGGCTGATGATGAGCTTTCCGGGATTCGGCAAGCTGCGCGCCGCCGGCGCGGTCGCCGCCGCCGCCAGCCATGGCGGCTACTTCGCCTTCAGGGCGGCGTCGCTCGAGAGCGCCTACGAGGTCAAGCGCACCTACTACCGGCTCTATTTCCTGGAAGAGAAGATTCGCGTCAACCGCGAAAACCTCCGCCTGCTGCAAGAGCTGGAGCGGCTGGCCCGTTCGCAGAACGAAGTGGGCAAGGCGACTCTCCAGGACGTGCTGCGCGCCCAGATCGAGCAGGCCCGCCTCAACACCGAGATCGTGAACCTCGAGGACTCGCGCGCCCCGCTCCTGGCCCAGTGGAAGGCCGCTCTTGGGATCCACCCGGCCGACCCGCCGCCGCCCGTGCCCTCGCATTTCGAGACCACCCCGCTCGATGTCCCGGCCGACAAGTGGCTGGAGCAGGCGCTGGCCGAGAACACACGCCTCAGAGCTTTGGCCGCCGATGTCCACGCAGCCGAGGCGGCCATCCGCCTTGCCTACAAGGCGCGCATGCCCGACACCAGTGTTGGTTTCATGGCCGACGTCAGGATGAACCCGGTCCTCTACCGGCCTTGGGGCACCGTGAGCATCCCACTGTGGAGGGACAAGTTCGTCGCCCAGGTGGCCGAGGCCCAGGCCAGCAAGCGTGCCGGCGAGGCCCGGCTCACCACCGAGCAAATCAACCTGGCGGTGGATGTAGCCGGGCGCGCCTTCGTCTATCGCGAAACGACCCGGAACCTGGATGTCCTCCAACGGGTGTTGCTGCCCAAGCAGCGCCAGACATTGGAAGTGGCCCGCTCCGCCTACCTTGGCGGCCAAATGGACTTCCTCAATCTCACCGAAGCCGAGCAGAACTTGCTGCGCCTCAACCTCGACGAGGTCGAAGCCCGGGCGCAGCGGGAACTTTCGCTGGCCGAGCTCTCGCTGATTATGCAGGGCATGCCGCCCGCTGCCGGCGGCGCCGCAGGCATGGACCTCTCGTCCCCCGGCATCGGCGCGGTGATGCCGCCGGCCAACTCCGCAGCGCCGTCGAAGAAGATGAGCCAGGGAGGAATGAACCAGTGAAGCATTTACCTATGAGAAGTGAAATCAAGACAAGCCGCGTGACCGCAGTTCTCGCAGCGCTCCTCCTGCTTGGCGCTGCCGCGGGAGTCTCGTTGACCGGCTGCGGCGGCGATCACGATAAGAGCGGCCAGGCCAAAGAAGAGCAGTTCTACACCTGCGGCATGCACCCGCAGGTGATCCAGAACAAGCCCGGCAACTGCCCCATCTGCGGCATGAAGCTGACTCCCGTGCGCAAGCAGGGCGGCGCTCCCGGCGCGACGGCCCCAGGCGCACGCAAGGTCAAGTACTACAAGTCCACGATGAACCCGGGCGAGACCAGCCCGGTCCCGGCCAGGGACAGCATGGGCATGGACATGGGCCCCATCTACGAAACGGAGGACGGCGGCAGCGACGCCCGGATCATCACCGTCGAGCCCATGACCGTGCAGAACATGAACATCCGCACCGCCACCGTCACGCGCGGCCCCTTGCGGCGCGTCGTTCGCACCGTCGGCGTGATTGAATACAATGAACCCGGCCTTGCCGACGTCACGACCAAGCTCAAAGGCTGGGTCGAGCAACTCTACGTGAACACCACCGGCCAGCAGGTCCGCCGCGGCGAGCCGCTCTTTGAAATCTATTCCCCTGAGCTTTACAGCGCCCAGCGGGAATACGTGCTCGCGCTGGAGGGAACCAACGCGCCCGGCGGCGCCGCCCTCAAGGGCAGCGCCCGCACCAAGCTCAGGTTCTTCGACATTTCCGACGCGCAGATCGCCGAACTCGAGCGCACGCGCGAACCGCGCAAGACCCTGCGCATCGTCTCCCCGCAGGATGGGTTCGTCGTCGAGAAGGCGGTCGTCGCAGGTCAGATGGTGGACCCTGGGATGAGGCTCTATCGGCTGGCCGACCTCGGCCTGGTCTGGGTGCAGGCGCAGGTTTACGAGCAGGACCTCGCCCACGTGCGACTCGGCCAGGAGGCGACCGTTACTCTCTCCTGCCTGCCGGACCGCGAATTCCGCGGCCGCGTGACTTACGTTTATCCCGACGTTGATGAGAAGACCCGGACCGCCCGCATTCGCATGGAGTTCCACAATCCCGGCTTCCTCCTCAAGCCGGGCATGTTCGCCACCGTCCGGATCCTCTCCGAACTCGCGCCCTCGGTCCTGCTGGTGCCCGGCACGGCCGTCCTCCGCAGTGGCGAGAGGAACACTGTGTTTGTGGCCCTGGAGGAAGGCAGATTCGAGCCGCGCACCGTTACCCTCGGCCCCCAGGCCGAGGACGACGCCTGGCAGGTCCTCACCGGGCTGTGCGAGGGAGAACGCATCGTCACCTCGGGCCAGTTCCTCCTCGACTCTGAAAGCCAGCTCCGCGAGGCCATCCAAAAGATGAGCGGGCCGAAAGCCGCCGCCCCAGCCGCATCGCACGAAGGCCATACGGCGATGCCAGCAACAACCGCACCCGCCGCCGCCCAGACCAATATCATCATTTACACCTGCCCCATGACCGAGCACAGCGATGTGCTTGAGCCCAAACCCGGCAAGTGCCCCAAGTGCGGCATGACCCTCATCCCGGTCATCGCGCAGCCCAAACCTGTCACTCAACCCTTAACTCTCAACCCTCAACCCTTCACGCTCTACACCTGCCCAATGGCTTCCCATGCCGACGTCGTCTCGGACAAACCCGGCGAGTGCTCCAAGTGCGAAATGGAACTCGTCCCCGCCAGCACTGTCGAGCACCGCGACATCGTCGAGGCGAACTGGCGCAAACAACATCCCCCGTCCGCGCAGCCGACTCACAAGCACCAACACTGAAGCCAAAGGCTTGCCATGCTCAAAGGCGTCATAGATTTCTCCCTCAAGAACAAGTTCGTCATCCTTCTTGGCACGCTGGCTCTTGTTCTGGGCGGCATCTACGCGGTCAGGAATATTGCCTTGGACGCTATCCCCGACCTCTCCGACGTCCAGGTCATCATCTACACCGAGTGGCCGGGCCAGGCCCCGCAGATTGTGCAGGATCAGGTCACCTACCCGATCACCACCAAGATGCTCTCCGTGCCGAAGGCCAAGGCCGTCCGTGGCTACTCCTTTTACGGCTTCTCCTTCGTTTACCTCATCTTCGCCGACGGCACCGATCCTTACTGGGCTCGCAGCCGCGTGCTGGAATACCTCAGCGGACTGAGCGGGCGCCTTCCCCGGGGCGTCTCGCCCAGCCTCGGCCCCGATGCCACCGGCGTCGGCTGGGCCTTCATGTATTCCCTCAACTCCACCAACCGCGACCTCGCCGAGCTCCGCTCCATGCAAGACTGGTATCTCCGCTACCAGCTCGCCTCCGTCGAGGGCGTTTCCGAAGTCGCCTCCATCGGCGGCTTCGTCCGCCAATACCAGGTGACCGTGGACCCCGCCAGGCTCCGCGCCTACAACCTCTCAATCTCCGACGTGGCAATGGCGATCAAACGCAGCAACGGCGAGGCGGGGGGGCGGTCCATCGAACTGGCCGGGAAGGAGTTCATCCTGCGCGTGCGCGGCTATATCAACAAGCTCGACGATCTCCGCAAGGTGACCCTGGGCGTGGGCGAGAAGGGCGTGCCCATTCTGCTCGGCCAGGTGGCCGACGTGCAATTCGGCCCGGACATGCGGCGCGGCATCGCCGAACTCAACGGCCGCGGCGAGACCGTCGGCGGCGTGGTCGTCGTCCGCTACGGCGCCAACGCCCGCCAGGTCATCCTCGACGTGAAGAAGAAGCTCGACGTCGCCATGAAGGGCTTGCCGTCCGACGTCACCTGCTCCATCGCCTACGACCGCAGCGCCCTGATCGAGCGCGCCGTCAAGACTCTCGAGGAGAAGCTCCTGGAGGAAAGCATCGTCGTCGCGCTGGTCTGTCTGGCCTTCCTCCTGCACCTGCGCAGCGCCTTCGTCGCCATCGTCATCCTGCCGATCGCCGTGCTCATCTCCTTCCTCATCATGTTCGCGCAGGGCATCAGCTCCAACATCATGTCCCTCGGCGGCATCGCCATTGCCATCGGCGCCATGGTGGACGCGGTCATCATCATGATCGAGAACGCGCACAAACACCTGGAGCGCGACCAGGGCAGGAAAGCCCATTGGGACATCATCCGCGACGCCTCCGTGGAAGTCGGGCCGACTCTCTTCTACTCGCTGCTGGTCATCACCGTCTCCTTCTTCCCGATCTTCATGCTCACCGAGCAGTCCGGCCGCATGTTCAAACCGCTCGCCTACACCAAAACCTATTCCATGGCGGCGGCAGCCATCCTCTCAATCACCCTCGCGCCCATCCTCATGGGCTTCTTCATCCGCGGCAGAATCCCCGCCGAGGAAAAGAACCCCATCAACCGCTTCCTGATCTGGCTCTACCACCCGGTCATTGATTTCGTCATCAAGTGGCGCTGGGCCGTCGTGACGCTGGCCGCCGCGCTGGTTGTGTGGGTGTTTTTCCCCTCGAACAAACTGGCGGCGCGGTTGCTGCCCGATGGCCCCGTCAAGGAATGGGCCTTCAGGGTCGGCTGGATATTCCCTTACCAGAACATCGGCTCCGAGTTCATGCCGCCGCTCTATGAAGGCGATCTGCTCTACATGCCAACCACCTTTCCGGGCCTCGGCGTGACCGAGGCGCGGGCGATCCTCCAGCAGACCGACAAGATCATCAAGTCCTTCCCCGAAGTGCACCGCGTCTTCGGCAAGATCGGCCGCGCCGAAACCGCCACCGACCCCGCGCCGATGGACATGATTGAAACCACCATCATGCTCAAGCCCGAAAAGCAATGGCCAGCCGTGGACATCAAGGACGCTAACGGCCAGGTCATCGCCCATCGCCGCCGCACGCCCGACGAGCTGGCCGACGCGATGAACGCCGCCATCCAGTTCCCCGGCCTCAACAACGCCTGGACGATGCCCATCAAAACCCGCATTGACATGCTCGCCACCGGCATCAAGACGCCCATTGGCATCAAGATTGCCGGCCCCGACCTGGCTGAGCTGGAACGCGTGGCAGCGGAGGTCGAAGCGGTCGTCAAGACGGTGCCCGGCACCCTCAGCGCCTTTGCCGAGCGCACCATGGGCGGCAACTACATCCAGTTCAACATAGACCGTGACGCTATCTCCCGTTACGGCCTCAACGTTGCCGACGTCCAGGACGTGCTAGAAGTCGCTCTCGGCGGCATGCCCCTCACCACCACCGTCGAGGGCCTGGAGCGCTACGGCGTCAACCTTCGCTACAGCCGCGACTTCCGCGAGAACCTCGGCGCCTTCCGGGACATCATCGTCCCCACCCCCACCGGAGCGCAGATCCCCCTCGGCCAGCTCGCCACCATCGAAACCGTTCGCGCCCCCATGGGCATCAAAAGCGAAGCCGCCGTCCCCAACGCCTGGATCTACGTGGACGTCAAGGGCATTGATGTCGGCACCTACGTTCAGATGGCCATGCGCGCCGTTAACGAGGCCGTCGCCAGGGGCGAAATCAAGCTCCCCACAGGCTGCAACATCTTCTGGAGCGGCGAATACGAATACATGCTCAAGGCCAGGCAACGCCTCATGATCGTGGTGCCGCTCACCCTGCTCATCATTATTCTCATCATCTATCTCAGCACCCGCTCGGCCATCAAGACCGGCATCGTCATGCTCGCTGTGCCATTCTCGCTGGTAGGCGCCATTGGGATCCTCGCCCTGCTGGACTACAACTTCAGTGTTGCCGTGTGGGTCGGCATCATCGCTCTGGCAGGCCTCGATGCCGAGACCGGTGTCGTGATGCTCCTTTACCTCGACCTTGCCTACGAAGACTGGAAGAAGCGCGGCCTCATGACAAACCTCGCCCATCTCCGCGACGCCATCTACCACGGCGCCGTCAAGCGCGTGCGGCCCAAGGCCATGACCGCCTGTGTCATCGTCGCTGGGCTCGCTCCCATTCTATGGAGCCACGGCACCGGCGCCGATGTCATGAAACGCATCGCCACCCCCATGATCGGCGGCGTCATCACCTCCACCATCATGGAGCTGGTAGCCTATCCCGCCATCTACTACATCTGGCGCTCGCGGCGGATGTCCGGGCCGTCTTGACCGTGCTGCCGGCGTACCCCCCCGTCCCGCTGTCGGAAGGGGCCAATGCAGCCTTCGTGGGGAGCCGATTGCAGTTTTTCGTGTGCTTCGGCCAGGTTTGCGGGCAAATTCCCTCCGTGGCGAATATGCAGGCGATTCTGGCCGAAGTTGTGCCGACGCACACGCCCGCCTTGTTCCTGGCGGCGGTGCGGCGGGCTGCAGACTGGCTCCGCGCCGGGGAAGTGGTCGCGCTGCCCACCGAGACGGTTTACGGCCTGGCGGCCAGCGCATTGGACGAGCGGGCGGTGGCCCGCATTTTCGAGGTCAAGGGGCGCCCGGCACACAATCCTATCATTGTGCACGTCGCGAGCCTGGATATGGCGAAACGCTGCGTGGCAGACTGGCCAGCCTTGGCGGGCAGGTTGGCGCAGGCGTTTTGGCCGGGTCCGCTGACGCTGGTGCTGCCGCGGGCGAAAGAGATTCCCGGCGTCGTCACGGCGGGGGGGGTGACTGTGGGGGTTCGCTGGCCGAACCACGCGTTGATCCAGGCGGTGATCCGGGAGTGCGGTTTTCCGCTTGCGGCGCCGAGCGCCAATCCGGCCAATCGCGTCTCGCCTACCGTGGCCGAGCATGTGCGCAAACATTTGGGCGATAAGATCCGCCTGATTGTAGATGGCGGCCCGGCTCAGATCGGCATTGAGTCCACGGTCCTGGATATCACCGTCTCGCCGCCCCGATTGTTGCGCCCTGGCATGATCCATGAACAGGCCTTGCTCGCGGTAACCGGGGAACTGGCGGTAGGCGACAGCAGGAGTTTGGAAGTTCTCAGAAGCCCGGGTTTGCTGCGGAAGCACTATTCGCCGAAGGCGAAGCTGGTGGTGTGGTCATGGCGGGACGAGGAGGATTTGAGAATGCGGAGTGCGGAGTGCGGAGTGCGGAGTTCCAGGGTGCGGGTGCTGGCGCACACCCGGATTCCCACGGGCGCGGGGTTTGGGGGCGTGTCGGTTATTCCGCGCGATGCGGCGGCATTTGCGCGGGCAATCTACGCGGAGTTGCATGAATGCGACGAAGCGGGGGCGGAGTTGATCGTGGTCGAGGCACTGCCCGGCGGTCCCGAATGGCGGGCGGTCGCCGACCGGCTGCGGCGGGCGGCGGCTTGAGGAAGCGATCAACGAGGTTTGTTTGACTACCGGCGTCCGATTCCCCAAGCTTCAGCCACCATGAGATTTTCGGTCATAAGCTGGGTGTTGGCCGTGACCAGCCTGGCGGCGCTGGCGCAAACGAATGCGCCCGAGATGCGCGCGGTATCGTTGGAAGACTGCATCCAGAGCGCTCTGGGAAAGAACCTGGACTTGCGCATCGCGCGTTACGACCCAATGCTGGCGCTCACCGATCTGCAGGCCGCCTACGCCGGGTATAATCCCGCCTTCACGATCGGCGGGGCGCACAGTTACAGCAAGTCAGGCGGCGGATTCAGCCCGGGAATCGGCGCCGTCCCCGCCACCACGACAGATGAAGACAGCTTCGAAAGCAGCCTGAGCGGACTCACTCCGTGGGGGCTCAAGTACAGCTTGAAAGGAGATGTTAGCGAGAGATACGGCTCACGTTTCCAGGACCCCCTGACTGTGCCATACGACAATGCGGCCGGCTCGGCGTCCATCAGTCTCTCCCAACCGCTGCTGAAGAACTTCTGGATTGACCAGACCCGCTTCAACATCAAGGTCGCCAGGAACCGGATCAAGCATTCGGAACTGAGTCTAAAGCAGGCCATCATGAACACCGTGACGACGGTGGAACAGGCCTACTACGACCTGATCTCCGCGCGCGAGAACGTCACAGTGCAGGAGAAAGCGGTCGAGTTGGCCGCCCAGTCGTTGAGAGATACCACGCGGCGGCGTGAGGTTGGAACTGTCGCGGATTTGGAGGTGAAGCAAGCCGAGGCCCAAGCGGCCTCGACCCGCGCGGCTTTGATCGCCGCCCGCAGCGCGCTGGCGGTGCAGCAAAACAACCTGCAGCAACTGCTCACCGATGACTATGCCGCCACACACCCGCTGGATATCCAACCCGCCGCCTCGCTGGGCGCGCCGGTCCGGGTTCTTGACAAACAACTCAGTTGGAGCAAAGGCCTGAGCCAGCGGCCCGATCTGCTCCAAGCCAAACTCGACCTCGAACGCCAGGGGGTGACCCTGAAGTATAACTATAACCAGCTTTTCCCCGAGCTGGATCTGGTGGGCAGCTACGGCCACGGCGCCGGCGGGGCTGGCATCTCCGAATTCAGCCAGGCTTTCGATCAGATGGCCCGCGGCAGCCGGCCGTTCTATTCCTACGGCGCGCAACTGACCTTTCCCCTCGGCAACAGCGGCGCCCGCGCCGCCTACAAGAGGAGCAAGCTGGAGATGGAACAGTTGATGCTCGCCCTCAAGCGGCTCGAACAGGGGATCATGGTGACAATTGACAACGACATTAACCAGGCCCGGTCAAGTTACCAACAGGTCGCCGCCACCCGCGCCGCCCGCGAGTATGCCCACGCCGCGCTGGAGGCCGAACAAATCAAGAGCCAAACCGGCACGAGCATCCTTTATCTCGTCCTGCAAATGCAGCGCGACCTGACGGCGGCGCGCGGAAACGAAATTGAGGCGCTCGCCGCGTACAACAAGACCCTGGCCCAGCTCAGCCTCGACGAGGGGGCCACCCTCGAACGCCTGGGCATCAACCTCGAAGTGGAGTAAGCGCCCTGGTTGCCGCGTATCCAACACGAGGATGATTAAATCAGGCCCAACCAACGTCTAAGGCGCATGGCTGTCGCGGCTCCTTCTGTGTCACGTGTCCGCGTGGACGGCAAGTTTTTCCGGCTCGGCGAAGAGAAGTTCTTTGCCAAGGGCGTTGCGTACGGGCCGTTCGCGCCGAACGCGGCCGGGCTGCCGTTCGCATCGCCGGAACAGACCGCCCGGGACTTTGCTCAGATTTGCGAGCTCGGGGCCAATCTCATCCGGGTTTACCACGTCCCGGCCAAGTGGTTTCTCGACCTGGCGGCCGAGCGCGGTCTCAAAGTGCTGGTGGACATCCCCTGGAGCCAGCACTTGTGTTTTCTCGACTCGTCCGCCCGGCGAGCCGAGGCTCGCGACGCGGTGCGCCGCGCGGTGCGTGCCTGCGGACGTCACCCGGCGGTCTTCGCGTTCAGCGTTGCCGGCGAGATTTCGCCGGACATCGTGCGGTGGAGCGGGGCGCAGGCGGTCGCCGATTTCATTGACAAGCTGGTCGGCGAGGCCAAGCGCGCGGATCCCGAGTGCCTGTGCACCTTCACCAACTATCCGCCCACGGAGTTTCTGCGCCCGCAGCGCGTGGACTTTGTCTGTTTCAACCTCTATCTGCACCAGGAGAGGCCCTTCAGGAATTATCTCGCCCGCCTCCAGATGCACGCGGAACCCAAACCTCTGCTGCTGGGGGAATTCGGCATTGACTCGCTGCGCGAAGGCGAGGCGCGCCAGGCCGAAATGCTGGGGTGGCAGATCGAGAACACATTTCGGAGTGGCCTGGCGGGCGCGATCGTGTTCACCTTCACGGATGACTGGTGGCGCGGCGGACACCAGATCGAGGACTGGAAGATGGGGCTGACCGCTCGCGACCGGCAACCCAAGCCGGCCTTTGGAGTCGTGGGGCGGATGTTTGGCGCCGCGCCGTATTTTCCACTGCCGCGCTATCCCCGAGTCTCGGTGGTGGTGGCCAGCTATAATGGGGAGCGCACGCTCAAAGCCTGCCTGGATTCGCTGGGGCGGCTTAATTACCCGGACTATGAAGTGATCCTGGTGGACGATGGCTCGACCGATGCGACACGCCAGATTGCCTTTGCCCATCCCAATGTCCGTTACTTCCGCCATGAGCAGAACCTCGGCCTCTCGGCGGCGCGCAACACCGGCATTGCCGCCGCGACGGGTGAGATCGTGGCGTTCACGGATTCCGACTGCCGGGCAGACAAGGACTGGCTCTACTACCTGCTCGGCGGCTTGCTGCCAAGCGACTTTGCCGGCATAGGCGGCCCCAACCTCCTGCCGCCGGAAGACTCGCTGGTCGCCGCGGCCGTGATGGCTTCGCCCGGCGGACCGGCGCATGTGATGTTGACCGACCGCCAGGCGGAGCACATTCCCGGCTGCAACATGGCATTCTACAAGTGGGCCCTGGCCCAGATCGGCGGTTTCGATCCGACCTTCCGCCAGGCGGGCGACGATGTGGACCTGTGCTGGCGCTTGCAGCAGGCCGGTTTGAGCATCGGCTTCAGCCCGTCGGCGGTGGTGTGGCATTACCGGCGCTCGAGCGTCGGCGCCTACTTGAAGCAGCAAATTGGCTACGGCGAGGCGGAAGCCCTGCTGGTGCGCAAACATCCGGAGTGCTTTAACTCGTTCGGCGGCAGCCTTTGGCGGGGCCGGATTTACACCAGCGCAGGGCTGGGCAGCTTGATTCAGCCCCCAATCATTTACCGGGGCCTGTTTGGCAGCGCGGGCTTCCAGTCCCTCTATGCCGCCGAGCCGCCGTTCAATCTCCTGCTCTGCACCACTCCGGAATATCATGTCCTGGTGACCCTGCCGTTGTGGGTGATGTCGGTGATGTTTCACCCGCTGCTGCCGCTGGCCATCACGAGCCTGCTGCTCTCGTTTGGCGTCTGCGTGGCGGCGGGCGCGCGGGCCCACATCCCCGGCAAGAGACAACGCTGGTGGTCGCGCCCGCTGGTGAGCCTGCTCTTCGGTCTGCAACCGATCATGCGCGGCTGGGCCCGGTACCGCGGGCGCCTGATGCAGCGGCCCGCGCCGGCGGCAGCGCAGCCGACGCTCGATTCCGTCGCGCTGCGCCACAGCGAGCAATCGCTGCGCGAAGTCAGCTACTGGGCTGAGCGGCGGATTGAGCGGCTGGCTTTTGCGGCCGAGATTGTGCGCCGGCTGGATCAGCAGGGCTGGCCGAATAAGCCCGATATTGGCTGGAGCGACTATGACGTCGAGGTTTATGACGCCCGTTGGAGCAAACTGCAGATCGCCACCGTGGCGGAAGAACACCCCCGCGGCAGGCAACTGATCCGCTGCCGCCTGCGTCCGCGCTGGGCGCCGCGGGCCCGGATCGCCTTTGGGGCGCTGTGCGTGTTCGAGCTGTTCCTGTGCGGGCTGATCGGGCCGCGGCTGCACTGGATGTGGTTACTGCTGCTGACGCTGCCGCTGTTTGCCTGGTTCCTCCGCCGCGAGCAACGGAATCTCCAGAGTCTGATCGCGGTGTTCCTGGACGACCTGGCCAAAGAATGGGCTTTGGCCAAAGTGCCGGCCCACAGCGGCCCCTAGTTTTCGGCGGTTCCGTAAGACGGGCGCTGATTGCACCCGCCAGCGCAACCCGGTAGTCTGGTTTCCGGCATTACTATGACTCAGTATCTCGACCTGCTGCGCCACGTGCTGGAGCACGGAAAGTTCAAGATGGACCGCACGGGCACCGGCACTTACTCCGTGTTCGGCGCCCAGGCCCGCTTTCCGCTCACCCATGGATTCCCGCTGCTCACCACCAAGAAGCTTCATCTCAAGTCCATCATCTATGAACTGCTCTGGTTCCTTCGCGGCGACACGAATATCAAGTACCTGAACGAGCATGGGGTCACGATCTGGGACGAGTGGGCGGGCAAGGACGGCAGCCTCGGCCGGATTTACGGCGCGCAATGGTGCGCGTGGCGTGCCCCCGATGGCCGCACCGTCAACCAGATTGACCGGGTCATCGAGCAAATTCGGACGCAACCCGACAGCCGACGGCTCATCGTCAGCGCCTGGAACGCGGGCGAGCTGGACCAGATGGCGCTGGCACCCTGCCACGCCCTGTTTCAGTTCTTTGTGCAGGACGGCGAGTTGGACTGCCAGCTTTACCAACGCAGCGCGGACCTGTTTCTCGGCGTGCCCTTCAACATCGCCTCCTACTCGCTGCTGACGATGATGGTCGCCCAGGTCTGCGGCCTGAAGCCCGGCACGTTCGTCCACACCTTCGGCGACCTGCACCTGTACTCGAATCACCTCGAACAGGCGCGGCTGCAACTGCCCCGCCAACCGCTCCCGCTGCCGCAGATGAAGCTCAATCCCGCCGTGAAGAACATTCACGACTTCAATTACGCCGACTTCGAGCTGGTCGGTTACGCACCGCATCCCGGCATTAAGGCGCCGATTGCCGTTTAGTCAGTCCCCTGCCACAAGAAAGCCATGCAACTCAAAGCCATCGCCGCCATGTCGCTCAATCGGGTGATTGGCGCCGGCAACCGCATTCCCTGGCACTTGCCCGAAGACTTCAAGTGGTTCAAGAAGATGACCACTGGTCAGGTCATCGTCATGGGGCGCAAGACCTTCGAGTCCATCGGCAAACCGCTGCCCAACCGCACCACCCTCGTGCTCACGCGCTCGGCCAAGCCGATCCCCGGCGTCCACATCATCTCCGATTTGCGCCAGTTGGACCCAGCCGATCCCGCGATCGCCGGGCGTGAGGTTTTCATCTGCGGCGGCGCGCAGATCTACCAGCAAGCCCTGCCGCTCTGTTCGGACCTCTACCTCACGCTGGTGCAGCGCGTGGTCGAGGGCGATACCTTCTTCCCGCCTTTCGAGGATCGCTTCGAGCTGGCCGAGGAAGTCCTGGTGCATCCGGAGTTCAGGATTCTGCACTACTGGGCCAGACTCTAGCCTGTAGCCTCGCGCCCATGTCCCAGATGCTCAAATCCTCCGGCGCGATGGCCGCCGCGACGCTTACCAGCCGGATGCTGGGCATGGTGCGCGAGATGGTTTATGCGGCGTTCATGGGCAACACCTGGGTGGCCAGCGCGTTCACCCTCGCCTTCCAGGTGCCCAACCTGTTTCGCCGGCTGCTGGGCGAAGGGGCGCTGACCGCGGCTTTCATCCCGATCTTCAAGCAAAAGGAGCTCAAAGAGGGGGAGCGGGAGATGTGGCGCGCGGCCAACGCCGTGATTTCCGGCCTCACCGCCGCCGCCGCCGCGGTGACGGTGCTGGCGGTGCTGGGGATTTCCCTCGCGCTGGCGACCGGGTCATTCGCGGAGGAAACCCGGCTCATGCTGCGGCTGCTGCGCCTGATGTTTCCCTACATGCTGCTGGTGTGCCTGGCCGCCGTGTTCATCGGCATGGCCAACGCGCGCGGCCATTTCTTCGTGCCGGCGCTGGGCGCGGTGGTGCTCAACCTGATCATGATCGCCAGCGTGCTGCTGCTGGCGCCGCGGATGGGGCTGCGCCTGGAAGAACAGATTTTCGGCCTGGCGATCGGCGTGTTGCTGGCCGGGCTGGCCCAGGCCTTCTTCCAGTGGCCGAGCCTGGCGCGCGAGGGATACCGCTACGCCTGGGTTTCCCCGTGGCGCGATCCGACCGTCCGCGAAGTCGTGCGCAAGATGCTGCCCGGCTCGATCGGCGTCGCCGCCTTCCAGATCAACGTGTTGGTTACCCAGTGCTTCTCGTTCTGGTTCGAGCCTACCATCGTCGCCACCTTCAACTATTCGGTGCGGCTGATGGAGCTGCCGCAAGGCTTGTTCGGCATTTCGCTCGCCACCTACCTGCTACCGACGCTCGCCGGCCTGGCGGCGGAGAAGAAACACGCCGAGTTCCGTCAGACCCTGAACCAGGGTTTGAGCTACCTGTCGTTTGCCAACCTCATCGCCGCCGCCATCGCCCTGTCGCTGGCGGTGCCGATCGTGCGCCTGATCTTCGAGCACGGCAAATTCGGCCCTGACGCCACCCTGCGGGTTGCCCTGGCGCTGGCCTGCCTGGCCCCGGGACTGCTGATGTTCTCGATGAACAACATCCTGGCCCGCGCCTTCTACGCCCTCAACGACATCAAGACCCCGATGAAGATCAGTATTGTCTGCCTGGTGTTGAATCTCGGGTTTGCCTTCTGGCTGGTGCACTCTTACCGCGAAGCCGGCCTGGCGGTGGCCAACACCTTGAGCGCCACGCTGAACCTAGGGCTGCTGCTGTATGCTTTGCGCCGCAAGCTGGCGCGGCTGGGCCTGGCCGGCCTGGTCAACACGCTGCTGGTGCTGGTGCCCGATGCCATCCTGGCGGGGGGCGTGGCGGCGGCGCTGGCCTGGCTTTGGGAACGCCAGCTCGGCCACGCCACGCTGATGCTCAAGATCGGCATGGTCTTCGTCCCCGGCGGCCTCGCCGTGCTGGTCTATTGGTTGCTGGCCCTGTGGCTAAGAGTCCCCGCCGCGCAGGAAGTGACGAACCTGATTCTGCGGCGGTTCCGGAAGCGGACCCAGGGTTGACCGCTCCAGCCTCCCTCAGGCCTCCTCAATCACCTTCCAGCCCGCGGCCTCGGCCAAAGCGTACAGCGGTTCTTTCAGGTCGCCGTAGAAGGTGACGCGGTGCCAACCCCATTGGTCCCACATCCCGAACAGCTTTTCCAGGTCTCCGACCGGCTCCGCGCACAACTTCGTGCGGCAGGCGCGGTCGTCCGGATCATTCGCAACCGCGAGCGCGCGGTGAAATACTATCTCCTTGCGCTCCTCGTCGCACTTGATGGTGGTCGTCATGTAGCCCGTCGGCATCAGCGACCGGACCGAAGCCCCCTGCCGATCCTCGGAGTGGGTGAGAATCTCGTAGGGATTCATCTTCCCCGCCGGGCCGAATACCTTGCTGGAAGCCACACAATGGGCATAGATGATCTGCCGCTTCGACGTGTCAATCACCGGGTCGGAAATGTAGCCGGGCCGCCCCTGTGTCAGCGTCGTCCCGATGACCATCGTGGCTGCTGACCGGATGTCGCACTCGCAGCCGCCGATCAGCCCGTCGTTGTTCAATTGGTAAAAGCCCAGGCACGGATAGGCGTGAATGTGGTTTCCGTAGAACCCGCCGAGGCAGTTGATGGTGATCCCCACCGCCCCGTGTCTCTTCAACAGCGCCTTTTCCGCCAGGTACATCGCCGCGGAGTTCTCGATCTCCGCGCGCGAGACCCCTTCGATCCGCTTCGCTTCCTTCATCCAACGGTCAGCCACCGCGCGGGCTTCGTCCTTGTCCGCCTGCTTCCAGGCCTCGTTAATTTCCGCAAAGGGAATCATCTCCACTTTGATCCCCATCACCTCGCCGCCCGGGCCCGAGTTCTGGCCTCGCGCGGCCAGGATTTTGGCCTCTTTCAACCGGCCCAGGCACTCCTGCGGCGAGAGACACTTCACCGGGTCGTTCCGTCCGGCTGCCCGGCCGGCGCGCGGCGTCCCTCTCAACCTCGCCTGCTCGGTGGCGGCGACGAAATCAGCCGCCGAGCCGGCCCCCTTCGCCGCGCGGAAGCACTTCACCGCTTCCACCAGGTCGTGTGGGCGTGACGAGGCGACAAACCCAACATTAGGCGCCTTGCTGCGCAGGAACGCCGCGTTATAGACCAGGAAGCCGCCGCTGCCGCCATACTGGAAGTCGGCGTAGAGGACCGGTTTGCCGCAAGTCGCCATCGTCTGCACGACGCGGTTCCAGCAATTCATCTGATACACCAAGTAGCCGTCAATGTCGCCGGCGGCCGCGTCCTGCTCGAGCAGCTTCCTGGCCTGTTCCTCGCCGGTGGCCATAGAACTGACAAATTCGAAGTCCGGGCACTTCTTCGCCAGCAGGTTATTGATGCGGTCCATGTGCGGCCTGAAGTCGAACCCACTGTTGGGCCAATCCGGCCGGGGTTGCTTCTCCGCATGCAATGAATAGACCACGCGGATTCGCATCTTGTTGCCGGGCTGCGCGGCGCTGAGCCACGCCGGGGCGGCCAGCGCGCCGAACGCGCCGGCGGCTGCGGTGCCGGCCCGGGCCAGAAAGTTCCGCCGGTTCATGGGACACCCGGCGCAGGAGGAGAAGAAGTGATGGGGATTCATTGTCGTTATTCGTTGATGGGAACACTCTCGGGAGTTGGTTGCGCGCCTCCAGCCAGCCGGAGTCCCGGCAAAGCCGTTCGGTGCGGGCTCGTTGACATCGAGCGGCGCTCGGAGCATTGGCTGCGCATCCAGCACACAACCGGGAGCCTAGCCCACGCGGAGCCGCAGTCAAGCGCCGACCACCTTTTCGATTGCGAATTGCGCCCAAGCCGCTGACGATGGTCCCCCGTGAAGACCTTGCACGCATACCTGATGCGCCAGATGCTGGCGTCCCTGGTGCTTACCGTGATGGTCTTCACCTTCGTCCTGCTGCTGGGCAACGCGCTGAAGCAGATTCTCCCGCTGCTGGTCAATCGCCAGATGAGCCTCGGCGTGGTGGCCGAGGCGGCGGCCCTGCTGATTCCCTTCGCCTGGATCTTCGCGCTGCCGATGGGCATGTTGACGGCGACGTTGCTGGTCTTCGGCCGGTTCAGCGCCGACCAGGAACTGACGGCCGTCCGGGCCAGCGGCATCAGCCTGCTGTCGCTGGTCAGCCCGGTGCTGTTGCTGAGCCTGGCGCTCTGCGCCCTGAGCGCGCTGTTCAACCTGGAACTCGGGCCGCGCTGCCGCGTCGCCTACGACAGCATCCTCTTCAACCTCCGGCTGGAGCTCTCAGGAGTCCAACTGCCCGAAGGCCGGTTCATCAAGGATTTCCCCGGCTACATCTTCTATGTTGGGGAGAACCGACGCGGGGACTTGCGGGACGTTATGGCCTGGGTGATCGAGAACGAAACCAACGTGGTCACGACTGTCCGCGCCGCCCGCGGACGGCTGGAAGTGGACGCGCCCACCAAGAGCATTACCCTGTACCTTTACGACGGCAAGGTGGTGGACTTCCGCAACGGCCAGATGATGCCCGGCGCGTTTGCGGAATTGCCGGTGCGGCTTGACCCCAAGCCGAGGCGGACCACCCTTCGCCCCAAGCTCAGCAACATGACCGCCACCCAGCTTTGGGACGAATTGCACGAGTGGGAGGCGCGGCTCAGCGCGCCAGAGCCCGGCCGGCATGTCTCGGCGGAGGAATTGCGGGCCCGGCGGCGCGAGCTCGGACGCGTGCGCGGCGACCCCACCACCCCCATCCGCTTCCAGATTCACCAGCAGATGGCCTTTTCCTTCGCCTGCTTCGGCTTCACCCTGGTCGGCATCCCGCTGGCCATTCGGATGCACCGGCGCGAAACCAACGTCGGCATCGGCATCGCCCTCATTCTCGTCACAATCTATTACGGCTTCATCGTGCTCGGGCAAACCTTCGACAAGCAGCCGGAGTATTCGCCGCACCTGATCGTCTGGCTGCCGAACTTCATCTTCCAGGCCGTCGGCGCCGTGCTCCTTTGGCGCGCCAACCGCGGAATCTGAGCCGCCTCCGCCCAAAAGCTCCAATTACTGCAGCGGCAGGCAGTTACCACCGTAGCAACACCGTCGCTCCTCCGTTGCTCCTCCGTCCCTCCTCCGTTCCACCTCCGACCGGCGGTGGGAGGTGGAACGGAGGTGGAACGGAGGAAGGACGGAGGAGCAACGGAGGAGCGACGGTAAGGGGACGGGGTGTGATGAGGGGGGATTGGACCCTCGTTTCCAGCGGATCAGGAGGTGTGAGCCTCGGGACGCCGCAAATGGACGATGGTCGCCCCCCAGCCGCCGTATTGCGCATGGTCGAGGCTAAAGGACACGACGCCCGGGTGCCTGGACAGGATGGCATGCACTGTCCGCTTGAGATTGCCGATGCCCTTGCCGTGAATGATCCGCACCTGGAAGATGCCGCGCTCCTCGCATGCCGCCAGGTAGTCCGGCACCAGGTCTTTGACCTCGCGCGGGCTGAAGGTGTGCAAGTCCAGCACGCCGTCAATGGGAAGCTGAATCGGCTCGTCCATCGCTCCCCAAACTACTCGCCCCGCCTGGTTTGTCACGCCGCCTCTGGAACGCCGGGCCCGGGAAAACCAATTGCTTCCTCCGGCACACGCCGTAACCTCGCGGCATGGAAATCAGAATTCGCGAGGCGGCGCCGGCCGACGGGCCGGTGATTGCAGACTTCAATACGCAGTTGGCGCGGGAAAGTGAAGGGCTGGAGTTGGATGCGGCCCGCGTCCAGGCGGGGGTTGCCGCCATACTGCAGGACCGGGCCAAAGGCATCTACTACGTCGCGGAAGCGGAGGGCGCCGTGATTGGCCAAACCATGATCACCTACGAGTGGAGCGACTGGCGCAACGGCAATATCTGGTGGATTCAGAGCGTGTACGTGAGGCCAGAGTTCCGCCGCGCCGGGGTGTTCCGCGCGATCTTTGACCACCTGCGGAACCTGGCCCGCGCGCGCCGCGAGGTTTGCAGCATCCGGCTCTATGTGCATGCCGATAACACCCGCGCCTGCCAGTCCTACGAACGCCTGGGCATGACCCGCACCAAGTACCAGGTCTTCGAACTCGACGTGCAAGAGGACGGAGAAAAGCCTTGAGCTGCCCGTCCCGCCCAATTCTCGCCGGCCCCCGGCTGTTGCTGCTGCCATGCGTGGCGGCCTATATGCTGGAGCTAACAGCCTAACCGGCAAAGCAACCCGGCGGCTTCGGACGGGCTCCCCGCCGAGGCCGCGAAGCGGTGTCAGTGCCATCAGACGACTATGAAACGACCATTTGTCACAATCATCCTCGCGGGCGGCAAGGGAACGCGCATGGGAACCAGCGACAAACACAAGGTGTGCTTCGAGGTGCTGGGAGTGCCGGTCATCATCCGGGCGTTGGAAACCTACAATCTCTGCGGCGCCGTGCTCAACGTGGTGGTGGTGGGCAGCATGGCCGAGAGCGTGATGGCAACGGTTACCCGCCGGTTCCCGGGCACGCCCTACGCCTTCCAGGACCAGCCGCGGGGCACCGGCGACGCCGCCCGCAAAGGCGCCGACCTGCTCGAACGAATGCGGTTCGACGGCGACGTGCTCGTAGTAGCCGGAGACAAGGTCATTGACCCGAAAGTCATCCGGCAATTGCTCTCGGCCCATGAGCAGAGCGGCGCCGACGTGACGCTGGCCACGGCGAGCCGCCCCCCCAGCTCGAGCGCCGGCATTCTGCTCAAGTCCGCCAGGGGTAACATCGTGGGCATCCTCGAGGAAGCCGAGCGGCTGCGGCTGGTGGCGTTGGCCAGGATCAACGCAGCCTTTGGCCGCAAGACGGTGCTGCCGGGCGTGGGGGTCGAGAACATCCTGACGCAGGTGTGCGGTCCAAAGACAGCCCGCGCGGTGGCGGCGGAGATTTGGGGAGGGGAAAGCCTGGAGCCCGCGGCCCGAGGTTCAAGGACGGGAGACAACCCGCTCTCGCCCGCCGCTTCCTCCGGGCAGCGGCTGGCCGCCGGGCGCGTTCTGAGCCGCCAGGACTTCGAGCGGCGCTTCTCGAAGGACGAGCGCCAGGGTTGCCTCAAGGTCGCGGGCCGGACAGTTCCGGCGAGCCAGATGCTCGAACGCTTCGACCAGATGAACCTGTCCACCTACCTGTTCCGCGCCCCGGTGCTCTACGACGCGCTGCACCGCCTCAAATCAGGGCGGGCCAGCCAGGAGGAGTATCTGACCGATGTGTTCGAGATCCTCGCCAGGCGCCCGAAGCCCGTGCGGGTGGCGGGCTGCCAGGTGCAGGATCTGCGGGGCCTCATGGCCTACAACAACCCGCAGGAACTGCTGGCCATCGAGGAGATTTACCGGCAAGACCACGGGCCGGCAGTGGTCGAAGCGCCGGCGGCATGCGGCGAAATGCTGGCGCCGGCCAGCGCATGGGACAACCTGCTCCGGAATCCGTCGGCAGCGGCGCGCCGCAAGTTCCGGCAATGGTATGGCGAAGAAGTGCCCTGGCAGCAAATCCGCGGCGCCCTCGGCGCCTTCATGCAGCGCTACGGGAAGGACCGGCAGGTGGCGATCGTGCGGTCGCCGGGGCGGATCAACTTGATGGGGCGGCACATTGATCACCAGGGCGGGACGGTCAACGTGATGGCCGTCAACCGCGAGATCATCATGGTGGCCGCCCCGCGCGCCGACGATGCGGTCGCGCTGGCCAACACGGAGGGCGGGCAGTTCTCGGAGGAGACCTTCCGCATCTCGGACCTGGTCGCCAGCTTGAACTGGGACGATTGGCAGCGGGTCATTGACGGCCCGCGCCTCCAACGGTTGCTGGACGCCGCCCGGGGCAACTGGGCCAACTACGTCAAGGCCGCCATTCTGCGCCTGCAAGAGCTGTTTCGCGACCGCCGGCTGCGCGGCCTGGACATGATGGTCAGCGGCGACATCCCGATGGGCGCCGGGCTCAGCTCCTCCTCGGCGCTGGTGGTGGCGACGGCCGAGGCGGTGCGGCTATTCAACCGGCTGCCCGTCAGCGCCCGGCGCCTGGTGAGCCTGTGCGGCGAAGGCGAATGGTTCGTCGGCACCCGCGGCGGCGCCGCGGACCATGCCGCCATCCGCCTGTCGCATCGCGGGTGCGTGACGCGCGTGGGCTTCTTCCCGTTCCGCATCGAGGACTCCGCGCCATTCTTCCCGGGGCACGACCTGGTGACCTGCAACTCGGGCGTCTATGCGGTCAAGGCCCGGGGCGCGCGCAATACCTTCAACGCGAAGGTGACGGCCTACCACATCGGCCGCGTCTGGTTCAAAATGCTGCGGCCCGACCTGGCCCCCCGGATCGAGCACCTGCGCGACATCAATCCCGAGCGCCTCGGCCTGCGCCGCGCCGAATTCGGCCAACTGCTCTGCCAACTGCCGGCGCGCATCACCCGCTCCAGGGTCCAGGCCGCCTTCGGCCAGATGGCCGACGCCGAGCGCGACCGCCTGGAGCGGCTGTTCCTGAGCCACGAGGCCCCCGCCGACGGCTATGCGGTGCGCGGCGTGGTGTTGTTCGGGCTGTCAGAAATGGCGCGCGCGCAACGCTGCCTGGCGCTGTTGAAACGGAATGACGCGCGCGGCCTCGGCCGACTAATGAGCATTTCCCACGACGGCGACCGTGTCTCGCGCCAGACCTCGCGCAACACCTGGCGGCGAGTCTCCACCAGCAGCGCGGAGGGACCGCTCATGGCCTGGTCGCGCCACAAGGGCCGCGGGGCGGACTTCGCCGAACTGCCCGGCGACTACGGCTGCAGCCTGCCCGAACTGGATCGCATCGTGGATATCGCGCGCCGCCAACCCGGCGTCGAGGGCGCGCAACTGGCCGGGGCAGGTCTGGGCGGCTGCATCATGGTGCTGGTCCAGAAGCCGCACACGGCTGACCTGCTCAAAGCGCTCAGCGAAGCGGACGTGCGCGCCGAGGTGTTCCGCCCCATCGCCGGCGCTTGCAGCCTCATGATGCGCTGAAGCTCGGAGGCGCCCGCGCCGTTGCTGGAAACGCCCCGGCCCGGGACGCGGCGGATCCAAGCCCCGCGCTGCCGCGGAATTCAATTCTGCGCGGCGCCAGGGCGGGGCGGCAGCAGGCGGCGCACCAGCATGGCCGTCACCAGCGTGATAACCAGGCCGATGAGCGTGTACCAGGGCCAGAAGATCTCTGTGCCGACCGTCTTCATCCACCAGTCGCGCGTCAGGGGAAGTCGGGGCAGGAGTTGAATGGCGGTCATACAGGCCAGCGAAACGACCATGCCGGTGATGACAGGGACGGCCCGGCCTTTCTTCCAGAAGATGGCCAGCGCCAGCCCGCCCAGCAGGGCGCCGCTGGTCAGCCCGCGCAAGGCGAACGCGGCGTTCAGAACGAAGGGCACCTTGCGGCTCAGGTAAGCCACCAAAATCAGGGCGGCAGCCCAGACAACCGTGGAGATTTTGCTGAAGCGCAGAAAGAACGCTTCGCTGCGCCCGGGGAGCACCTGCTTCACGAAGTCCATAGTCGAGACCGACGCCAGGGAGGTCAGCGCGGAACTGACCGAGCACATGGCGGCCGAGAGAATCGCAACGATCAGGAAGCCTTTCAGCAGATGCGGCACTTCGGTCATCATGAAGATGGGGAAGATGAAGTCATTGGCGGTGATGCCGGAGCCGGGGCTCGTCTCGGGCAGCGGAATCTGGAAGGGGTGGCCCTGGTAGAAGACCCACAGCATGGCGCCGACGAGCAGGAAGATCAGAAACAACGGGAAAATCACCACCGCGCTGAGGACCAGGGCCTTGCGGCCCTCGGCGATGTTCTTGCACGTGAGCACGCGCTGGACGATGAGCTGTTCGGCGCCGTGGGACGACATCACCATGACAGTGCCGCCGATGATGCCCATCCAGATGTTGAAGGGCTTGTCGAAGAGGAACTGGACAAACGAGGTGCCGGGAGGAGGCGCGGCATTCAGCCAGTGAAGCTTGCCCGCCTCCGTTGCCTTCGAAAACAAGCCGCCCAGCCCGCCCTCGACCAGCGTCGGAATGTAGCACAGCGCGAAGAGGCCGCCGAGAAGGAACAGCGCGAACTGCACGGCATCGGTCCAGATAACCGCTTTGACACCGCCGACGTAGGTGTAGAGCAGCGAGAGGACCACAAACAGGAAGATGGCGCCGAAGATGGGATCACCAAGGCCCAGGCTGAGGACCTTGTCGCCGAGCATCAGCTTGACCGGAATGCTGGCAACGTACACGCGGACCCCGGCGGCCAGCGTTTCGCTAATGAGAAAGAAGCCACCGGCCGTCTGGCGGGCGGAGTGGCCGAAGGTGTCCGCGAAAAGCTGGTAGGGAGAGTAAATCTCGCCTTTGAAATAATGCGGCACAAGGACGACGGCCAGGATGATGCGGGCAATCACGTAGCCGATGATCATCTGGATGAAGGCAATGTTGCCGCCGTAGGCCATCGCCGGCACCCCGATGATCGTCAGCGCGCTGGTTTCTGCGGCGACGATGGACATGCCGATGCCCCACCAGGGCACGTTCTTGCTGCCCAGAAAGTAATCGCGCGTGTTGTGCTGGTCTTTGCCAAACCACAGCCCCAGCACAATAATCCCAAGCAGGTAAGTGAGAATAATGACCCAGTCGCCCGTGCTAAAATAGCTGTTCATTTCATCAAGAGCCCCCATTAAGCAAGAGCGCGGGCGTTCGCGCGAGACTAATTATCCAAAGAGGCGCAATCCGGCGCACAATCCTCATTGAACGCCGCAGCCTTTCCGGGCATACTGCCCGCGTGAATCATCTGGCCCAGGCCCGAAGGGTGTTCGACATCGAACTGGCGGCGCTCAAATCTGTCCGAGCGCAGCTTGACGATGCGTTCGCGCGGGCCGTCGAGCTGATCGTCGAGACCGTCCGCGCGCACGGCAAGATCATCATCGTCGGCATCGGCAAGTCAGGCCACATCGGGCACAAGATTTCCGCCACCCTCACCAGCACCGGCTCCACCAGCGTCGTCCTCAACAGCGTGGACGCCCTGCACGGCGACCTGGGCATCGTCAACGACGGGGACGCCGTCCTGGCCCTCAGCTACTCGGGCGAATCCGACGAGCTGCTGAACCTGCTGCCGGCGCTGAAGCGGTTCCTCGTCAAGATCATCGCCATCACCGGCGCGCCCAAGTCTTCGCTGGCCCGGCACAGCGACATCGTGCTCAAGGTGCGCGTCCCCAGCGAGGCCTGCCCCTTCAACCTCATGCCGACGGCCAGCACCACGGCCATGCTCGTTTTGGGCGACGCCCTCGCGATGGCCGTCTTGCAGGCCCGCGGCTTCAAACGCCAGGACTTCGCCAAGTTCCACCCCGGCGGCGCGATTGGCCGCGCAATGCTCTCGCAGGTGGCCAGCATCATGCGCAGCGGCCAGCGCAATGCGGTGGCCGGGGAAAACCTGCCGGTCAAAGAGGCCTTGCTGATCATGACCCGGGCCAAGTCCGGCAGCCTCAGCGTGGTCAACAGCCGCGGCAAACTGGTCGGCGTGTTCACCGACGGCGATTTCCGGCGGCACATCGCCGCGGACGAAGGCCTCCTGTCCCGCCCGCTCCGCAGCGTCATGACCCGCAACCCGATCTGCATCCGTGAAAACGCGCTGGCCGTCGAAGCGCTCAGAGTCTTCAATGAGCGGAACATTGACGACCTGGTCGTGGTGAACGCAAAGCGCGAGCCGGTGGGACTGGTGGACTCACAGGATTTGCCCAAGTTCAAGCTGATGTAATCCGGGCGCAGGCGGCCCGCAGAACGCCCCGCCGCGCTCAAACCCCAATGAAATGCTCTATATGCAAAACCCAACTCCGTCCCTCGCGGCGGCGGCCCTGCTGCTCATGGCCGCGCCCGCTTCAGCCCAAGTCGTGACCTCTCCAGCCCCGCCGCCCGCGCAAACCGTCCAGCAGTTCCACTTCACCACGACGGCCAGCGCCACCGTCAATTACCTCCTCTATCTGCCCAAGGGCTACGACGCCAAAGCGGACCGGCGCTGGCCCCTGATCCTGTTCCTGCACGGCGCGGGCGAGCGCGGCACGAACATCTGGAAAGTCGCCACCCACGGCCCGCTCAAACATGTCACGGCCGACACCGATTTCCCGTTCATTGTCATCTCGCCGCAATGCCCCGAAAAGCAGGTCTGGACGAAAGAACCGCTGCTGGCGTTGCTGGACGACGCCGCGGCAAAGTACGCGGTGGACACCCGCCGCGTCTATCTCACCGGCCTGAGCATGGGAGGCTACGGCACATGGGCCCTTGGCCTGGCTTATCCGGAGAAGTTTGCCGCCATCGTGCCCATCTGCGGCGGCGGCCAGATGATCGGCGTGATCCTGGGCAGCCGGGACAAAGGCCCGGCCCTCATGTCCCTCGGCGTGTGGGCGTTCCACGGCGCCAAAGACAACGTCGTGCCGCTCGCAGAATCACAGCGCATGGTGGACGCCCTGAGAAAAGCCGGCGCCCAGGACGTGAAATTCACCGTCTATCCCGAAGCCCAGCACAACTCCTGGACGGAGACATACAAGAACCCCGCCCTCTACGAATGGCTGCTCAAGCACGAGCGGCGGTAGGACTTGGGATTTCACTCCAAGCCGCGAGTCCGATGACACGCGGCGCCCCGGCGTGAGGCTTATTCGAGGCCGCTGGCGGCTCTTGCCCGCTGCAAAACCTTCTGCGCGACGCTGCGCGCCCGGGCCGCGCCGTCAGCGAGCACCCCTCGGACATAATCCGGGTTCGCGGCCAGTTCGGCGCGTTTGGCGCGGGCGGCGGCGAAGTGGTTCCAGTAATGCTCGAACAACGCCTTCTTCAAGTCGCCATACCCCAGCCCGCCGGCACGCAGCCGATCCTCAAAACCCTTCGCCGCCGCGGCCGGAGCGACCAGCTTCAGGATTTGGATGGCCAGGTTCTGGTCCGCATCCGGCTTGGGCTCCTGCGGCGAGCGGCTGTCCATCTTGATGCTCATCACCTTCTTGCGGAGCGCCTTCTCGTCGCCGAAGATCTCGATGGTATTGCCGTAGCTCTTGCTCATCTTCTCGCCGTCCAGCCCGGGCACCTTGGCGGTCTCGGCGCGAATCTGCGGCTCGGGAACCACAAACGTCTCCCCGTACTGCTCGTTGAACTTGATGGCCATGTCGCGTGTGACCTCCACATGCTGCTTCTGATCCTGGCCCACGGGGACGACGTTCGAGTCGTAAATCAGGATATCCGCCGCCATCAGCACCGGGTAGGCGAAGAGGCCGAAGTTGAACGAAATGCCCTTGGCGACCTTGTCCTTGTAGGAATGGCAACGCTCCAGCAGCCCCATCGGCGTGACCGTGCCCAGTATCCATGTCAACTCGGTCACCTCCGGCACGTCCGACTGCCGGAAGAACACCGTCCGCTTCGGGTCGAGCCCGCAGGCGAGAAAATCGAGCGCCACATCGAGCGTGTTCCGGCGCCGCTCGGCGGGGTCCACCAGCGACGTCATCGAATGGTAATCCGCGATGAAATAGAACGCCTCCCCCTGTTCCTGAAGCTCCAGCGCGGGCTTCATCATCCCGAAGTAATTGCCCAAATGCAACGTGCCCGAAGGCTGTATGCCCGATAGAATGCGCATCCAGCCAGCTTAAGCCACACTTCGGAGCCCAGGAAAGAAGGAAAGTAACAGACCATTAACTCCTTGAGCGGGTGAAGTGGCTGCTTTCGCGTTGAGCAGGTTCGACACATAAGTCCACGTCCCCATCTGCAGCCGTTGGGCTATCCAACTCAAACTTCGGCACGCCGCTTCTCGGTTAGCGCCGCCAATTGTCTCCGCCCAGCCTCGCTGTCCCTGGGGATACCTTTCTCCCCAAGCAAACGGTCCACTCGCAGCCAGACCGGTCGCTCATCCAGCTCCTTCAGATATTCCGGATAGCTGCACCAGTGGAAGCTCTCCCACGGAACCTCCCGCTTGAGCAGGCCGGCCCACACCGCGTTCAGCCGCACGTAGTCGCAAACGGTGCGCAACCAGCCGTTGCCGCTGCCTTCCACCACCAGTGCATTATTCCGCCCCGCGAACAAGGGTCCGCACAACTTATGCCGGATGTTGTAGCGCCTCGTATAAACTCCCAACAACCACTTCATCCCCGCCACCAGGCTGGCTTGCGATGTCCGCTCTTCGCAGCGGCGCCGGTCCAGCGGATGCTCAGCCTACCGCTGCCGCCGCAGCCGGAAGAACTCACGCGGCTGCGTCATGTTGACCGGCACCGAGTTCGTCACGTTGGTGGCAGTTACCGTGGTGTTGGTCTGCCAAGCCGTGAGATTCGTCGAACTGAGCAGATAGAAAGATGCGCCGGGATCAGCCGTGTAGGTCAATAGCACCTGCGTCCCGGGTGTGTTGGGCACAATCGAAGTGAAGACCGGAGCCACCGGCGTTGTCTCGCCGATAATCGCCCTGGCCAGGTGGGCGGACGCCTTCCCGCCCGCCATAGTGAACACGCCCCCCACATAAAGGTTGGTGCCCGACACCGCCAGCGCATGGACCCGGTTATTCACCCCCAACCCCAAGGCCGACCACGCGCTACCGCTCCATTTCGCCACGTAATTTGCCAGCACCTCACCCACCACGGTGAAGGAGCCACCGATGTAGAGGTTGCCGGAACCATCCACCACCGCCGCATTCACCTCGCCGTCGGCACCGGGCAACCCGCCCAAAAGGGGGTCAAAAGGGGGTCAGTGAGATTGTCATATTTCCAGGAGCGCTCTGCCAAACGTCATCACTCGCAGTGAGAGTATGGACCGAGCAAGCGATCTCAAGTGGCTCCGCCTGATTTTGGGTCGCGACCACCGGTGGCCTCTCAATCGGCAATCCCCAACCCGAACGTCAGGCTGCTGGTCCACATGCGCGAGGTGATGCGGCAGAAGCACTTCGCGATTCGGACCGAGCTGGCGTATGCGGTCTGGGCGCGGCGCTGCGTGCATTCTATCTTGGCCGTAACGATTCAGAAGCACAGCCCGGTAGAGTAGAGAGGCGTCCATGATGGAGTTGAACCGACCGCAGTTGTCAGTCTCCGATGGCTCGCCTCTCCCTCGTCGAACCGGACATGGAGATTTCCCCCATCCGGCTCTCGCCAAGGTCGTCT
>Ga0209606_1001114_pt1 | contig 35498 bp, 29 predicted proteins | sample AD_UKC057_MetaG_FD_184412 | JGI IMG/M metagenome (GOLD analysis project Ga0209606, IMG submission 184412) | Active sludge microbial communities of municipal wastewater-treating anaerobic digesters from USA - AD_UKC057_MetaG (SPAdes) (version 2) | ecosystem: Engineered > Bioreactor > Anaerobic >...
AATGGCATTCAAGAGGTCGACGGTTCGATCCCGTTCGGCTCCACCAGGCTTCGTCCGAAACTGCGTTTCGGACTACGCCCTGGCAAGCCAGGCTGCTGAGTAAGGCAGTTTCGGACGAAGCCTGTCCCGGCGAAGCCTGCAGGGCGAAGCCGGACCGCAACACGAAGCCTGGCGCGGCGAAGTCCACAGGACGAAGCCGGGCCCCGACACGCCGCTGGTGAGGCGGCTCTTTTCGTCTCTGGCTCCGCCGCTCGGGATCTCACCGTCGGTGGCTCGCGTGCTCGAGCGCGGCGCCCCGCCGAAATGAGCGGGCGGCTGGAGGCCGGCCGCCGCCCTCGCGGCCAGACGGTTCAGTCGACGACGGCGGTGTCGCGCGCCAGCAGGATGGCCGACTCGCCGGCCATCGCGTCGTACATCGGCACGAAGCGGTCGGTCTCGGCGCTGTCGAACGCCTCCAGGTTGTGGGCCCAGCGGAAGCCGATCGGCTGATACCAGAGCTCGGCCGCGACCGTCAGTGGACCGTCGCCCTCCGTGTCCACCTCGTAGCGGACCGTGTCGCCGCCGGCGGTGAAGTCGGGGTCGTTCATCGCGCCGCCTGCCACGGCGATGTCCTCGCCTGCAGTCGCCTTGTCGAAGCCGCTCGGGAGGAGCCGGTTGTCCTTCAGGTACCGGGTCGCCCGGAGCAGCCCCGTCGTGACGGCGCCGTCGGGGTCGCCGAGGATCGGCTCCCAGATCTGGACCTCGTCCGTGGTGCGGATCACGTCGTGGTGGGGCTCGTAGCGCGAGCCGTCGGCGTCGTTGTCGTTGCCGGCGATCGACCCGTCGGGACGCAGCGCGCCGGAGGAGAACAGCGTCCGCCCGCTCCGGTCCTTGACCGTGAAGTGCAGCCAGGCCCGCCGCGAAGGATACGCGCTGGGCAGCTTGTGGCCCGCCAGGTTCTCGATCGTGACCCGCGCCCGGACACCCCCGCCGGATCGCTCGAGCGCGGCGATCTCCACCACCGCGGAGCTCGTCCGGAGGTGCTCCGCGGTGCGCCGGGCAGTGGTGTCCATCTCCTGCAGCAGCGCCTGCAGGGCGAGCAGGTGGCGGTTGGCGTTGAGCAGCCGCAGCATGAAGAAGTTGCCGCCGCGGAAGACGTGGCGGGACACCTCGCTGCGCGGGTCGCCGAGGACCGACGAGATCTGCACCTTCTCGTCGGCGACCGGCATGTGGCAGGACTGGCACTCCTGCCGGCCCGGGTAGTCGCTGTGCTTCCACTCCTGGTACGGCACCTGCTCGGGGAGCTCGCCGACCACCTGACCGTCGGGCCCGTAGGAGTGGGTGTAGAGCGTGTGGCAGGTCGCGCACAGCTCGGAGCGCTGGACGTGGCCCGACTGCTGGGGCTCGAACCGGGCCGAGGAGCGCATCAGCTGCCGCAGCCCGGCGGCGACCTCGAAAGGGCCGAAGGCGACCCGCTGGCCCGGCGCGGTCGTGGTGTCGATCTCGAAGCCGCCGGTGAAGCTCTCCCGCTCGCCGAAGTTGTCGGACCTGATCTGGTGGCACACCGTGCACGACACGCCGTCTGCCGCGAGTCGGCCGTGCTCGGTCTGCTGGGCGTCCGCAGGCAGGTTGGCGAACGCCTCGCCGAGCGCACCGGCAGCCCTGGCGGCGAAGTTCGCCATCGGCATGTGGCACTTCGTGCACTCGTTCTCCACCGCCGCCTTGACCGAGGGATGCTCGATCGTCTCGCGGCGGACGGCGGCCTGCCAGTACGGGTCGCGCGCGGAGTGGGCCATGATCGACGCCCGCCAGTCGGCGCCGAAGGACACGTCCTCGCCGCGTGGCGTGACCAGCCCGTTGTGGCACGCCATGCACTGGTCGGAGGTGACGAAGAGCTGGGGCAGCGGAACGGCCGCCGACGCCAGGGCGGCAGGGAAGCACGCCGCCAGCAGGAGCGCGGTGCGACGCTGGATTCGAGTCATCGTCTCACCATCCCTCGAACAGGTTGCCGTCGAACCACTCCCACAGCAGGTAGGCCATGAGCTGCGTGTCCCTGGTTGACGTGTCGTTCAGCGGGGCCCGGACGCCGAACGCCGCGCTGATGTGCTGGCGCGTGTTGAGCGTCACCTGGAGCTGGGGGGCGATGTCCCAGTGGGTCGCCGCGCCGCCGGCCAGCTCGCGGGCACCGAGGATCTCGATCATGGGGGAGAAGGCACGTCCCCATCTGCCGGCGGTGAACTTCCGGCCGATGGCGGCGCGCAGGAACGCCTCCTCCTCCGCGCGGTCCGTGTCCGCCGGCAGCTCGAGCCCGGCCTGCGCGTGCAGGAACAGCTCTGCCGGCAGCGCCTGGCCGTAGGAGACGAACGGCTCGAAGATCGCCGTTCCCTTGCCGAACCCCGCGTCCTCGTCCCCGGTCGGGAGGACGACCTCCGCCGTGACGGCGACGATCGCCCCCTTCTCGAGGCTGTGCCAGACCGCCCGCTTCACGCCGAGAGCGATGTCGCCGACGCCGGAGGTCCAGTCGCCGCCGTCCTCGCCCGGGCCCGTCGAGACCCGCTCCGCCCAGCCGAACGGCACCACCAGCTCGAACTGGTTGCGGGCGCCGAAGCGGTGCTCGTAGACGATCTCCATGTCGACGGCGTCGGCCTCGCCCTCGGTCGGGACGACGGCGGTCAGCACCGCCTCGTCCTCGGGGAACGCCTTCTCGGTGACGATCGGGCGCGGGAAGTTGAGCTCGCCCCGAGGCCAGGCGCCGTCCGGGCAGAAGGTCCGGATGTGGGCAACTGCCAGCGCGATCTCATCCTCGCCGAGGGCGGCGCCGAACGACGGCATCACATGGGAGAACCCGCGCACCGGACCGCCCTGGTGCGCGACCGCGATCCAGTCCGAAACGGGCTCGCGGGTCGCGAAGTTGCATTCCGTGAAGTCGGGGAGCGGGTCGTCGAAGCCGACCCGGCTCTTCGACAGGCCACGGCCGTCGGCGCCGTGGCACGACGCGCAGGCGTCCATGTAGATCCCGCGGGCGGTGCGTCCGTCGGTTTCGGCGGCCGTGGCGGCAGCCGCGCCAACGAGCACGATGGCGGCGCACAGCGTGAGCGGGAGCAAGGTCGGGCAGTGGGAAGTGCGGGCCGCACCAGGTGCAGAGACGGTGCTGCTGGCGTCGTTCACGTCGATCACCCCCCTCGCCGCCCCATGGAACCACAGCAATGAGATGCAGTAAAGATGGGAAAGGCCTCCAGCGCGGGGGTCGACTGCCGAGATCCTGACCACTCGTCAGCTTCCCGCGCACCCTCGGCGGCAGGCGTGCCACAATCGGAGGAGCCCGAGGAGGACACCATGACCACACGCGCGCCGGGAGCCGTCGTCGCCGACCGCCAGCACTCCGCCCTCCAGACCATCTTTTCGTTCTTCCTCGGCCTCATGGTCGTCGCCTTCATCGGCGTCGGCGTGAACACCTTCTATGAGTCGCCCGCCGAGACGCACAAGCAGCAGCTGCAGGATCTGCAGCGGCAGCGGGATGAGCTCCAGGTGCGGGCCAAGGGCCGCGACCTCGACACCGCGCAGCAGGCCGAGATGGACCGCATCGTCGCCGAGGAGAACGCCCTCCGGCGCACCATCGACGACGAGATGAAGGGCTGGGCGCGCGTCACCAGCATCATCCTGGTCCTGTTCGCCACCCTCGTCATGAGCGTGTCGCTGGTACGCAATGAGCAGCTGCGGGTGCTCGGCAACGGCCTCCTGCTCGGCGGGCTGTTCACGATGGTCTACGGCGTCGGCTGGGTCATCTTCAGCGGCAGCTCGGTGACCCGGTTCGCGGTCATGGCCTTCGCGCTGGTGGTGGCCATCGGGCTGGGCTACGTCAAGTTTGTGCGGCAGCGCGCGAAGGCCGGAGCGCAGCCGGCCGGTGTGCAGGCCGCCCACGGTGAGGCCGGAGGTGCCGGCCTCGCGAGTCTCGAGCACCGCGTGGCCGCGCTCGAGGCCCGTGCTGCTGCGGCCGCTGCGGCGCTCGGCGGACTGCAGGGCAGCGACACGCCGTAGCCCGCGAAACCCGCAAGCCCCGGCGCCTCCCGCGGCATCGCCCACTGTTACCCGCTCGCGAGTCGGAGCTCGCGACGGGTGGTCGATCACCAGTGGCGGGGCATGGCCGCGGAGTCGGTCGAGCCCGCGGTGCGGGCTCTCCCACGCACTCGTGACCACGGTCACCCGGCTCAGCGCAATGCGCGTCGAGTGGCAGGACATCCGGAATCGGCGCCGGTCGGCCGCCGGTTGGCCCTTCCCAGTGACAGCCAGCAGGACGCTTGCCGCGCAAGCTTTCCGCGTGGGCTGAGTTGGTCGTTGACAGCCAGCGAAGCGTGACGCGTGGGGTAAGGGGCCCGGTCGGTTGTCGCTGACCGCCGGCCGTTCCCTCGCTATTGAACGTGTGACGACGCCTTGGAGGTGTGACATGAAGGTCCTGCGTCGATTGTGGCCAGTCGCCCTGGCCATGCCAGTGCTCGCCGTTGTGTGGGCGGCGGACGCGAGGGAGAGCGAGGTGCAAGTGGGCCGTGCTCTCGCCGCCAACTGCTTCCAGTGCCACGGCACTGACGGCCACGCCGTCAAGGGCATGCCGAGCATCGCGGGCAAGGACGCGCCGTCGATGTACCACAAGATGCTGGAGTACAAGCAGCGCACCGACGTCAAGAGCATCATGGTGCCGATCGCCCACGCCTACACCGACCAGGAGCTGTGGGAGCTGGCCCTCTACATCGCCAGCATTCCCGAGCATCCGGACGAGAGCGTCCCCAGCCACGGCGGCGATGCGGCCGAGCTCGACGACGCTTCCGCGGGGAGCGCTGAAACGGAGGGTGAGAAATGAACCCGTACACGCGTCGTGATTTCCTGAAGGTCGCCGGTGCCTCGGCATCGGTCATGCTGCTGCCGGTGAGCCTGCGGGCGCAAATGGCCTCCGGCCGGGTGGTGATCATCGGCGGCGGCTTCGGCGGCGGGACGACCGCCAAGTACCTGAAGCTGTGGAGCCCAGGCGTCGACGTGACCCTGGTCGAGCCCGAGTCGGCGTTCCACTCCTGCGTGATGAGCAACCTCTACTACCCTGGGCGGATCGAGCTCGACTTCCTGAGAACGCCATACGACGGGCTGGTCCACCGCGGGGTCGACCTGGTGCGGGACCGCGCTCTTGAGGTCGACACGGTCGCCCACACCGTGACGCTGGCCGGCGGCAGGAGGCTCACCTACGACAAGCTCGTCGTCGCCCCCGGGATCGACTTCCTGTACCCGCCCGGGCTCGAGGACCCCGACGCCCAGGCGAGGGTTCCCCATGCCTGGAAGAACGTCGCCGAGCAGGCGCCGCGCCTTCGATCGATGCTGCGGGCGATGCCGAACGGCGGCACCTTCGTGCTGGCCGTGCCGCCGCTTCCCTATCGCTGCCCGCCCGGGCCCTACGAGCGCGCCTGCATGGTCGCCTCGTACCTCCGGCGCTCGAAGCCGCGCTCGAAGGTCGTCGTGCTCGACGCGAACCCCGACATCGTGGCCAAGCCCGACATCTTCCACCACGCCTTCGACGTGACCCATCGTGGATTCGTCGAGTACCATCCCAGCGCCCCCGTGCTCTCGGTGGACGCCGACTCGCTGACCGTCACCACTCCGCTCGGGCCGTTCCAGGCCAGCGTGCTCAACGTGATCCCGGCGCAGCGGGCCGGCCAGATCGCCTTCGACGCGGGCCTCGTCAACGTCAACGATCGCTGGGCCGGTGTCGATGCGCAGACCTTCTCCTCGACAGCTGCGCCCGACGTCTTCATCGTCGGCGACGCCAACGGCAGCAGCGTCGGCAAGTCGGGCCACTTCGCCAACTCCGAGGGCAAGCTGGTCGCGGCGGCGATCGGCGCCCAGCTCGCGGGCGAGCCCGAGAACGCATCGCCGATGCTGGGCAACGTCTGCTACAGCGCGATCACGCTCGAGTCGGCCTCGTGGTTCACCAACCACCTGATCTACCGCGGCGGCAACATGGTGCCGGTCCCTGCCTCGGTCGCAGAGGGGCCGCCCAGCGGCGGCAACTTCGAGCGGATGTTCGCGTGGGGGCGCAACCTGTGGGCGGACTCGCTCATCTGACGGGGGCCTGACGCCCCCGACTCCGTGAGCCGGCGTCCGCCCGTGGTGGCGGAGACCGGTCCCGTCGGACGGCCGGGCGCGGCCCCGTCACCGGGGCGCGCCCGGCCCTGCCGAGCGAAGTGGCCGGCAGCTGCGCTCAGGGCAGCCGGCCGCCGGGCCGCCGCGGATCCGGCATCGGCTCATAGGCCCAGATCTGCGCGTGCAGCAGCGTCCGGAAGCCCTCGCCGGCGAGCGGGTAGCGCTCCCAGTCGTCGTAGAGCTCGATGAACACGTCGTAGACGCCGGGCTCGTTCACGGTCACGGTGTGGCTGGTGGTGCCGGCGGCCGGCTCGCTCCACTCCTCCTGTCCGGGCACGTGCCAGACCGCGGTCACGAGGTCGCCCTCTGGGTCGGTCGCGGTCATCGCGATGGTGGCCGTGTGCTGCGCCAGCCCCGACCACGGCGTCACGGCGAGCGAGCCGGCCGGGGCCCGGTCCCACTCGGCCGTCGTGTTGACCGGGATCGGGAAGGTGACGATGGTCGCATCCTCGATGGTCAGGACGAACTGCCAGGTCCCGGGCAGGGTCTTGACGATCGCGATCTCCTGGAGGCTGGTGCCCGAGGCCATGCTCGTCCAGTGATTCTCGCCCACCAGCAGGCGCTGCGGGAAGCCGGAGGGGTCGACCAGGTAGTGCCGCATCTCGCCGAACGGGAGGTTGGTGGCCGACCACCACACGAACAGCAGCTCGTCGGGCGTGGCGTCGTCGATCTCGGTGATGGTCGTCAGGTTGTCCCAGCCGGTGCCGACCGCGAAGTAGGTGCCGTTGACGATGACATTGGGATCGGCCGGCGGGATCGCGAGCGGGTCCGGCAGCCGCAGCTCCCGCGGCGGGCCGTAGAGCGCCTGCGCCACGGCGATGTCATCCGGCCGCACCGACTGCAGGCTGTTGTACGGCCCGGCGAACATCACCGAGTCGGGGTTGTCGGAGTGCCCCACGCACAGCATGTGGCCGAGCTCGTGGACCATCAGGTTCCGGAAGATGAACTCGCGCTCGGCCCCCGTCCACGAAGGCGGGCAGAAGGTGGCGTCGATGGCGACGAAGCCCTCGAACATCGGCCAGTAGCCGAGCGAGAGGTAGACCTCCCACGGGGCGTCCGCCACGCCGCCGCCGTAGCTGCCGTGGCCGCCCGGGTTCCAGCCGATGACCGTGACGCCGTCGTCCCAGTCGGTTGGCGAGTGGGTGGTCAGCCCCTGGAACTGGAAGCGGACCCCGGCGACCCCCTCCCACTCGGCCATCGCCCCCTCGATGAGCCCGATCGTGGCGGCGACGTCGTCAAACGGCGCCGAGGCGCGGGCCGGGTTGTAGTACCAGCGGATGGTGGGCGGCGTCCAGCGGGCGAACCCCACCCCCGCGCCGAGGTACTTGGCCTGCTCGAGGTCGGGGCGCGGCCGCGCCAGCACGAAGTCGGACGCCTCGGCGACCGGCATCAGCGCCGCGAACGCGACCGCGACGAGCCACAGCATGCGCATCTCGTCCTCCTCCCTCTGGGCGCTACGCCCCGCCGGATGTGCGGTGTCCCTCGCCGGATACCGTACGCCGTCGCCCGCGCCGTCGCAACCGCCGTCCGGGGCACCCGGTCGGCCCCGGCGCCGGCTGCCGCCATGACCGGCGCCACGGCGCGCCCGCCTCGACGGGGAGCCCGCACCACGCTAGGCTGAGCGGGTGCGGATGGGACGTGCGTCGACGGCGGGCCGCGGCTGCTCCGCGCGGGCCAGCGAGGTCGCGGCGGAATGGCCGCCGGCTCGATCGCGGGCCCGCTGGGCCGGCCGGGCGCTGCTGCTCGCCGCGATCCTCCTCCCCATCCCATCGCCGGCCGCCTCCCTGGAGGAGGATCTGGGCCGCAACGACACCCGGGTCCTGTCGGCGCCGGTCGCGGTGCCCGCGGGGCGAACCGTGGCGGAGCTCGCCCTCGACGAGCGGCTGGAGCGGCTCGGCTACCGCCGGGTACACGAGCGCCCGGCGCGGCCCGGTGAGTACTTCCACGGCAACGACCGCTACTGGATCTTCCGCCGCCCCTGCCGCGCCCTCGGCCGCGACCACCAGGCGGAGCTGATCGGCCTGGCCCTCGACCGCTCGAGCGGCCGCATCCTCGGCCGCTTCAGGGAAGGCCAGCCGCCGGCGCCGCTCGAGGGCGACGACGAGGCCTGGCTCGAGCCCGAGCTGCTCGCCGAGTCGCTGGCCGGCGACCGGGCGCAGCGGGTCCTCGTCGAGCTTTCCGAGATCCCGGAGCGGGTCTGGCGCCCGGTCCTCGCCGCCGAGGATGCCCGGTTCTTCTCGCACGGCGGGGTCGACCTGCGCGCCACCGCCCGCGCCGCCGTCCGCAACATCCTCGCCCGCCGGGTGGTCGAGGGCGGCAGCACCATCACCCAGCAGCTGATCAAGAGCCGCGACATGTCGGCCCGCCGCACCATTGGCCGCAAGGCCTCGGAGGCGCTGCGGGCACGCGCCCTGGAGAAGGAGTACGGCAAGCAGGAGATCCTCCAGGCCTACCTCAACACGGTGTACATGGGGAACGTGCGCGGGGTGGCGGTCCACGGGCTCGGCACCGCGGCGCGCGCCTACTTCTCGCGGCGTGCCGAGGAGCTGAGCCTGGCCGAGGCGGCGGCGCTGGCGGCGATGATCCAGGGGCCGAACCGGCTCTCCCCGCTCGACGACGCCGACGCCCTGCGGGCTCGCCGGGACTGGGTCCTCTCGCGGATGGAGGAGCTCGGCTGGGCGACCGCCGCGGAGGTCCGGCAGGCGCGCGCCGCGGCGGTCATCGCCCGCCCGTCGCCGGTGCGGACCCGCGCCCCGGTCCACCTCCTGGCCTGGGTCAAGGACGAGGTCGAGGGGGCGGCGCCGGGCAAGTCCGAGCAGGGACGCGGCTTCCTGGTCGAGACGACCGTCGATCCCTACCTCCAGGAGCTCGCGGAGCGGGCCGTGGAACGGCGCCTCGCCGACCTGCGCCGGGAGTACCCGCGGCTGCGCCGGAGCTCGCTTTCCGCCGCCGTGGTCGCGCTGGACGCCCGCACCGGGGCGGTGCTGGCCGCGGTCGGCGGCCACCCCGACGACCCGCCGGCCTCCTTCGACCGCGTCCGGTCGGCGAAACGGCAGCCCGGCTCGGTGGTCAAGCCGTTCATCGCCCTGGAGGCGATCGACGACTGCGGCGGCCGCGACCCGCTGACCGCCTCGAGCCGGATCGCCGACGAGCCGCTGTCGATCCCGCTGCCGAAGGGGCCCTGGGAGCCGCGCAACTTCGACGACCGGTTTCTGGGGACGGTGCTGCTCCGGGAGGCGCTGGCCGAGTCGCGCAACGTGCCGACGGTGCGGATCGCGCGCTGGTGCGGCTTCGACGCGATCGCCGATCTGTTCGGGAGCGTCGGCCTCGAGCTGCCACCGGATCCGCCGCCGTCGTTCGTGCTCGGGGCGATGGAGACGACCCCGCTCGCGGTGGCCCGCGCCTTCACCGTGTTCGCCACCCCGGGCGCGGTGCTGGAGCCGTTCCCGGTGGCGCGGGTCTCGACTGCCGGCGGCAACTCGCTGGAGCGCTGGCGGCCGCGCTCGACGAGGGTCGCGGACCCGGCCGCCGCGTACATCGTGCGCGACCTGCTGCGGAGCGCGGTCGAGGAGGGGACCGCGGTCAGCGGCGGCATCGCCGGGCTCGACGTGGCAGCCAAGACCGGCTCGAGCTCGGACCTGCGCGACGCCTGGTTCGCCGGCCACGCCGGCTCGGTGGTCGCCGTGGCCTGGATCGGCCTCGACGACGGCGGCCGGCTCGGCCTGACCGGCGCGGCGGCGGCAGGGCCGCTGTGGCGCGAGCTGATGGCCGGGGCGGTTCCGGCGCGACCGCCCTACACCGTGGCGCGGCCGGACGGCGTCGTCGAGCGCTGGGTCCAGGAGAGGACCGGCCTGCTGGTGCGGCCCGGCCGTGAAGGGGCGCGGCCGGAGCTGTACCGCGAGGGCGACCTGGCGCGGCGCAAGCGCTGGTGGCGGCCGGACGCCCCGATGCCGGTGATCGAGTAGTCCCGACCCGCGCGGAGCCGGTCAACCCACGGCGAGCTGGACTGCGATCAGGATGCTGACGATCACAGCAAAAAGGGCGATCAGCAGCAGCGCTTGGCGGCGGGCTGGCCGGGAGTCCACTCGAACGGGCGCGCGGTCCGCGCGTCCGAAACCTGCCCCAACTGCGACGGTCACAGTGCAGCCGATCACGTTCCACCACCACCACGAGACCCTGGGCAGCGCGGCCGCCACCAGCAGGTTGGTGGCGAGCCCGGCGGCCACCCCGAGCAGCGACGAGCGCGCGTCCGCCCGCCGCGACCGCCAGGCCAGCAGGAACACGCCGAGGACCGGGCCGTTGACCACCGATCCGACGAGGTTCACGAGCTCGATCACCGTGCCGCGGGCGTGGGAGAAGGCGAGCGCGGCCGCGAAGGTGGCAGCGCCCCAGCCGACGGTCGCGAATCGCGCCCAGAGCAGGGCGGCACGCGGGCCGAGCCTGTGCGGCAGCAGGTGCTCGGCCGTCACCGCGGACAACGAGTTGAAGGCCGAGTCCACCGAGGAGAGCGCGGCCGCCAGGATGCCGGCGACCACGATCCCGAGCAGCCCGGTCGGCAGGTAGCGAACCAGGAACTGCGGCACCAGGTCATCGGGCGGGCGCCCCGCGAGGGCGGCCGCGAAGTCGGGCTCGGCCGCGAGCAGCGCCGCGAGCATGACCCCGAACAGGCAGTACGTGAGCACCAGCGGGAAGCGAACGAGGGCGGCCACGGTCAACGCCCGCCGCGCGGCGCCGTCGTCCGCCGCCGCGAGCACCCGCTGCGCCTGGGTCTGGTCGCCGCCGTAGTAGGCGAGGTACAGGAAGAAGCCGCCGAGCAACATCGGCAGCAGGCTGAAGTCCGCGCCGTCGCCGAGGCCGGTGCCGGCGAGGTCAATTGGTCGGATCCTCGCCGGATCGACGGCCGCAAGAGCGGCCGGACCGAGCCGCCACCAGAGGGCTCCAGTCGCGATCACGATGGATCCCCACAGGAGCAGGAACTGGAGCACGTCCGACAGGACGTCCGCGACCAGCCCGCCGAGCGCGGTGTAGGTGATCGACACGGCGCCGACCACGACCAGCGACGCGCCGACGCCCCAGCCGGTGCAGGCGGAAACCACCCGGGCCGAGGCGAGCAGGATCACGCCCGCGCCAAGCCCGCGCCCGGCGAGGAACAGCAGCGCGAGCGCGTGCCGCGGGCCACTGCCGAGACGGTCCTCCACCGCCCGGTAAACCTCGGCACCGCCGGCCTGGCGCAGGAACGGCACCCCCCACGCCGCCAGCGCGGCCATCGCCAGCGGCACCGCGAGCTCGTACTGCAGCCACTTGAGCCCACCGTCCGGGCGGACGGCGACGAAGGCCGGCGCGCCGACCAGCGAGACTGCGGACACCTGGTTCGCGGCCAGGCTCAGGCCCAGCGCCCACGAGGGCAGCCGGCGTCCGCCGAGGTAGTAGTCGTCGGTCGCCGCCTGGCGGCTCGCGATCCAGCTGGCCAGCGCGACCAGCCCCGCCAAGGAGCCGATGACGATGAGAACGTCGAGAAGGCCCACCCCACCTCCATGCCCCGTGGCGCACGCGTCAGCTGTCGGCCGGGCTGCCCATCCGATCGAGCAGTGCCCGGAAGCGCGGGTGATCCCGGATCGGGTCCATGTCCGGGTCGTGCTCCAGCCAGGCCCGATTGCCCCAACCGGTGGCCGCCGCCCGCTCGAGCAGCTCGAGCGCCTCCTCGACCAGGCCTTCGTGGAGGAAGTCGCACGCCACGTTGTAGAGCACGGCTCCGTCGCGGGGCGAGATCTCCAGTGCCTTGCGCGCCCAGCCGAGCGCGAGCTCCCGGTTGCCGAGCTCGGAGTGGCAGCCCGCGCCGAGGTAGTAGGCGCGCGCGTCGGCTGGGTCCAGGCGGAGGTGGCGCTCTATGATCTCGATGCCTAGGCGGGCCGCCTTCCTGGCCTCCTCCCGGCGGCCGAGGCTGCGCAGGAGCCCGGTCAAGATGCCGGCCGCCTGGTAGTCCTCGGGCCGGATCTCGGCGGCCCGCCAGAAGCAGCGGACCGCATCCTCGAGCCGGCCCTGCGTGACGTGCACCCGGGCCAGGAAGAAGGGCGCCTCCCACAGCTTGGGGTCGATCCCCTGCGCGGTCTCGAAGGCCTCGACTGCGGCCGCGGCGTCGCCCTGCAGCCAGGCGGCCATCCCGCGCGCCGCATGCGCCTCGGCCAGCTCCGGCGCGATCGCGAGCGCGCGCTCGCTCGCCTCGACCACGACCGCCACGTTCCTCGCGCTGCGGTCGAACCACTGGTAGGACCACATCGCCGCCTCGGTGAGGCCGAGCCAGGCCGGGGTGAAGCCGGGGTCGAGCTCGGTTGCGCGCCGGAACAGGTGCTGCGCCTGGACGATGCTCTCCTCGGTCAGCTTGCGCAGCTCCGCCCGCCCGCGCAGGTAGAGGTCGTAGGCCGCGAGGTTCGCGGTCGGCACTCGCTGGATCGCCTGCCGCTCCTCGGGGGTGAGCACCACCCGCAGGGCGTCGGCGATGGACGCCGCGATCTCGTCCTGGACCGCGAACACGTCCTCGAGGTCGCGGTCGAAGCGGCTCGACCAGAGCTGGAACCCGTCCTGGGCGGTGACCAGCTGCACCGCGACCCGCAGGCGCCGCCCCGATCTGCGGACGCTCCCCTCGAGGACTGTCGCCACGTTGAGGGCGCGGGCGATCTCGCGCACGTCCTCGCGGCGGTCCTTGAAGGCGAACGACGAGGTCCGTGACGCCACCCGCAGCGCCTCGATCTTGCTGAGCGCGCCGATGATCTCGTCGGCCATGCCGTCGGCGAAGTACTGGTTCTCCGGATCGGGGCTCAGGTTGGCGAACGGCAGCACCGCGACCGAGCCCGAAGGCTGCCGCAGCGCCGGCTGCCGGGCGCGCGTGATCGCCTCCAGGTCGGCTCGCAGGCTGGCCGCGCCGCTGTAGCGCCGCTCCGGATCGCGCTGCAGCAGCCGTTCAATGATCGCGGCGATCTCCGGCGGCAGCGGCGCGGCGCCGGGCTCGAGCCGTGCCGGGTCGCCGCGCAGCAGGGAGTCGAGGACCGCGGCCGGGGTCGGCCCGATGAAGGCGCGCCGGCCGGTCGCCATCTCGAACAGCACGGCCCCGAACGAGAACAGGTCCGAGCGGGCGTCGACCGGCCGGCCGAGCGCCTGCTCCGGCGACATGTAGGCGATGGTGCCGACCGCGGTGCCGATCTCGGTGAGCTGGGAAGCGAGGGTTGCGGTCGCGTCGTCGTCGCTGCCGCGGTCCGCGGCCGCCGCGGCCACGGTGGCCAGCCCGAAGTCGAGGACCTTGACCCGCCCCTCGCGCGTGACCATCAGGTTGGCGGGCTTGAGGTCGCGGTGGATGATGGCCTTGGCGTGGGCGGCCGCCAGGCCGTCGATGATCTGGACGGCGATCGCCGGGATCTCCTCGGTCGCGATCGGGCCGCGCGCGATCCGCTCGGCCAGGCTCTCGCCGTCGACGAGCTCCATCACCAGGAAGCGGCAGCCGGCGGCCTGCTCGAAGCCGTAGATCGTCGCGATGTTCTGGTGCTGGAGCGCAGCCAGGGCGCGGGCCTCGCGCTCGAAGCGGGCGATCCGCTCCGGGTCGGACGCCACCTCCGGCGGGATCAGCTTGACCGCCACCTCGCGCTCGAGCCGGGTGTCGAAGGCCCGAAACACCTCGCCCATGCCGCCGCGGCCGAGCCGCTCGCGGATCTCGTAGTGGGCGAGCTTGCTTCCGATCATCGGTCCGTCCTGATCCGACCTCGCGGGCTTCGACTCGGGCGACAACTGAGAGAGTGTATCAGGAGCGGAGCCGCGGCGGCCCCGGCTGTGCGCGCAGCCGGTGCCGGCGCGGCCCGAGCCCAGCCGGCCCGGGGCAGGGGTGCGACGCCGCCGCTCCGGCCGCCTCCGCCCGCCCGGCAGCGGCGCCGCGATTGCGCGGGCTCCGCTGAGGGTGTACAAGTCCCCGCCGTGGATCCGGTGGTGATCCTGGTCTTCGCGGTCGTCTACCTGGCGATGGTGCTCGGGCACCTGCCCGGCCTCGCCATCGACCGCACCGGCGCCGCCCTGCTGGGCGCGATCGTGCTGGTGGCGGCGCGCCGGATCAGCCCGCACGACGCGGTGGCCGCGATCGACGTGCCCACGATGGCCCTGCTGTTCGGGCTGATGGTGGTGTCGGCGCAGCTGCGGCTGGGCGGCTTCTACTCGGAGATCGCGCGGCGGGTGGCGGCGGCGCCGGTGGGCCCGGCCCGTCTGCTGGCCGGGGTGATCGCGGTGGCGGCGGGGCTGTCGGCGGTGCTCGCCAACGACGTGGTGTGCCTGGCCGTGACGCCGGTGCTGGCGGTCGGCTGCCTGCGCCGCGGCCTGCGGCCCGAGCCCTACCTGCTGGCGCTGGCCTGCGCCGCCAACGTCGGCTCTGCCGCCACCCTGATCGGCAATCCCCAGAACATGCTGATCGGGCAGCGGCTCGGGCTCGGCTTCGCGAGCTACCTGGCCGACGCGCTGCCGCCGGCCATCGCCGGCTGCGCCGCCACCTGGGCCATCATCGCGCTGCTCTACCGGGGCCGCTGGCGCTGCCCGCCGGCCGAGCTCGAGGCCGGGGCGCCTGCGTTCAACCGCTGGCAGAGCGGCAAGGGCCTGGCGGTGGTCGCGGTGGTGGTGGTGATCTTCCTGGTCGCCCCGGTGCCGCGCGAGGTGGTGGCGCTGGCGGCCGCGGGCGTGCTGCTGACGAGCCGGCGCATGCACTCGCGCGACATGCTCGGCCTCGTCGACTGGCAGCTGTTGGTGCTCTTCAGCGGCCTGTTCATCGTGCAGCTCGGCCTGGAGTCGAGCGGGGTGCTGGCACGGTGGATGGCCGACGCCGCGGCCGCGGGCGTCGATCTCGGTCAGCCGGGATGGCTGTTCGCATCGGCGGTGGTGCTGTCCAACCTGGTCTCCAACGTCCCGGCAGTGATGCTGCTGCTCCCGGCGGCCCACCACCCGCAGGCGGGGCCGCTGCTCGCGCTCGCCTCCACGTTGGCCGGCAACCTGCTCCTGGTGGGCAGCATCGCCAACCTGATCGTGGTCGAGCAGGCCGCGAGGCTGGGGATCGCGATCGGCTGGAGGCAGCACGCGCGGGTCGGAGTGCCGGTGACCATGGCCACCCTCGCGATCGCCGCCGCCTGGCTCGCCCTGCGCGCCTCGTAGCGGGACGGCGGGCGCAGCCGCGGTCTTTGCTAGAATGGCGCGAACGGAAGCGCATGGGGCCTGGTGGCTTCCGCGGACTTCAAATCCGTTGGGCCGGCCCGTGTGGCGTCGGTCGGAGGGTTCGATTCCCTTGCGCTTCCGCCACCAGCCCGGGCGCGTGGCGGCCCCCTGGTGCCAGAGGAAGGTCGGATGGCGGCCAACGAGCACATCTTCCGCGGTGAGCTGGCGGAGGTCGCCCTGCCGCAGATCCTGGCGACGATCCATCGCCACCGCGTGCCGGGAGTGGTCGAGTGCGCGCGCCGCGGCGACCGCAAGCAGATCTATTTCCTCGACGGCGACGTGATCTTCGCCACCTCCTCCGACCGCGAGGAGTCGCTCGGCGAGTACCTGATGATGAAGGGCCGCATCTCGAGGGGCCAGCTCGACGTCGCCTCCCGCGAGGTCGGGCGGTTTCCGGGTCGGCGGCTGGGCGCCATCCTGGTCCAGATGGGATTCCTCGGTGCTCACGAGGTCGCGATCGCGATCCGCGAGCAGGTGCAGCAGATCGTCTGGGGGCTCTTCAACTGGAACCACGGGTCGGTGGAGTTCCGGGCCGGGCGCCTGAGCGAGCACGAGGGACAGCAGGTCGCGATCTCGACGCCGCGGGTGATCATGGGCGGCTGCAAGCGCATCGTCGACGCCAAGCTGGTGACGGCCCGGCTCGGCGGGCGCAACGCCGTCCCCCAGCGGCGGGAATGGCCGGAGCACCTGTCGGGATTCCAGCTCGAGCGGGGAGAGCGGGCCCTGCTCGACCTGGTCGACGGGCGCAAGTCCCTCTACCAGCTGTGCGACGAGGGACCCTTGAGCCCGGGCATCAACGCCCGCGTCCTGTATGCGCTGACCGAGCTCGGGGTGCTCGGCCGCGGCGAGGAGCCGCGCTCCGGGCACATCCGGATCCAGGTCAAGAGCCCGCCCGGCTCGCCGTCATGAGGGCCTGAGGACAACCGATGCCACTGTACGAGTACGAGTGCTTCGTTTGCCGGCACCGCTTCGAGCGGATCCAGCGGTTCAGCGATCCACCGGCCACCCGGTGCCCCACCTGCGGCGGGGCGGTGCACCGCCTGCTCGGGGTGCCGGCGCTGCAGTTCAAGGGCAGCGGCTTCTACATCACGGACTACGGCAAGGGCTCCGGTGGCGGGACGAGGCCGCCGAGCCCGGCCGCCGAGGAGTCCTCGTCGGCCTCCCCGGAGAGCGCGCCGGAGCCGGCGCCGGCCAAGGACGCGGACTCGAAGCCGACTGCCAAGACCGGCCGCAAGGGCCGGGGGAAGAGAAGAGCGGACAGCAGATAGCGGGCAGTGGATAGCGGGAAGCGGGAAGCGCGCCGCAGTCGAGCTGATCGGGGTCCAGCCTCACCGGCTCACGATGACACGCCCAAACGCCGCGCAACTCCCGTTCCGCGATCGCCCTGCGGGCAGGCGAGGCTCGTGAACTCTCACCTATCACCTCTCACCTATCACCTATCACTTGCCTCGGATAGCCCGCCACCCTCCTGAAGGCGATGCGGTCGCCGACCGCCAGCCCGTGGCGCGCCACCGTGCCCGCGCTCACCTCGAGCACCGCCGACACGGCGCGCGACGGGACGTACTGGGGGCACGGCTCGGTGGCGCACGGCTGGGCGTTCTCGACGATGTCGACGATCGCCCCCTGGCCGTCGAGAAACAGCAGGTCGAGCGGGATCAGCATGTGCTTCATCCAGAAGCTCGGCAGCCGCTCGGCCTCGAACAGGAACAGCATCCCGCGATCGGGGTCGAGCGCCGGCCGGAACATCAGCCCCTGGGAGATCTCCTCGGGGGTGAGGGCGAGCTCCAGGCGGATGACGAAGCCGTCGCCGAGGACCGCTCGCGGCGGCCTCTCGGAGGCCCGCTTCGGCAACGGGGTGGGCGGGGCCGCCTGCGGGCCGTCGGCCGAGTCCGAGGCCGGGGCGCAGGACGAGAGCAGCAGCAGCGCCAGCACCGCGGCCGCCGCGGTGCCGGTGATCAACGCCAGCGCCCGGCTCATGTGCCGTCCTCCTCGTCCCTGGCCAGACCCAGCTTCTCGGCGTGGTAGCGGAACGCCCGGTAGGACAGCCGGAGCAGCTCCGCCGCCTTCTTCTGGTGGCCGCCGGTGCGCTCGAGCGCACGCCGCATCAGGCTCAACCGCATGGTGTCCAGGTACTCCTCGAGGTCGATCCCCTCCTCGGGGAGGCTCACCGGCTCGAGCCGGGCGTCGGTCGGCTGACCGCGCAGGTGCTCGGGCAGGCTGCCGGAGGATATGATCTCCGCCGACTCCAGCGCAACCGTCCGCTCGATGACGTTCTCGAGCTCGCGGACGTTGCCGGGCCAGCGGTGGGCCTGGAGCACGCGCAGCGCGTCCGGGGTCAGCCGCTTCGCCGGCATGCCGAACCGGGCGCAGGTCCGGTCGACGAAGTGGCGGGCGAGCTCGGGGATGTCGTCGATGCGGTGGCGCAGCGGCGGCAGGTGGAGGTGGAGGACGTTGAGGCGGTAGTAGAGGTCCTCCCGGAAGCGGCCGGCCTCGACCTCGGCCTGGAGGTCGCGGTTGGTGGCGGCGAGGACCCGCACATCCACCTCCAGCTCGCGTTCGCCGCCGACCGGCCGCACCCGGCGCTCCTGGAGCACCCGCAGCAGCTTCACCTGGGTGGCGCTCGGCAGCTCGCCGATCTCGTCGAGGAACAGGATCCCGCCGCGGGCCTGCGCGAACAGGCCGACGTGGTCGCGCACCGCCCCGGTGAACGAGCCCTTGGCGTGGCCGAACAGCTCGGACTCGAGCAGGCCCTCGGGGATGGCGCCGCAGTTGACCGACAGGAAGGGGCCCGCGGCGCGGGCCGAGTGGGCGTGGATGGCGCGCGCCAGGAGCTCCTTGCCGGTCCCGCTCTCGCCGGTGATCAGCACCGTCGAGGGCGTCGCCGCGACCCGCGGGATGAGGTCCAGGATGCGCTGGATCGGCGGGCACGAGCCGATGAACTCCGGAACCTCGAACCGCTCCCCGCCGGCCGCCCGCCGCTGCAGCAGGTTGCGGAGGATGATCTTGAGGTCGTCGACGTTGAACGGCTTCGAGAGGTACTCGGCGGCGCCCGCGCGCAGCGACTCCAGGGCGTGCTGCGGCGTGGTGTGGGCGGTGATGATGATGAAGGGCCAGTCGACGCGCCGGCGGCGGGCCTCCTCGAGGACCTCGAGCCCGCTGCCGTCCGGCAGCTTGAGGTCGCACATCACGAGGTCGAAGGCGCCCTCCGCCACCCGCTCGATGCCGGCGGCGACCGAGTCGGCGGTGGCGACGTCGTAGCCCTCCTTCTCGAGCAGGATGGTCAGGAACTCGCGGATCGACTCCTCGTCGTCGACGACCAGGATGCGTCCCTCGCTCATTCCACCTCCGGCAGGAGCGGCAGCTCGACGGTGATGGTCGTGCCGCGGCCCGGCGCGCTGTCGATGTCGATCGAGCCGCCGTGGTCCTCGACCGCGGTGTAGACGACCGCCAGGCCGAGCCCGGTGCCGTAGGGGTTGGTCGTCATGAACGGCTCGAACGCGCGCTGCCGCACATCCTCGCTCATCCCGACCCCGGTGTCACGCCACACCAGGACCGCGGTCGACTTGCGGCGCTCGGCGGAGACCGCCAGCTCGCCGCCGTCGGGCATCGCCTGGATGGCGTTGCGGGACAGGTTCCAGAATAGCTGGCGGAGCAGGTGCTCCTCGCCGTGCACGATCAGCTCGTCCGGCGTCTCGACCGACAGCCGGTGGCGGCCGGTGATCTCCGCCGACCGCCGCAGCAGGTCCATGCAGTCGCGCAGCATCGCCGCGATGTTGCAGGGCTTGTGGGTCGCCTGGTGGGGCCGGGCGTAGTCGAGGAAGTCGTCGAGGATCTTGGACAGCCGGCGCGACTCGTCGACCACGATGTGGAGCAGGCGGTGATCCTTGGCATCGAGCCCGCCGAGGGAGGTCAGCATCTGGGCCGACCCGGAGATCGAGGCGAGCGGGTTTTTGATCTCGTGCGCCATCCGGGCGGCCATCTCGCCGACCGCTGCCATGCGGTCCCGCATCCGCCGCCGCTCGGTCTCGATTTCGAGCTCGGTGAGGTCCTGGAAGTTGACGATGAAGCCGACCAGGTTCGAGCGCTCGTCCTCGAGCGGGCCGACCGACAGCCCGAGGCGGATGCCGGAGTCGCCGAGGTCGTCCTCGAGGCGGCCCAGCAGCTCGGTCCGCGCGCGGGTCCGCAGCGACCCCCAGTCGTGGGCGACCAGCGGCATCACCTCCTCGAGCGGCTTGCCCACCACCGATGCATCGTCCGCGATCATCAGGATCCGCGCCCCCGCCGGATTGACGTGGAGCACCTTGCCGTCGAGATCGGCGGCGAGGATGCCGGCGCTGACCGAGCGCACCACCTGATCCGTCAGGGCGACGAACTGCTGGGCGCGCTCGGTCTCCTCCTGGAGGCGGTAGCGGGCGGTGCGCAGGGACTCGCTCAGGTAGGAGACCAGCAGCGCCACCAGGACGAAGCCGACGACGTGGATCATGAGCTGGTAGAGGACCCGTGACGTGGACAGCGGCACGGCGATCCCGGACAGGCCGGCCGGCGGCGCGAGGATGCCGAACGCCATCAGGTCGACCAGGATGCCGTAGGCGATGGCCGACAGCCCCGCGAACACCAGCCCACCGCCCCGCAGCATGGTCGCCGCGACCAGGATCACGGTGAGGTAGAGGAAGGAGAACGGGGAGTAGAGGCCGCCCGTGAAGTAGACGAAGCCGGTCACGACGCCGATGTCGCCGAGCAGCTGGACCACCGCCTGCAGCCGTGCCGGGAGCCCCTTGAGATAGAGCACCAGGTAGCCCAGCGACAGCCCGTAGCTGACCAGGATCAGCCAATAGAACTCTTCGAGCTGCAGCAGCAGCTGGGTGTTGACCTGGATGACGAGGACGCCGAGGAAGAGGGTCGAGATCACCACCAGGCGGATGCCGAGCAGCCAGCGCAGCGCCGCGCGCGAGGGCGCCGCGAAGGGCGGGGCTTGGGCCCCGCCCGCCGCGGGCGTCGCTCCGGCCGAGGTCATCAGCCGATCTGACTGATCAGGGAGAACATCGGCAGGTACATCGCGACCACGATGGTGCCGATGATCACGCCGAGGATCGCGATGATGACCGGCTCCATCAGCGACATCATGCCCTCGATCGCCGCGTCGACCTCGTCCTCGTAGAAGTCGGCGATCTTGCTGAGCATGGTGTCCATCGCGCCCGTCTGCTCGCCGACGCCGACCATCTGGCAGACCATCGGCGGGAACTGCTCGGTGCGGGCGAGCGGCTCGGCCAGGCTCTTGCCCTCCTCGACGTCCTTGCGGACCTTGAAGATCGACTCCTCGATGACCGCGTTGCCGGCGGTGCGGGCGGTGATCTCGAGGGACTCGAGGATGGCGACACCGGACGAGAGCAGGGTCCCGAGGGTGCGGCAGAACCTGGCGACGGCGATCTTGCGCAGCAGCATGCCGATCACCGGCGCCTTGAGCATCAGCTTGTCGATCTGGTAGCGCCCGGCGTCAGTCCGGTAGTACTGGCGCAGGGCGAAGATCGAGCCTCCGATCACCAGGATGATCAGCCACCAGAAGTTGCCGATGAAGCGCGAGATGTTGACGATCACCTGGGTGAGGAACGGGAGCTGGGTGCCCAGGCTCTCGAACAGGGTGGCGAAGACCGGGATCACCTTCCACAGGATGACGTAGACCACGACGATCGCGATCGTGATGACCGCAATCGGGTAGATCAGCGCCGAGCGCACCTGCCCGATCAGCTTGACGTTCTTCTCGATGTAGTTCGCGAGGCGCTGCAGGATGGTGTCGAGGATGCCGCCCGCTTCGCCGGCGGCCACCATGTGGACGTAGAGGTCGCTGAAGGCCTGGGGGTGCTTGCGCAGCGAGTCGGCCAGCGAGGAGCCGGCCTCCACGTCCTGCCGGACCTGCAGGATGACCTTCTGGAACGCCTTGTTGTCCTGCTGCTGGCCGAGGATGTCGAGGCACTGCACCAGCGGGAGGCCGGCGTCGATCATGACCGAGAACTGCCGCGTGAACACGGCGACGGCCTTCTGCTTGATGCCGCCGCCGAACTTCGGCAGTGCGATCTCCTTGCCCTTCTCCTTGACCGTCGTGACGACGATCTGCTGGCGCCGCAGCGCCGCGATCACCGCGTCCTTGTTGTCGCCAATCAGCACTCCCGACTGCGGGTTGCCGGTGCGGTCGCGGCCTTTCCACTCATAGCTCGGCACGATCAGGCCCTCCTCGCCGGGGTCGCCTCGGTGGTCGCCTGGCTGACCGCCCCGACGCCCCGGTTGATCATGTCCTGTAGTTCGTCGGGAAGGGAGCTGTAGGACAGCGCCGTCTGCAAGCTGATCATCCGCCGGTGGTACAGGGTGGCCAGCGACTGGTTGAAGGTCTGCATGCCGTGCTTGATCTGGCCGGACTGCATCATGGAGTAGATCTGGTGGACCTTGTCCTCGCGGATGAGGTTCCTGATCGCCGAGTTCGGGACCAGGATCTCGGTCGCCAGGGAGCGCCCCTTGCCGGAGGCCCGCGGCAGCAGCGACTGGCAGATGATGCCCTCGAGCACGAAGCTGAGCTGGGCCCGAACCTGCGACTGCTGGTGCTCCGGGAAGACGTCGATGATCCGGTTGATGGTCTGGGGCGCGGAGTTGGTGTGCAGGGTCGCGAAGGTCAGGTGCCCGGTCTCGGCGATCCGCAGCGCCGACTCGATGGTCTCCAGGTCGCGCATCTCGCCGATCAGCACCACGTCGGGGTCCTCGCGCAGCACCGAGCGCAGGGCGTTCGGAAAGGAGTGGGTGTCGGAGTGGAGCTCGCGCTGGTTGACCATCGCCTTCTTGTGGGTGTGGAGGTACTCGACCGGGTCCTCGATGGTCACGATGTGGAGCGCCCGCTCGCGGTTGACCTTGTCGATCATCGCGGCCAGGGTGGTCGACTTGCCGGAGCCGGTCGGCCCGGTCACCAGCACCAGGCCGCGCGGCTTGTTGCACAGCGCCTCCACGGTCGGCGGCAGGCCGAGCTCGCGGAAGCCGAGAATCTCGTAGGGGATGCGCCGGAACGCCCCGGCCACGGCGCCGCGCTGGACGAAGATGTTGGCGCGGAAGCGGGCCAGCGACTTGATGCCGAAGGAGAGGTCGAGCTCGAGGTTCTCCTCGAAGCGGTGCTTCTGGGCGTCGGTGAGGATGGAGTAGGCGAGCTTCTTGGTGTCGACCGCGGTCAGGGACGGATAGTTGAGCGGCACCAGCAGCCCGTCGATGCGGATGATCGGCGGCGAGTTGGTGGTGACGTGGAGGTCGGTCCCGCCCTTCTCGACCATCGTCTTGAGCAGCTGATGAAGACTGGCAGACATCGTGCTTCCCCTCGGCAGCCGGCCTACAGAACCGTCTCGCGGACGACCTCTTCGATGGTGGTGACGCCGTCCCGGATCTTCTGGAGCCCGGACTGCCTCAGTCCGATCATACCTTCCTCGAGGGCCTTGCGACGGAGCTCGACCGCCGATGCGCCGGACAGAATGAGCTCCCGGATGTCGTCCGTCACCGACATCACCTCAAAAAGCGCGACCCGGCCCTTGTAGCCGCGCCCGAGACAGACGTCGCAGCCCCGCCCCCGGTAGAGCTGGATGGTCGGCGCCTCCGCCTCCGAGAACCCGATGTTGAGCAGCGCCTGGACCGGAACGTCCTCCTCCTGCTTGCAGTTCTGGCAGACCCGGCGGATCAGCCGCTGGGCGCAGATCAGGTTGATCGAGGTCGCCACCAGGAACGGCTCGATCCCCATGTTCATGAGCCGATTGATGCTCGACGGCGCGTCGTTGGTGTGGAGGGTGGACATCACGAGGTGGCCGGTCAGCGCCGCCTTGATGGCGATCTCCGCGGTTTCGAAGTCACGGATCTCGCCGACCAGCACGATGTCGGGGTCCTGGCGCAGGAAGGAGCGCAGCGCGGCTGCGAAGTTGAGGCCGATCGCCTCCTTCATCTGGACCTGGTTGATGCCCGTCAGCAGGAACTCGACCGGGTCCTCGGCGGTCAGGATGTTGACCTCCGGAGTGTTGATCCGCGACAGCGCGCTGTAGAGCGTGTTGGTCTTCCCGGACCCGGTCGGCCCGGTCACCAGGACCATGCCGTAGGGCCGGAAGATCGCCTCCTCGAAGGACTTCAGGCTCGACTTCTCGAAGCCGAGCTTCGTCATGTCGAGCATCAGCATGTCCTTGTCGAGGAGCCGCATCACGATCGTCTCGCCGTGCATGCTGGGGATCGTGGAGACGCGGAAGTCGAGCTCCTTGAGCTTGCCCTGGTACTTCATCTTGATCTTGATGCGGCCGTCCTGGGGCAGGCGCTTCTCCGCGATGTCCAGCTTGGAGAGGATCTTGATGCGCGAGCAGATCGCCTCCTTGAGCTTCATCGGCGGATTCATGACCTCGTAGAGCACGCCGTCGACGCGGAACCGCACCCGGTAGGTCTTCTCGTAGGGCTCGATGTGGATGTCCGAGGCCCCCCGCTTGAGGGCGTCGGTGAGGATCAGGTTGACCAGGCGGACCACCGGCGCCTCGTCCGCCGACGCCTCGAGGTCGGTGACGTCGAAGTCCTCTTCCTCCTCGAGCACCTCCAGCGCGCTGTCCTCGACGGCCTGGAGGTCCTCCATGACCTTCTTGAGCTCGAGGGCGTGGGTCGTGCCGTAGTACTTGTCGATCGCCTCGCGCAGCGCGTCCTCGGAGGCGACCACCGGCTCGACCCGGTAGCCGGTGATGAAGGTGATGTCGTCCATCGCGAAGACGTTGGTCGGATCGGCCATGGCCACGGTCAGGGTGGCGCCGGTCTTCGACACGGGGATGAACTGGTACTTGCGGGCGACGTCGGCAGGAATGAGACGGATGATCGACTCGTCGATGTCGAAGTGGCGGAGGTTGATCGACGGCACGCCGTACTGCTGCGACAGGCAGTCGAGGATGTCCTCCTCGGTGACGAAGCCGAGCCGCAGCAGATGCTCACCGATGCGGCCGCCGGTCTCGCGCTGCTCGTTGAGCGCCCGCTCCAGTTGGTCCTCGGTGATGAGGTTGGCCTTGATGAGAAACTCGCCAAGCTTCAGGGGCATGGGTCAACCGTCCGATCCCGTATGCAGCTCGTAAGAATTGTAGCATTCGTGGGCAGTTAAAATACGGCACCGCCAGCCCGCGCCGGTCCCCGGGGCCCGAGCGGAATCTCAGTTTCACCGCGCCGCCGGCGTCGCCCTCGCCACGGCCCGGGCCGCGCCGCGCGCCCCCGCGGCCGGCTCACGGCGCCCCGAGCAGCCGCTCGAAACCGTCCGCCATCTCGGCGGGCGTGACCGGGCCCGGCCGCGCGGCCCGGGAGGTGCCGCGGGGGCGGTCACCGCCGTCGCGCGCCCCGGACACCACCTCGACGCGCCGTCCGAGCGGGCCGTTGCGCCGCCAGTCGGTGGCGGTGAAGATCGCCAGCGCCGGCACCCCGAAGCTCGCCGCGAGGTGGACCGGGCCGGTGTCACCGCCGACCACCGCCCGCGCCTGCGCCAGCAGCTGGACCAGGCCGGCGAGGTCGGTGGGCGGCGCCATCGCGGCTCCCGGCCCCGCCCTGGTGACCACCTCGGAGGCCCGCTCCTCCTCGCCCGGGCCCCACACCACCAGCGCGGCGTGACCGGCCCCGGCCGCCCGTCGCGCGACCTCCGCCAACCCCTCGACCGGGAGCAGCTTGCGGGCGCGGCCGGCGCCGGGCAGCAGGACGACGTACCCCGGCGGGCTGGCGGCCGGCAGCGGCTGGCGGCGGGTGCGCTCGACAAGCCAGCGCCCGTCCGGGTGGGGCAGCGCGGCCGGCGGCGTCGCGCCGACCGCGCGAAGGAGCTCGAGGTTGCTGGCGACGACGTGCCGGCGCTCGCGGCTCCCCGGCAGGGTGGCGGTGTAGGCGAGGGCGGCGAGTCGCTCCCGCCGCCAGGGCAGGGCGAGGCCGACGCGCTGCGCCGCGCCGGTCCACCGGGTGACGAGCGCCGACTTCACGACCCCCTGCGGGTCGAGCGCGAGGTCGGGAGAGAGCTCGGCGAACCGGCGGCGCAGGTCATGAATCGCGGTCCTGGTCCGGCGGCTCAAGGGGCTGCGGCGCCAGCGCCGGGTGTCGACGGTGATCACCTGGTCGACCGCCGGGTGTCCCTCCACCAGCAGGCTCAGGCGCTCCTCGACGACCCAGCACAGGCGGACGCCGGGGCGGGCGGAGCGGAGGGCGTCGGCCAGCGGCCAGGTGTGGACGATGTCCCCCAGGGCCGACAGCCGGACCAGCACGATCCTCATCGGCCTGCCTCGGCGCTCTTCGATTCGCGGCCCCGGATCACCCGCGGGTCCGGGGAGGCGGTGACGCCGCCCGTGACACGCCGCTGACGATCCGAGGCCGCGAATCGAAATGGAAGAAGGGTCATCAGGACAGGCCGTCACGGAAACGGTCGAGGATGAGGCCGATCAGATCGGTGGTGGCGTGGTCCTTGGGATCGCCGCAGATCACCGTGGCGCCGCCGTACGAGGCGACCACCTGCCGCTCGGGGACGGTCTCCGCCGTGTAGTCGGTGCCCTTGGCATGGACCTCGGGGCGCAGCACCCGGAGCACCTCGGCGACGGTCGGCTCGTCGAACAGGCAGATCCGATCCACCATCCAGAGGTGGCCCAGGATCTCGACCCGCTCCCGCTCCGGCACCACCGGCCGGCCGGCGCCCTTGGCACGCCGCACCGAACGGTCGGAGTTGACGGCCACCAGCAGCCGGTCGCCGAGCGCCCGGGCCGCCGCCAGGTAGCGGACGTGCCCGACGTGGAGCAGGTCGAATGCGCCGTTCCCGAGCACGGTCCGCAGCCCTTGCTGCCGCCACCCGGCGCACTCGTCGGCGAGGCTTTGAAGCGATCGGAGCTTGTCCGCGGGCGCGGTCACGGCCGGACGGTTCCCTGGTCGCGCTCGATCGCCAGTTGCAGCTCGCGGCGGTTGACCGTCGCGGTGCCCAGCTTCATCACCACCACCCCGCCGCCGTAGTTCGCGAGGAGCGCCGCCTCGGCCGGGGTCGCGCCGGCGGCGAGGGCCGCCGTCAGCACCGCGAGCACGGTGTCGCCGGCCCCGGTGACGTCGGCCACCTCGTCGGTGCCGTGAACCGGGATGTGGAGGGCGGGCTGGCCGTTCTCGACCAGGGTCATGCCCCGGTTGCCGCGGGTCGCGAGCGCGAAGCGGGCGCCGAGCCGGCGCCGCAACGCCTCGGCAGCCGCGGCCACGGGTTCGTCGCCGTCGAGGGGCCGGCCGGCGGTGGCCTCCAGCTCCTGGAGGTTGGGGGTGACGCCGTCGACGCCGGCGAAGTCCGCGATCCGGTGCCGCGAGTCGGCGCAGATCCAGGGCGGCCGCCGGCTGCCGGCCAGCCGCCGCACGGCCTCGTCGGTCACCGTGCCGTAGCCGTAGTCCGACAGGGCGACGGCCTGCGCCTCCGGCGCCAGCCGGTCGAGACGATCGACCACCTCGGAGAGCCACCGGCCGCCGTCCGGCAGCCGGTCCTCGATGTCGTAGCGCGCCACCTGGTGCTTGAGCGAGCACGGCCCGCCGCCCAGGATCCGGACCTTGGTCGGGGTCTGGTAGCCCGCGACCCGGAGCACGGCGGTGGTGTCGACGCCGCACGCGGCGAGGGCCCCGAGCAGGGCGTCGCCCGGCTCGTCGTCGCCCACCACCCCGACCGGCAGGGCCCGGACACCGAGCGCCGCCAGGTTGGCGAGCGCATTGGCGGCGCCTCCCGGGACGTCACGCTGGGCCTCCCGGCGCAGGATGATCACCGGCGCCTCGCGGGAGACCCGCTTCGGCGTGCCGAGGACGAACCGGTCGAGGACGAGGTCGCCGAGCAGCAGCACGGCGGTTCCGGGCAGCCGGTCGACGAGCTCCAGCAGGCGGGCGGTGGAGGTCATGCGGAGAGTGTAGAGCGTTGGCGGGGAAATTCGAAGCGTGAAGGCCCCCCGCTTCCGTGCCCGCGCCCGCTTCCGCTCCCGTCTCCGTTCCCCGCTCCCGACCTCACTGCCCCGCCCGAAAGGTGAGGCGAGCACGCGAAAAGCGCGTCCTGCGGGCGTGCAACTGGTGACACTCTCGGGGTCGCATCTCTCTGGGTTGCACGCATCTCGCAAGGGCCCCGAACGTGTCAGCGGTGGCACCCTCGGAGAGCGCCTCCAGAGAATCGGCGCGAAGTGCTCTCGAGGACCGAGCGAACGAGCGGGAACGGGAACGGGGACGGGCACGGCAACGGGGACGGGAACGGAAGCGGGCGCGGAAGCGGGAGCGGGGACGGGGACGGGGACGGGGACGGGAACGGGGACGGGGACGGGAGCGGAAGCGGAAGCGGACGGGCGGTCCACTGCCTCACTGCCCCACTGCCCCACTGCCCAGCGCTCAGGGCGGTCGGGAACGGGAACGGGAACGGGTACGGGAACGAGTGCGCGACCAAGGACCCAGAGCCCGTATACTCCCCCCATGCTGCCCAACCCGCTGCTGCGCTGGGACGGCCTCCACCTGGTGGTCGACCTGGGGACGGTCGAGACCCACCTCGACCGCCTGCTGCGGCGGACGGGAAGGGTGTCGCGGGTCAACCTCGAGGGCCGCGATGACACCCTGCGGGTCCAGGGCACCGTGGCGTGGAAGGGGCTCAGCAGCCGGGTTTCGGTCGACCTGAGCGAGATCCGGCTGCGGCGACGGTACCTGGGCTTCAGGATGCGCCGGATCACGGCGATCGGGGGCGTTCGCGTGCCGCGGCGGGCGATCGAGGCCGTGATCAGGGACTCCGACCCGGACCGGGTGAAGGTGTTCTCCGGCGAGGGCATCGTGGTCATCGACCTGCGCGACCTGCTGCCCGCCGGGCTCGACCTCAACGTGCTCACCGTGCAGGCGACCGACCGCTCGCTCCACCTCTGGTTCGGGGCGGGCTCGCTCGTCGATCTGCCCGCCGCCCCTCCGCCGGCCCTCCCTGCGGGCCGCGCCCCGTCCTGATCCTCGAATCACGCTGGCGTATCTTGACAGCGGACAGGCGCTTCGCTAGAGTCTCTATCCCCTGTGTCCGCAGGGTCTGCTCACGAGGATCGAGGGATGCGAAGCTACGTTCCGAAACCAGAGTCGATCACGCGGGAGTGGCGTGTCCTGGACGCCTCCGAGCACGTGCTCGGGCGGTTGGCCACGGAGGCTGCGCGTCTGCTCCGAGGCAAGCACAAGGCAGAGTTCACGCCCCACCTCGACACCGGGGACTTCGTGGTCGTGGTCAACGCCGACAAGCTCCGGGTCAGCGGCGACAAGCTGCACGACAAGCTCTACTACCGCCACTCCGGCCGCCCTGGCAGCCTCAGGGTGGAGAGCCTCGAGGAGCGGATGGCGAAGTACCCCGAGCGGGTCATCCGGGACGCGGTCTGGGGCATGCTGCCGAAGAACCGGCTCGGCCGGAAGCTGCTGCGCAAGCTCAAGGTCTATCGCGGGCCCGACCATCCGCACGAGGCGCAGCAACCGAAGATCCACGCGTGGTGATGGCTGTAAGGGGGACCAGTGGCTGAGATCCAGTACTACGGCACGGGACGTCGCAAGACCGCGGTGGCGCGCGTCTACCTGCGCCCCGGCAGCGGCCAGATCACCGTCAACCGCCGCAGCTTCGACGAGTACTTCGCCAATCAGGTGCTGAAGATGGTGATCCGTCAGCCGCTGCTGCTGACCGAGACCGCGGATCGGTTCGACATCCTCGTCAACGTCGTCGGCGGCGGGCCGAACGGCCAGGCCGGCGCCATCCGACACGGCATCGCGCGCGCGCTTCTCGAGTACAACGCCGAGCTGCGGCCGCGGCTCAAGGCCGCCGGCTTCCTGACCCGCGATCCCCGGACGGTGGAACGCAAGAAGTACGGTCAGCCCAAGGCGCGCAAGCGGTTCCAGTTCTCGAAGAGGTAAGGGAGCGTTTCGTGGCCAGCATTCAGATGAAAGAGCTGCTGGAGGCCGGTGTCCATTTCGGGCACCAGACCCGCCGTTGGAACCCGAAGATGAAGCCCTTCATCTTCGGCAAGCGGAACGGCATCCACATCGTGGACCTGCAGAAGACTCTCCAGTACTTCGAGGATGCCGGGGAGTTCGTCCGCGACCTCGCCGCCAACGGCCGCAACGTCCTGTTCGTCGGCACCAAGCGCCAGGCCCAGGACGCGATCCGCGAGGAGGCGGTGCGGTGCGGGATGTTCTACGTCAACCACCGCTGGCTGGGTGGGACGATGACGAACTTCCGGACCATCCGCAAGTCCATCGACCGCTTCAAGGAGATCGAAGGGATCCTCGCCAACGAGGAGTCCCACCTGACCAAGAAGGAACGGATCCGGCTCGAGCGGCAGCGGCGCAAGATGGAGCGCGCGCTCGGCGGGATCAAGGACATGGAGGACCTGCCCGACGCCCTGTTCGTGATCGACACCGTCCACGAGCACATCGCGGTGCGCGAGGCCAACCGGCTCGGCATCCCGGTGGTGGCGGTGGTCGACACCAACTGCGACCCCGAGGAAGTGGACGTGCCGATTCCGGGCAACGACGACGCGATCCGGGCGATCCGGCTGTTCACGTCGCGCATCGCGGACAACGTGCTCGAGGGCCTCAACCTTGCCGACGAGCGCTTCGTCAGCCCGGCCGCCGCGCCCGAGGAGGGGGCGGCTGCGGGTCGCGGGCCGGGAGCGCCGGCGGGCGACCCGGCCGGCGCGGCGACGGAGGCCGCCGACGGCGACCTGCCGATGATCGACGATCTGACCGATGACGATGAGGAGATGCCGCCCGTCAAGGCGTGAGCTGCGAAGTCCGCGAACGACGTCCACGGGGTCAGGCGCCGCGAGCTCCTGGCCCCGTTTTCAAAAGAGGTGAAGCATGGAGATCACAGCAGCTGCGGTGAAGGAGCTCCGGGAACGCACCGGCGCCGGCATGATGGACTGCAAGAAGGCGCTCACCGAGGCCGGCGGGGACCTCAAGGAGGCGATCGAGATCCTGCGCACGAAGGGCCTTGCCGCCGCCTCGAAGAAGGCCCACCGCAAGGCCTCCGAGGGGGCGGTGGTGGTGGTCGGCGACGCCGGCCGGATGGTGGTCCTCGAGCTCAACTGCGAGACCGACTTCGTGGCCCGCAACCCGAAGTTCCAGGAGTTCGCCCGCGCCCTCGCCGAGCAGGCGCTGGCGGGCGGTGCCGCCACCGCCGACGAGCTCAGGGCGCAGGCCTTCCGCGGCGACGCCGGGCACACCGTGGAGCAGGCGATCTCCCAGCAGATCGCCACCATCGGCGAGAACATCGTGCTGTCCCGGCTGACCCGGGTGGCGGCGCGGGCCGGTCACAAGCTGTCGTCCTACGTCCACGGCGGCGGCAAGATCGGGGTCGTGGTCGAGGGCACCGACGCGGTCACCGCGGAGGCCCTGCACGACGTCGCCCTCCACGTTGCCGCGGCACAGCCGAGGTTCGTCACCCGCGAGCAGGTGACTGACGACGTCCTCGCCACCGAGCGGCGGATCGCGCGCCAGCAGGCGATCGACCAGGGCAAGCCGGAGCACATCGCCGAGAAGATGGTCACCGGCAAGATGGAGAAGTTCTTCGAGCAGGAGGTGCTGCTGGAGCAGCCCTTCGCGAAGGACACCGACAGGACCGTGGCACAATACCTGCGCGCGGCCGGCGGCGACGGCGCCACGGTGGCGAGCTTCGTGTGCTTCCGGCTCGGGGAGGCGGTCGACTCGTAGTGGCGATGGCAGACACGGCCAGGTACCGGCGGATCCTCGTCAAGCTGTCGGGGGAGGCCCTGATGGGGCCGCGGCCCTTCGGCATCGACCCGGCGGTGGTGTCGGGCGTCGCCGGCGAGCTCGCCGTGGTGCACCGGCTCGGGGTCCAGGTCGCGGCGGTGGTCGGCGGCGGCAACATCATCCGCGGGGTCTCGGCGCACGGGCAGGGGATCGACCGCATCACCGGCGACTCGATGGGGATGCTCGCGACCGTGATCAACGCGCTCGCGCTGTCGTCGGCCATCGAGCGGCTCGGGATCCCGACCCGGGTCCAGACCGCCATCGAGATGCACGAGGTGGCGGAGCCGTTCATCCGGCGGCGGGCGATCCGGCACCTCGAGAAGGGCCGGATCGTGGTCTTCGCGGGCGGCACCGGCAGCCCATTCTTCACCACCGACTCGGCGGCCGCGCTGCGCGCCAACGAGATCGGCGCCGAGATCCTGATCAAGGCGACCAAGGTCGACGGAGTGTTCACGGCCGATCCGGCGATCGACCCGGAGGCCAGCCTGATCCCGAGGGTGAGCTATCAGGAGGTGCTCGCGCGGGAGCTCATGGTGATGGACGCCGCGGCCATCGCGCTGTGCAGGGAGAGCGCGATCCCGGTGCAGATCTTCAACATCGGCAGGCCGGGGAACCTGCGGCTGGTGGTGCTCGGGGAGCAGGTGGGGTCCTGGATCGGCCCGGAGGAGGCGGTATGAACGAGGTGCTGAAAGAGCACGAGGCGCGGATGGCGGGGGCCGTGGAGAGCTTCCGGGCGGAGCTGTCGCGGCTGCGCACCGGCCGCGCGTCGCTGGCGCTGCTCGACGGGATCACGGTCGACTACTACGGCACCCAGATGCCGATCAACCAGGTGGCGTCGCTGTCGGTCCCCGACCCGACGACGATCGTGATCGCGCCGTGGGAGCCGAAGGTCCTGGCCGACGTCGAGAAGGCGCTGCTGCGGTCGAACCTCGGCCTGACCCCGAACAACGACGGCAGGGTGGTGCGGCTCGTCATGCCGGCGCTGACCGAGGAGCGGCGACGCGACCTGGTCAAGGTCGCGCACGAGTACGCGGAGCACACCCGCAACGCGATCCGCCAGGTCCGTCGCGACGGCAATGACCGGGTCAAGAAGATGGAGAAGGACAAGAAGATCTCCGAGGACGAGCTGCACCACGGGCTCGACAGCATCCAGAAGCTGACCGACGCCTACGTCGCCAAGGTCGGCGAGATCCTCGAGCGCAAGGAGAAGGAGATCCTCGAGGTCTGAGGCCCCCGCCCGCCCAGGATCTGGGATATAGGGGATAGGGGATAGGGCGCCGCCCGGGAAGCCCAGCCACGGCCGGAGAGAATCCGAGCCGATGCGGTTGGCAGCGATCCCTAGATCCTAGCCCCCAGATCCTAGATCCTCTCCTTCGGAAGTGACCCAATCCCCAACCCCTTTCCACGGAGACGGAGACGGGCACGGGCACGGAAGCGGGCGCGGATCCGGCTTCGTTCTCCGCACTTCGCCGTGACGAGAGCGGACGCCGGCGGGAGGGCGCCCTATCCCCTAACCCCTGTCCCCTATCCCCTGCCCCGAGTACACTCCCCTGCGATGAGCCACGACAGGGGCACCTCCGACTCCGATTGGATCGTCGGTTTCCACGCCGTCCTCGGCGCGCTCACCGCGGGACGCCCGGTCGAGACGGTATGGCTGCAGAAGGGGCGCCGCGACCAGCGACTGCAGCGGCTGCTCGACGCCGCCAGGGAGCGCGGCGTGGCCACCCGCTGGGTGCCGCGCGGCCGGCTCGATGAGCTGGCGGGGGAGAGCCCGCACAACGGCTGCGCGGCCCGCTGCGGGCCGGTGCAGCTGGCCCGGCTCGAGGAGGTGGTGGCCGCGGAGGGGCGGCCGGCTCGCCTGCTGCTGGTGGACGACGTGGCCGATCCACACAACCTGGGCGCGGTGGTCCGCACGGCCGCCGGGTTCGGAGTCGACGGCGTGATCATCGCCGGCCCCTCGGCGCCGCCGCTCGGTGGCGCGGCGGCGCGGGCGGCGGCCGGCCTGCTAGGGAGGGTGCCGCTGGTCCGGGCCACGGTCGCCGCGGATGCCCTGGCGCAGCTGCGGGGAGCCGGCTACTGGGCGTTCGGCGCCGACCCGGCCGGCTCGCCGGTCGCGACCGTCCGCCCGACCGATCGTTGGGTGCTGTGCGTGGGGGCGGAGGAGCGCGGGCTGCGCGCCAAGACCCGCTCGCAGCTCGACGAGACCGTACGGGTGCCGATGGCCGAGGGCGTGGAGTCGCTCAACGTCTCGGTGGCCACCGGGATCCTGCTCTACCACCTCTGCTGCCTGTGGACAGAGGCAGTGGGGCAGTGAGGCATTGAGGCATTGAGGCAGTGGGGCAGTGGTCGGCCCGCCCGTTTCCGTCCCTGGGAGGCGAGGCGAGCACGCGGACAGCGCGTCGTGCGGGCGTGCCACTGGTGACACTTTCGGGGTCGGGTCTCTCCGGGTTGCACGGACCGCGCGGGGACCCCGAAAGTGTCAGCGGTGGCACCCACGGGGAGCGCCTCCAGAGCATCGGCGCAATGCGATCTCGAGGACGGGGCGAACGAGCGGGAACGGGAACGGGAACGGGGACGGGGAGCGGCTGGATTATCCTGGCAGACCCCTTGCATCCCCTCGATCCTTGTGCTACCGTCTCCGTTCCCACTCCGCGGCACGGCGGAGGTGTGCTCTTTGTTAGTCAAAGGAAAGCGGGGGCCGTGCGGCCGCTGGCGTAGCTCAACGGTAGAGCAGCTGATTTGTAATCAGCAGGTTGCGGGTTCGATTCCCATCGCCAGCTCCACAGCGACGCGAACCAGGGTTGCAGGCGTGGCCGAGTGGCTAAAGGCAGCAGACTGTAAATCTGCCGGCAGATTGCCTACGGTGGTTCGAATCCATCCGCCTGCACCAGCTCAGAAAGACGGTGCTCGCGCGGGAGTAACTCAGTGGTAGAGTCACAGCCTTCCAAGCTGTTGGTCGCGGGTTCGAGCCCCGTCTCCCGCTCCAGGAAAGGCACGCGATGCGCGCCCACGTAGCTCAGTCGGTAGAGCACGTCCTTGGTAAGGACGGGGTCACCAGTTCAAGTCTGGTCGTGGGCTCCAGGAAATCGATCGACGGGTGGGCCCGTCACCTCGCGGGTCCTCAACGGCCCGAAACTCGAGAGGGAGGCAATGATGGCCAAGCAGAAGTTTGAGCGGACGAAGCCGCACGTGAACATTGGGACGATTGGTCACGTGGATCACGGCAAGACGACGTTGACGGCTGCGATCACGAAGACGTTGGCGGCGAAGGGGTTGGCGGAGTACACGCCGTTTGAGGCGATTGACAAGGCGCCGGAGGAGAAGGCGCGGGGGATCACGATCAACACGGCGCACGTGGAGTATCAGTCGAAGACTCGGCACTACGCGCACGTGGACTGTCCGGGGCACGCGGACTACGTGAAGAACATGATTACGGGTGCGGCGCAGATGGACGGGGCGGTGTTGGTGGTGTCGGCGGCGGACGGGCCGATGCCGCAGACGCGGGAGCACATTTTGCTGGCGCGTCAGGTGGGGGTGCCGTACATCATCGTGTACATGAACAAGGTGGACATGGTGGATGATGCGGAGCTTTTGGACCTTGTGGAGTTGGAGGTTCGGGAGCTGTTGAGCGCGTACGAGTTTCCTGGGGAGGAGATTCCGGTGGTGAGGGGGTCGGCGTTGAAGGCGGGGGAGAGCGACGACGCTGATTCGCAGGAGTGCAAGTCGATTTGGGAGCTGTTGGAGGCGATGGACACATACATTCCGTTGCCGAAGCGGGATGTTGACAAGGATTTTCTGATGCCGATCGAGGACGTGTTCACGATTTCTGGACGTGGCACGGTGGTGACTGGGCGGGTCGAGAGGGGGAAGGTTTCGGTTGGCGAGGAGATGGAGATTGTTGGGATTCGGCCGACGGTGAAGCGGGTGGTGACGGGGGTGGAGATGTTCCGCAAGCTTCTCGATTACGGGGAGGCTGGGGACAACATTGGGCTTTTGCTGCGGGGGACGGAGCGCAAGGACGTGGAGCGGGGGCAGGTGGTGGCGAAGCCGGGGTCGATCACGCCGCATTTGAAGTTCAGGGCTGAGGTGTACGTGTTGACGAAGGAGGAGGGGGGCCGTCACACGCCGTTTTTCCGTGGTTATCGGCCGCAGTTTTTCTTCAGGACGACGGACGTGACGGGGGCGGTGAACCTGGACGAGGGCGTGGAGATGGTGATTCCAGGGGACAACACGAACCTGGAGGTGGAGCTGATCACGCCGATCGCCATGGAGCGTGGGCTGAGGTTCGCGATTCGGGAGGGCGGCCGCACCGTCGGCGCCGGCTCGATCAC